>NPIE01001090.1_pt1 | contig 83414 bp, 75 predicted proteins | sample 8637661 | NCBI WGS metagenome assembly NPIE01 (sample SAMN07420842, study PRJNA396082) | bioreactor metagenome | isolation source: sample BA12 brine-fed electro-methanogenic bioreactor BA | place: Japan: Kochi | collected 2016-12-09
TACCTTTTCCGCGCGATGAATGGCAAACTGCCTCGTCGCCGATGGCTTCCCTGGGTGCTTACAAGCACATTGGGTTGTATGTTTATCGACGTGACTTTCTGCTGAGGTTTGCTGAGATGCCGCAAAGCCGTCTTGAAGAACTGGAAAAACTTGAGCAATTGAGGGTGTTGGAGAATGGCTTTAAAATTCGTGTGGTTGAAACGGACCAGACGTGCATCGGTGTAGATACTCCCGAGGATGTGGCACGGGTTGAAATGCTCTTAAAGAACAATAAAGAACAATGATGTCCGATTAGATAAAAAATGGGGTTTCCATTTGCCTGCCATGGGTGTAAAATTCCACGTTTGTGTTCTAGATACCACCTGTTGATTTCCGATTAATTCCCGGTTTTATCCTGGGGGAGGAGTTTTTATGAAAACCAAGTTTTTGTTTATTACCGGTGGCGTTGTTTCCTCCCTGGGGAAAGGATTGTCCGCAGCTACCATTGGCGCCCTTATGGAAGCTCGAGGTTTGCGGGTCTCTATGCAGAAGATGGACCCTTATATCAATGTCGACCCGGGGACTATGAGTCCCTTCCAGCATGGCGAAGTATTCGTAACGGACGATGGGGCCGAAACTGATCTCGATTTGGGTCATTACGAACGCTACACTTCGGCCAGGCTGTCCCAGAAATCAAACTTTACGACCGGTCAAGTGTATGATTCGGTTATTCGCAAAGAGCGGCGTGGGGATTACCTGGGTGGTACGGTACAGGTCATTCCACACATCACCAATGAGATAAAAAGCAAGATTCTCGAAAATTCTAAAGATGTGGACATCGCCATTGTCGAGGTTGGTGGTACGGTCGGTGATATTGAATCATTGCCTTTTTTGGAAGCCATTCGCCAATTTCGTGCAGATCGCGGCCGGGAAAATGTGCTGTATATCCATTTGACGCTGGTGCCTTATATCCCCACGGCAGGTGAATTAAAAACCAAGCCGACCCAGCATAGCGTTAAAGAACTTCGTGAGATCGGTATTCAACCTGATATTTTGCTGTGTCGTTGTGATCGTGAAATACCGCGGGACATGAAGGCGAAGATCGCCCTGTTTTGTAATGTGCCGGAGGTTGCGGTCATTACTGCCCGGGACGTTCCAAGCATTTATGACCTGCCTATCGCTCTGCATGAAGAGGGGCTTGATGAACGAATTACTGAATACCTCAACATCTGGACCAAAGCGCCTGACCTTTCTGCCTGGGAATTGATTGTTAAACGGGTTAAAGAACCAGCCTCAGAAGTCACTATCGCAATCGTCGGTAAGTATGTTGAGCTAACCGAAAGTTATAAGTCGCTAGCTGAGGCCTTGACTCACGGTGGCATCGCCAATGATTGCGGGGTTAAGCTGACCTATGTCGATTCCGAAGCCCTGGAGCGGCACGGCGTAGGCGATACTTTTGCCGATGTTGATGGGATCTTGGTGCCGGGTGGCTTTGGTCAGCGGGGCAGCGAAGGAAAGATTGCCACAATTCGATATGCCAGAGAAAATAACGTGCCCTTTTTCGGCATTTGTCTCGGCATGCAAATGGCCGTTGTTGAATATGCCCGCAATGTCTGCGGTATCGAAGATGCTTATTCCAGCGAATTCAAGGAAAACGCAAAAAATCCGGTGATCCATATCATGGAAAGCCAGAAAGAGGTCTCTACCAAAGGTGGGACCATGCGGCTTGGGGCTTGTCCATGTTCTTTGGATGAAGGCACTTTAGGCCGGCGCATTTATGGACAGGAAAACATCACTGAGCGACATCGCCACCGTTACGAATTCAATAATAAATATCGCGACCAGTTGCGCGATTCTGGGTTGGTCATTTCCGGTACTTATCCGGAGGCCGACCTGGTGGAGATCGTCGAGTTGAAGGATCATCCCTGGTTCCTGGGTTGTCAGTTCCATCCGGAATTCCGTTCGAGGCCAATGGATCCCCATCCGCTGTTTGAATCCTTTGTAGGGGCATGTCTGAAGGGCAAAGATGAAGACTGAAACGGTGCGTGAAGTGACGGTAGGCAAGGTTTCTGTCGGTGCCGGTCATCCGCTGGTGCTGATTGCCGGCCCCTGTGTCATTGAGGATGATAAGACCACTCTGGGTATTGCCCGCCAGTTAAAATCCATTGCTGATGATCTGGGTGGGGCGCTTGTTTTTAAGGGTTCTTTCGATAAGGCCAATCGCACCTCTGTCGATTCTTTCCGTGGCCCGGGTCTGGCGGAAGGTTTAAGAATTTTGCAGCGGGTCAAGGACGAACTCGGCTTGCCTGTGGTTTCTGATATTCACGATGTCTCGCAAGTCGCTGCTGCTGCCCGGGTACTCGATATTATTCAAATCCCGGCTTTTCTCTGCCGTCAGACCGACTTGTTGATTGCTGCAGGCAAAAGCGGGCGGGTGGTCAATGTAAAAAAGGGGCAATTTCTTGCCCCCTGGGATATGGAAAATGTCGTTGCCAAGGTCGCTTCGACGGGTAATCAGGACGTTATGCTAACGGAACGTGGCACGACCTTTGGCTATAACAATCTGGTTGTCGATATGCGTTCTCTGGCTATTATGCGCCAGAGCGGCTGTCCCGTCGTGTTTGACGCAACCCATGCAGTACAGTTGCCAGGAGGGGCTGGTGGCGCTTCGGGAGGGCAGCGGGAGTTTGTCGGAGCCTTGTCCAGAGCGGCAGTGGCGATAGGGATTGATGCCCTTTTTTGGGAAGTTCATCATGACCCCGCCCGTGCTTTGTGCGACGGGCCTAATTCCCTGGCTTTGGACAATGTAAAAGAGTTGTGGCGGGAGATGCTGGCCATTGATTCCCTCGTTAAAGGAACTGAGGCACCATGACTGAAATGATCGATGTGGCAAAACGTGTCCTGCAGATTGAGGCACAGGCTCTTTCCGATCTCGCTGGTCGAATTAATGGGGATTTTACCAAGGCCGTAGAGATTCTCTTGTCCTGCAAGGGGCGGGTGGTAATTACCGGAATGGGCAAGTCGGGCTTGATCTGCCAGAAGATCGCATCGACCATGGCTTCTACTGGTACGCCGGCTTTTTTTCTTCATCCTGCCGAGGGGATTCATGGCGACCTCGGCATGTTGATGAAGGGCGACGTGGTTATCGCTGTTTCCAACTCGGGTGAGACCGATGAGATCGTACGCATCCTGCCGGTCATAAAGCGGATGGGGTTGCCGCTGGTTGCGATGAGCGGCAATTCCCGCAGCTCTCTTCGCCGTGCTGGTGATGTTTTCCTTGATATTTCCATAAAAGAGGAGGCATGCCCTCTGGGGTTGGCCCCTACAGCCAGCACCACGGCAACACTGGCCATGGGTGACGCCTTGGCTGTTGCCTTGTTGGTTCGGCGTGGATTTAAGGAAGAAGATTTTGCCCTGTTTCATCCGGGAGGCGCTCTCGGCCGTAAATTGCTGTTGAAAGTCGAAGAGCTTATGCATTGTGGCGATGAGATACCCATGTGTCATCAATCGACACCCCTTAAAGATGCTCTTTTTGAAATTACCAGCAAAAAGCTTGGTATTACAGGTGTGTTGGATGATGAGGGTCAATTGGTCGGTGTCTTTACCGACGGTGATTTGCGACGTTCCATGGCGAAGGGTTTTGAGGTGCTCGATCGGCCGATAGGAGAGGTCATGGCCCGAAATCCCAAACGAATTCTCAACTCTGCTTTGGCTGCCGAAGCGGTGCAGACCATGGAAACTCATACAATTACCTCTCTTTTTGTTTTTAACAGTGAAGAATGCCGGATGCCGGTGGGAATTATCCATTTGCACGATCTTTTGAAAGCAGGGGTGGTTTGATGAAAGAACGTCTGAGTAAGATTCGATTGTTGTTGCTGGATGTCGATGGTGTTCTTACTGATGGCCGCATCACCTATGATGCCAATGGCATTGAGAGCAAGTCCTTTGACGTCAAGGATGGTCACGGCCTCAAAATGTTGCAAAGAACCGGGGTGAAAGTAGGGATTATAACCGGTCGCCAATCAAAGATTGTTGCTTTGCGAGCTCAAGAACTCGGCATTGATATTCTGTATCAGGGCGCTAAGCGGAAGCTCCCCCCTTATGAAGCCATCCTTCAAGAACATGGCTTGCAAAATCATGAGGTTGCCTATGTAGGCGATGACCTGGTGGATTTGCCCATTTTAAAACGGGTCGGTTTTGCCGTCACGGTGGCCGACGGGGTCGAGGATCTCAGGGGCCGCGTTGACTATGTGACCCGCAGACCGGGAGGACATGGGGCTGTAAGGGAAGTCTGTGATCTGCTTATGAAGGAAGCCGGTTATTGGCCCGAAATTACCGAACGCTATTTTTCCGATACCTGTGATTGATCAAATCAAATCCCATGCCAAGTCATGGGATTCGTCTTTACAGCCATGGGGCTTGGTGGTATACTGGCACTAACTATGATACGTAAGGTAACTATCCGAAATGTATTGCTAATTTTCATATTGGTTCTGCTGGGTACCGTGTCGTTTACGGTGTGGCGGAATTTCAAAATTTCCACCCCCGAACAACTGATAGAGATGCTTCCGGATAATGTCGATGTGGCCCTGGACAATATCGATTACACGGAAACCCGGGGTGACCGGCGATTTTGGCGATTGCAGGCCGATTCCGTTGCCCACGAAGCGCAAAGAAAAGAAGTTAATCTCGAAAACGTCCGCATGACGGTTTACGATCAGGGAGAGCTTGGCGATATCGAGTTGACTGCCCAGAGCGGAAAATGGTTTTCAGATACGGGAAACATCGAACTTGTCGGTGACGTTGTTGTAAAAAATGAGCAGGACCTGGCATTGTATTGTCCGAAGCTTTTTTATGACAATAAGGCCGAATTTATATCAAGCGAATCTTCTGTTCGTCTGGTGTCCAAGGATATGGAGACAACGGGCCTGGGGCTTAAGGTTTTTCTGCCTGAGCAACGCATGGAGATTCTGAGTCAGGTAAAAACCAGGATCAGCAATTGGTAAGAGGAGTGGAATGAACAACCAGTCAAAATTTCGATATTGTTTCATTCTATTGCTGCTGTTGGTATCTGTCTTTGCTGTCGATTCCGGGTCGGCGGTTTTTGCGGGCCCGCTTTCGACAGGTTCAGGAACTATCGAAATTTCATCCCGTAGGCTTGAAGCAGATCACGCGGCAGGTAAGGTCAAATTTATTGGCGATGTCGTAGCCGTTCAGGGTGATACTACCATCCGTGCCGAAGAGTTAGTATTGTTCCAGTCTGACAAGGAACAGCGCATTGAACGTATCGAAGCGTTTCGGCAGGTGCGCATTGAGCAGGGCGGGCGAATTGCCACGGGCAACAAGGCTGTTCTCGATAGAACGCGTGGCCAGGTTGTTCTGACCGGCTCACCAAAGGTCAGTCAAGGTGCAGATTTTGTTGAAGGAGATGAAATTGTCTTCTTTCTTGACTCGGAACGTAGTATCGTACGCAGTAAGGGGAGCGAAAGGGTCAAGGCTGTTTTCCACCCAAGGGAAAGGTCTTCAGAATGACTCAGCGCCTAGTTGCCCAGGGTCTTCATAAAGTTTACGGAGGGCGGCAGGTGGTTGGCGGGGTTGACCTGGAGGTGGCTTCCGGGGAGGTTGTTGGCCTTTTAGGACCCAATGGCGCCGGCAAAACCACCTCGTTTTACATGGTTGTCGGGCTGGTTCGCCCCGATAAAGGCCAGGTCTTTCTTAACGATAAAGAATTAACCGATATGCCGATGTACCAGCGGGCAAGGGTCGGTATCGCTTATCTGGCGCAGGAAGCATCCGTCTTTCGCAAAATGACCGTAGAGGAAAACCTCCTGGCCATTTTGGAAACCCTGGATCTGCCACCGGCAACCCGCCGACAACGCATGGGCGAGTTGCTGGAAGACTTCCGATTGGAACATGTTGCCAAATCACACGGATATGCTCTTTCTGGAGGAGAACGGCGGCGACTTGAAATAGCTCGGGCTCTTGTGGTCAATCCGTCATTTATCCTGTTGGATGAACCCTTCGCCGGTATAGACCCGATTGCTGTGATCGATATTCAGAACATTATTTCAAAATTGCGTCAACGAGGTATCGGTATCCTGGTTTCTGACCATAATGTACGTGAAACCCTTGGAGTCTGCGATAAGGCCTATATCCTGAATGCAGGAGAAATCCTGGCCTGTGGGCTTCCCAATGAAATAGCTGCTTGTCCGACGGTTCGTTCCATTTATCTTGGAGAGAAGTTTCGGCTTTAACCGTTTAAGCTTCCTCGTTAGCGTTAAGTCAATGGACATTGTCCCGGGAGTATCATGGCTTTAGAAATTCGCCAACAACTAAAACTGACTCAGCAACTGGTTATGACTCCACAGTTGCAACAGGCTATTAAACTGCTGCAGTTATCCCGTACTGAGTTGGAAATTGTTGTCCGCCAGGAATTGGAAGAAAACCCGATTCTGGAAGAGGGTACGGATGCACTCGAGGAGAAGGATGAGCAGGAGGCTAACAAAGAAACAGAGGAAGCCAAAACGGACAGTGAGGAAGTACAGGAGTTAAAAGAAAATCCTGAAGAGTTCAATGATGTCGATTGGCAAACCTATCTAGAGGGGAATCATCTCAGCGGTACTTCATCTGAAATGTATGAAGGAGATGATGACCGACCCAGCTACGAAAACTTACTGACCAAAAAGGGGTCTTTGGGGGACCATTTGTTGTGGCAGCTCAATCTAAGCCGGATTGCCGATGATGAGCAGTTGGCCGCAGCTGAAATAATTGGAAATATTGATGAAAACGGCTATCTGCAAGCATCTGTCGAGGAGATCGCCAGCGGGACAGGTCTTGAAACGCCTGTTGTCGAACGGGCCTTGAGCCTGGTGCAGGAGTTCGATCCGCCTGGAGTGGCCAGCAGATCATTGCAGGAGTGCTTGTTGAAGCAGGTTCAGCAGTTGGGTATGGAAGGCAGCCTGGTTGAACGGATTCTTGAGCATCACATGTCCGAGTTGGAAACCCGGAAATATCCGGCTATCGCTAAATCACTGGATGAGAGTCTTGACGATGTCTTAGGAGCCGCACGCATTATTTCCGGACTCGATCCGAGACCTGGCCGTGTCTACAGTCAGGAAGACATCCATTATATTACCCCGGATATCTTCGTTTATAAAATCGGCGAAGAGTATGTGGTTGTTTTAAATGACGAAGGCTTGCCAAATTTACGGATCAACTCCTTTTATCGCAATGCCCTTTCGGGTGGGGCAAATGTCGATGAAAAGGCCGGTGAATATATCCAGGAAAAACTTCGCGGAGCGATGTGGCTTATAAAAAGCATCCATCAGCGTCAGCGAACCATCTACCGGGTCACCAAAAGTATCGTCAAATTTCAGAAAGAGTTCTTTGAAAAGGGCATAGAACACCTGAAACCACTGGTTTTGCGTGATGTTGCCGAAGATATCGAAATGCATGAGTCGACAGTCAGCCGGGTCACCACGAACAAGTATGTTCAGACCCCGCGGGGCTTGTTCGAACTCAAATATTTTTTCAATAGTGGAATTAATACCACCGTTGGCGCCTCGATCGCTTCAGAAAGTGTTAAAAGTAAAATAAAGGAGATCGTTGCCGGTGAGAATATTAAGAAGCCTTTTTCGGATCAGAAGATTGTCGATATGCTGCGTCAGCAGGGCATCGATATCGCCCGGAGAACCGTCACAAAATACCGGGAGATGTTGGGGATAAGGTCGTCCACCGAACGAAAGCGATTTTTCTGAAAGGAGGCAGGGCCAAAGACAGGTAGATATTTCAGGTCAATGGCGAGGCTGTTTCAGACATTCAAGAACTATAATCCCCAGGAGGTTTATTTATGCAAATTGCCGTAACGTTCAGACACATGGAAACCAGTGATGCCGTGCGCAACTATCTCGAAGAAAAACTTTCTCGGGTCAAAAAGTATATCGACGAACCGATCGATGCGCAGGCTGTTCTTTCTGTGGCAAAAAAAATTCGCCATAGCGCGGAAATTACCCTTGTAGCCAAAGGGATCACAATTAAGGGTTCTGAACACACCAATGATATGTACGCGGCCATTGATGGCACCGTCGATAAAATAGAGCGCCAACTCAAGCGTTATAAGGAAAAGCTTAAAGATCACAAGCCGACCAGCGGTCGTGAGCGGCGGGTCGCCAAAACTGTTTATACCGCCGAAAGCATTGATGAAGGCCTCGGGGAGCCGAGCATCATTCGGAGCAACAGTTTTTCCGTAAAGCCGATGGCTGTTGAAGAAGCAGTGATGCAAATGGATCTTTTGCATAAAGAGTTTTTGGTATTTACTGACTCCACCACGGAGGAAATCAGTGTTGTTTACCGGCGTTCGGATGGCAACTACGGACTCATCGTGCCGGAAGCTCAATAGCAATTTGTTATTCAATCAGAGGGGGATTTCGCCAGCTGTTCAGCAGGGCGGGAGAAGATATCGGGAATGAAGATAGTCGATTTATTAAATCCTAATGCTATCGTGCCGAACTTGCAGGCTACGGACAAAAGTGCTGCTCTAGAAGAATTGGCTGATGCGATTGTTGGTGTAGAGAAAGAATTGGACCGGCAGGAAGTCATCGGTGTGTTGCAAGAAAGGGAGCGGCTGGGAAGTACTGGCATTGGCGAAGGCGTTGCTATTCCACATGGGAAATTGAAAGATATCGACAAGCTTTTGATCTCTTTCGGGCGTAGCGCCTCTGGAGTCGAATTCGATTCAATGGACGGCAAGCCTGCTCGACTCTTCTTTCTTCTGCTGGCCCCTGAGGATTCGGTAGGAGTGCACCTGAAGACTCTTGCAAGAATCTCAAAGCTGCTTAAAAACTCAGCGGTTCGCCGCCGCTTGCTGGATGCACCGAATGGTGAGGAAATTTATCGCGTTATCGGTGAAGAAGAAGAAAAACTCTGATCAGAACCATTTTCCGGCAGGAGATTGCTACGCGTGGCGTGCCGAACTGAAAAGATCGATAACTCTTCAGCCGTTTGTCCAGTCGCTTTTTAAATCTATATGTGCCCGTGGCCGCCCTCTAAATAGGAGGCGGCCACTTTTTTGCCTGGTGTATAAGGTTGTCTTAAGTCTCTTTTTTGATGATAAGATATCTAGTATTCTGGCAAATAGTTTAAGTTTTTAAATGGTCTTTCTGTCGGTTGCTGCAAATAGATAATGGATGTCCTGAGTCAATTGACGGAAAGTGATTTAACTGCTCCATTTTCAGGAGACGGGAAATGAAACGTGGTCGCCTTGTTATTATCACTGGCCTGTCTGGTTCAGGTAAAAGTACTGCCGCCAGGGCCTTGGAAGATCAGGGCTTTTTTGTTGTAGACAACCTTCCGCTGGTATTGCTTCCAGAGTTTATGGAACTGTCTCCGCAATCTGCCGGTTCTTCTACGCCAGTAGCAGTGGTAATTGATATCCGGAATCAGGACTACCTGTCCCGTTATCGTGAAATATTGCAACAGATCAAGGAAGCCGGGCACCAGGTTGATGTTCTTTTTCTTGATGCTGCTGATGACGTCCTGGTCAGGAGATACTCGGAGACACGCCGTCGTCACCCTCTGAAGCAGAGTGAAGGGGTGCTGGAGAGTGTGCACCAGGAGAGGCGCATGTTGTCAGAGATTATGGGGCTGGCAACCATCACCATCGATTCTTCCCTTCTCACCCCCCATCAATTGCGCGCCAAGGTTTTGCAGATTGGACTCGGTGGAGACAAGAGCTATCCCCTTGCGGTACTACTTCAATCCTTTGGTTTTCGCCACGGCCTGCCGGCCGGTTCCGATCTGGTAATGGATGTTCGTTTTTTGCCTAATCCTCATTTTGTGGCTGAATTGCGTCCCCGTACAGGTTTGGATGCAGCCGTCAGCAACTATGTTATGGCTCAACCGTCAACTCAGGAATTTCTTACCTCTTTTCTAGGTTTGTTAAATTTTCTCTTGCCTCAATATCATCAGGAGGGCAAGAGCTATCTGACCATATCGGTTGGCTGCACAGGCGGTCATCATCGCAGCGTTGCGCTCGTGGAAAAACTACACCAGGAGCTAAACGCGCCTTTTATGACAATGGAAGTCCTGCACAGGGACATTGCTAAAGAGTGATGAAATGATAGGGATTGTCATAGCTACGCATTCCACCATGGCCCAGGGGTTAGTTTCTGCTGCTGAAATGATTTTAGGCTCTCTTCCTGCGGTTAAGGCTATTTCGATTGAGCAGAATGAAGGGCCTGAAGATATACGCCAGCACTTTATGGCCGCCCTCGATGAATTTGATCTCTCGGAGGATGGCGTATTGATTCTGACTGATATGTTTGGTGGCACACCTTCCAATATCGGTCTGTCGTTCATGGAAAACGGGCGTGTGGAAGTGCTGGCAGGGGTTAGCCTGCCCATGCTGCTTAAAGCATGCAACGCTCGAGCTGAGTTATCGCTTGAGGCTTTAGCGGTAGAGGTTAAAGAATATGCCTTAAAGAGTATTCTTCTTGTAAGTCAGCTATTGAAAGAACAGGAATCATCGCGTTAGCGGGGAGCAAATGGGGATAGTTTTAGTACGAATCGACAATCGTTTAATTCATGGCCAGATTCTCGAATCTTGGGTTCCTGCTCTTCGAGCCGATTGTATCGTTGTTGCGAATAATCAATTGGCTGAAATCGCCTTTCAAAAAGTGCTGATGGAATCGGCGGTTCCCAAGGGGATCAAGGTCGCTATTGGCTCAATCGAAGAGATGGCCCGGCTTTTGTGTTCGGAAGAATTAAACGGATGTCGGGTTTTATTGTTGTTTGGGAACGCTCAGGATGCATTGCAGGCACATCGTCTCGGTGTCTCTTTCGATGAGCTGAATTTGGGCAATTTGCATGGTGGCAAGGATAAAAAGCGATTAAGTTGTACTGTGGCGTTAAATGACGATGACATTGAACAATTGCAGGCTCTTGAAGATGACGGGGTAAAAGTTGTTTTGCAATGTGTCCCTTCCGACCGACAACGACTGTGGCGCCGATTAATTTAATGACGGGTGAGAAATGCAACTTCCCGCTTTAGTGATAACGGCTGCGGTGTCTATATTGGCTGGACTCGATCGCACAGCTGCCGGTCAATTCATGGTATGCCGGCCGATCGTAGCCGCTCCCTTGACCGGTTGGTTATTGGGAGATGTTTCGATCGGTTTGCAGGTCGGGGCAATGCTTGAACTTTTATGGCTGGGTCGCTTACCTGTTGGGGCGGCCATCCCGCCCGATGATAGTCAGGTTGCGGTGGGTTGTACCTTCCTGGCTGTAGTAAGTCAGGCACAAACCGGTTTGCCGCCTCAGGCCGTGGCAACAGCCAGTCTGTTGATTGGAATGCCCTTTGGTAAGGCTGGGCAGTTTTTTGATCGTCTGGCCAGGTTGGGAAACGCTCGTTTGTTAAATAAGGCCGAATTGGCGCTCGATAGCGGGCGAATCGAACGTTTGGAGCGGTATCATCTGCAGGGGCTATTGCATTTTAGCGCTGCTTCTCTGGCAACTTTGGCGGTTGTCATTGGAGGCGGGCTTCTTTGTTTGCCCATGTTTTTTAAATATCTCGATGGGCCTTTGATTGCGGCGTCTCCCTGGATCTACTTGCTGTTTCCCTTAATCGGAATCGGTTCGTTGCTTAGTGGTCTAAAGGTTCCTCGTGCCTCTTTGCTTTTCGGCGCTTCTTTTGTGCTTGGATTGTTTTTTCTGGCTTTACGATAAGAGGCAACGACGTATGAAACTGCCACGATCGGCATTGTTGAAGGTACTGACCAGGTCTTTTTTGCTCCAGGCCAGCTGGAATTATGAGCAGATGCAGAGCCTTGGCCTGGTTTATGCGTTGACACCGGCTTTACGTCGTTATTATACCGGGGTGGCTTTGTTGTCAGCCTATCGTCGTCACCTGGAGTATTTCAATACCCACCCCTACCTTGCGACCACGGTGATCGGCGCGGTGCTAAAGCTTGAAGAACAAGTGCAGCAGGGGATTGATCCAGGTTTCACCCTTGGTGAGTTCAAGTCTGCGATGGTGGCTCCATGTGCTGCCATGGGGGATGCATTTTTCTGGGGAGCTGTGCGACCCGTCGCGGCAGTGGCTGCTTTGCTCTGGGCTTTTCATGGCTCTTTGTGGGGACCGGTTCTTTTTATTATTTTGTTTAACCTGCCACATTGCTGGTTTCGTGTTCAAGGTTTGGTTAAGGGATACGGTGGTGGCGTAAGGGTGGTTTCCACCATACAGCGTTGGCATCTTTCCGATTGGGCCGTCCACCTAAAGCAGGTCCTGATTGTGCTGCTTGGTTTGTTTGCTGCCGCTATCGGTGGAGCAGCCACAAAACATCTGGCGATGGGGGCTTTCTGGGGGGTATGTGTAGCACCCGTTGCATTGGGATTATGTGCTTTGCTGAGGCGAAGGGTGTCGCCATTATTAGTAATAATAGCCTTGTCGCTGATTTTGCTGGGCTGGTTCCAGCTGCATTGATAGAAGGATTGTACGATGGTAAAGAAGGGGTTCATCATAGTTAATCGTTTGGGGCTGCATGCCAGGGCCGCAGCCCAGCTGGTCAAAACTGCTAACCAATTCTGTTCAGAGGTGACCGTTGCCAAGGAAGATGAGGAGGTTAACGGTAAGAGCATCATGGGGATTCTGATGCTTGCCGCAGCCCAGGGTTCGGAGATTACGGTGCAGGTCACGGGAGACGACGCTGAACTGGCTATTGAGGCTATTGGCAAACTGATCGAGGATGGCTTTGGAGAAGAATAAACGGACAATCGTAGAGGATATCACTCTTTTTGGTATCGGCGCTTCCCCTGGTATTGCTATTGGGGCCAGCTATGTGCTTGACCGCAAACGCATCAAGCCGGTCGAGAGAAAGATTTCCGCCAGCGAGGTTAGCGAGGAAATTAAAGCGTTTCGGGATGCGGTGAGGATCTCGAAAAAGCAGCTTGAAGATGTCAAAAAAGGGGTAGCCGATCGCCGCCTGGCCGAGCATCTGCATATTATCGATACGCACTTGTTGATTCTGGAAGATCAACTGCTTGTCGACGATACCATTGCATTGATCGAAAGCGATTTGATCAACGCAGAATGGGCCCTGAAACGTACCCTCGATAAATTTCGCACCGTCTTCGATGCCATTGAGGACGAATACCTGCGGGACCGTCGATCCGATATCGATTCTGTTGGCGAGCGTCTACTGCGGAACCTGATAGGGGCCGATCAGCAGTCTCTTGCCGAGCTTGAACGAAAATCCATTGTTGTGGCACACGATCTTTCACCGGCCGATACCATGCAAATGGATAAGAAACGGGTGATCGGTTTTATTACCGATGTCGGTGGCCGCACCGCTCATACCGCGATCCTTGCCCGGTCCCTCGGTATCCCCGCTGTTGTTGGTCTGGAGTCGGCTACGGCCTTAGTGCGTGAAGGTCTTCCGGTCATAATCGATGGTACTTCCGGAATCGTCATCTTCAACCCTTCCCAGGCAACTTTCAAGGAGTACCTGGAGAAGAAGCAGCTTTACGAATATCTAGAGCAGGAGTTGCTTAGTTACCGCGAGTTGGCCGCCGAGACCCTCGACGGTCATAGCATGACTCTGCGGGGTAACGTTGAGTTGGCCGAAGAAGTTGACCTGGCTCTGCGTGAAGGTGCTAAAGGGGTTGGGCTGTATCGTACGGAATTTCTCTTTATGAACCGGGCGGGCATTCCGGAGGAAGAGGAACAATACTTGGCTTACCGTGAGGTCGTCGAGCGCATGGCCCCTCATCCGGTTACTATTCGGACCCTTGATGTTGGTGGAGATAAACTGGTGTCCGATATTGACCTTTCCGATGAGGCCAATCCGGCGCTGGGGCTACGGGCAATACGCTTCTCTTTGCAAGAAGAAAAACTTTTCAATACCCAGTTGCGGTCCATTTTAAGAGCTTCCGCCCATGGTCGGGTTCGAATTTTGTTCCCCATGATTACTGGTTTGGCCGAAATCAGGAGTTGTAAAGAGCTTCTTGAAAAGGTCAAGGCAGAATTAACCACGGAAGGGTATGTTTTCGATGCCAATATTGAAATTGGCATCATGATCGAGACGCCCTCTGCCGTTCTGATTGCAGAACTTCTGGCCCAGGAAGTGGATTTCTTATCGGTCGGTACCAACGATTTGATTCAATACTGTCTTGCCATTGACCGGGGCAATGAGCACGTGGCTTATCTATATGAACCTCTTCACCCTGCTGTCTTACGGGCTCTTCAGATGGTCTGCCGTGCTGGCCAGAGTGCCGGGATTGAAGTGGGGATTTGCGGAGAAATGGCAGCAGAGCCTCTTTATGCCCTGGTTCTTCTCGGACTGGGTTTTGACGAACTTTCGATGAACGCTCCCTATTTGCCCCGGGTCAAACGTATTATACGCCAGGCCCGCCGGTCCGAGGCGGTGGAGTTGGTAACCGAACTACTGCAGTACGGTACCGCGCCGGAAGTTGCCCATTGCCTTCAAAAGGAAATGCAGCAGCGTTTCCCAGGGATTTTTTCCGTTCAGCAAACCCGCAAGGCAGCAGCAGATTCTTGACTTTCATGGCTTAGCCGATCTAGAATCCTACGTTTCCAACCATTAAATATATAATAGGAGGCATAATCTCCATGGCTATGACCGATTTTCTTTTTACCTCTGAATCTGTAAGTGAAGGACATCCGGATAAGGTCGCCGACCAGATTTCCGATAGCGTGCTCGACGCCATTATTGCCCAAGATCCTCAATGCCGTGTCGCCTGCGAAACCATGGTGACTACCGGTATGGCTATGGTCGCCGGGGAAATAACCACCTCCGCCAAGGTCGATTATCCGGCTGTGGTACGGCAGGCGATAAAAGATATCGGCTATAACGACTCGGCTATGGGCTTTGATTGGGAAACCTGCGCCGTGCTGACTTCTATCGATTGTCAGTCTCCCGATATTTCTCAGGGGGTAACTGAAGGCCAGGGTATGTTTAAGGAGCAGGGCGCCGGCGACCAGGGTTTGATGTTTGGATATGCCTGCGATGAAACTGCTGAGCTGATGCCCATGCCCATCACATATGCCCATCGGTTGACCAGTCGCATGGCGGAAGTTCGCAAAAGCGGTCTGTTGACTTTTTTGCGTCCCGATAGCAAGTCTCAGGTTTCCATTCAGTACATTAACGACAAGCCTATCCGTGTTGATGCGGTTGTTGTGTCATCTCAGCACACCCCGGATGTTGCCTACGAAACCCTGCGTGAGGCTTTGATCGAAGAAGTGGTCAAACATGCGATTCCTGCGGAAATGATGGATGAAAATACCAAATATTTCATCAACCCGACAGGTCGCTTTGTCGTCGGTGGCCCGCAGGGTGATTGCGGTCTCACAGGACGCAAAATCATTGTCGATACCTATGGCGGCCAAGGCTCCCACGGTGGCGGAGCTTTTTCAGGGAAAGACCCCTCCAAGGTCGATCGCAGCGCATCCTACATGGCCCGGTACGTCGCCAAGAATGTAGTAGCTGCCGGACTGGCCAAAAAGTGCGAGGTACAGTTGGCCTATGCCATCGGTGTGGCCGAGCCCGTTTCGGTAATGATCAATACCTTCGGCACGGGTGTTATTCCCTCCAATGAAATCGCCCGGGTCGTTCAGGAAGAGTTCGACATGCGTCCCGCCGGGATTATATCCACCCTGGACCTGTTGCGGCCCATTTATAAAAAGACAGCAGCTTATGGACATTTTGGTCGTGAGTTGCCCGAGTTTACCTGGGAGAGGACGGACCGTATCGAATCCCTGCGGCAGAAAGCAGGAATTTGATCCCATTCTGATAATCGATAAAAGGCGAGCCGGTTGGTTCGCCTTTTCTTTTTTATATGCACCAATCGCCCAATTTCTGATTATTCGTGACAGGTTGCCGATACCATGATGCTGTCCGTTATTGTACCGATGCTCAACGAGATTGATCAGTTACCTGAACTGTTCGGTATGCTTGCCTTTCAGAAAGAAGTCTCCTTTGAGTTGATTCTGGTCGATGGAGGATCAACGGACGGAGGCTTCAAAATGGCTGAGGATTTTGCTGTGAGGGCCTCTTTCCCTTGCCGGGTGGCTTCCAGTCAGAAGGGACGTGGCCGGCAACTTAATAAAGGTGCCCTTCTTAGCTCTGGAGAATTTCTTCTGTTTCTTCATGCGGACAGCCGATTTGCAGATAACATGGCTCTGGCAAAAGCCCTGAACTGTTTTCAGCAGGCGATTGAGAGTGTCGGCCATAGCCGTATTGCCGGACACTTCTCCTTGAAATTTCAAAAAGAGACCTCCGAGGCCCATCTAGGGTTTTATTATCTGGAGAGCAAGGCGCGTCTTGACCGCCCGGGTTGCATCCATGGGGACCAGGGATACTTAATGAAAAGGCGCTTTTTCCATCAAGCAGGACCTTTCGACGAGTCCCTCGGGTTTTTAGAAGACAATCGCCTGGCACAATCGGTGCGCGAGGCAGGTTTTTGGATATTGTTGCCGGTTGAATTATTTACTTCCAGCCGTCGCTTTGTCCAGGAAGGCTTTCGTCAGCGGCAAGTGCTCAATGCCTTGATCATGAATCTGGAAGCACTGGGCCTTAACGATTGGCTGGAAGCCTTGCCTGACATCTATCGTCTGCAGAGCCATGCTCAAGAATTGCGTTTGTTGCCTTTTTTTCAGGATATCCATAACCGCCTGTCCCAGCTTTCCTGTAAAGAAAAAAAGGATTTATGGTACAAAACCGGTCAATATTTGGTGGCCAATGCCTGGCAACTGGCCTTTTGGTTGGATGTGAAACATGCCTTTCATAAAAATCGGCATCCAAATGAAGTTGGTCGATCGGTACTCAGCGTCTTTAATCTCATCCTGTATCCGTTGATAGACCATTTTTTAGGGTATTGGTTTGCCGGCTTATTGGTCCGTATCTGGTTTCGCAGGCAGCTTAGGGAGCTTTCAGTTTAAAAGAAGGGACCGGCACTAACGCTGTGATAGTATTTTCTTGGTAGGTTTAGATTGTGGTAGAGTAAGGGGTAGATGTTTACCGCTCAGGAAAGGAGATGACCATGAGACGACAGACGCTTTTATTTTTAGGGCTCCTGGCTCTGCTGGTTGGCATCATGCCTGCCTGCACATCTTACAAAAGCCAGGAGGTTGCCTTTCGACCGCCTACGGCTTATGGCAATATGCAGGTGGTAGCCGGGGCCCAGGTTGCGGCTCAATCTTATGCCGATAGCTCTGCTGCCAAACAGGCTTTCGGTTTTGATATCCGATCGGCAGGTCTTCTTCCTGTGCAGGTTATTATTGATAATGGTGGCGACAGTGCCCTGGATGTTGTTCCAGAGCAGACTTTTTTGATCGATGCCGAGGGTAATCTGTGGAGTTTGCTGGACAGTCGAACAGCCTATCAACGCGTGGAAAAGAGTTCGGAATATGCCCGTATCGCCAAAGGCAGCGGTAAGGGATCTTTGCTAGGGGGTGCCGGCGGTGCTGCTATCGGTGCGGCCATCGGTATTCTAACCGGCGATAGTGTCGCCGAAGCAGCGTTTAGGGGCGCGGCCGCTGGAGCAGCGGGTGGTGCGGTTATTGGTGGCACCCAGGCAGCCACTTCCGGCGATGCCAGCCGCCAGATCGGTCGCGATTTGGCCACCAAGCAGTTGGTCAACCAGGCGGTGCAGCCGGGCAGCCTGGCTAATGGATTCTTGTTCTTCCCGGGTGAAGCCCCGTCCGCGACGCAGTTGCGTTTGCAAGTCAGGGAAACCCGGAGCGGTTTGGTGCATAAGGTGATGATTCCCCTGCCTTGATAACTGCGCAGGAACCGGATTTTTAAGAAACGAAAAAGGGAGCGAGCCAACGGTTCGCTTCCTTTTTTTATATCTTGACCTTTCGGATACTGCATGATAGATCAAGATAAGTTGATATATTGTTGAGGGAAATCAGATAAATCATGTTGCAGACTCTCAAAGCGCTGGCGGACCCGACCCGGCTTCGGATATTAGGCATCCTCGCCCATGGTGAATTTACGGTTCAGGAATTAACCGGCATCCTTTCTATGGGGCAATCAAGGATTTCCCGGCACCTGCGCATACTCTCGGATGCTGGAATCGCCTCGGTTAAACGCCAGGGGACCTGGGGGTACTATCGGCTGAATAAGGGCAACAGGCTTTTTGATGAACTGTGGCCTGACCTGGAGCAGCATCTCGACAGTCTTGTCGATTGGCCCAGGGATCGGAGCAACTTGATGTCGGCTCTTGATGATCGCCGCGTTCGAAGCCAGAGGTTCTTTGATCAACATGCGACCCAGTGGGATCAGCTGGCTCGCGAATTGTTGCCAGTGGCCGATTATCGAACCCAACTCCTTCAGCAGGTGCCTCGTTGCCAAACTTTGCTGGAGATAGGCGGGGGGACGGGGTCTATGTTGCCTGCATTGGCTGAGAAGGCTGATCGAATTCTAACGGTCGACCATTCTGCTGCGATGCTGGCCGAGGCCAGGAAACATGCCGGGCAACAGGGGGTGCCCAATGTCGATTTTCGTTTAGGTGAAATGGGTCATTTGCCTTTATGTGAAGCCGAGGTGAACTGGGCCGTTCTCGACATGGTGCTGCACCATGCTCCGCAACCGGCCCTGGTGTTGCATGAACTTGCCCGAGTACTCGATCCTCAGGGTGGCGTGACGATTGCTGATTTGCAGCGCCACGAGGAGGAATGGGTGCGAAGCAGGCTGGCTGATCAATGGCTGGGTTTTGATTGTGCCGAGCTGGAAAACTGGTTTCTTGAGGCCGGGTTCAATAAACCCGAATTTCATTATGTTTCCGCCGGCGGGCAAAAACATGACGTGCTTTTGTGTACTGCTCGAAAAACAGGCGGTTGAACCGTTTTTTTTGTTTTTAATTCATAGAGGATAGTTTTCATCATTTTGTTCATCAATAAAGGAGTGTTTTATTATGGCAAACCCTGTCGACACAGATTACTTGATCAAGGATATTGCTCTTGCGGATTGGGGCCGAAAGGAGATCCGTATTGCGGAAGTTGAAATGCCGGGCCTGATGGCATTGCGTGAGGAATTTGGTGATCAGAAACCGCTGGCCGGTGCTCGCATTACCGGTTCTTTGCACATGACCATACAGACCGCGGTTTTGATCGAGACTCTGGTTGAGCTCGGCGCCGATGTTCGCTGGGCCAGTTGTAACATCTATTCAACCCAGGATCATGCCGCCGCCGCTATTGCTGCTGCAGGTATTCCTGTTTTCGCCTATAAAGGAGAGACCCTTGAGGAATACTGGCAATATACCAAGGCCGCCCTTAACCATCCTGACGGACCGAATCTGATTGTCGATGATGGCGGCGACGCTACCTTGCTGGTGCACCGCGGTGTGGAAAGGGAAATCGAATTTGAAAAAACAGGGAAACTGCCGGCTGTATCGGGAGAGAATAAGGAAATATCCATCGTCGATCAGTTGTTGAATGAAACCCTGGAAGAAGACCCTTGTTTCTGGCGACGCATAGCCAAGGGCCTCAAAGGGGTTAGTGAAGAGACGACCACCGGCGTTCATCGCCTCTATCAGATGGCCCGCGAGGGGAGCCTGATGTTCCCGGCTTTCAACGTCAACGATTCGGTTACCAAGAGCAAGTTCGATAATCTCTACGGTTGCCGGGAATCCCTTCTCGATGGCATCAAGCGGGCAACCGATGTCATGGTGGCCGGCAAAAAATGCGTCGTACTGGGTTATGGGGATGTCGGCAAGGGATGTGCGCAGGCCTTCCGCGGCATGGGTGCCATGGTATTCGTTACTGAAATCGACCCCATCTGTGCTCTGCAGGCGGCGATGGAAGGTTTCCCTGTCGTAAAGATGGATGAGGCTTGCACCTATGGTGACATTTTCGTCACAACGACCGGCAATGTCGATGTCATTACCCGCGAGCATATGGACCGGATGAAAAACGAGGCGATTGTCTGTAATATTGGCCACTTCGATTCGGAAATTCAAGTCGATGCCGTTTACGATGATCCCAACCTGGTGGTACATGAAGTCAAGCCTCAGGTTGAACAAGTCGAGTGGCCTGATGGCAAGAGGGTTACCATTTTGGCCCGCGGCCGCCTGGTCAACCTGGGCTGTGCGACCGGACATCCTTCCTTCGTAATGTCCGCCTCCTTTACCAACCAGGTTCTCGCTCAGATTGAGTTGTGGGTCAATCCGGACGATTATGAAAACAAGGTTTATGTATTGCCCAAACAATTGGATGAGAAGGTCGCCCGTCTGCACCTGGGGAAATTGGAAGTTCAGTTGACGGAAATGACCCCCAAGCAGGCCGAGTACCTTGGTGTTGAAGTGGAGGGCCCTTACAAGCCCGATCATTACCGCTACTAAGGCCTTTTGGTGAACCGCGTGTCCCCTGTTTCCCAGATTGCAGCCCGTTGGATTGTGCAATTGCACAGTCCTCATAAAGGGTTTCAATCGCGGTTTTTTACGGAATGACACGTAGCGACCGCTCGGGAGGGTAGTACAATTGGAAAAACATAGGATCTGATCGTAACGGGTATGCGAATCAGGTCTGAAACCTCCATCTTTTGGCGCGTTGTCCTTCCCTCCTGAGCAACGCGCCTTTTTTTTGTGCTATTTTGATGGCGTCGCAAAATTTATAATTTTCGAGTGAAATATTTTACTTGGTGTGATTTGTCTGACGACGTTGAATGGATTTAGGTAAACGAACCTACCGTAATGAGTTTTTTGTGCACTGTGGATATGAACAGGTGATGATGCTGCAACTGCACCTTGCCCTGTCATCGGTGAGTCGCTATAATCCCCCGAATTGATATTTTGCTTAAGGAGCAATTGTTATGTTTCGTGAAGAAAATGAGGTCTTAAAGAAACTCCAGGTCAAGCTCGATGAGCTGAGGGGGTATCTTTGAATTACCCGCTAAGAAAGAACGTATTTCCGAATTAGAGGCAGAGATGGCGCGCCCCGGTTTCTGGGACCAGGGGGACAAAGCCCAGGACCTGTTGAAAGAACGTACCGGTCTGGAGAAGATCGTAGAGCAGTGGGAAAAGGCTGCCAGCGAACTCGAAGACCTGCAGGTTCTGGTCGAGCTGGGAGAAGAGGGCGAGGATCAGGAATCTCTGGATGAAGTGCGAGAATTACTGCCGGACCTGGAGAAGCGGGTAGATAAGATGGAACTTGCCCGCATGCTGTCCGGCGAGCACGACGCAAATAACGCGATTTTCAGTATTAATGCGGGTGCAGGCGGAACTGAAGCCCAGGATTGGGCCGACATGCTGCTGCGCATGTATCTTCGTTTTTTTGAAAAGAAGGGTTATAAGACGAATATCACCGACTATCAGCCCGATGAGGAAGGCGGAATAAAAAGTGCTACCGTAACCGTTGAGGGGGACCATGCCTACGGTTGGCTGCGTTCAGAGATCGGTATCCATCGATTGGTGCGGATTTCACCTTTTGACTCCAATGCTCGGCGGCATACTTCCTTTAGCTCGGTTTTCGTTTTTCCGGAATTGTCCGACGAGGTCGAGGTTGAAATCAACGAGAAGGATCTCAAGGTAGATACCTATCGTGCCAGCGGTGCCGGCGGGCAGCATGTCAATAAAACCGATTCCGCCATTCGTATCACCCATATTCCCACCAACACAGTGGTCGCTTGTCAGAATGAGCGTTCCCAACATAAAAACCGGGCCACGGCACTAAAGCAACTTAAAGCCAGACTTTTCGAGTTGGAGCGTCGCAAAAAAGCCGAAGAGGCTTCCTCCATTGCCGGCGAGAAAATGGAGATCGGTTGGGGCAGTCAGATTCGTTCTTATGTTTTGCATCCTTATCGTATGGTTAAAGACCACCGAACGGGGTTTGAAGTTGGCAATGCCGATGCTGTTCTCGACGGTGATCTCGACGGCTTTATCGAAGCGTATCTGCTAAGTGATCAATAGGCCCGTGCGGCATATTTTTTTTCTGGCGGAACAGGCGCTTTGCCGATTACGGGAGGTGCTTTCCCAGCGGCCTGCAGAGGCCGTCAAAACGGGCTTTTCCCTTGACTTGCCTGGGGGCATTGTTTAAGGTGCCTTGTTTTGCATATGGGATAGAAAGGGCTTTGAATTCATGGAAGAACTGAACGATATATTGTTGCAACGCCGGGCCAAAGTTGATGAGTTTCGCGAGCAGGGGGTCAATCCTTTTGCAAACGATTTTTCTGTCAGCCATAATGCTGCAGAGGTCAAGGAGGCTCATGCCGATCATGACGGCGCTGCCCTGGAAGATTGCGAGCAACGTTACGCTTTGGCTGGCCGGATCATGGCCCGTCGTGATTTTGGCAAGGCCGCATTCATTCAGATCCAGGATCGTACTGGCAGACTGCAGGTTTTTGTTCGCCGGGATGAAGTAGGGGACGAGACTTTTGCGATTTTTCGCAAGTTGGATATTGGCGATATCGTCGGTGTGTCCGGTCGTATGTTCCGTACCAAGACCAATGAATTATCCTTGCGGGCGGAAACTTTGCAGTTGCTGACCAAGTCGTTGCAGGTTTTGCCCGAAAAATGGCACGGTCTGACTGATGTGGAGACCCGCTATCGGCAACGTTACCTCGATATGATCGTCAATCCCCAGGTGCGGGATACTTTTCAGAAGCGAAGCCGGATCGTCAGCCTGATCCGCGACTACATGGTGCAGAACGATTTTCTCGAGGTGGAAACCCCGATGATGCAACCGGTGGCCGGTGGCGCGACAGCGAAACCCTTCGTGACTCATCACAATACCCTCAAGATGGACCTCTTTCTGCGCATTGCGCCGGAACTCTACCTGAAAAGGCTGGTGGTCGGCGGCTTTGAACGGGTTTTCGAGATTAATCGGAACTTTCGCAACGAAGGAATTTCCATTCAGCATAATCCCGAATTTACCATGATCGAATTCTATCAGGCTTATGCGACCTACCATACTCTGATGGATTTCACCGAAAACCTGATTTGTCACGTGGCAAAAGAGGTTGCAGGCGGCCTGGTTATTCCCTACGGCGGCAAAGAAGTCGACCTGACTCCTCCCTGGGATCGGCTCACACTGAGGGAATCGATTGTCAAATATGGCAATGTAGAGCCGGCTCTATTGGAGGACAAGGAACAATTGCTCAACTATGCCCACAGCCTTGGCCTCGATTTTGAGGGCAGCATAGGCCACGGTAAGCTTCTTACGGAAATATTTGATGAGGTGGTGGAGCCAAAGCTTTGGAACCCCACATTCATTACCGAATATCCGACAGAGGTTTCGCCTCTCTCCAGGAAGAACGATGCCAATCCCGAGGTTGTCGACCGTTTTGAACTGTTTGTGGTCGGGCGTGAATTGGCTAACGCTTTTTCCGAACTGAATGATCCGATTGACCAGAAGGAGCGGTTCATCGGCCAGTTGGCCGAAAAAGAGGCGGGCGACGAAGAAGCTCATGCCATGGATGAAGACTACATCCGCGCCTTGGAATATGGCCTGCCGCCGACCGCTGGCGAAGGGATCGGTATCGACCGGTTGGTTATGCTGCTTACGGATTCCGCTTCGATTCGGGACGTTATCCTGTTCCCGCAGCTGCGGCCGGAAAGCAAATAGTTTTGACCAAAGGTCACTTCTGTAGCGGATAGGGATCTTTGCTGTACTGTTTCACCTGTCATGCCTAATGGGGTTTTATGGGGTACGAATGGTTCGTCAGTCTGCGTTATCTGCGTGCCAAGCGTAAGCAGACCTTCATATCGGTTATTTCCTTTATCTCCATAGCCGGGGTTACCTTAGGCGTTGCTTCGTTGATCGTTGTGCTGGCGGTTATGACCGGCTTCCACGACGGTGTAAGGCAGCAGATTCTCGGTAATGTGCCTCATGTATTGGTGCAACGGCAGGGAGGAAACATACCTGCCTATCAGGAACTTGTCGCTGAACTTCGCCAGGCGGCGCCTGAAATCCTGAATGCAACGCCCTATGTCGCCAAAGAAGCCATGCTGTTGGCTAAGCGGAATGTGGCTGCAGTCAATGTCAAGGGGCTGCTTCGGGGGCATAAAGTTTTTCAACAGAACTTTCTGTCTGCCTCTGGTGAGGAAGTCGAAAAGGCTCTGTTCGAAACGCAGGAGGGCCCTCCTGGCCTGGTGATCGGTCTTGATACCGCTGCTACCCTTGGCGTTGCCGTAGGCGATACCGTCAACGTTATTCCTCCGATGTTTACTATCACTCCATTCGGCCTGATTCCCAAGATGAAGCCGTTCCGGGTGGTTGGTATCGTCAGTCACCGCGGAGGTTTTCTCGACACATATTTTGCCTATATTCCCATGGCTGTGGCCCAGAACTTTTTTGATGCTGCGGATCAGGCCAGCGGTGTTGAAATTGAGGTCGCTTCTTATGACAGGGCTACCCCCCTGGCGGCTCAGTTGCGCAACCGGTTTTCTTTTCCACTGGTGGTTCGTTCCTGGGAAGATCTCTTCGGTTCTTTTCTGTCAGCACTTAAGTTGGAAAAACTTGGTTTGTTTATTGTGCTTGCCATTATCGTGCTGGTTGCAGCTTTTAATATTGCAACTACCCTGATCATGGTTGTGATGGAAAAGCATAAGGATATCGCGATATTGCGTTCCATGGGCGCGACCTCGCTCAGTATCATGAAGATCTTTGTTCTCGAAGGCTTGATTATCGGTTCTTTAGGGACCGGCCTTGGCACTTTGTTGGGGGTTCTGTTGGCTAAAAAGGCAGACCCTATCATCAAAGGGCTGGAAGAAATTTTAAAGATAAAGATATTCGATCAAACGGTCTATGGCATGGATCGCTTTCCTTCGGTGGTTATCCCCGAAGATGTGGTCAAGGTGGTACTGGTCGCCATGACGATCTGCCTGTTGGCAACGGTCTATCCGGCTTATCGTGCATCGCGTATGGATCCCGGGGAAGCGTTGCGTTATGAGTGAATCCCGTAAAGAGATGTTGATTGATGTTCAGGAACTTAGCAAACACTTTGTTTGCGGGGAGCGACGCGTCGACGTGCTGCGGAAAGTCAGTATGCAAATTGACAGCGGCGAACAGGTGGCGCTGGTAGGGGCATCCGGAGCAGGTAAAACCACATTAATGCATATTCTTGGGGGGTTGGATCGGCCAAGTAGCGGTGCCGTGTATTATCGGAACCAGGATCTCCTGGCGTTAAAGGGACCTGCTCTCGACACGTTTCGCAACCAGACTATCGGATTTGTGTTTCAGTTTCATCAGTTGTTGCCCGAATTCACAGCTCTGGAAAATGTCATGTTGCCGGCCTTAATTTCCGGGAAAGGTTTTAGTAATGCTCGAGGCCCTGCAAAAGAAATTCTGCAGGAAGTCGGACTGGGGCAGCGCTTGGATCATAAACCTGGTGAACTCTCAGGCGGAGAACAACAACGGGTCGCCATCGCCAGGGCTTTGGTCATGGAACCGCAATTGCTGCTTGCCGACGAACCTACCGGCAACCTGGATAGCGGCACATCCGACGAGATCTATCGTCTTCTGCAGCAGTTGCATCAGGACCGGGGGCTGACGATGATTATCGTGACCCACAGTCAGTCGTTAGCTGATCGAATGGGGCGTACGCTCCAGATGGTTGATGGTCAGATAGTCTCTTGAATTTGGTTTACAGGGTTTTTGCATTTTTCTATAATTGCGCTTTTTATGTGTCATTTCGACGGAGTCGGTCTGCTTATGTATAGAGTGTCCTTTTTTGTGATCTTATTGGCGATGCTGGTTCCGCAGGCTGTTGCAGCCCAGTTATACCCGGTGGGACAGATCGTTATTGAAGGGAATCGGCGGGTCGAAAGCCGCTATATCAAGTCGGCTCTAAATATCAGCGAAGGGCAAACGGTTTCCTCCTCTGATATCGATCAAGGTCTGAGAAATATTTATGCTACCGGTCGTTTTGATAATGTCGTTGCTGAAACGGTAGCTGCTGGCGAGCGTGTGAATTTGGTTTATCGGGTAACCGAGCGACCTCTTTTGCGTGAAGTTGTGTTCGTCGGCAACCATGAAATTGATACAGAAAAGCTCAGCACGATTATCAGTGCCAAGGCTGTTGATTTCTATCGCCCGCAGGTTCTGGCTCCTGCGATTAAGAAGATAAAACAGGCCTATGTCCTGGAGGGCTATTACGCCACCGAGGTCGTACCGCAGGTCGATATTAATGACCGGAATGAAGTTACCCTTACGCTGGACATCGAAGAAGGCGAGAGAGTTTTCGTCACGAGCATTCGCTTTGAAGGCAATACGGTTTTTAGTGAAAAAGAGCTCAAGAAGAATCTTTTTTCCAAAGAAAAATGGTTCCTTTCTTTTATTACGGAGAGGGGGGCCTATAAAGAAGATATGTTACTTGCTGATCGGGATGTGATTACCGACCAGTATTACAATCGGGGATATATCAAAGTCCAAGTTAAGAAGCCGATCACGACCCTTCTGGAAGATAAAGAATCGATGGAGGTTCTATTTGAAATCGAGGAAGGGGAACAGTTCCGAATCGGTGAGGTTGACGTCCAGGGTGATCTGCTGGGCACAAAGGAAGAGTTGCTGGAAGGTTTGACTCTGCGTACCGGCGATGTTTTCAGCCGCAAGGTGTTGCGGGAAAACATGAAGAATCTTAACGACATTTACGCTGATGAAGGCTATGCCTTTGTTAATGTTTCACCGGTTACTGACGTTGATCCATTTCTTCAGCAGATCAACATTATGCTCAATGTTGAGCGCGGTGTCCGTGTGAGTATCGGTCGCATCAGCGTTGCAGGTAATACCCGTACGCGGGATAAAGTGGTCCGTCGTGAAATGCGCCTTGCTGAAGGTGACTTTTACAGCGCCAGCAAGATGAATAACAGTCGTCGGCGGATCAACAATCTCGGTTTTTTTGAAGAGGTAAATCTCACCACAAGTCGTGGTGTCGACGATGCCCATATGGACGTTGAAGTAGACGTGCAGGAAAAAGCAACCGGATCTTTCAGTATCGGGGCCGGTTTTTCTTCAGCGGATGGACTGCTTTTCCAGGGAGCTCTGTCTCAGGACAACTTTCTCGGGCGTGCATTGCGTTTCGATCTTTCCGCTGCATTAGGTGGAAGCAGCGCCACCTATCGGCTTGGCTTGCTCGATCCCTATTTTCTCGACAAACATATCGCCTTTGGTGGCGATATTTATAATACGGAGCGTGAGTGGTCTGATTTTACCCGTAAGACGACCGGTGGCGATGTCAAACTCGGGGTGCCCCTTACCGAAACATTGCGCAGTTTCTTCATTTATCGCTATGAAAAGAAAGATATCTTTGATGTAGATGAAGACGCCCCGCGGTCGATTACCGACCAGGAAGGCGAACACACCCTTTCGTCCTTTACCGCTTCGCTGAGCCGCAATACAACCGACTACCGTCCCGATCCGACCCGCGGTAACATTTCCGAATTGTCCATCGAGTATGCCGGTCTTGGCGGCACCGAAAAATTCATCAAATATATCGCCGATCACCGTTATTTCTATCCTCTGCCTTTGGGGCTGGTTTTTTCCGCCCATGGCCAGATCGGCTATATCCAGGAAATGAGTGGCCAGGATAGTCCCCTCGATGAACGCTTTTTCCTTGGCGGCATGAACAGTTTGCGTGGATTTGAATCGCGCGAGGTGGGTCCTTATGAAATAGATGATGATGGGGAAATCTATTATTATGGCGGTAATAAATCCGCTTACTTCAATTTTGAAGTGGCTTTTCCGCTGGTCAAGGCAATGAAGATGAAAGGGCTGGTTTTCTTCGATACCGGTAATGCCTGGGACAAAGACCAGGAGTTTTTCAGCGATATGCGCTACAGTGCAGGGGTTGGTATGGCCTGGAACAGCCCCATGGGACCGCTGCGGTTTGCCTGGGGGCGCAATCTTGATCCCAATGAGTATGAAGAGACTTCTATTTTTGATTTTTCTGTCGGCAAAATGTTTTAGATCTTTCGTATCCACACAAAGGAGAATGTCATGAAAAGACTTTGGATAGGTTTGGTGGTCGTGCTGATGATGGTTGCAGCCCCGGTTGTCGCCGCAGAAGTTAAAGTAGCCTACGTTGACCTGCAAAAGGCTATGGTGGTGTGCGACGCTGGCAAGGCTGCCAAAGGTAAAATGGGCAAGCGAGTTAAAGAGTTCCAGGCCACCGCTCAGAAACGCCAGGATAAGCTTAAGACCCTGAACGAAGAATTGGAAAAGAAGAAAATGATGCTGTCGGCTGATGCCAGAGCGGAAAAAGAACGGGACTATCAGCAGCAGACCAAAGATTTTCAGAGATTCATCAAGGATGCCCAGGAAGAGTTGCAGCGTGAAGAAGGTCGACTCGGTCGTGAAATTCTGGAAGGCCTCGGAAATGTCATTAAAGAGTTGGGCGACAAAGAGGGCTATACTTTGGTGCTGGAAAAATCCAATGGTGGTCTTCTGTATGCCGATGAATCCATAGATGTGACGGATGAGGTTATTGCCGCTTACAACAAGGCGTATAAAGCCGGCAAAGGTAAATAAGGAGCGCCTGTGAAAACCCTTAAGGAATTGGCCGAACTTATCGGTGGGACCGTTGTGGGTGACGGAGATGCAGAGATCCATCGGGTGGCTGGTATCGACAGTGCCAAACCCGGAGAGATTACCTTCCTGTCCAACCCCAAATACCTGCCGCTGTTGAAGACGACTCAGGCTTCCGCCGTAATGGTTACGCCGGGGGTCGAAGCACCGGGAGTTTCCCTGCTGGTTTGCCCCAACCCCTATTTGGCTTTCGCCAAGGTATTGACCGCGCTTCATGTAGCGAAGCCGGAATACCGCGGTATTATGGAGGGGGCATCTGTCGATCCGGAGGCAAAAATTGCTGACGGAGTGACGATCTATCCGGGTTGTGTCGTTGGAAAAAACGTTTCGATCGGTTCAGGAACGACTCTCTACCCTGGCGTGCTATTGTATGACAACGTTTCTGTCGGTGAAGATTGTCTGATCCACGCCGGCGTGGTCGTGCGTGAAGGCTGCCGGCTCGGGAATCGCGTCATTGTGCAACCCAAAGCAGTCATCGGTTCCGATGGCTTCGGGTTTGCTCCCGATGGCAGCAGTTATTACAAAATTCCCCAGGTGGGAATTGTGGTCATTGAGGATGATGTCGAAATTGGGGCGAACAGCTGCCTCGATCGCGCAGCCCTTGGTGAGACACGTATTGGACGCGGTACAAAAGTCGATAACCTGGTTCAGATTGCTCACAATGTAAAAATCGGACCCGACAATATTATCGTTGCCCAGGTGGGTATTGCTGGCAGTACTGAAATAGGCAAGCACTGTACTCTGGGTGGTCAGGTCGGTGTAGCAGGCCATATCAAAGTTGGCGACAACACCATGGTTGGTGCCCAAAGCGGTATTTCCGGTAACATGCCGGGAGGAGAGGTGGTCTCAGGAACGCCGGCAATTCCCCATCGCGATTGGTTAAAGGCAGCGACAAGTTTCTCCAAACTTCCGGAAATGCGCAAGGAAATTAAGAAGTTAAAGAAACAGGTCGAAGAATTACAAGAGCTTACCAAGGAAGGATAGGTGGCATGGAGCTCAACGCACAGGATATAATGAAGGTACTTCCGCATCGGTACCCTTTTTTATTGGTAGATCGTATTGTGGAATTGGAGGTCGGTACTCGTGCGGTCGGGATTAAAAACGTAACGATTAACGAGCCCTTTTTTCAAGGCCATTTTCCGGACCATCCCATCATGCCGGGAGTGCTGATTCTTGAAGCACTGGCTCAGGTCGGCGGTGTAACTGCCGCTTTGGCCGAAAAGGATGTTAATGACAAGGTGACCTACTTTGTCGGTATCGATAAGGCACGTTTTCGCAAGCCTGTAACTCCCGGCGATGTATTGCGCCTGGAGATGGATATCAAATATTGTAAACGCGGTATATACTGCTTTGAAGGCAAAGCTTACGTTGAAGACAAACTTGTAGCACAAGCTGAATTAAAAGCTACCTTCGCACCACGCGAGAATTCTTGAGGGAATATGATACATCCAACAGCAATAATTCACGAAGGGGCACAGATTGCCGAAGATGTTGAAATCGGTCCCTATGCCATTATTGGCGAGCATGTAAGTATCGGGTCCGGTACTACGGTCGGTCCCCATACCGTTATCGAGGGGTGGACTGAAATCGGTTGCGATAACCGAATTTTCCAGTTTGCTTCCATAGGAGCTGCTCCCCAAGACCTCAAATACCGCGGGGAAAAGGCCTTGTTGAAAATCGGAGATCGCAATACAGTGCGCGAATTTGCCACCCTTCATCGCGGCACTGCCGATGGCGGCGGAGAAACAATTGTCGGCAACGATAATCTGTTAATGGCTTACTCTCACGTAGCCCATGACTGTATCCTCGGCAATCAGGTCATTTTGGCCAATGGCGCCACTCTTGCCGGTCATGTTGAGGTCGATGATTTCGCCATCCTGGGAGGATTATGCGCTGTGCATCAATTCACCAAAATTGGCTCCCATGTCATGATCAGCGGTGGTTCCATGGTAACTCAGGACGTCCCTCCTTTTTCAATAGCGCAGGGAGACCGTGCTAAAACAGTCGGAATCAACCAGATTGGCCTGAAACGACGTGGTTTCTCTGATGAGGCCATACGCGGCATCAAGCAGGCTTACAAATTGATATTTCGTTCCGGGTTGCGGACTGAAGAGGCTCTTGAACAGATCGCAAATGAAATAAAAGACCTCCCTGAGGTTGAACAATTTTCCGAGTTTGTTCGCAATAGTACCCGGGGGGTCGCCCGCTAACTGATTTTATGCAAACAGCTTTTGGCCGATCCGGTTCAAAAAAATACGATTGTAAGTGAGCTGGTTAGTTGGCGTGAGGCGTTTTGGTTTAGTTTAATTCGAAGGGACATCTGTTGTTGGCGGATGTCCCTGGCAGAACAACAGGCGGGGTGTCCTATGGAGTCCTCGCCTCTTTTCTTTATTCGACGCATTAAATAATTAACCCCAAACTGGTTACGTCTTTTCCAGGAGCTTGTCGGGCTTAACGGGCCGAAACGAAAAATTGGCTGTTCGAGGCTAGATTTTTGAGAATTTCAGAGCGAATAGCAGGACTATTTGTCGATAATTGTCGGAAATTTGGACCGATCAGTCGATTTTGCAGTCGGTTCATGGAAAGTCCGACAGTCTCCTAGCTTTTGAAAGGTCTTTTTTTTGCAAAAGTCTGCACAGATTCAGCGGCGTGCTTTGATCGTTGCAGGGGAGGCTTCCGGGGACCTTCATGGCGCGAATATGATTCGGGCTGCAAAAGCCCTCGACGCGGGTTTATCCTTTTTCGGTGTCGGTGGTCCTCGCATGGAGGAAGCCGGGTGCGATATCATCCTTCCAGCCGAGGAACTGGAAGTTATGGGCCTGGTCGATGTTATCGGCCATCTTCCGGTGTTGTGGCGTGCATTTAAGTCACTTAAAAAGATTCTTTACAGTTCTCAACGTCCGGATGTACTGGTTCTTATTGACTTTCAGGAGTTTAACCTGTTGTTAGCCCGGCAGGCCAGAAAGGCGGGGGTTCCTGTCGTTTTTTACGTTGGGCCGACGGTTTGGGCCTGGAGGCGCGGGAGGGTTAAACGGTATGCCCGTGCCGTAGATCGCCTTGCGGTCATTTTCCCATTTGAACCCGCTTATTATGCAGATGAGGACATAGAAGTCGAATACGTCGGACACCCTTTGCTGGACGAAGCCCGGGTGACCAGGCAGAGAGATGATAATCTGAAACAATTGGATCTTGATTCCAGCCGGCCGGTTGTTGGCCTTTTTCCCGGCAGCCGCCACAGTGAACTTAAATACAACCTGCCGACCATGTTAAAGGCAGCGGAGCGGGTAGCACTGCAGGTGCCCGGGGTGCAGTTCCTGCTCCCCGTCGCTCCTTCTATTGAACTGGAAAATATGCGCCAACGGATTGAAGATTGTCCGTTGCCGATCCGATTGGTCAGGGAGTCGATTTACGACGTGGCCAATGCTTGCGATGCCGTTCTGAGCGTTTCCGGCACGGTGACTCTGCAAATTGCCCTGGTCGGAACGCCGATGGCCATTCTTTATAAAACTGCTGCTCTGAACTATGCGATTGCCAAGAGGGTGGTCAAATTGACCCATATCGGATTGCCTAATATCGTCGCAGGACGTGAGGTCGTTCGCGAGTTTATTCAGGACCAGGCTACTGCAGAGAAAATAGCCGGGGAACTCATCAAAATACTAACGGATAATAATTATCAAGAGAGCCTGCAGCAGGGCCTGGATCTGGTTCGCCAACGTATGGGGGAGCCTGGCTGTTCGCAGCGCGTCGCACAAATGGTTTCGGAATTGAGCCGCAGGGATCAAGCTGAGGAAGGTACAGAGTGAGTAAAAGCACCGCCAATACTTATCACCGGATTTACAAATATTCACAACCTTATCTTGGCCGGGTTTTTATTGCTCTAGCCGCGTCGATTATTGTGGCCGGTACCGATATTTCGCTGGCTAAACTGGTTGAGCCTTTGATCGATAAGATTATCGTGGCTCAAAATACGGTTTTGCTCAATATTGTGCCGGTGGTTATCATCGGTCTGGCTTTTCTCAAAGGAGCCAGCCGCTTTATCCAGGAATATTTTATCAAAACTGCCGGACAGTTGGCGGTGCAGGATATCCGTAACGATCTTTACGGTCACACCATGTCCTTATCCATGGGCTTTTTTTCCGGGGATTCGACGGGTAACCTGATGTCGCGGATTCTCAACGATGTCGGGATTCTTCAACGTTCCGCAGCCGATGTGGTGGTGGATGGCGTTCGAGAAAGCTTTACCCTGGTCGGTCTGATAGCGTTGGCTTTTTATAACGACTGGAAACTGGCCACCCTCGCTTTTTTGGTTCTGCCGCTGGCCGTAGTGCCGGGTTCTTTTATCGGCCGGAGAATCAAACTGAATACCCGTCGCGGACAGAACACCATCGGCAACCTGACCCAGTTGCTGCAGGAGACCCTGTCCGGGATCAAGGTTATCAAGGCATTTGGCACCGAGCAGAGAGAGACGGAAAGTTTCAGGCAGGAGAACCTGCGTTTCTATCACTTCATGCGTAAAGTATGGAAATACGACTCAGCGGCCGCACCGGCCATTGAGATTCTCTCTTCCTTTGGTGTCGCTGCGGTATTCTGGTATGGCATTAACCGGGTATTGACCGGGGCAATGACCCAAGGGGAGTTGTTGTCCTTCATCGTTGCCATTGCGATGATGTACACTCCGGTGAAGCGGCTGACCAAAGTCAGCAACAGTATTCAGCGCGCCGTTGGCTCCGCCGAACGGGTTTTCGAGGTTCTGGATGTCGTCCCGGATATTGGTGAAGCTCCCGATGCTGTGTCCCTTGACCGGGCGCGTGGTGACCTGAGATTCGATCAGGTTGGATTTGCCTATGACCAAGACCCTGTAATCAGAGAGTTTTCTTTAAAGATTGCTCCGGGTGAAGTGGTGGCACTGGTCGGTCCGAGCGGTGGCGGGAAGTCGACAGTGGTCGGGTTGATCACCAGGTTTTACGATCCGCAGGATGGTACGATTTACATTGACGGGCAGGATATCCGTCAGGTGACGCTGGACAGCCTTAAAAACAATATTGCCCTGGTTGATCAGGAAACATTCCTGTTTAACGACAGTATCCGCAACAATATTCGCTACGGTCGGCCGGATGCAACAGATGCCGAAGTCGAAGAAGCGGCCAAGCTGGCGTATGCAGATGACTTTATTCGAGATCTCCCCGACGGATACGACAATCACATCGGTGATCGCGGTTTGCGCCTTTCCGGTGGCCAGCGTCAACGTATCTGCATAGCGCGCGCTATTTTGAGGGATGCGCCGATCCTGTTGCTGGACGAAGCTACCAGCGCCCTTGATACCGAGAGCGAGGCCATGGTGCAGAAAGCCTTGGCCAACCTGATGAAAAACCGCACTACGATTGTGGTTGCGCATCGTCTCTCAACCGTGATGCATGCGAATAAAATCGTGGTGCTTGAGGACGGTCAGGTAAAGGAAGTCGGGCGGCATGCCGATCTGCTCAAAAGCGACGGACTTTATAAAAAGTTATATGAAATGCAGTTCAAATAGCAGCTGTTTTGCAAAAGCCTGTTCAGGCCAGAGGATGGTCGACTGATCTTTTACTAACAGTTGGTCCAGCCCGATGAACAAGAATCGCTTTGATTGGGAGAAATAGGGTGTATCTGCTCTATAATATATTGCTGCTGGTGCTGGCCCTGCCTATTCTTGCCGGTCATTTGTTTTATGGTTTGTTAAGGGGCAGGCGGCGGCAGGGGGTACGTGAACGCTTCGGTTATTATGCGAAGGAACAACTCGCATTTTTAGCCGGCAAAAAGACTGTTTGGATTCATGCCGTTTCCGTTGGAGAAACCCAGGCTGCGGTTCCCCTGGTAAAGGCCTTCAAGAAACGTTATCCCGATTGGGCCCTGGTACTGACGAATGTAACTGAAACAGGTCATAAGGTGGCCGAGGGTATTGCCGAAGTCGATCTTTGCTTATATTTCCCCTATGATTTTCCTTGGACCATCCGCCGGGCGTTTGCACAGGTAAAACCGGAACTCGTCGTGGTCGTCGAAACGGAAATCTGGCCGAACTTTATGCGCGTCGCACGTGGCTCAGGTATTCCTGCTGTGTTGGTCAACGGACGAATCTCAGATCGCTCTTTTCCCCGATATCGTAAGCTGAAATTTTTTATAAAGCCCGTTCTTCAACAGTTTACCAGGCTGTGCATGCAGTCCGCTCTTGATGCAGAACGGGTAGAGGCCATGGGGGCACCGGCGGAGCGTATAGAAATATCCCGAAACCTTAAATTCGATATGCAGACCGAGGTTGCCAGCGACGAGAACCCTGCGGCTATACGTAGAAAATTTGGGATCCCACTCGACAGTAAGGTACTTGTGGCCGGCAGCACCCATGCTGGAGAAGAAGAACTGGTGGTCAATGTATATAGCCGTCTTCTTAAAACCCAGCCTGATCTTTGTCTGGTGTTGGTGCCCCGGCATCCTGATCGCTGTTCGGCTGTAGGGGAATTGTTGTCTTCATCTAACCTGACTTATTCCCTGCGGAGTGAGTGTGGAGATGCCCCTGTTCCAATTGCGCCCGGATCGGTGTTTTTGGTCGATACCATCGGAGAACTGTTGCAGCTCTATGCTTTGGCGGATCTGGTGTTTGTCGGCGGCAGTCTGGTACCTGTAGGGGGCCATAACATTCTGGAAGCTGCGTTACTGAAAAAACCGGTTCTTTTCGGACCGCATATGCATAATTTCAAGGAAATCAGCCGTTTGTTGATTAAGGCGGGTGGCGGTTTATCCATTCCTGACAGTGAAGAGCTTTATAGGGTTGCTGCTGAACTGCTGGGTGATCCTCATCGCTGCCAAGATATGGGAGCAAAAGGATATGGGTTGCTGAAAGAGAATCGTGGGGCTACAGAACGTACCTTGCAAGCCATCGAACGGATTTTGGGGGACGTATGAAGAGCCTGCAGGGCTTTTACCGCCGGCTGGCTCGCAATGGTCCCGACAGTTTGACTGAAAAGGCCGTTTATTGTTTTTTGCTTCCTTTCAGCATCATCTATCGGGAGCTGAACCGATTACGGGCTTCCCTCTATCGCTGGCGGTTTTTTTCGAGTTATAAGGCGTCTGTGCCTGTTATCTCAGTAGGCAACCTGGCCGTCGGCGGAACCGGTAAAACTCCGGTTGTCGACTATCTGGTCAAGTTCTGCCTGGCTCAAGGACGGCGAGTGGCTGTTGTCAGTCGCGGTTATGGTGGTCGGAAACAGTCTGGCGTACAGGTCGTGAGTGAGGGGAACGGCCCTGTGCTTGGCCCTGAGCATTGCGGAGACGAACCGTATCTGCTGGCGCGGCGAAATCCTCGGGCTTTGGTTCTGGTATCTCCAAAGCGCGCCCATGCAATACAACAGGCGGTGGAGACTTTTGGCGTTGATGTTGTGTTGCTTGATGATGGTTTTCAGCACCTGGCTGTGCAGCGCGACATGGATATTGTGTTGCTTGATGCGCAGCGTCCTTTTGGCAACGGGAGTCAATTGCCCGCCGGACTCTTACGGGAACCGGTTTCCGCACTAAAGCGCGGGGACCTCTTTCTGTTGACACGGTGTAACAATCAAGAAGTGGGGAATCTTCCGGTCAAAGGCCCTGTATTGCATTGCCGGCATGTTTTGGCCGATCATGCCCTCACTTTCGATGGAGAACAGATCCCATTAACCCGTTTAGCTGAAAAGCAAGGCGTTGCCTTTGCTGGTATAGCAGAGCCCGAAGACTTTTTTCGGAGCCTCAAGACTAAAGGTCTGCGCTTGCTCTCAGGTATTTCTTTTGTGGATCATTGCTCCTATGCTGAACCGGAGCTTCGGCAATTAGCTGTGGCTTGCCAGGGAGCTGATTACCTTGTGACGACAGAAAAAGATGCGGTTAAGCTGATTACTTTGAACCTGCCATTACCTTGTTATCAGGTCCCGATGGCTCTTGATTTTCGAGAGCAGGGGGCGTTGGAGCGTTTTCTGAGCCCGATCGTTTGTCCGGAGGATAAAGAAGTATGACCCTTTCGCAGGAATTACTGGAAATTCTGGTTTGCCCTAAGTGCAAAGGTGAGCTTGCCTATGAGCAGAACAACCACCGTCTGCTCTGTGAAGCCTGTCAGGTTGCGTATCCCGTTCGAGATGGTATCCCTGTTTTGCTTATTGATGAAGCGGAGAAGTTTTGAAGTCTCGTAATGCGTAATAGGTAATAGGTAATAGGTAATAGGTAAAAACCAATATCCTGAAATCTTGGCGATTTTTGCTTTTAAAGTCTTTTCCCCATTACGATTTACGTCTTACGAATTACGGGCGTACATCCCCCGGAGTTGATACTTTTGAAAAAACTCGATAGTAAACAAATCAAAAAAATTATGGTGCGTTCGACCAACTGGGTTGGTGACGCGGTCATGACAACCCCCGCTATGGGAACAATCCGCGAAGCTTTTCCAGATGCCGAAATTGTTGTTGTAGCCAATCCTTTGGTCAGCGAGCTTTTCACTTCTCACCCCTACTGTGATCGGGTGATCGTTTTCGACAAAAAAGGACCCCACAAGGGATTTGCCGGTCTGTGGAAATTTGCTTGTGAGTTACGGCAAGAGAAATTCGACTTGGCTATTTTGCTGCAAAATGCCATCGAAGCCGCTTTAATGGCCACATTGGCAGGGATTCCGCGTCGTGCAGGTTATCGCACGGATGCGCGAAGACTGTTGCTGAGCCACGGTGTTCCGGTCGGGCCAATTGAAAAGAAAATGCACCATACCGACTACTATCAAAATATGCTGGAATGCCTGGGGCTCAAAGGCGGTGATGGTAATCTGCACCTGGCTTGTACCGAAGATGAACTCGACTGGGCCCGGGAAAAACTTGGAGCAGGTGATTGGGTGGCTATCAATCCCGGAGCGGCCTACGGTTCCGCCAAACGCTGGTTCCCCGAGCGATTCGCCGAAACTGCAGACGGACTGGTATCAGAATATGGCGTAAATATTGTTCTGACAGGCGGTCCGGGCGAAAAGGAAATTGGCCAGGATATTGCCGCGGCCATGTCCGCCAAACCTCTCAATCTCATAGGCCAGACCAGTGTTCGTCAATTGATGGCCGTGCTGGCCAGTGTGCGTCTGCTGGTAAGCAACGATTCGGGACCGATGCATGTTGGTGCCGCCTTCGGAGTGCCCATCGTTGCTGTTTTCGGTCCTACCGATCATACGACAACCTCCCCCAAGGCTGACATCTGCCGTATTATTCGTAAGGCAACGGACTGTGCTCCCTGCCTGTTACGGCAGTGTCCCACCGATCACCGCTGCATGAAGGCGATTACCGCCGATGATGTGTTGGCCGGGGTTCGTGACTTATTGGGGGAATAGGCAATGCGGGTTTTGATTGTCAAAATAAGTGCTTTGGGTGACGTCATTCACGCATTGCCGACGCTTTCCTGGTTGAAAAATATCGACCCGTCCATCGAAATTGATTGGCTGGTTGAAGAAGGGTTTGCTTCTCTCCTGGAGGGGCATTCTTTATTGCGTAAAGTCCATCGACTGGGCCTGAAGCGTTGGCGGCGCCAGGGCTGGCTGGCGGCGATCAAGGGTGTGAAGAGTACACTTGCGGAGCTTCGCCGAGAGAACTACGACCTGGTTCTCGATCTGCAAGGCAACTGCAAAAGCGGTCTTTTCACTATGTTCAGCGGCGCCTTACGGCGTTATGGTTTTGACCGCGATGGCGTACGTGAGTGGCCCAACCTGCTGGCGACCAACCATAAGGTGCCCTTGGGGGCTGATAGTCACCATATAAGCGATCGATCGCTGGCAGTGGCTCAAGCTGCTTTCCCCGGGGATAAAGAAATACCGCTTGCCGGCCCGATGGAGATTCATCCGGAAGCCGCGGCTGCCATAGATAAACAATTGGAAGAGTTAGATCTAAAGCAGCAGCCGCTGATTGTTTTGCAATACGGCACCACCTGGACTACCAAGCTATGGCCGCTCGATAGCTGGCAGGAGCTGGCCCTGCAATTGTGTGATCAGGATAGGCTTCGACCCATATTGATCTGGGGCAATGATGCGGAACACGATGCCTGCCAGGCGATTTCCAAGGCCACCAATGGCCGGGCGATGATCTGGCCGCGGGGCTCCCTGCCCGAACTGGTGGCCCTGTTAAAGCGGGCCGATCTGGTTGTCGGCGGGGATACCGGCCCCATTCATATCGCCGCAGCGGTAGGTACTTCAACCGTTTCCCTCTTTCGGGTCACTGATGCCACCCGGAATGGGCCGCGGGGCGATCAACATATTCGCCTTCAGTCGCCATTGGAATGTGCGCCTTGTCTACGCAAAAATTGTCCGCGAGATGAGGAGTGCGGACACAGCATTTCAGTGAACCAGGTCCTGACAGCCGTACGTTCTCTTCTTCCCGAGAAAATTTTATGAACGGTCTGGTAGAACAAAATGGCTTGACCGTAGCTGCTGATGTTGCCCCGCTTCTGGCCAAGGCCGGATTCGTCACTTTCGATGATTTCATGAACTTCAGCGGCGGCACTCTCATTTGTCGTAAGAGGGGCCGCTCGGTTGTCAGTTTTGAGGTAGGTGACAGGATGTTCTATCTCAAGCGCAACCGTTTTCATCGTGTCGAATTCTGGAAGACATTGTCGCGGTTCCGCTTGCCACCGCGCAGCGCCCGCCAGGAATGGCAAAGTATTTTAGCGGTGCGCGATGCTGGAATTCCCACGGTTCCGCCTGTGGCTATGGGCGAGAAGTTGGTCTGCGGAGTGGAAAAGGCGTCGTTCACCTTGACCGAAGCTCTCTATGATGCCGAGCCGCTGGATCAAGTTGTTCGCGGGAAGTTCTCCGGAAAACTATCGCCAGCCTTACGTCTGGAAAAACGGGCGCTTATTCGCCGGGTAGCGGAAATTGCCCGTCGTTTACATGGCAGTGGTATGTACCATCAGGATCTTTATCTGGGGCATTTCTTATTGGGGCGTGAAGACAAACTTTTTTTGATCGACCTGCAGAGGGTCGTTCGCGGAAAAAAGGTACCGCGCCGATACCAAGTTAAAGATCTGGGACAGCTGGCCTTTTCGGCAATGGATACAGGTGGGCTCTCCCGGACCGACCAGATGAGATTCTTTGTTTCTTATCTTGGGCTACCTTGCTTGGGGACAGGAGAAAAAGTTCTGTTGCGGCAGGTTCTGGCCAAGTGCCGACGGATTGCTGGTCACACGGTTAAATTGCTGGAACGGCGCCGACGCCGGGGGGAGATAAAATGATCGATCTCTCGGTGGTGATCGTCAATTGGAATACCTGCGATCTGTTACGGGATTGTCTCCGGTCGCTCCTACAGGAAGTGGAGGGGCTCTCCCTTGAGATATTCGTCGTTGACAACGGCTCCAGTGATGACAGTGTGGCGATGGTCAGAGAACAGTTCCCCGCCGTTGTTGTTATTGAGAACGGACGTAATCTCGGCTTCGCTCGCGCCAACAATGTTGCCCTGCGACAGGCCTCAGGCCGCTTTTGGTTGCTGCTAAATTCCGATACGGTGGTAAACAAGGGGGCTCTTGAAGGTTTGCTTCGGACCATGGAGCAGGAATCCGATATCGGTGTGGCCGGTCTGCAGTTGCTCAATGAAGACGGTTCCCTGCAGAACTCGATAAGTAATGCTCCAACTTTACTTACCGAACTGGGCAATAAACGCTTGCTGCGCCTTTTTTGGCCATCCCGCTACCCGGGAAAAGAACAGCACTACTCCGAGCCGTTGCAGGTGGAATCGGTCATCGGTGCCTGTTTGATGGTGCGGCGTGAAGCGGCTCAGCAAGTGGGTGTCCTCGATGAGGACTACTTCTTTTTCCTTGAAGAGACCGATTGGTGCGTACGAATGCGCAAGGCTGGGTGGAAAGTAGTGCACGATCCGCGCTATCGTCTTTATCATTTGCAGGGAAAAAGTGCGGGGAAGGTCAATATACGGGCCCGCATCGAATACTGGCGTTCGCGCTACACTTTTTTTCGCAAGCACTCTGGCCTATTTGTCAGAGTTTTGCTGCGGGTCGGTCTTTTGCTGCGGGTCAGCGTGAATTTGCTGGCTTTGTCGGTGGCCAACCTGCTTACCTTTTTTTCCAGAACCCGATTACGCAACAAATGGCAAGTTTACGCATGCATTATACTCTGGCATCTACAACTCTGTCCTGAAGATGGGGGCCTCGAAGAAAAAATTGACCCAAACCTGTAATATCTACTTCATATAAATGTTCTGTACCGCAAATCCCGTTCAATTTAGCAATAATTCTTATTGAAAGTCCTCTATTGGAGAATCAGTGGTATTGTTCTCATTGTGTGTCTATTGTTCCATTAGAATCCTTGAAGTGGATGGAAAAAATTTTTAGTATGTTTCGCTAAGAAACGGTTTGTATATTTTTTAACGAAAATGCAGGTTGCATGAATGTCACCGGTCCTTTGCTTGCGACCGGTTTGATTTTAAGGATATCCGGCAGGATGATTGGTTTTTCAAGATTAAAAGAGGGCGCCTCAGGATTTGGTGGTGTTTCTGATGACGACTGCCCCCATAGAGCGGTCTTGCAATGAAGATCCTTTTTCTGGTACCGCGTCTGGACAAGGCCAGTACCCGTTATCGTGTTCTGCAGTATCTGCCCTGCCTGGACCAGCAGGGGATTGACTACGAAATCGTGGCTCTATCGGGGCAGGCGCGAAACAGACTATCTTTGGCCCGCCAAATAAGGGCCGCCCATACCGTGTTTATTCAGAAGAAACTCTTTTCTTATTTAGATCTTTTTTGGATACGTAAGCTGGCCCGTCGCCTTGTCTACGACTTCGATGACGCAGTGATGTACAAGAGTGGTTCAGCCAGTAGGTGGCAACAAGCCCGCCAATGGGGCCGTTTTGTCGCTACGGCAGGGAAGGCGGATCTTGTCATTGCTGGCAACCGCTATCTGCAACAGGAGGCTCTTTCCTGCAATCGTGAGGTACGCCTTATTCCCACTGTTCTCGATATGGATCGTTATACCGCAAGAAATGAGGGAAACGGTAAAACCAATGAAGTTGTTCTTGGTTGGATAGGCAGTCGCGGGACGCTGCGCTATTTGCAGGACATTTCTCCTGCTCTGGAAGAGTTAGGGCAGCAGTGGCCGGGATTGAAGCTGAAGATTGTGGCTAATGATTTTTTTGACCTTCAGCATCTGGAGGTCATTAAAAAGCCTTGGAGCAGCGAAGATGAGATCTCTGACTTACATTCCTTTGACATCGGCTTGATGCCCCTTTCGGATGATGTGTGGACCCGTGGCAAGTGTGGCTTTAAATTGTTGCAGTGCATGGCCGTAGGGCTGCCTGTCGTTTGTTCTCCTGTGGGGGTCAATGCCGAGATTGTTACCGAAGGGCGCGAAGGTTTTCAGGCCACCACCAGGGAAGATTGGGTGACGAAACTCGGTACACTGATCGCCGATTCCCAACTGCGCAGAGAGATGGGGAGGCGCGCGCGTCAGCAGGTAGAGAAAGTATATTCCCTGGGAGCCAATGCTCCTCTATTTATCGAATACCTGAAACATTGACGGCCTGAGAATTACCGAGAATGAAGATAGCCCTAGTTAATAAAACGTTTTCCCTGTCTCATGGTGGCGCCGAGCGCTTCTCCGTGAATTTGGCCGCGTCCTTGGTTCGTGAGGGGCATGCAGTGCATGCTTTTTCCCATCAGGCTGAGGATCTTCCAGGCCAAGTTACGCACCACCAGGTTCCCATGGTCAAAAAACCCGCTTTCCGGCGGGTGCTTTCATTTGCTTCCCAGGTCCGGCGTCTTATGTCCGGCGAGTCCTTTGACATCATCTACGGGTTGACCCAGATATACCCTCAGGATTTGCACCGCATGGGTGGCGGCATTCACCGGCACTGGATGAGAGTACGTTACCCCTTTACCCCTTGGCGTTGGCTCAACTACCTATTCAATCCGGCCCACCTGGCTAATATATTTTTGGAAAGCCGAATTTACCGACCTGCCAATTACCGTCGTATTGTCACTAATTCCCAACTTTGCAAAGGACATGCGCAGGAGTATTACGGTGTCCCCCCGGAACGTATCGCTGTCATCTATAACGGTGTGGACCACCAAACTTTCAATCCTCAAACAACCTCTCGCCATCGAGACGAGATCCGGCAGGGTCTTGGCCTGAAAGAAGAGGATACGGTTATACTTTTTGTTGCCAGCAACTGGAAGCGTAAAGGGCTGCCTGTGCTATTGCGTGCAATTGCTGCCCTGGGCAGCAAAGGACGAGATTTTCACGTTCTCGTGGTCGGTCGTGGTAAACCTGTTCCCTTTCAAAAACTCGCTCGACAGTTGGGCTTGGAGGGGCGAGTGCACTTTACCGGCCCTACCACCCGGGTGGAGCGTTATTACGGGGCAGGAGATCTGCTTGTGTTGCCCACCCTATATGATCCCTTTGCAAACGTCTGCCTCGAAGCCATGGCCTGCGGTCTTCCGGTAATCACCACCTCTGCCAACGGGGCAGCAGAGATCATCCGGACGGGGGAAAATGGTTTCGTTCAACAGAAACCGACCGACCCCCTGGAGCTTAGTTCGTTACTTGAACATCTTCTTGCAGCGGAACGCCGCAAAATAATGGGACACACAGCGCAAAAAACCGCCCTCGAGTTTACTGCCGAAAGGAATTTAGCGGAAACCATGGATTTATGCCGCCAGGTTTTAGAGGAGAAGAGGGGATGAAGGCGGCAACCGTTTCCCTGCAGGGAATTCAGTGGCAATATGTTTCTTCAGAAGGGCGTGCTCTTCTGGATGAGATCTCAGAGGACAACCTGTCCGGTGAACTCGTCAAGGCTATTCCCAAGCGCCAGGTGATTAAAAAGTCTGGAGTATTCGCCAAAGAGGTTTACTATCGAGGCTGGAGCGCGCTGGTCAAAACCCTTTATGGCGGAACCGCCTGCCGGGAAGGGCAAATTTCTTTAGCTCTGGCCGAGGCCGGTATAGCTGTTCCGGAGGTTTTTGCCTTCGGGTCCCAAAAAGAAAATGGAATTATTCGCCGGGATGTGTTGCTGACTCGGGAGGAACCGGGGGGCAAAACCTTACTAGAGATGATGCGTCAGGATTACCCGGCTTTATCGTGCCGGGCTAAATTGCAATTGGTTGAAGAGTTTGCCTGTTTTATTAAGGGGCTTCACGGTGCCGGAGTATTGCATGCCGACCTCCACATTGGCAATATCTTATGGTTGCCTGAGAGAGAGGCTGGAAAACGGTTTGTTTTGCTTGACACGGATCGAGTCGTCCTGAAAAACAGACCTCTTTCGAGGCGGGAAAAAACGGCCAACCTTGCTCTGCTTTTAGGCAATTTGTGGACTCTGGCCAGTCGCAGCCAGCGGTTTCGGTTTTTGCAATTTTATGGTATACGTTTGGACCGGGAAAATCGTCGGTTTATTGCTGAGTTGGAGGCAAAGGCCCTTAAGCACTCCAACAGAATTTGGCGGAAAAAGGCCCAACGTTGTCTTCATATCAACAGCAGGTTCGGCAAGCTTAAACGTAACGGTTTCAAGGTCTTATTCAACAAAAAAGCCGGTATTGAAGATTTACTCGACGAATTGCTGGACGACCCTGACCGCTTGCTGGACCAAGGTCAGATATTTAAAGATGGTAATACGGTACGGGCCGCCAGAATTGAACTGAACGGTAATAGTTATTTTCTAAAACGCTTCAATTGCAAGGGCTGGGGTTACCGTTTCAAAAATGCATTTCGTCGATCTCGAGCGGTACGATCATGGCTTGTTTCCTGGGGGTTTAGGAATAGAAGCCTTCCGGTCCCTGAACCTCTTGTCTGCCTGGAGGAACGCCGCCTGCGGTTATTGGGCCGCTCTTATGTCCTGTTCGAATATGTCGAGCAGACAGAATCCCTAGCCAAGATCTGGTCGCGGCTAGGTGCTACAGAAAAACAAAAGCTTTTGGTGAGATTGGCCTTACTGCTTGGTCGGATGCATTTATTCGGTGGGGTGCACGGAGATCTCAAATGGAGCAATATTTTAGTGCGTGGTCAAAGCGATAAGGAGCTTTTTTTGATCGACCTCGATGGCAGTAAAATCGTTGGACCACGAAAGTATCGAAGTAAGCGTAAAGATCTACAGCGTTTTTTGGTGGACCTGATAAATGTGCAGCAGGACCAAAACTGTAGCACCATGTTGCTTGAATGTTGGGAGCGTTGGACTTCCTATGCCCTTTTTAAGGGGGAATGAAGTATGAAGTTGTTTAGCAGCATCAGGGAATGGCCGGGTTACGCACAAGAAATTTTATTTCTGCTATTGGTATCGCTAGGAATAAAAGTTCCAGCCTTGTTTTTTGGCGATATCATTAATGCTGATGGGGTTCGATATATCGATGCGGCTCAGCAATTCGCTCAGGGGAATTTTCTGGAAGGGCTTCGGATTGACTGGATGCCTTTCTATTCTTTATTGATAGCTGGATTTCATTTTCTTGTCCGTGATTGGGTGCTGGCCGGTCAATTGATTTCTCTCCTTTCCTTAACTTTTGCAATGATCCCGCTCTATTTGCTGACCAAAGATCTATTTGACGTAAATGTGGCATTTTGGACCGGATTAGCGTTTGCACTCTCCCCCATGTTGAATGACCATTCAATAGGGTTGCTTCGAGATCCTATTTTTATTTTTTTTGTTTTCTGGTCCGTCTATTTTTGTCTGTGCGCGCTACGAACTTATAAAAGTCGTTTTTTCGCTCTGGCTGCCCTGTCATCGACTTTTGCTCTTTGCTGCCGGCTTGAGGCAATCCTATTATGGGGTGTTTTTTTGTCAGTTCTAGCTGTGCTGGCAATCAGGAACAGAGCCGAGAGGCGTTTTTTGTCCAAAGGTCTTTTTGTGATGGCTGGGCTTCCTTTGATCTTTGGGGGGGTAGGTGTCGGAACTCTCTTGGCCGTAGGACCTGATCTTGTGTCTTTAGGTAGGCCAGGAGAACACATGAGTCAAGTAGAGAAAGCTGTTTTTGGCAATTCTCTTGCTTACTACAAACGCAAAGTCAGTAAAGGAATCCTTAAGAACTATCGAAGCCGTTATAAAATATTGAAAGACTTTGCGAGGACATCACCTGATTTGGATAAGACGGGTGGAGTTCTTGAAACTACCCGCCACTATCTTCCGGTTATCTACCTGATTGGCTTGTCGGAGGCGTTTGGGCGGAATCTTTTTCCGCTTTTTCTCCTTCCTCTTATAGTCGGTTTTGGGAAAAGCATTACCTGGCATCGCGGTCACTGGTTGCTTTTGATTCTGGCCGGCGTCTATTTCCTGATAGCATATTATTTCCTTTTCACTCATGACTTTATCAGCAAGCGCTATGTACTGGTTCCACCCTTGCTGCTATTACCCTGGGTTGGCAAGGGGCTTGAGCGGTTTTGGGCTAGGATACCCGGATGCCGATGGCCACGAATTGCGATGGTCCTTTTCTTGCTGGTTTTTTGCGCTGCTCCTACCTACAAGTCTGCGGAAGCTTTTATTAAAGAGGGGAAGGGAGCTGTCATCAGGGAGGCAGGCCAATGGCTAGCTATTCAACCTTATTTGCAGGATGCAGTTATTGCCTGTTCAGAGCCGAGAATTCGATTTTATTCATCGCCGGAATTGAATTACCTCAAGTCGATGGAAAAGTTCCATGTCTCGAGAGACTTTAGACGAATGGAAAGGATCGCATTTGAAAAAAAAGCGGACCTGTTGATTATTGAGATGTCCAATAAAAAACGGCATCTTATTCCGGAATTTAAGCATTTTAGCTTACTGAAAGAATTTGCGGGCACTAAAAATGACGTACTGATTTACAGTAGGAAAGATCAAGACTCGGCTAGTGGCTAGTGGTGAGAGGGTAAAAATCCGGCAAGTGGCTATCGGCGATAGGCGATAGGCGATAGGCGATAGGCGATAGGCAAAACATTACCTCCTGGCCTTTTGGCTATAGGCAATGTATTCTCACCTAGCTATTACCACTGATTGCTCAAACAGTATGATATGGAGAAAAATTGATGAAGAATATTTTGGTTACAGGGGGCTGCGGGTTCATCGGCGCGAATTTTATTCGTCTTGTTCTTGGTTCCCTCGATAACTGCCGGCTTGTTAATCTGGATAAGCTTACATATGCAGGCAATCCGCAGAATCTTACAGATATTGCGGATGACCCCCGCTATCGGTTTGTGCAGGGGGATATTTGCGACGCCTCGTTGGTGGAGCAACTCTTTGCGAATGAACAGATCGACACAGTCGTCCATTTTGCTGCCGAATCTCATGTGGATCGCAGCATTACCGGCCCGGCAGCGTTTATTGAAACCAATATCCTTGGCACTTTTGTCTTGCTTGAGGCTGCCCGCAAAGCCTGGGGTTCCGATGACCACTCGCCGATCGCCGATCGCCGTTTCCTTCACGTCAGTACCGATGAAGTTTACGGCTCTCTAGGAGCGACAGGGTACTTTACCGAAAGAACGTCTTATGACCCCCGATCGCCTTATTCCGCCAGTAAGGCGTCTTCCGATCATCTGGTCAGCGCCTATGGCCACACTTATAACCTCCCGATTCTGGTCACCAACTGCTCTAACAACTATGGCCCTTATCAGTTCCCGGAAAAGCTGATTCCGCTTATCATCAATAATGCTTTACAGGGAAAGGACTTGCCTGTTTACGGGGACGGGAAGAATGTGCGGGACTGGCTTTATGTTACCGACCATTGCAAGGGTATTTTAACTGTACTTGAGCAAGGGGCGACAGGTGAGACCTATAACATTGGTGGTAATACCGAAAAGCAAAACATAGAGGTCGTTACTACAATATGTGATCTGCTTGACGAAAAGGTGGGATTGTTAGAGGGAGAGAATCCACGTAGATCACTAATAAAATTTGTAAAAGATCGCGCTGGTCATGACCGCCGTTATGCCATTGATGCCAGCAAAATAAAGGATGAGCTTGGCTGGGAACCAACCGTGGGTTTTGAAGAAGGAATTCGGCGCACGATCGAATGGTATTTGGATAATTCTGATTGGGTTGGTTCAGTGATTGATGGGTCTTACCAGGAATATTATAAAAAGATGTATGATGGCAGGCCGCAAGCGACATCGTGACCATGACTTTGAACAAACTTCAAAAAGATTTAGAGAACGGTGACAGGATGGCTACGCGCCGTTTGGTTATTGTCGGCGCCAGTGGGATGCTGGCTGGTATAGTGAAAAAAATGGCACCCGGCAAGTATGAGGTGATCCCTTTAGGTCGCCCTGGATTTGATCTTACGAATGCTGGCGCCTCTCTAGAAACTTTGCGCAAAATTCGTCCCAATATTATTATCAATTGTGCCGCCTATACCGATGTTGACGGCGCAGAATCCAATGAAGCCTCGGCCAATCTGGTAAACAAAGTCGGGCCAAGAAATCTAGCGGTTGCCGCCAAAGACATCGGTGCCACGCTGGTCCATGTTTCCACCGATTACGTGTTTGATGGGGAGCAATCGACTCCTTATGTCGAAAGTGATCCAACCAATCCTCGCTCGGCCTATGGGCGTTCCAAGTTGTTAGGCGAAGAAGCCATTATAGCCAGCGGCTTGGAGCGATATTTTATTGTGCGTACCAGTTGGCTTTACGGGCCGGGTGGGAAAAACTTTGTTGAAACGATAATCCGCCTGGCAAACGAGCGTGAGGAGTTGCGCATCGTCGCAGATCAGGTTGGAACGCCTACCTATACGAGGGATTTAGCACAGGCGATCTTCAATCTTATTGACCAGTCAGAGGATGATGGGCAAGGGACACAGACATCCAATGCACCCTTTGGTATATACCATTTCGCCAACGAAGGGGTTTGTTCGTGGTATGATTTCGCCCGTGAGATAGTTGCCCAATTGAAAGTGACGAAATCTTCTGTCAAGGTTGAACGCATCCTGCCCATCGGCACGACGGACTATCCACTGCCGGCGCCGCGACCTGCATATTCCGTGTTGTCCAAGGATAAGTACAAAAAAGTTACGGGAGCAATTGTTCCCGCCTGGCAGGACTCACTTGCGCACTATATTGGCAGCCGTGGTAAGTGAAACTCTGATTGCCTAGACGACCTCGCGCAGAGACGCGGAGATGCTGAGAATGACAGAAAACCAAATCGGGACAATCGTGGTGAGACGGCAATTGCAGTCCATCGTGAATTGGGACCAGGGCTTCTGGAGACAGTATATGAGGTCGTCTTTGCTCGGGAATTACAGGACCGAGGGCTGAAATTTGACCGCCAGGTTCCTGTGCCTATCAAGTACAAGGATATCAAGTTCGACGAGGGCTTTCGGGCGGATATCATCGTCGAAGGGCAAGTTATTATCGAACTGAAGTCGGTTGAGCGGGTAACTTCGGCACACAAGAAACAAGTCCAGACATATCTGCGGGTGTCGGGATGCAAACTGTGATATTTACTCAATTTTGGTGAATCACTGATGAAAAATGGAATAACCCGCTGTGTCAATGGCCTTGAAGAATGATTCTCTCTGCGCCTCAGCGTCCCTGCGGGAAATTATGGTTCGGAATTTCAATTAGTGTTTCCCATGTTTAATCATCTAGAATAAAGTGCTCAATAATTTAGAATTACTTTGAAAGGAGCCGATAAGGTTATGGCTGGAATCAAAAAAGGCATCGTGCTGGCAGGTGGTGCTGGTAACAGATTGTACCCTCTGACCTTGGTTGCGAGCAAACAACTGCAGCCGGTCTATGACAAGCCGATGATCTATTATCCCTTGTCGACTCTAATGCTCGCCGGGATCAATGATATTCTGATCATTTCCACGCCTCAGGATATCCCTAGGTTCGAAGCTCTTTTGGGGGATGGCAGCCAGTGGGGCATCAAGCTGTCCTACGCTGTACAGCCCGAGCCGAAGGGGATTGCCCAGGCCTTTCTCATTGGCGAAAAATTTATTGGAGAGGAATCCGTCTGCCTGCTTCTGGGTGACAACCTGTTTTATGGCAAGGTCGGTTTGGATCGTATTGCTGAAGATTTTACTGACGGAGCCCTCGTGTTCGGGTATCCGGTCAGTGACCCTGAACGCTACGGGGTTGTGGAATTTGACAAGTCTGGCCGAGCTATTGGCCTGGAGGAAAAGCCGGTTAATCCAAAGTCCCATTTTGCGATCCCCGGACTGTACCTTTACGACCATAAGGTTGTTGAGATAGCCAAAGCCTTGAAGCCGTCAGCCCGAGGTGAACTTGAGATCACCGATGTCAATTTGGAATACCTGCGCCGCGAGGAACTCAAGGTTGAGAAGCTGGGGCGTGGTATCGCATGGCTCGACACCGGAACCCATATGAGTCTGTTGGAAGCCAGCCATTTTATCGGCACAATCGAGGCGCGGCAGGGAACCAAGATCGCCTGCCTCGAAGAGATCGCTCTTCGAAAGGGGTTTATTGACAAGAAGCAGATGGATCAAATTATTCAGAAGACCCCCAAGTCCAGTTATCGAGACTATTTAGAACTTGTTTTGAGGGATGATATATGAAGATCATTCCAACTGAATTGCCGGAAGTGCTCATTGTAGAGCCCAAGGTTTTCGGCGATCAAAGGGGTTTTTTTTACGAGAGCTTCAACCAGAAAGCATGGGAAGAAGCAACCGGTTTGAATCCTAATTTTGTCCAGGATAATCATTCGCGCTCGAGCAAAGGTGTGCTGCGCGGCCTGCACTATCAGATAAAGCAACCGCAAGGCAAACTGGTACGTGTTGTAGTGGGTGAAGTATTTGATGTCGCAGTCGATGTTCGCCGAAATTCCCCCACCTTCAAGCAGTGGGTTGGGGTTCATCTCTCAGCGGAAAATAAACGCCAGCTGTGGATACCCGAAGGTTTTGCCCACGGCTTTCTTGTCCTTTCCGAGGCTGCCGAGTTTCTCTATAAAGCTACCGATTACTATGCTCCCGAACACGAACGCATCATTGTTTGGGATGATCCAGATATTGCTATTGACTGGCCCTTAACTGAGGCTCCCACAGTATCTGCTAAGGACCAGGACGCTCCACCTTTAAAAGACGCTGAAGTATATTGATTCTCGGCGAGCGGCTCCTGGCGAGCGGCAATCGTTAACGGCGAGCGTAAAAAGTCCCGGTACGCAGGCGGATTTGGCCCATAGCATCTAGCCGATAGCCGATAGCTTCGAACTTACGGAGTTTCGATGAGCTTCAAAGATCTGAAAGTCTGGCAACAGGGGAAGAGTTTAGCCGTAGAGATTTATCGTCTCACTGCTGCAGAAACATTCAGATTTGACTATGGACTGAGAGATCAAATGCGGCGGGCTGCCGTTTCCATCCCCTCAAATATCGCAGAGGGTGATGAAAGGGATACCGACAAAGAGGCCGTCCGGTTTTTCTATATAGCCAAAGGGTCAGTTGCAGAGCTCAACACGCAATTGATAATTGCAAAAGAAATAGGATACATCGAGAGCGAGGCGTTTTCCCTTCTGGAGGGCAATTGCAACCATATCGCAAGTATGCTTGGGAGTCTGATCAAGGCACGTAGACCCCGGCGATAGGTGAGGGGCAAGGGGATAAAACCTCGGCGAGGGGCGAGAGGAAAAGCTAAGCCGCCAGCCCATCGCCGCCAGCCCATCGCCGCCAGCCCATCGCCGCCAGCCCATCGCCACTAGCCCATCGCCACTAGCCACTAGCCAGGAACGTATATGACAGTTGATGAAATAAGAAACCACTTTGAAAAGTTGCAGACGGTGCTCAACACTGTTTCCGAGCAGATGTCCGACGATATTTTATTGGCTTGCCGCGCCATAGGTGGTGCGCTGAAGCAGGGTCATAAGGTCTTGATCATGGGTAACGGCGGGTCAGCGGCCGATGCTCAGCATTTCGCCGCCGAATTAGTCGGGCGGTTTTTGCTGGAGCGCAAGGCAATGCCGGCCATTGCTCTGACCACCGACAGTTCGATTCTGACCGCGGTTGGAAACGACTATGGATTTGATGAGGTATTCAAACGCCAGGTGGAAGCCTTTGCCCAACCCGGTGACGTTGTGATCGGGATTTCCACCAGCGGTAAATCCAATAACGTCTTTCGTGCACTGAACGTAGCTAACCAGGTTGGTTGCAAAACAATCGGTCTCCTTGGGCGAGATGGCGGTGATATTGCCGCCATTGTCGACATCGAGCTCACTGTGCCCGATCAGTATACCCCCTACATTCAGGGAACACATGGTGCTATCATTCATATCATTTGCGATCTGGTTGAAAAAGAGTTGTTCGGGTAGAGCAACTCTTTTTCAGTAAAAGCAACGATTCGGTAACTAATCTTTGTTTTTCAATGATTGGGATGTCATATGGATATGACAAAGCAGGGAATAATAAAGGACAGGACTCTGCGTTTAAACGAAGTAAATCTCCCAATGTATTAGGATATTTGTGCTTAAAAATTGCTGTTGTCTCTAATTAGAATCACGACACCTTTATTATTTCTGCCGTAAAACACAGATCAAATAATGGAGACCTTCTCTGATGACTTAAGGTGAAAGTGTTTTGTGGCGAAAGTTCCATAATTATTATGGTTTTGGATATTCCAACTAACGCCTGAAATTTGGGCGGTCGAAAAAACATGAATATATCTACAGTTAACAAGCTTCTTGATCTCCTCACCCCTAACGAACGTCGACATGCTTTTCTTCTGGTGGGTATGATTTTGATCATGGCCCTTCTCGACGTTATGGGGGTTGCCTCCATTATGCCATTTATGAACGTTGTGGCGAATCCGCAGATGGTTAGTACAAATAAATATCTTGCTGCCGTTTACGGTTACTTCGGTTTCGAAAGTACCAAGAATTTTCTGGTTCTCCTGGGTATGGTTGTTTTTATTGCCCTGGTGGTTTCGAACGGGTTTAAGGCGCTAACAACCTATATCCTTCTGCGTTTCACGCATATGCGCAACTACACGATAGGCAAGCGTTTGGTGGCCGGCTACTTGCGCCAGCCCTATGATTGGTTTCTAAACCGCCATAGCGCCGACTTAGGCAAGACAGTTCTTTCTGAAGTTCAGGCGGTTATCACCGGTGCCCTGGTTCCCTTAATGCAATTTCTAGCTCATGGGGCGGTGGCGCTGGCTCTTTTGGGACTGCTTGTCGTGGTAAAACCAATTCTTGCTTTTATAGTTGCAGCTGTTCTTGGAAGTGCCTACGCAATCATTTATTCGTTGCTGCGTCGCTATCTGGGGAATATTGGTGAAGACAGGGTACGTGCCAACCGTGAACGGTTTGAGGCTGTTCAGGAAGTCTTCGGTGGCGTGAAAGATGTCAAAGTTTCTGGCCTTGAGGGAGCCATGCTTGGTCGTTTCGAGGGGCCAGCAAAACGCTTCGCCCGCCGTCAGGCTGCATTTCAGGTGTCCAGCCAATTACCGCGCTTTGCGATGGAAATTATAGCTTTTGGGGGGCTTTTATCTGTAGTTCTCTATTTGTTAGTCGTCTCCGGAAGCCTTCTGCAGGCACTACCTGTACTTTCCGTCTATGCCTTCGCCTGTTACCGGCTAATGCCGGCCCTGCAACAAGTTTATATCCAGTTGTCGAATATGCGTTTTGCTGGCCCGGCTTTGGATGCATTGCACAAAGATTTCAACACCCTAAACCATGAAGACGCTTCAGACTTTAATCGATGTTCTCACCTCCCCCTAAATATTCACCAGGGGTTGCGTTTGGAACAAGTGGGATACACTTATCCAAAAGCTTCTCAGCCGGCGATTAACACGATTACTCTTGATATTCCTGCCCGTACCACCGTCGGGTTAGTGGGAACTACAGGGTCCGGCAAAACTACCACTGTAGACATCATCCTTGGCTTGTTAAGGCCCCAGTGTGGAAAACTGTTGGTTGACGGAATACCCATTACCAAAGATAATGTTCGCTCCTGGCAACGCACAATTGGCTATGTGCCCCAGAATATATATCTTGCTGATGACACTGTGGCAGGCAACATCGCATTCGGTCTGCCTCTTGAGAAAATCGACCATGCTGCTGTTGAAAGGGCCGCCCGTGTCGCCAATTTGCATGAGTTTGTAATGAGAGATATGCCTCAGGGGTATGGTACTCGCGTCGGTGAACGTGGCGTGCGACTTTCCGGTGGTCAACGTCAACGGGTAGGCATTGCCCGTGCCCTGTATCATGACCCGGATGTACTGATACTTGACGAAGCAACCAGCGCTCTGGATAACCTTACTGAACGGGCGGTTATGGAGGCGGTGCGTAATCTCGGTCGCCGAAAGACTATAATCCTCATCGCGCACCGTCTTACCACTGTGCGCGGTTGCGATCAAATTTTTGTGTTGGAAAAAGGGGAATTAGCGGGGCAGGGTAGCTATGACGATCTTGTCGAGACTAACGAATCCTTTCGGGCAATGGCTCATGGCCATAGTTAACTTAAACATTAATTGTATTGTAGGGAACTTAGATGTTTAATAACAAGGCAATTCTTATCACTGGTGGAACTGGTTCATTTGGGAAGAAATACGTCAAAACTATTTTGAGCCGTTATCAACCTCGAAAGGTGATTATTTATTCGCGGGATGAACTAAAGCAATTTGAAATGGCACAAGTGTACAATGATAAATGTATGCGCTATTTTATAGGCGATGTTCGTGACCTTGATCGTCTTACGCAGGCAATGCGAGGTGTGGACTATGTAATCCACGCGGCGGCGCTGAAGCAGGTTCCTGCGGCCGAGTACAACCCAATGGAGGCGGTTAAAACCAACATTTATGGGGCTGAAAATGTTATCCGTGCTGCGCTGGACAATGAGGTGAAAAAAGTCATTGCACTTTCCACGGACAAGGCTGCTAACCCCATAAATCTTTACGGTGCCACCAAGCTCGCATCTGACAAACTATTTGTCGCTGCAAACAATATATCCGGTGGGCACGAAACGCGCTTCGCTGTTGTTCGTTACGGTAACGTCATTGGTTCCCGCGGTTCGGTTGTTCCCTTCTTTAAAAAACTCATCGAAGGGGGCGCTACTGAATTGCCGATAACCGATGATCGCATGACTCGCTTCTGGATCACTTTGCAACAAGGTGTGGACTTTGTATTAAAAAATTTCGAACGCATGCAGGGTGGAGAAATTTTCGTTCCTAAGATTCCTTCGGTGCGTATTACTGACTTGGCAAGAGCAATGGCAGTTGAACTACCCCATAAAATAATCGGTATACGCCCCGGTGAGAAGTTACACGAAGTGATGTGTCCGGCGGACGATTCACACCTGACGATTGCTTTCGAGGACCATTACGTAATCCGCCCGACAATAACTTTCGCCTCTGGAAATTACGATTTTCGGAGTAATGCCCTTGGAGAAACAGGCTGTGATGTTGAGCAGGGTTTCGAGTACAATTCCGGGAAAAACCCTGACTTTCTCGATGTTGATGGCATCCGGGAAATGAACCATCTGGCTGGAATATGATCCCCTACGGTCGTCAGTCAATTAGTGAGGCCGATATCAAGGCTGTAGTTGAAGTCCTGCGCTCCGACTTCCTCACTCAAGGGCCTATGGTACCCCGTTTTGAGCAGGCTGTTGCGAATTATTGCGGAGCTCACCGGGGTATTGCTGTCAACAGCGCCACCTCAGCACTTCATTTGGCTTGCCTTGCTTTGGGAGTGGGGCCTGGAGATGTGGTTTGGACCACACCCATCACCTTTGTCGCCAGCGCCAATTGTGCCCGTTACTGCGGTGCTGATGTAGACTTTGTGGACATTGACCCCCGTACCTATAATCTTTGTCCTCAAGCACTTGAGCGCAAACTGGAACGGGCTGAGAGAGAAGGACAATTACCCAAGGTCGTGATCCCGGTCCATCTGTGTGGACAACCCTGCGACATGCAGGCTATCCATGCCTTGGGAAAGCGCTATGGTTTCAGGATTATTGAAGATGCCTCCCATGCCATCGGTGGTAAATATCAAGGAGAGCCGATCGGGGGATGTCGGTACAGCGATGTTTCCATATTCAGCTTCCATCCCGTTAAAATAATCACCACCGGCGAAGGAGGCATGGCACTGACTAATGATGACCAACTTGCCGAGCGCATGGAACTTCTGCGCTGCCATGGCATCACTAGGGACCCTTCCAAGATGACCCACGAGCCAGACGGCCCTTGGTATTACCAGCAGGTCGACCTTGGCTTTAATTACCGTATGACAGATATGCAGGCAGCTTTGGGAATAAGCCAGATGGACCGCTTGGACCGCTTTGTTGCTCAACGTCATGAACTCGCCCGGCGTTATGATGAACTTCTCTCTGATTTTCCAATCATTTCTCCCTGGCAGCACCCAAGCAGTTATTCTGGGATGCATCTGTATGTGATCCGTCTTCATTTGGATAAATTACGGGTCAGTCATCGGCAGGTATTCGACTCTCTGCGCGATCAGGGTGTCGGGGTCAACCTACACTACATTCCAGTTCATACCCAACCGTATTACCTTCGCATGGGGTTCAAAACGGGGGACTTTCCTCAGGCTGAGAGATATTATCGTGAAGCTCTCAGTTTGCCGATGTTCCCCACAATGGGGGTGGATCAGCAGGATCGGGTAGTTGAAGTCTTAAGTGAGGTGCTTCGTTGAAAAGTGTGGCCGTTTTACAGGCGCGAACGAGCTCGTCCCGTTTGCCTGGTAAAGTACTTTTGCCCATAAAGGAGGTTCCGCTTGCTGTTTTAGCCGCTAAACGGGCCGCAAATACTGGGAGAAAGGTAATAGTTGCCACATCAAAAGAGCCAAGTGATGATAGCTTGGCTTCTATTGTTAAGTCCTATGGATTTGAGTGTTTCAGGGGAAGCTTGCATAATACTTTAAATAGATTTGTTGATGCACTTTCGAACTACAGTGATGACACTATTGTTTTTCGTTTAACTGGGGATAACGTATTTCCTGATGGTGTTTTACTTGATGAAATTGAGGAAGAATTTGTATCTAAAGGTTTAAGTTATATGTGCTGCAATGGAGAGCCGTCAGGCCTCCCTTATGGCATGAGCGCTGAGATTACCTATTTAAAATTATTGCGTGAGGCGGTTTCAAAGGCTACTGGTGCATGTGATTTTGAACACGTGACTCCTTATATTATTCGAAAGTTCGGTTTCTATGCGTTTGATAAATATGCCGATTTAAGAAAAGGACATTTCCGTTGCACTGTAGATTGTTTTGATGACTACCTAAACGTACAAAAGATTTTTTCCGAGATTGACGATATTTTTAATGTTTCATCATTTGAACTGGTTAAAAGGTTGAAGGGCCAACCTTTCCAACCTTGTGGCGCAAAGCCTGTGCCGAAACTTGTTCTTGGTACAGCTCAACTTGGTATGGAATATGGTGTTACCAACAGTGCTGGTGTTCCTGAGTACGATGTTTGTCAGAAAATAATAAAAACCGCAATAGCTAATGGTGTTCTCTTTTTGGATACTGCCCATGCATATGGTGATAGCGAAAAAGTTATTGGCCAATCTTTGTTTGGTGGTTGGCAGGGGCGAGTAAAGATTATTACAAAGCTTTCTCCGCTGGAAGAATGCCCCAAGGATGCACCATATGGCACGGTAAAAGCTTTTGTCGATGCCAGTGTTTATATGTCCTGTTCCAATTTAGGTGTACGGACAATCGATGTGATGATGTTACATCGAGCCAGTCATTTACAGAAGTGGGGGGGGGCTGTTTGGCGCAGACTTCTTGATTTGAAAAAGGACGGGACCATCCGAGAACTTGGTGTGTCAGTTCAAAGCCCCGAAGAATTGAAGGAAGCGTTATCACACGAAGAAGTGTCTTTTATACAAATGCCGCTAAATATCTTTGATTGGAGGTGGCAAGATTGTATTCCAGAGGTACTTAAAGCTAAAGCATCGCGTAAACTGGTTATTCATGTAAGAAGCGCCCTTCTTCAAGGGGTGTTGTTAAATAATGAACCCTGTATTTGGAAGATGGCAAATGTTGATAACTCCCATAGCTTTATAAATTGGCTCAAGGCTCAAGTAGATTTATTGGGGCGCCAGAATATACTAGATCTTTGCCTGAATTATTTAAGATCTATATCCTGGGTCGACGGTATTGTGGTTGGTGTTGAGACAATGAGTCAATTGTATGAAAATATATCAATTTTTTCGCTACCTGTCATGAACGGCGCGGAGTTAGAAAAAATAGAACATGGGCGACCGGTGTTAGATGAGTCCAGTTTGAATCCGGCTCTTTGGAATAGGGACTATAGATGAAGCAGGGTGCGGAAATTTTTTCTCTTGCTGGTAAAGTTGCTGTTGTCACCGGGGCCACAGGTTATCTTGGTTCGGCCATGGCTTTTATTCTTGCAGAGGCAGGTGCAAAGGTATTAGTAAATTCACGATCTCATGAGCGCAGTGGCAGGTTGGTCGAAAAGATTAGAAGTGCAGGTTTTCTAGCTGAACCAGCTGTGTTTGATGTGACAATAGAGGAAAGTGTTAAGGAATTTTTTGGCTCCTGTTTAGGGCAATCAATACATATATTAATAAATAATGCCTATACTGGTGAGGCTGGAAACATTGAGTTGTCTAACTCAGCTTCCTACCTTGCTAGTTATGAAGTAACATTACTTGCTGCACACAATTTATTGCAGCAATCTTTACCGTGTCTTCGAAAAGCAGTTCAAGAATCAGGTGAAGCAAGTGTTATAAATGTAGCATCAATGTATGCAATTGTTAGCCCTGACCAAAGGATTTATGACCATTCATGTTCCGTAAATCCCCCATTTTATGGTGCGGCTAAAGCGGGACTGGTTCAGTGGACACGCTATGCGGCCTGCGAATTTGGTCATGAGGGGATAAGAGTTAATAGTCTATCTCCTGGCCCTTTCCCATCTGAAACAGTTCAGAGAGAAGACCCCGGATTTATTCATGCTCTCTCTAAAAAAGTACCCCTCGGGCGTATAGGTTCTGCGGATGAGATCAAGGGGCCCGTTCTGTTTTTAGCATCCCCTGCTTCTTCCTTTGTAAACGGCTCAAACGTTGTTGTTGATGGGGGATGGACGTGTTGGTAAGTCGGCAGGGACTGGTTGTTATACGCGCCGATGCTTCCCTGAGGATTGGTAACGGGCATGTTATGCGCTGTCTGACCCTGGCCGATGCGCTGACAGAGCAAGGGGCCGAATGTCATTTTATTTGTCGAGAACACCCAGGCCATCTAATTGAGTTCATTCGCAGTAAAGGGTATCCCGTTCACGTATTGCCCATCGGGCAAACTGGCCCGCCAGCAAAGATTGGGCCAAGCCAAACGCCCCATGCTTCCTGGCTTGGTACTACGCAGGCGCAGGACGCGGAGGGATGTAGGGCTGTCCTTATGGGATTACAGCCTGATTGGCTGATCGTGGATCACTACGCGCTTGATGTTAATTGGGAGGAGTCCCTTGGATCTTGTTGTCGGCGCCTGATGGTGATTGACGATTTAGCTGACAGACCGCACAGTTGCGAACTGCTACTAGATCAGAACCTTGGCCGCAAAAAATCCGACTACGAAGGTCTGGTCCCTGCAAGGTGCACTATATTGGCCGGACCAAAGTACGCTTTGTTGCGCCCTGAGTTTAAGGCGTTACGCCAGTACAGCCTTAAACGGCGTGCAAATAAGCGGCTCGGAAACATTCTCATTACTTTGGGCGGTGTTGATCAGTACAACGCTACAGGGAACGTGTTAGATGCCTTGAAACACTGCTCACTTCCTGGCGAGTGCCGGATAAATGTTGTTTTAGGTCCTCAGGCGCCTTGGCTGGGACAAGTGCGGGCATCAGCAGCTGAATTATCTTGTTTAACTGAGGTTTTTGTCAATGTGAGCAACATGGCCCAACTCATGGCCGATTGTGATTTGGCAATTGGGGCTGCGGGAAGTACTTCCTGGGAAAGATGTTGCTTAGGGGTACCCAGCTTGATTGTTGTACTTGCTGAAAATCAGTGGGGCGGAGCAAAGGCTTTGGATTCTAAGCATGCTGCTATATTAATCGGTGATTTGTCCAGTATTGGCACCCATCTTAAAGCTGGACTGGCCGCTGCACAAGGTGATATGCATTTGATAAGTAAAATGGCAAGTCAAGTAACGGAAGGAAAGGGGACGGCACTGGTGCTTGACTATTTGGTGAGGAATCATGCTCATGCCTATGACCGTTAAAGATCAGCTTATCCGGCCTATGGTTCAGAGTGACTTGGGCTTAGTACTTTCCTGGCGGAATAATCCGGATGTGCGCCGCTATATGTTTACCCAAAATGAAATCACTTTGGATGACCACCAAAAGTGGTACCAAAAAGCTTCGTTGGACGCCAATCGGCATCTTTTGATTTTTGAGGAAAGGTCTGTGCCGATGGGTTTTATAAATTTTACAGAGATTAATAGCGGAAATGTTTCCGAATGGAGTTTTCATGCTGCACCGAGCGCTCCAAGGGGTAGTGGAACCAAGTTAGGAGTGGCAGCCTTAAATTATGGGTTCAGGAGGCTTGGATTCCATAAGGTCTGTGGGCAAGTGCTTAGTTTCAATGAACGTTCCGCTAGTCTCCATTATCGTCTTGGTTTTTCCAGAGAAGGTGTTTTGCGAGATCAATTTTTTGATGGTCGAGACTATCACGCGGTTTTATATTTTGGTTTGCTCAATTCCGAATGGAAGGCCTTGCAAGACAGTTAAAATAGCACTGGTTGATGAGTTGCATTTATGGTTACTGAGAATTATATCGTCGCTAGTTGTAAAAGCTGGCATAAGAGTGGTTTTGAGGTCCTTGTTAAAGAGTCGAAAGGGACCTGGGTTTGGGTTGATACTCCAGAGGCATTGTTGGAGGCGATTTCTTCCAGTAGGCCTAGGTATATATTTTTCCTGCATTGGAACTGGCGGGTTCCCAGAGAAGTTTGGGAGACATATGAGTGCGTTTGCTTTCATATGACCGATGTCCCGTATGGGCGTGGAGGTTCTCCTCTGCAAAACTTGATTCTGGCTGGACATTCTGAGACAAAGCTTACTGCACTAAGAATGGTCGAGGAGATGGATGCTGGTCCAGTTTATACCAAATATCCTCTTTTTCTAGATGGTGCTGCGGAGGAAATATACATTCGGGCCGGAAAGATAAGTTATGAGATTATACGATGGATCTTAAAGGAGGGCCCGCAGCCAGTGCCGCAGGTTGGTGAGCCGGTTTTTTTTAAGAGGCGTAGGCCTGACCAAAGTTGTTTGCCTGATAATATAGGCCCAAGCGAGACTTATGATTACATCCGCATGTTGGACGCTGATGGCTATCCTCAAGCATTTATCGAATATGGTGATTTGAAAATTTACTTGAGTGAGGCAAAGATCAAGGGTGACAAAGTTTTGGCATCTGCAAAAATAACATTTAAAGGTCAGGACTGAGGAAATGGGTTTCAAAATTAATGGGAGGAAAATCGGCAAAGGATATCCCCCTTATATAATTGCAGAGCTTTCCGCAAACCATAATGGATCGTTAGAACGGGCTCTTGAAACTATCAAGGTCGCTTATGAAAGTGGTGCTGATGCTATAAAGATTCAGACATATTCTGCCGACACCATGACCATTGATTGCGATCGTGAGGAATTTATGATCCGTGGAGGTTTATGGGATGGTTTCAAGTTATATGATTTGTATAAATGGGCCGAAACTCCATTTGAATGGCACAAGGCTTTATTCGATTATGCTGCGAGCTTGGGCCTAACCCTCTTTTCAACTCCTTTTGACGAATCTGCTGTAGACCTTTTGGAAGCATTAAATGCCCCCTTGTATAAAATCGCATCTTTTGAAGCTACCGACCTGCCACTGATCCGTTATGTTGCCAGCAAAGGCAAGCCAATCATCCTGTCTACAGGCATGTGCTCCGAAGAAGAGATAGAAGAGGCAGTCAGTGTCGCCAGAGAAGGAGGATGTACGGAGCTTGCCCTACTTCACTGCATAAGTAGCTACCCGGTTCCGCTAGATCAGGCAAACCTGGCCCAAATGGTTTGTTTAGCTGAGCGATTCGATACTCTACCAGGATTGTCCGACCATACTCTAGGAACTACAGCCTCGGTTGCAGCGGTCGCGCTTGGGGCTTGTGTTATAGAAAAGCATTTTACTCTCAGTCGTAGTGAAAAAGGGCCTGATAGCGAATTTTCCCTTGAACCAGATGAACTCCAACGGCTTTGCCGGGACGCAATGGATGCTTGGTCCGCCATCGGTAAGCCAGGATTCGAACGTCAGAAATCAGAAGAGGGAAGTAAACAGTTTAGGCGTTCCATATATTTTGTAAACGATTTAAAGGCTGGTGATTTTATAAAAGAATCGGATATCCGTAGAATTAGGCCGGGTGTAGGATTGCCGCCCAAATGTTTCGATCAGTTAATTGGGAAGCGAGTGAAAAAGAACGTTTCTTTTGGAACACCGACTAACTGGGATTTAATAGATGAATAAGGTCGTTTTGATTGTCGCTGCTCATTCCGATGATGAGGCAATTGGATGTGGTGGTACTATAGCGCGTCATGTTGCAGAGGGAGATCTGGTTCATGCGGTTTTTCTTGCCGATGGTGTCAGTTCCCGTAAGGGAACAGGCGGTAGTGAGCTTAAAAAAAGGTTGACCGCCACTGAGCAGGCACGACAGATTCTAGGCATTTCAAGTACTACTTTCCTTGGGCTGCCAGATAACCGTTTGGATAGTTTGCCGTTGCTTCAAGTTATCCAACCCCTTGAGAAGATTATATCAAACATCAAGCCTCAAATTATCTACACTCATCATTACGGTGATCTTAATGTTGATCATTGTATAGCCCATCAGGCAGTAATGACTGCCTGCCGCCCAGTGCCTGAGAGCACAGTTCGAGAGATTTATGCATTTGAAGTAATGTCCAGTACCGAGTGGAACAGTGTTGGCCTAGCGCCTTTTCTCCCAAATTATTATGTCGATATAACAAAATACTTGACGACGAAAATAGATGCTCTTCAAGCCTATATGTTAGAAATGCGTTCAGGGCCTCATTCAAGGAGTATAGAACATTTGGAGTTTTTGGGAAGACATCACGGAAGTTGTGTTGGTGTTGGAGTTGCGGAAGCCTTTATGCTAATGAGATTTGTTCGTTAATGACTGAAGTATAGGGTTCATAAAATAGAATAGTTTTTAGGTGAAGAATGAACTTATGCTTTACGGCTGGGGAGATGTAGACGTAATTCTTCTGTAGATGTCTCCCCTTTCGGAGAGGTCAATTGAAATAATGATTCAATGGGTTCATGATGTTTATAAAATCTTTGAAAAGGAAAAAGAAACAGAACTTTGCTACCTACTTGGGCAACAGTTTGAGAATTTACCTCATTTTGCTAATTGTACTTCTAAACCTCGATTTACCGGTGCCATATTTCGGTTGTTAGGTTTTTTTCGTTTTTTGATTAGAAAATATGGTTTGAGGGAAAAAGCTTCTTGCACCGGGAAAGTGGATTACCTTTTTTTTGCAGGAACGAACAATCAAATTAACTCCTTAGAATCAACACTTCATGCATTTCTGCAGGATCACCTCAAGTTTATTGCAATTGTATCCCCCGAATTTATAAATAACGACTTTAGAAAAAAATGTTGCCAACCACTGAAGTTCTCTTTAAAGGACGTTGCAAAAGCGGTGTGTTTTCTTCTTTTAAGAGGAAGATCTTTGCTTCGAACCCTTTCTCTTTGCCACCAACCTTTAGTTACCAAATGGTATCTACATCGATTTTGTGAACCTTATGCATATTTACCATACTTCCTTAAAATTCTTAATAAAAGCAAGCCAAAATTTGTGATCGTCGCAAACGATCACAATCCCCCCAATCGATGTCTTTTAGTAGCAGCGCGTTATTTGGGAATCAAAACTATCTATATGCAGCATGCCTCTGTCAGTGAAATCTTTCCTGCTCTCAGGTTTGATTATGCCTTTTTGGATGGGCGTGCTAGTTTGGAGTGCTACGAGAAGTGTGAAGCGAATTTGTCTGGAGACGGGCATGATTTACCTGTACCCACTATTTTTCTTTCCGGTCAAAAAAAACGTTTGGAAAGGTCTGAGGAATATAATCAACGATCGCTTGTTGGTTTTGCAGTCAATAGCCTAGACCCTTGTGAGGAGGTAGTAAGGGTCGCCACTTTTTTTAGTGAGAATAATATTAAAGTATTACTGCGTTGGCATCCTGGGCAGCGAAAGGAACAGGTTAAGGCTTTAAAAGCCAAATTAGAAGGAGTGAAAAATATCCATCTTTGCGATCCTGTAACTTTTCCTGTTAGTTCTTTTTTAGCGCAATGTCGGATTCTAATAGCGGGGAATAGCAGTATTCACCTTGAAGCTGCTTTGGTTGGTGTTGTTCCAATATATTTCGAGTTAGTTCCTTCTCCTATCCCAGACTATTATGATTATGTTGCATCTGGTGTTGCGGAAAAAGCTGAAGATCTAGAAGACGTACTTAAGCGAGTGAAAATGTCGGATGATAATATTTGTAAAGGTGTTAATGTTGAGGCCGTAAAATATTATAGCGCTAGCTGTGGAACTCATTGGTCTGGTCGAGAGGGTGAATTGGTGTGTAAAACCATTCAGTGTATTTCAGATGAATTATCTTTAGACTCCTTATATGTACAACAAATATCTAGTTCAAGTTTCAAAAAAATATATTGTGTAAAGTAGTTAATCATGAATACATTAGTTACTTTTCTATATCTATTGTATTAGTTTATTTATTCGAAATATTAGGATGCCATTCAATCAACTCAATGAAAGGTTCCTTAATACATTTCAGGAACCTTCTGGCATATCTACCAAGTTTATGACCATACATTGCATTTTGTAAGGCGAAGACCGGTTTTCCCGCGGTAACCACTTAACGATTTAATTGGGCAAAACATGAAGATTTTACTTCACGAAATTGAACAGAGATACAGTATTGGGCTAGGAAAGGAGCTATCCAGGATTGGCTTGGTTATCCATAGTGTCGTTAGCTTCCGAAGTGCGCTTGCCAGCCATGCCTTTACCAATGACGAAGATTTTTCCAAAACGGATGTTATCGATGCCCGAGCACTCTTCCATTCCGACAGTCTCTCACAACATTATGGCCATTATTTTTGCAAGCTAGATTATTCCACTATTGCTTTTTTCTCAGAGATTGAAAGGGATTTCTATATATTGACAGATCGTCAAAACTATACTCCTCATACCTTTAGGGAACGGAAGCTTTATTTCCGCAACTTAATACGTTTTTGGCTAGGCTATTTGCAGCAAAAAGACATCGAGGGTGTTTATTTCATGTATTGTCCGCATGCTACTTGGCAATTGGTGCTGCTCCATGCCTGCCGCTACCTTGGCATCCGTCATGCCTATCTCTCTCATACATCCTTGAACAATCGCTGCTTGCTACGCACTTCTTACAAATCCTTGGAAAAAGTACCGGTTGATTATCTGAAAAATGGCGACAGGAAGGAAATTATCGCCAAGATTAAGCATGACTTGTGGCAGGATTTCTCAAGTGAGAGCCTCACGAATGAGACCGTGAAAGCGAAAAATGATTCTTTTGTACAGGGCAAAACTGCTACACAACGTAGCTGGCTGGCGACTGCAATGAAAAAGCTTCTTTATACCACCTCGCTCTATACCCCCATCACTGTGCTTAAAGAATATGTTGTTGGCTCCCGGAAAGGCGAACCATTCCGGTTTGCCATGTCTATGGACCATGAGTTTACTGAAAGGAAGTTTCGGTTGGCTTGGCAAGCCCATGATCGTCATGCCAAGGCTTTAAAAATATTTTATAATGCGCATACTCAGCCGGTTGATTACAGCGTCCCCTATATATATTTCCCTATGCATTTACAGCCGGAGATGACAACGCAGCCAGAAGCCACGGTATTTGAGGATCACCTGTTGGCACTGGAGGTCATCTTGAGCATTTTGCCAAAAGGCTGGCAAGTCTATGTCAAAGAAAATCCGAGGCAGTTCGATACCTCTATCAACCGTTGCAGTGGCCAGCTATTCCGCAGCACAGAGGATTACCAGGCCATGCTGCGGCATGATGCGGTATCGTTTGTTCCTCTGACGGAGAATAGCGAAGCGTTAATCGCTAAAGCGAAACTGACCGTGACGCTCACCGGTACGGCCGGCTGGGAAGCCTTAAGAAAGGGAAAACCCTGTGCGACTTTTGGTCATCCGTGGTATAGCCCCTGCCGCAGTTGTTTTACGATAGAAAACCAACAGGATATGCAGGACGCTATCGCCCGGGCGGAAAAATTGACGCCTGAAATGGTGGAGAAAGATGTCTTGCGCTTTATCAGCTATTATCAGGACAGGATGATCGTCGCATCAAAGTCTTCACCCACGGCGGTTTCATGCAACACTATGCCTGTGGAAGAGTTGCAAGCAAGTCATGCTGAGGCGTTACATAATTTTTTCACTCGGTCTTGATTGGCCTATTTTGAATTGGATATACTCAGAGGCTCTTAAACCCCAGGATATCGACAGGCCATATTGCCCGATTAACATCACCCTGATACTTTAGAGAAACTACCAAAGGGTCTAAAATGCGTAAACAATACAAATATGAGCTACCTTTACCAAATGATAGGCGATCTATTTATCACCCCTTGCGTTTCGCGCGATTACTGTTAGAGCTGGCACGGCGGTTCTTTAATGCCTATAGATTCCGCAGGCGCTCAAAATCCCCTGTGGCAGTGACAGAAATTTATCAAAATAGCTGGGGAAACGTCTTGTCCAAGGCAGACTGGAAAAACTATTCTAGCCTTATCGAATTTATTAATCCTCCAAGAATAAAACGTATCATATCTACAATGGGGCACGGATGGGTTGATGTCTCCCGGCACGATTTCCTGAAATACCGCATGTCCCACCTTCGCCATGTTATCGAAACAGAACTTCCCGATAATCATGAGAATTTACCTATAGTAGAAGTTGGTTGTGGCTGGGGGAGAAACCTTTTTTGCCTCCGAGCTATTGGCTACGAAGGATATTTGAAGGGCTATGAACTTACTCATGAAGCAGTGGGCGCTGCGCATCATATTATTAGTCATTTTGATGTTCAGGGAGTCTCCATTGAACAAGCGGACTTGATTACTGATGCTCTTCCATTGGAGAACGCTATTGTTTATTCTTATCATTGCCTTGAGCAAATAAAGTACAATACGCGAGAAGTGTTAGAGAAATTGCTTGCAGCAAGGCCTCGCAAGGTTATCCATTTCGAACCGGTACCGGAGTTAATGCGACGCTGGCACCCTCGAGATCTTGTGAATCTGGCATATAATCGTATGGCAGATTACCAATGTTCTCTTTTGCATGAATTACGTAACCTTGAAAAAGAAGGGAAAGTCCGTATCCTTTCTGTCGAGCGTCAGGGGTTCTATCAACTCCCCATACAGGAAACAGTTTGCCTGGTTTGGGAGCCAGTAAAGAACAGTTCTTCTTGATAATTTGGGTTTTCGTTTTCGGGGGGGGGAATTGATTTAGTGCACTGATGGTAACCAAGAGCGTTGCCAAGGATGGACATATAACCTTGAATGGATTCGCTTGAGTCGTTGATAAAAAAGAAAGCCCAGAGATTTTAATAGGCCCTCTGTAGACTAAGTTGCTAGTTGTTGTGCCAGCGGTTGAGTTCTTGTCCCTTGCGCTCTATGGGTGAAAACTCTAGACAATAAAACGACTCCTTAAGATATGTAAAAGCTTCGTTGGCTCCATAACTTAAGTTGTTCGTGATTAGGGGCTATTCTTTTCCCAATCAACAGACTGCACACCGTTGATAGCATTTAAATCCTTTTCATCGACTGTTCAGGATATGGCTATCATTCTCAGGGGAAAATCTTTAATGCGAGTATTGCATATTATTTGGAGTTTTACAGTTGGGGGAACTGAGTGCCGATTGGTGGATCAGTTTAAACACATTTCCCCCAACGTCGAGCCTCACCTAATGATTGTCAATGATCATTTTGACGCCTGCCTTACAAATCAACTGCCGAGTAATGTTACTGCTCATTTTATTAATCGTCCAATTTCAAGCAAAAACCCCTATTATTATCTTAAGTTTAATTTTTTTGTTAAAAAAATTAATCCTGAAGTAATAATTTTTCATGTCGCAAACTTGGTTCACTTATTGTTTGAAAAGAATAAGTATCCAAAAATTTTACACCTGCATAATGTTCATGATGACCTCACAAGACATGTTGATAAATATGATGGATATATTGCTATTTCAGAGGCCGCCTCAGAACATATAAAAAAATATCGTAAAAAGGCAACTCCATATGTAGTTTACAATGGACTTTGTCTGTCTAAAATTAGTCAAAGAGAAAATTATAAGCTTGGGGAAACTTTTAAAATTATACAGTTAGGTAGACTCAAGGATTCAATAAAGGGTCAAAGTTTCTTTTTGCAGGTTATGAAAAATATTACAGAACATAACCATATTGAAAAGTGGAGTCTCGACTTTGTTGGTGACGGTCCGTCGAGATCTACTTTAGAAAGATTATCAGTAGAACTTGGACTCGAAAACAATGTTAACTTTCTTGGGCAAAAGCCTGTTGACTTTGTTTATGAAAATTTAAAAGATTACAACCTGCTTGTACTTCCTTCATTTAGTGAAGGACTAGGAAATGCTGTCATTGAAGGGATGGCTGCTAAGATTCCGGTATTGGTGTCAAACCTGCCAGGTCCTATGGAGGTTATAAAAAGTGGTGAATATGGGAAGTACTTTGAAGCAGGTAACTCTAATGATTGTGTGAAGAAAGTTACTGAAATATATAAAGACTATAAAAATGGGCAGGTTGAAAATAAAACCAATGTCACATACAAATATGCAAAGGATATGTTTGATATTTCAAACATGGTAATAAATGTAGAAAATCTATATAGAGATTTTTTATCAATAGGAAAAGATAATAGACAATGAGTATAAAAGTTTTATTTGTCGCAGGCGGAAACGTTAAAAAGTTTGGTATGCCGCCATTTATCAAAGCTCAGGGAAAAACATTAGAAAATGCCGGAATAGATGTTAAGTATTTTCCAATTGTTGGAAAGGGAATCTTTGGATATTTGTCTAGCGCCATTAATTTGAGGAAGTATCTTAAAGAAAATCCTGTTGATGTAGTACATTCTCATTTCGTTTTGTCTGGTTTGGTCTCACTTTTAACCTTCCGTTGTAAAAAAATAGTTTTGTCTTTAATGGGAACTGACGCCTATGGAGATTATATAGGTGTTAATAAGGTTAGTTTTTCAAGTAGATGGTTAACTCTATTGACAATTCTTATACAGCCATTCGTTTCAGTAATTATAAGTAAGTCAAGCAATATTGAAAAATATGTCTGGCAAAAAAAGAAAAGCTTTATAGTTCCTAATGGTATAGACTTAAATGATTTTTCCTTAGATGAAACACAAAGAAAAAACAAAAAATATAAATTTAATATACTGTTTTTAGGTGATAAGAATAATAAAAGAAAGAATTTTTCACTTGTTGAAAAGTCCTTAAGTATTTTGAATGATAATAACATCAGTCTTCACTCTCCTTATCCTGTTCCACACTCAAAAGTAGTGTCATATTTAAATTCCGCCGATTTACTTGTTTTTCCATCTTGCATGGAAGGTTCTCCTAATCTCGTCAAGGAGGCTATGGCGTGCAATTGTCCAGTGGTAGCTACGAATGTGGGGGATATAGAATGGCTTTTTGGGGATGAGCCTGGATATTTTATCTCTGATTTTACCCCCGAAGATTTTAGTGTGAAAATTAAAGATGCTCTGGAGTTCTCAAAAAATACTGGCCGTACTCGGGGAAGAGAGAGGCTTGTTGAACTTGGCTTAGATTCTGAAACAGTCGCAAATAAGATTATCGACTTATATAAAAGTTTGGTTCAATTCCCATAAAATTTGACATTACATCTCTGGGAACTGGCTTTGCTCCTAGGGAAGATCCCCTGCTACATTGATTCTTCGAGTTATAGACTAAGAGTATTTTAAATTACAGCCGGAAAAAATAGTTTGATAACCTTCTGTTTTATAAAATGCTAGTTCTAAATTTTTTGAGAAATCTTATTGGTAGGTAATATGAAACGTATCTTAGCGGTTGCTTCCGGGGGAGGTCATTTTGTGCAGTTGTTGCGATTAAGACCTGCTTTTGAAGGCTGTGATATTCATTTTATAACTACAAAAGCTGGATACCCAAATCAGCGTGAGGACTCCTTCTTCATTGTTAAAGATGCCAATGCTGACCAACGGTTTAAGTTCATCCTAATGTCTCTTCAGATGGTATGGATTTTTCTGTCTGTTCGTCCCCATGTGGTCATATCAACAGGTGCTGCTCCTGGTCTTGTGGCCATGGTCTTGGGTAAAGTATTTAGGGCGAGAACTATGTGGCTTGACAGTATTGCAAACTCTGAAGAATTATCCAGGTCCGGAAGGTTGGCCAAAAGGTTTTCGGATGTTTGGCTTACCCAGTGGGAACATTTGTCCGAAAGTAAAGGACCGCATTTCTGGGGTGCAGTGTTGTGAATTTATTTACTTTAGGAAGGCAATCGGTGTCACTCTGGATCATTCAGATTGTATGCGAGTGGGGAGGATGAACCCTTTTGTTTGAATTGCACTTTTAGGAACAATACGATTAAAACCTATCTACTAATTCTATGGAATTCAACTTCCTTTCCTGACTTCAATGGGCTAACAGGGGTGAGGAATTCTGTGCCTTGCCTTCCAGCAGTTTCCATTCTAATGCCTTTTCAATTGAACAGGGCGAAAATCATATTTGTCTGCCAAGCATTACTGTCTTGAAATACTTCTATTAAAGCCCAGAGTACATCTGATGTTTTGGCCCGGCCGGTGGGGTAGCTTGTTGCGGTCAAGCTTATCGCATTTTCTACTTTTAAGAACTGTCACATGCGGTTTTTTCTCGTTGGCACTCGACACCAGAGCACGAGTAAGTAAAAGGATTACACTCATGCCATCGACATTGCTGTTCGTCGGGTTATATGTATATCCCTAAGTAATTTCCACAAAGGCCCCAAAATGCTATTTGTCCAAGTTTCAGAAAGTTGTTTTGCCAGGGAAGAGTTATTATTCCTATGTTGGTAATTTTTTTGGCTGGAAGGACCATTTAGGGTTTAGTCCGGTATGCTATGAGAAACTCAAATTTTGGTCATATACTGCAAGCTGGATATCTATATTTTTTGGTAACAGTGAATATTAGATGAGTTGTAACTCTTTCTCCTATCTGCTATCTAAACACTGACTTAATTGAATATAGGTATTTAATTGAAGGCCTGGTCGCAACGTAAATTCTTTGGTTGAAATTTGAGTCCTGTCCCATTTTTCTTGCAATTTAAAGTCATTTTCCGAGAGGTTAGGTGGTGTTTATGGAAAATCAAAAGTTATCCTGCAGTGATGGCACTTTGGGGGGGGAAGAAATAGATCTTCTTGATGTTCTTAAGGTTCTCCTAAGGTACAAGAAGATGATTTTTTGGTTTTGTCTTAGCGCTTTTATCCTGTCCTTGGGGGCAGTCTTGTTGATGTCTGATGTTTATACCGCCACTGCTCTTGCCTTGCCCCAGAAAAAAAGAGATAGATATTTATATACCAAATTTCTTAAAGGTACTGCCGTCGCCGATGTCATTATTGAAAAATTCAATCTCAAGGAGGTATATCGTACGTCCTCCAGGAGTGAGATCTATAATGAATTGAAGAAACGAGTCAGTATTTCTGCGGGGAAAAAGGACTATATAATTTATATCAAGGTCCAAGACCAAAACCCTGAACGTGCTGCTGGGATGGCTAATGCCTTTGTGGATGAGTTGAAAAAGTTTCCGGCAAAGAATGCCTCTGGGGATTTTGCTTTATTGCGGCGATATCTAGATGCACGCCTGGAGATTGTAAAGCAAAATATGAGACACACAGAGCAGGAACTAAAACTTTTCCCAAAAAAGCATAAGCCACTTAGAATCGATTACCAGACCAAGGGTGTTATTGAAGCCATTACCAAACTTAAGGGAGAATTGGCCAGCAGGGAGATAGAAATGGGGGCGGTTTTGCTCGGCAAGAACGAGGAGATCCCAGAAGAAACTGTTTTGCGGGAGTGGTTTCTACGGTTCAAAAACCAAGTGAAGATGCTGCACCACTCCCTGGTTGAGGGATTAATTCTCGAAGATCATGCGTTTGCAATTCCGGCGGAACCGGAAACAAGGCTCCAGTATGTCAATTTGCTGTTGGATTACAGGATACAGACAGCACTTTTTGAAATTATCGCCATGCAGCGTGAGGTTGCGAAGATTGAAGAATTGAAAAACTCTCAATCCATACAGGTTCTGAATACAGCGTTTGTTCCCGATAAAAAGAGTGGCCCTAAAAGAAGTCTGATTGTGTTGCTGACTACATTTACATTTGGGTTTATTGCAGTACTACTCGCTTTTGTGCGTAATTACTTAGAACACATTTATGCAGAGTCGGACTCTCTGACAAACAATTTGTGAGGAGATACGATTGTGCGGAGAGGGGCAATTTTCAAGGGGCAAGAAATATAAGCACTTTAAGGTTTTATTCATCCTGCGGAAAATATTTTCACAATAAACAGATGAATCTGACCCCTCTTCTGTAAGAATATGGAGCGAAATTTGAGAGAATTGTCGAATCTTTTGTGTCGACTCAAACCATACATCGCAAATACCTCATGGTTGATGAGTGAAAAACTGCTCAATTTGTCCGTAGGGTTTGTGGTCGCTATCTTTGTTGCAAGGTATTTGGGCCCAAAAGATTACGGTACTTTGGCCTATTCAATTTCTCTCACGACCCTTTTTGCTGCCGCTGGGCACATGGGGTTAAGTGGCTTGATAGTGCGAGAGGTTGTAAAAAACCCAGATAGAAACAACGAGATATTGGGGACGACAGTTGCCCTTAAAGTAATTGGATGTACAATTGGTCTTTTGGCTGTGTGCCTATTAGCTTGGTTCACGGAGGCCAGCTATAGTGTTGAATTTTGGGTTTTAATTATTGTGGCGTCTTCACTTTTTTTTAGATTTTCAGATGTGTTTGATTTTTGGTTTCAAGCTCATGTCCAAGGGAAATATACTTCGATTTCAAGAGGGACTGCCTTGGCTCTTTCCTCTCTTTTTAAAGGGGGGTTGATTTTTTTTGGGTCCGAATTGCTACCCTTCGCATTTGCCAATCTGATCCAAGCAGTTATAGCCGCAGTGCTTTTATTTTTCTTCTACTGGAAAACCTCTAAGGTTCCTATTGGGACTTGGTTTGCATCCCGGAAAAAAAGCAGGGAACTTATCGGGCAGGGGGCTGTTGTCTTTTTAGGAACTGTTTTTGCCACAATTTACCTAAAGGTCGATCAAGTAATGCTTAAGTGGGCTATTGGGTCAGGGGAAGTAGGCGTTTACTCAGTGGCATCAACTCTATCCGAAGCCTGGTACTTTGTGCCGACAGCCATAGTTATATCCTTTTTTCCTACACTAATAAAATTGCACGAAGAAAGTACTGAAATATTTAACAAGAGATTGCAACAATTATTCGATCTTTTATGCTTTTTGGCATTATTAGTGGCGATATTTGTAACAGTATTTTCAGAGGAAGTAATACTATCTCTCTATGGTTTAGAATATAAATCTTCCGCATCTATTTTATCAATCCACATTTGGGCTGCTATTTTTATTTTTATGAGAGCAGCCTTTAGTAAGTGGATTATTATTGAAAATGTACTAGTTTTCTCATTGATAACCCAAGGTTTTGGAGCGCTGACCAACATTTTTTTAAACCTTCTCTTTATTCCCAGCTATGGTGGAAGAGGGGCTGCCCTGGCTACTCTTGTTTCCTATGCTGCGGCCTCATATTTCACCCTTTTTTTCCATAAAAAAACTCGTCCCGTATTTTGGATGATGACACGATCTTTTATTTCACCAGCCCGGTATACTTATTCGGCGATTCGAGGTAGGTGATGAGGAGCGCACACAAAAATTGTAATGTTTCGAAGGTAGTTTCTCAATACCTTTGTCACAGCTGTGGTGCTTGCTATGCAGTGTGCAAGAATAAAGCGATAAATTTTGAAGAAACTTCTGGGGGATACTTGTTCCCCAAAATTGATTCGAGGTTATGCAGTCAGTGTGGGCTTTGTTATGAAGTTTGTCCTGGCCTTCATTCCGGTCCATCTATGACCGCAGGGTTGCAAGATGACCCATTTGTGGGTTCCATTCTCTCTTGCGAATTAGGCCGTGCTACAGACAAGGAGACCTATAAGAATTCACAAAGTGGTGGGATTGCTACCGCTCTATTAGATCATTTGCTGGAGACCGGGCAAGTAAAGGCGGCCATTGTTGCTGTAATGCAAAGAGGTGCTCCCCCAAGGGGCAAAGTTCTTATTGCTAGAAACACTCTGGATTTGCAGGCTGCCCAAAAGTCAAAGTATGTCCCCATCCCATTGTTGACTGCGATCCCTCAAATAAAAGCCATAGATGGCTGCGTTGCTCTTGTAGGTTTGCCTTGCCATATACATGGGTTGATAAATCTTTTCGACACAGATCCAGTTCTTAGAACGAAAGTTATAATTAAAATAGGCTTGGTTTGTGATCGAATCATGACTAATTCAGCGATTGATTTCATGGGTTGTAAGGCAGCACCTTCGGAAATCAGTAACCTGGTTTTCAGAGATAAGCAGAAGCCAAGCTACCCTGGGAACCCGGTAGTAACAATTGGTGACGAAAAAGAAATTGTTTTAAAGGCATCTTTTCGCATGGCAATTAAGGATTTTTTCACTCCGCTAAGATGTAGACTCTGTTTTGACAAGCTCAATGTATTTTCCGATCTGGTATTAGGCGATCCGCACAATATTAAAAATGCTGACAGACACAGTGGTGAAACTCTTTTGATAACCAGGACAGAGGTTGGTAAAAATTTTGTTTCGGATACTTTTATTAACAAGAAAATTCTCCTGCGACCCGTAGATACCCAAGAGGTTCTGTCTGGACAAAAAATTTATCAAAAACGGCAGGATTGGGGTGGTTACATGAAGGCCCAGTCTTTATTTGGCAGAAACTCGCCGGAATATCCGGGGCGACTTCTAAAGTACGTTGGGTTCCCTGACGAAAAAAGTAAAAAATACATCGAAACCTTGCAGCTCTGCCTGAGACTCGATGAATATGGTTCCCGTCCAGAGCTTTTTAAGGAAGCTAGAAAATGGCTAATTAAACGCAGAAAAACGGCAGTCCTGCGATTCCCTTTCACCCAGACAATTAAATTTGTGCGTGCTGTGATGAATGGGTTTAGGTATTTTTGGGGACATTTGATGTTGATGGTTGGGAGTCCTGAAAACTGAAAAAAAAATTGAGAGAAATATTTAGGATGATAGAGATTCGAAACGCGTATTTCATCAACAAGGGCGCGGAGTTGATGGTGTATGCTATAGCAGAGATGGTTCGGAGTAGAAAAAGCGATGCCGATTTAGTAATGGCGCCAAGGTTAAAAGAACCGGAGTTTGTTAAGAGGGCCACATTGGGGCTCTATCAAAAACTATGGATAGAATCAATAAATTGCGGAATATATTTTAGTTTTTTTGGAGGGTTAATACCGAAGAAGATCCGAAAAATGTACGGAATGGTAAAAGATTCTGAAATAGAAGTGGTTTTAGATGCCTCCGGCTTCGCTTATAGTGATCAGATGGGTAAAAGGTGCCGGGCAACTGCCAAGGCAATAAAAAACTGGAAAAAGCGTGGAACAAAGGTGGTCTTACTTCCCCAGGCATTTGGGCCCTTTGAAAGGGGCTCGAACAAGGGAGATTTTCGAGTAATTGCCGATAACGCTGATCTGATATTTGTTAGAGATAAAATATCATACGAGTACGTGGTAGATCTTGTCGGTGAGCGGCAAAATATAAAGATGGCTCCCGACTTTACAAACCTCCTGGAGGGGAAAATTCCTGAAAATTTTGATTTTAACAATAATAGATTTTGTATCATACCAAATAGCAAGATGATCGAAAAAACTTCCCCTGAGGAGAGCAAAGGCTATTTGCCGTTTTTGGTTCAATGCACCGAATATCTAAACGAAAAGGGGGGCAAGCCTTTTATTTTGATTCATGAAGGTAAGGAAGACTTACGGATTGGGCAGGAGATTGCGAGGCGAGTCAAGGGAGATATCCCGGTTATTATCGAATCTAACCCGCTACACATCAAGGGAATCATTGGAGCAAGTAACGGCACCATTGGTTCTCGCTTTCATGGCTTGGTTAGTGCCTTGTCTCAGGGTGTTCCAGCTTTTGCAACGGGCTGGAGCCATAAATACAAAATGTTATTTGAGGACTATGATTTCTTATATGGTTTAATGCCTGTTGATACGTGTAGAGAAGAAGTTAACTCAAAAATTGATGTAATATTAGATGGCCAAAAGGCTAAAGAGATTAAAAAGACTCTACTGAGGTCTTCAGAAAGACAGAAAAAAATGTCTCAAAACATGTGGGATGAGGTTTTTAGAGTCATTTTTTAAGAGAAACTTCGGTGGTTAATTTTATAAGTGTTTTTGGGTGTATATGGATGAATAAGATCGGCGAAGTAAAAAGAAGACTGCGTGAATTCTGTCTGGAAGGTGGAAATGCTTTGCCGTTTCAGTCTGTTGGAAGCTGGTTAACACTAATCCTTTCAGTAATGGTTGGAATAAGACCGTTTTCGGAAATCTTCTGGCAACACAAGTTTCTTGGTGCCAATCTGCAATCCCATTTAACTCTTATCCTATTTCTTGTTTCTTGTATTGTTTTAGTTAGTAAGAATTCGATTGAAAAAAAATATTTACCATTTTATTTAACAGCAAGTTTTTTCCTTATATTTATAGGAATTTCATCAGTATTAAACTATGACACCATTTTCTTTCGGGAATCCTTAAAAATCATAACATCCTTTACAATAGGTACGGCAATATTTCTATGCCTTCCAAGGGATAGGTTTAGAAATTTATTTATTTTATTTGGTATTTCAATTTTAACCTTAATTGTAATTGCCTATTTGCAAAAGCTTGGTTTGTACGAATTTCATTATTTTACTGGTTCGGTTATAAAAAGAAAAAGTATAGGTCGTGTATCAGGTGGTTTATCCCATCCAAATGACCTGACTAGGAGTGTAGTTTTTTTCTTATTTATTTCATTGTTTTTCCTGAAAAACATAAATAAATACATTCGTTTTGTAACTATTTTATGCATTTTTCCGCCAATTTACTGGACATACCATAGGACAACTTACTTATGTGCCATATTTATTGTTTTTTGGTACCTTTTTTATAGGCGTAAATATGTTCAAATAGGCATTCTTTTTCTTTTGTTTAGCTCTATTGTAGTCATAAAATTTGATTGGATTTCTTATTTTATTTTTGAGGAAAGACTGGATTTTTCACAAGGATTTGAAAGTTCTAGATTTTGGTATTCATATGAATCAATAAAACTCTTCTGTGAAGCCCCCTTTTGGCATAAACTATTTGGTTCCGGAATATTTCCAAGTGGGAGAAAATACGGTGATGGCGACCTTCCTAGAATCCTATACGCATATGGAATTGTAGGGTTTTTTGCGTATTTTAGCGTTTTGTTTAGCATTATAATTGTTTTTCTGAAAAATATCGGCAGGGATACTGTCTTTTATGCTCTTGGCCTTTTTGGTATTTGGTTGTCTTTTTCAATATTTACAGATGTTTCCAGGTATCCGGCATTTATAATTATGCTTTTTGTTTGTTTGCGTTTCATTACCCAAATTGAAAGAGACCCAATAAGAATATGCCTCTAGCTATTAATATCTTACATCTTAGTTGGGAAATTCCGGATTGTTTTCAACCGAACAAGACTCTTGCTGTAGAAGCCTTAGTACGAGAAACTGGTATTTATTTTAATTCAAAAACATTGTCATTTAACCGTAGTATAAAGTCTAAAGGCACAAAATTTATCTACGGAAAAAGTCATGTTTCTATTGAATATTTTGGACTTCCATTTGGGATGTTCCATCTTCGTTACTTAAAGAAATTGTTTGGAGATATAGATAATGTATTTAAAGAAATAAAGTTGGTTCATGGCCATAAGCTAACGTATGAAGGGGTGTTGTGCTATTATGCAAAGAAAAAATTTGGTATCCCCTACGTTCTTACATTGCGAGCTAATACTGACTTTAAACTTATAAAATATCTTCCCCAACATAGAACTCTTTTTCGTAAAGTTGCCGAAGGCGCTAAAAAGATTTTTTGTCTTAATCCTTGGTCTGCAAAAAAGTTATGCAAAATATTCCCAGGCGTTAAGGATAGAGTTGTTGTTTTGCCGAATATTTGCGGCGTTGAAAAGTTTTTGCAAATAAACAATATAAAAAACCTATCTGAGCCTCTTTTTAAAAAAGATGGGGAGCTTTTAATTGCCACGGCATTTAATTTAAATTTATATAAAATGAAGGGCCTTGATATGATTTTGCGTCTTATCAACCGCCTTTCAATGCCAGTCAAACTTTTAATTATCGGTGGTGGAGATTCCTGGACGGTAGATTCTATATCTAAATTGATTAAAAGATACGGGCTTCAAGGAAAGGTTCATCTCTTAGGCCATAAAAATCATCAGGAAATTATAGAGATATATCGTGAATGCGATCTATTCCTTATGCCTAGTAAGAGTGAGAGCTTTGGTATGGCCTATCTTGAAGCCTTATCATGTGGGCTACCAGTTTTGCAGCGAAAGGATGTTGGGTTAGATGGTTTTTTTGTTGGATATCCTTTCTATATTACTGCTGATTCAGAAAATGATTTCCTTTCAGCTATTGAGGGGATGCATCCTGAAATTGATTTACTAAAATTAAATATTAGGGAGTTTTTGAGTAGTAAAAACTTTGAAAAGTTTTTATCGCCAAATATTGTGAGTAAGTATGTTTCTGAAATTAAGGGAATAATTTGATTATTATCATTTAAATTCTAGAGTTCTAGGAATATAAATAGTTAATCCTCCGCCAGCTACCTGGTTTACCTTTGATAAAATTGTGATTGCCTTGTAATAAGATAAAAGGAAATACCCTTTTTGATGTACTCATAAATTTTGTACTGGTATATAGTTTTCTCGGTTTATCTATATGCAACCTCAGTACTCTTTAGGAAAATCCTTGAAAATAACTTGTATGGTTATTATCTAGTGGCTCTAAATTACTATAATTTAGATTAAATTGTCTGCATTGGTGTCTAGGCAAGTTGTTTGTAAATATATGGCTTATGAATGAGAACATTCGACTGCCATTGCAAACCCTTTTTGGGGAGCATTTTTGTGATTTTTTTGACTGTAGGAACTCAGTTGCCTTTTGATAGACTCATTCGGGCTATGGACGAATGGGCGATACAAAACTCATCAGTTGAGATTTATGGACAGATAGGGCCTGGAAGTTACAATCCCAACAATTTTTTGGCCGAAGAATTCATATCTCCGGTTGAATTCAACGATAAAATTCTAAGGGCAGACTTGATAGTTGCCCATGCTGGAATGGGTTCCATCTTGACCGCTCTTCAGTATCGAAAACCAATAATTATTTTTCCTCGACGTGCTTCGCTAGGTGAGCACAGAAATGAACATCAGCTTGCAACTGCTAAAAGGTTTTTCCAGCGTTCCGGGCTTTCTGTAGCTTTTGACATCCCCGACCTCTATAAATTGCTAGATGATTATCGTTCTATTAATGCTGGAACAGGTATTAGCGAGTATGCTTCTCCTGAACTAATTTCCAGGATCAAACAATGGGTTGAAGGATCCACTGGTTAATTCTATATTTTCGCCGCTAACCCTATCTGAATTCTCCTAGTTTTTGTGCACTGATTGCATAGAGAGGAAGGCATGCTCAAACAGCAGGCTAAACTGTTTACTAAACTCGCCATGGCGGGGGATACCTTCGTTATTTGCTCAGCGTTGGTTCTTGGGTATTTCATTAGGACTTTATTCCAGGGTAAATTGCTACCGTTTTACAATTATTTATGGGTATTGGTGGTCATCCTGCCTATTTGGTTCTACCTCCTCAAACGTCATGGGTTGTATGCTTCAATTCGAAGATTGTCGGTTTTTGATATTTTCAGCAAACTCGTCAACGTTCACCTCCTAGGAGGTCTGCTCACCGCGGCGGCTATCTATTTTGTTGATCGGGATCAGTATAGCCGGGGTATGTTGCTGGCTTTTCTTTGTACTTCTTTTTTGCTTTTGTTTTTGGAAAAAGTCGGCATCCGTTTAGCACTTGGTTTCTGGAGAAAAAGAGGATTCAATTTCCGGAATCTGGTTATCGTAGGTACCCGGGATAAGGCATACAAGTTCCAGCAACTCATCGAGGATCATGCAGACTGGGGATTGAGGGTCATAGGCTTTGTGGAGGCTTCCGATGCCGTCGTGGACGATTGTAAATACGATCAACCGATACTGGGGCATCTCCGGGATCTGGAAGAGATATGCAAATCCAAATCGGTGGATGAAGTTGTGTTTTGCCTTCCTAAAGACTTGGTGGTAGGGGTTGAGGATTATTTCCAGGACTTGCAGGAATTAGGAATTACCGTACGTATGGTTCTGGACTTTTTTGATATGCCCAGATGCAAAAAAGATATCAGCCTTTTTCATGACACCTTTCCTGTTCTGACTTTTCACAATAAATCCTTGGATGCTCAACAACTTTTTATCAAACGAATCCTTGATGTCTTCGGTGGTGTAGTTGGTTTAGTTCTTATGGCTTTACTTTTTCCCTTCATTGCCATTGCCATTAAAAAGGATTCACCGGGGCCAGTCTTTTTTGGTCAGGAGAGGGTAGGTACCAGCGGCAGGATCTTCAAATGCTGGAAGTTTCGATCTATGTATATCGATGCTGAACAACGCAAACAGGACTTGATGGCCCAAAATGAAATGAATGGGGCCATTTTCAAGATCAAAAATGACCCGCGTATTACCAAGGTCGGAAAGTTTCTTCGGAAAACCAGCCTGGACGAGTTCCCTCAATTCTGGAACGTACTAAAAGGGGAGATGAGCTTGGTGGGTACGAGGCCGCCCACCCCGGCAGAAGTCGAACAATATGAAAATTGGCATCGGAGGCGAATTAGTATAAAGCCTGGCATAACCGGCATGTGGCAGACAAGTGGCCGCAACCGTATTGAAGATTTTGATGAGATTGTCCGGCTTGATCTTTATTATATCGATAAGTGGTCCATCTGGCTGGATATTCTGATTCTATTTAAAACAATCAAGGCGGTCTTGGTCGGTTCCGGTAGTTATTGAGTTGAATGCTTTAAGTACCTCACGCTGAGCCGCGGGGAACGTGGAGGAAGGGAAAGAAGGGTAGTTTGCTACTCTAGAATGATTGTCTGAAAACAAGGCGAATTGACCGCAGATGGACGCGGATAAACGCAGATAGGACCATAGGCTCGTATTGCGTAATTGGTAAATTTAACGGCTGAAACCATTAATAATATGGTGGTGTTAAACTTTTCACCCCATACCTATAACGTATTATGATTTATGGGGTTAAAGATTAATCAGCGAATGCGAAGCATCCGATTTTATCTGCGGCCAATCCATGGGTTAAAGGTCTAGCTCTTCGCCTGTATTTTCTATTGGTTTTTCACTGTTGCACCTACGTCTCCGCGTGAACCAAATGGAAAATAGGTCAAAGCCTTAGTCCGAGTTGTGAGTTGAGGGAGGTTTACAATTGGCTAAACAAACTTATAAGTCCATCGATTTTTCCGCCGTCAAACGCTATTCCATCAAAACCCGCGACAACAAAGTCAATGTGGCTGATCACTTCGCTCAGCCGCCGAAACCAGGGCAGTCGGTGGCCGATTTTTTAGAAGGGCTGCCCCATCTGCTCGGCGCAGACAACCTGCGAGGGGTGGTCGATGCTGTCGTGGCTGCGCGGCAGAAGGGTAAGCCGGTTGTTCTGGCAATGGGTGGTCATGTCATCAAATGCGGATTACAGCCGGTTCTGAAAGCACTGATTGAGGCGGACGTAATTACTACGGTGGTTATGAACGGTTCGGTCACCATTCATGATTTTGAGGTTTCGCTGATCGGGGCTACCTCGGAGGATGTAGCTGCGGTATTGGCTGCCGGCGATTTCGGATTTTCCGAGGAGACCGGCATTGGCATGAATGAGGCTTTGAAGCAGGGCAGGGAGAAAGGGGTCGGCTACGGCGAGGCGATCGCCCGTTGCATCGTCGACAATAATCATCCCTATCGTGACTACAGCCTGCTGGCGGCCTGTGCTGAAAAAGGTATTCCGGTGACCGTGCATGTGGCTATAGGTACCGATATCATCCATCAACATCCCGAGGCGGATGGCGCTGTTATTGGCGAGATGAGCTATCGCGATTTCAAGTTACTGACCTCGGTAGTGACCGAACTTGGTGACGGTGGCGTTTGGCTTAACGTTGGCTCGGCCGTTTTGTTGCCCGAGGTTTTTCTCAAAGCTTTGTCTGTAGCTCAAAATTTAGGCTACCATGTAGATGGTTTTACCACGGCCAACTTTGATATGATTCAGCACTATCGTCCGCTGGCCAATGTGGTTAAGCGACCGACACTTGGCAAGGGTCGCGGATACACTATTACCGGCCACCATGAAATCAATATCCCCCTCTTCGCTCAAGCAGTGCTGGATCGGATTCAGTAAGCTCTGCGGCGGAATTCCTTGCATAAATCGCTGTATTATGATACCCGAATAGCGCGTTCTGGCTTAAGGACGCAATGCGTGAGGGGTAAGGCCGTGAGTGGAAGGTCGTGAGGGTTGGGACCGTGAACGGTTTTAACCCATTACGGATTACGGATTCTCACTCACGGATTTATCCGTCACGGTATTTCCACGTGGAAATGCTGAGAGGCAAGGAAAACCTTATAATATAACTTACCGCTAGCCATTAGCCGCTAGCCGTTGGACATTCATATGAACCGTACCGAAGTAGAAAAATTTCTCGATCGGATACCGACTGTCAGGGCCCTGGTGGTCGGCGATCTGATGCTTGATGAATATTTATGGGGTAAGACCGATCGGATCAGCCCCGAGGCCCCTGTCCAGGTGGTTGATATTACCAGCGAGGATTTGCGTCTGGGGGGGGCGGGTAATGTAATCAACAACCTGGTTACTCTCGGCTGCCGGGTTCATGTGGCCAGCGTTCTCGGCAATAGTCAGGACGGCGACCTGGTGCGTAGAATGCTGGATGAAATAAAGGTCGACACTTCCGGACTTTTATTTGACCCTCAGCGTAAGACCAGCCGAAAAACCCGTATATTGGCCAGCCATCAGCAGATGATGCGTTTTGACCGGGAGAGCCGGGAACCGATTTCCGCCGAACAGGAAAAGGTTTTAGCTGATTATGTCAGAGAAAATGCGAGTCTGTTCGATGTTATTTTGATTTCGGATTATCTCAAGGGGGTGTTGACCGAGGGGTTGCTCCAGCAGATCATTCGTATCGGTAAAGAGCAGGGGCTGCCGGTGGTTATCGACCCGAAAGGCAGTGATTACGGAAAGTACCGTGGTGCGACGCTGCTCACCCCAAACCGCAAGGAGACGGAAGTTGCCTCGCGGATAGCCATTACCGATCAGGACAGCCTGCGCCAGGCCGGTAAGGCGTTGTTGAAAAATTTAGAACTGGAAACCCTGGTGGTAACCCGCAGTGAAGAAGGGATCAGTATCTTCTTTAAGGACGGTCAAGAGGTCCACCTGCCGACGGAAGCCCAGGAAGTATATGACGTGACCGGCGCCGGCGACACGGTATTGTCGCTGATCGGGGTGGGATTAGCATCCGGGTTGACAATTGAAGATGCCGCAGGCATGGCCAATCTCGCCGCAGGTATTGCGGTTAGCAAGGTCGGTACATCCACCGTCAGTGTCGACGAAATTCGCGAGATGTTTTCCCATCAGTTCCTTGAAGGGGATGCCAAGATCAAACGCCGTGAACGCCTGGCGCAAATCCTTGAAACGGAACGGCAACGGGGAAAGACCATTGTCTTCACCAACGGCTGCTTC
>NPIE01001198.1_pt2 | contig 83355 bp, 74 predicted proteins | sample 8637661 | NCBI WGS metagenome assembly NPIE01 (sample SAMN07420842, study PRJNA396082) | bioreactor metagenome | isolation source: sample BA12 brine-fed electro-methanogenic bioreactor BA | place: Japan: Kochi | collected 2016-12-09
CGAAAAATGCAGTTGCGGTGGCACGCCTTCGGGTAACAACTGCCTCCAAGTCGCTCAAAAAAGGCCAAACTTCAGGCGGAGGGCCGCTGCCTGCCGCCCTCCGCCGTTTTTTGCTGCCCTGCTTAACGCCTGCGGATATCGGATCCCTTGAGGGGCATCCCCGCCAGCGCAGCGAACAGGCAGACATCAAAGATGCCCGCCGCCAGGGGGATCAGCCCGACGATAACCAGAATGATTTGCGTGGTACCGGTAGTGGCAAACAGCCCCAGCAGGATGAGCACCAGCCCGACCACGATGCGGGCGATCCGCCCGTTCATGCTTGCCATGAACTTCACAAGACCATCCATAGAACCTGCTCCTTTGTTAAGCATTATCAGGAATCATCTGCTGTAGTTAGATGCGGGCCGCCGCCCCGCGTTGCGTGGGGAATCAAAACGGCGGCCTCCCTCATTGTACGGGAAAAACCGCCGGTTGGATCGGTGGGGGGGCAGGTTGCCCGGCTAGCTCAGCTCGGAAGTGCAGTTCGGGCAGCGGGTCGCCTTAATCGGAATCTCCGTGATGCAGTACGGGCATTCCTTCGTGGTGGGATCTTCTGCCACGACTTCTTCCTTGGCGCCCATCTTGCGCATGCGCTCGAACCAGCGCACGATCAGAAAGATCACCAGGGCGATGATCAGGAAGTTGATCACGGCGTTGATGAACATGCCGTAATTGATGGTGGCGGCCCCGGCTTCCTGTGCGGCGGCCAGCGACGCGAATTCCTGCCCGCTCAGGTTAATGTACAGCTGCGAAAAGTCCACCTGGCCCAGCAGCAGGCCGATGGGGGGCATCAGCACATCGTTCACGAGCGAATTCACGATCCCGCCGAACGCGGCACCGATGATCACACCGACGGCCAGATCAAGCACGTTCCCCCGCATGATGAAGCTCTTGAAATCGTCCCACATGAGTTTCTTCTCCTTGTATGCGCATCACAAAACAACGCGCGCGCAGATCACCTCGCGCCGCTGTAGTTTCATTATACAGTGAAGTGACGTTAATGTGTTGTACAGGAGTTGTTAAGCCATGTTTTAAGCTGGCGCTGGCCTGCGCAAATGGGGCAGTTGAGGGTAGACTTGTAGCGGGCGGCTTGTGGATGAGACCCGCGCGAAAAAAGGCGCGGTGCAGGCGAAAGGACAGACTGGCGATGAAAGTTACGGTGATTGGCGGGGGCAGCACGTATACCCCGGAGCTGGTATCTGGATTCATCCGTTTTCATGAGCGCTTCCCGATCACGGAGCTGGCGCTGATGGATGTGGATGGCGAACGGCTGGCGGTGGTGGGCGGTTTCGCCCGGCGCATGGTGGCGGCGAAGGGTGATCCGTTCACCGTGACGCTGCACACTGACCGCCGTCCGGCGGTGGAAGGGGCCGCGTTTGTCACCACCCAGCTGCGCGTGGGGCATATGCCCGCCCGCCGCGAGGATGAATACCTGGGGCGGCGCTGGGGCCTGATCGGCCAGGAGACGACTGGCGTTGGCGGTTTTGCGAAGGCGCTGCGCACGATCCCGGTGCTGATGGCGCTGGCGGAGGAGATGCGCCAGTCTGCGCCCGGCGCGCCGCTGGTGAACTTCACCAACCCCTCCGGGCTGGTGACCCAGGCGCTGCGCACTTACGCGCCGGACGTGAACAGCATCGGCCTGTGCAACATCCCGATCGGCTACCGGATGCGCGTGGCGAAGCTGTTCGAGGTGGAGCCGGAACGGGTGGAGATCGACATGCTGGGCCTTAACCACCTGACCTGGTTCCGGGGCGCGAAGGTTGATGGCGAGGATGTGTGGCCGGCGGTCTTTAAGCACTATCTGGACGAGCAGGAAGCCAGCGACGATCCGGCTATCCCGCCGGCGCTGATGCAGGCCCAGGGCATGATTCCCAGCTACTACCTCAAGTACTTCTACCGCACGCCGCACGCCGTCAGCCAGCAGGAGGCGTGGCCGCCCAGCCGGGCGGAGCAGGTCATGGCGATCGAGGAAGGGCTGCTGGCCCAGTACGCCGACCCGGCGCTGACCGAGCCGCCGCCGGAGCTGGAGAAGCGCGGCGGGGCGTACTACTCCACCGCGGCGGTGCAGCTGCTGCAGGCCATCCACAATGACGAGGGCGCGATCCACGTGGTGAACGTGCCGAACGCCGGCGCCGTCCCCGGCTGGCCGGAGGACTGGGTGCTGGAGTTGCCCTGCCGGGTGGACGCGGCGGGCGCGCATCCCCTGCCGGCCGATCCCATCCCGGAGCCGATGGCGGGCCTGATCCACCAGGTCAAGAGCTACGAGCTGCTGGCGGCGAAGGCGGCGGTCAGCGGGGACCGGGAAGCGGCCTTGCTGGCCCTGATCGCCAACCCGCTTGGCCCGGATGCCGACCGCGTGCCGGAAGTGCTGAACGACCTGCTGCGCACGCACGCGGCCTACCTGCCGCAGTTCGCGTAGTCACGGCCAGCGTGGGTGAACCTGAAGGGTGGATGACGAGTGGCGACGACCTATTACTTCGGCATTGACGCCGGGAACAGCAAAACCCAGGGCCTGATCGCGGATTCCTCAGGTGAGGTGCTGGCCCTGGTGAACGCCGGCAGCGGCAACTGGGAGGGCATCGGGCTGGAAAGCGCGGCGGCGGTTTACCAGGCGGTGCTGGCCGAGGCGCTGGCCCAGGCCGGGCTGCGCAGGGATCAGATCGCGGCGGCGGGCTACGGGCTGGCCGGCTACGACTTCCCCAGCGACGACGCGCGGCTGCGCCCGATTGTCGCGGCGCTGGGGCTGCCGGGGCCGTTCTTCCTGGAGAATGACGCCCTGATCATCTTCCGCGCCGGGGCGACCCGGCCCTACGGCGTAGCCTGCATCTCCGGCTCCGGCTCCACGAAGGCCGGGCGCGCGCGGGACGGGCGTGTCTTTCGCACGTGGGGCATGGCCGCCGACATGGGCGACTGGGGCGGCGGCGGGGATATCTGCCGCCGGGCGCTGGGCGCGGTGGCCCGCGCGGAGAAGGGCATCTCCCCACCCACCGCGCTGACCGGCAGGCTGCTGGCCCACTACGGCGCGGAGTCGGTGACGGCCCTGATCGAGCGTGTCTCCGCCCGCGGGCGCGACTACCGCATCGATTACACGCCCCTGGTCTTTGAGGCGGCGGAGCAGGGCGACCCGGTGGCGCTGGAGATTCTGCTGGAGGCGGGGGAGCAGCTCGCCATCAGCACCAACGCCGTGATCCGGGCGCTGGACCTGCAGGACGAGGCCTTTGAGCTGGTGCTGGGTGGCAGCGTGTTTAACGCGGCGTTCCCCCTGATGCGCGAGACGCTGGCCGCGCATGTGCGCCGCTTCGCGCCGGGGGTGGAAGTCGTGCGGCTGGGCGCGCCGCCGGTAGTGGGCGCGGTCCTGGCGGGGATGGACGAGGCCAGGCTGCCGCCGGATGAGGCCGTGCGCCAGCGCCTGATCGCCGGGGTGCGGGCGCGGGTGTGACAGGGTGTAAAAAAGCACAGGGCCGGTCAGCGCGACCGGCCCTGTGTATTCACGTGCTGATGCCAGCGTTTATGGCACGTACTGACGGATGAAATCCAGCGCGATTGCGGTATCGACGCGGAACTGGAAATCAACCCCGATGCAGGGCGTGTTGCCCCAGGAGACCACCGCGGTCACGATGTTGGTATTGCCGTAGAACACCGGGCCGCCGGAGTCGCCGTAGCAGGAGCCGCCCTGGCCGTTGCCGCCGCCGGGGTTATTGGTGAACTTGGCGCTGTGGCCGCCCGCCCAGGTGCTGTTCAGCTCGATCAGCGTGACTTCGCCCTGATAGCGCGCCCAGATGTCGCTGTAGAACGGGTTGATGTAGCCCTGCATACCGTAGCCCACCACGGTAAAGCGGCGGTTCTTCGCCGGGCCGTGTACCAGTGTCTCCAGGAATCCTTCGTCAGGCAGCGCGCCGTATTCGCTCAGGTAGACCGGCTCGGAGAGGATCACCAGCCCGACGTCATACGTCTGGGGGAATGTGGCGAAGTCGTCATACGACGGGTGCGGGATGACCTGTGAGGCCTCAATCCACTCGGCATCCAGCCAATCCTGTGTCGTGGCGTAATTGACCCTGCCTTCCAGCGCATCCTCAGTGAAGCGCACGTAGGTCACGTCGTTGACATTGCCGGCTTCTTCCACACAGTGGCCCGCGGTGAGCATGACGGTGGGCGAGATCAGCGTGCCGCTGCAGCTGTAGAACCTGACCCCGTTCTGCTCAAAGAGCAGCGTGCCAACATACGGATGGGCATCGCCATCCGGCTGGCCGAACGTGACGGCCGACACGCTGGTGACGGCCAGCAGCAGCAACCCCACGATTACAACAGCAAGAATCTTTTTGCGCATCCAAAGTCTCCTTTGATAGCGTGGCTTTAAGGCCAGTTTCCAGAATAACCAGCTTGACAGCCAGCCCCACAATAATAATCTGGATGGCGTGCTGGTTGCCGATGTAAAAAGCATAGCATATCTCGGCCGGATATGCACCAATCCACAGCCAGCCTGCAATCCGACCAGCGTTCTCTTTTTGACTTGTGTCCGCCTGATGCGTAGACTAAGGCGTGAGGCGCCAGCCCATGCTGGCCGCCTTCGGGGAAGCATGGTGGCAGCAAGGACGACAGCCGGATATGGGCGAACTTGACGGGCAGGAATTCCGTTCATACGTTATCCTGCAGGAGCTGGGCCAGGGTGGCATGGCGACGGTGTATCTCGCGCGCCAGCAGTCCATGGATCGGCTGGTGGCCGTCAAGGTGATCTCGCAGCTGTACTCCCAGGACCCCGCGTTCCGCGCCCGGTTCGAGCAGGAGGCCCGCACCATCGCCCGGCTGGAGCATCCCCATATCCTGCCGGTGATTGAATATGGCGAGGAAGCGTTTGGCGCGTTCCTGGTCATGCGGTTTGTGGATGGCGGGACACTGGAGCAGCGCCTGGCCGACGGCTCCCTGCGCCTGAGCGCCGCTCGCGACATGCTGGCCCGCATCGCCTCCGCGCTGGATTACGCCCATGCCAAGGGCGTCGTGCACCGCGACCTCAAGCCCGCCAATATCCTGCTGGACGAGGTGGATAACCCCTACCTGACCGACTTCGGCATCGCCAAGCTGCTGCAAAGTTCCCAGCAGCTCACCCGCACCGGGGCGGCGGTTGGCACGCCCGCGTATATGGCCCCGGAACAGTGGAAGGGGGAGGAGGTCGGGCCGTACACCGACCAGTATTCGCTGGGCGTGGTGCTCTACCAGATGGTGACGGGCGATCTGCCCTTTAAGGCGGACACAACCTACGGCTTTATGCACAAGCATGTGTATGAGGCGCCCGACCCGCCGCGCCTGGTGCTGCAGGACCTGCCCCCCGCCGCCGAAGCCGTGATCCTGCGCGCGCTGGAGAAAGACTCCGCCGCCCGCTTCCCTTCCGTGCTGGCCCTCAGCGAGGCGTTTGCCGGGGCGCTGGCCGGGGGCATCACGCCGCCCGCGCCGCTGGAGACGGTTGACACGGAATTGCTGACCGCCGCCGGTGAGTCGCCCGCGCCGCCCGTCGCCGCGCACGGCGCAACGCTGGATGACCTCCCCACGCCGGCGCCCGTCCTGATGTCCGCGATCGCGCCCGGCAGCGGGGTGGTGGCGGCGGAGGCGGATCCGCCCGTCCCACCCGCGCAGACCCGACCGGCTGGCTCCGGGCGGGGCGTGCTGGTGCTGGCGGCGGTGTTCACTGTGGCGCTGCTGGCCGTGGCCGCCTTGCTGACTGACGGATTTGGGCTGCTGGGGGCGGGCGCTTCGCCCTCACCCACGGCTTCGCCGCCGATTCAGGTGGCGGCCCAGGTCAGCCCGACCGCCGACTTCTCAGCCACAGGCCAGCCCGATCCGGCGCTGGATGTCCCCCCGCTGGTGGCCCCCCCCACCACACAGCCAACGCCCGACCGCCCGGCCACCGCGGAGGCGATCCAGCAGGCCACGCTTCAGCAGGTCGCGCGCGCCCTGACTTCCACGGCCAACGCCGCGCTGATCGAGCAGGCCACCCGCCAGGCCGCCGAGACCGGGACGGCGATCGTCGTCTCCAGCTATACGCCGACCGCATCTGCCACGCTGACACCGTCTGCGACACTGACGCCCACAGTGACGCTGACACCGTCTGCGACGCTGACAGCCACAGCGACCGCGACCGACCGGCCCACGGCCACGCCCTCGCGCACGCCGCTGCCGAGCTCCACCCCCGCGCCGAGCGTGACCCCAACCTGGACGCCGCTAGCGGTGCTGACGCTGCGCCCGACCGGCGTGATCGCCCTGCCCACGCTGCGCCCCTCCCCGACGGCGACCGCCACGCCGGTATCCTGCCCCGGCCTGCTGGCCTCACGGCTGGCGCCCGGCATGATCGGGCAGGTGGCGGATGATGATCCCCGCCCGGTGAACGTGCGCAACGGCCCCGGCCTGAGTTCGACGCGCATCGACAGCTTCCCGATTAACACCCGGTTCCGCGTGCTGCAGGGGCCGGTCTGCCAGGATGAGTATCCGTGGTTCCGCGTGGAGCGCCTGACCGATGGCCGCACGGGCTGGGTCGCGGAATCGGGGGAGGGCGTGTATTACCTGGAGCCGGAGGGCGCCGCCCCTGCCGTTGGGGTTTGCCCCGGCGTGCTGCCCTCCCGCCTGGCGCTGGGCGCCCGCGCCGAAGTGACGACGCCCAACGGCCTGCCGCTGCGCATGCACAACGCGCCCGGCGCGGCTGCGCCCGTCTCCGCGCTGGTGGCGAACCGCCTGCACCTGACGGTGGAGGAAGGCCCGGTCTGTCAGGATGGATTCAGCTGGTGGAAGGCGCGCACGATCGATAACCGGGTTGGCTGGGTTTCGGAAGCCGATGCCGACAGCTATTTCATCACCCCGCTGGAGTGACGTTCCCCCGGAGGTGCAGCGTTCTATGACTCAACCCCCTGAACATGATCTGGTGATCTATTTCCTCGTGCTGCTGAAAAAAGGCCCGATCTGGTCGGCCGAGTCCTCGCCGGAGATCGAGGCGACGCAGGCCGCGCACCTCGCCCATATTGACCGGCTGGCCGAACAGGGCAAGCTGCTGCTGGCCGGGCCGTTCGTGGATTCGCCCCTTGACGAGCTGCGCGGGCTGTTCATCCTGGCGGCGGACTCTTACGCGGAGGCGGTGGCGCTGACCCAGGCTGACCCGGCGGTGCAGGCTGGACGGCTGGTGATGGACGTGATCCCCTGGGCCACGCAGCGCGGGCAGCTCCCCGGCGGGCTGGAGCCAGCCGCTTATCTCGCCGCGCGCGGGGAATGATCGCGCCCGGCGCTCAGGAGGCTTCTCCGGCGGGCAGGCAGCGCAGCGGGAACGCGTCGCTGGGCGGGTCGTTGAGCGCCAGCCCCAGGTAGGGGGTGGGGTCCAGCGTGTTTTCGAACACGGATTCGTTCTGGTAGCGGCCCAGCAGGTCGCTGCGCACGATGCTGAAGTGCAGGTGCAGCCCTGCGCGCGGGGCATCCAGCCCACCGTTATATTCCCCCTGATACCCGATCAGCGCACCCTGGCGCACCGGCACCCCCTCTGAGCCGGGCGGGAACCGGTCGGCGATGTAGGATTGCTCCCCGCTGAGGTCGGCCATATGCGCGTAGTAGGTCCAGATCGTGCGCCCCGGCTGGAGCGGGTCCGCGTGGCGGATGATCACGGCGGAGCGCCAGCTTTCCTCGCGGGTCAGGAAGCCGTCATAGGCGGCGTAGACCGGGATCGTGCCGGGCGCGCCCAGCCCAAAAATATCAATGCCGGGGTGGGGGTTCAGAACGGTGTACGGGCCGTAAGCCGCGTTCCAGGGCAGCCCGCCCACCAGCCCGGACGAAGGCACCAGGAACGGGTAGCCGGGGCAGGGCGCGCTGAAGATGGTGACCAGGGTAGGGCGCGAGGCCGGGTCGCGGAACCACGCGGTCAGGGCCGTGTTGCGCTCGTTGCGCAGCAGTTCCCCGGCCAGGCGGCGCGTGCCCCGGTAGGCCAGGTACAGCCCGCCAAGCGCCAGCAGGATGACCAGGGGCAGGATGATCAGCAGCGTGCGCCGCGAAACGCGGCGGCGGGCAGGGGGTTGTTCCACGTAACACTGACTCCTCAGGGGCGAGCTTCCAGTAAAAGACCCCGCCTATCCTAAACGCGCCGCGCGTTTTTGCCAAGTTGCGGAGGCATGAGGCCAGAGGTCAGAGGCATGAGGCAAGAACAGGCCCGCCTGCCGGTGGGACGCCAACATGTTACGCCAGGTCAGCGGCCGCCGGAAATGCGCCCGCCGGGTTGCTGGCGTCCGGCGTTTCGGGTAGAGTCCCCCGGCAAGGGGGCTGTGCCGGAATACAGGTGGACAGGTTACGCGTTATGAAGGCTCGCCTTACACGTCTGATGATCGCAGCCGCGCTGCTCGCGCCGCTGTTTTTTGCGCCCGGTGGGGCCGGGCCGCGTTCCGCCAGCGCCCAGGGGCCGTGCGGCACGGTGGACAGCCTCAGCTACCCCATGGACCCCGCAACCTACCGCGTGATTTACCAGTACGGCGTGCCTTCCACGCGTTATGATGGCCGCTACCATGCCGGGGAGGACTGGTTCGGCGGGCGGGCCAGCACGTATGGCACGCCGGTGCGGGCCATCGCCAAGGGCCGCGTGACGTATTCCGCGCCGTTTGGCTGGGGGCTGGATAAAGGCGTCGTGATCATCGAGCACCTGCTGCCGGATGGCACGTGGTGGTACAGCATGTACGGCCACATGGAGGAGATCGACGACTACACTTTCCCCGCGGTGTTCACCTGCGTGAACGAGGGCGACATCATCGGCGCGGTGGGCCGCCCCCGTCCCGCCCCGCACCTGCACCTGGAGATCCGCAACTTCGGCGCGGATTCGCCCGGCCCCGGCTACTGGGGCACCGACCCCGCCTATTCCGGCTGGCGCAACCCCTCCAAGTTCATCCAGAACTGGCAGGCCTGGCTGAACCCGGCGCACGCCTGGCACGCCGACATCGCGGACGACACCGGCCCGCTGTACCCGGCCATCATCCGCGCGGATAACGTCACGATCGTCTTTGACGACATGCGCCTGAAAGCCTTGAACCCCAGCGGACAGGTGCTGTGGCGTTATATCATCCCGGAGAGTCTGGACGTGGTGGGTGTGATGCCCTACGAGGAAAGCATCCTGGTTGCCGCCGCGGATGGCACGCTGCAGCGCTGGCACCTGGAAGGCGGTTTTATCGACCAGTGGCAGGTTTCCAGCACCGCCAATACCACCGCGTTCACGTGGCAGAACCTCCTGATCGTGCATAACGGCGCGGCGAATGAGCTGATCGCCTACGGCCCGGACCGCGGCGAGCGCTGGCGCGTGCCCGATGTGACCCGCCCGGTGCAGCTCGCGCAGACCGGGCAGATGCTCGGCGTCGCGTCGCTGCGCGGCGCGCTGACGCTCATCGGCCCGGACGGGCGCGTGATCGACCGGGCGACGCTGGCCAGTAACGCGGCCCTGGCCCCCGCGCCGGAGGGCGGCTTCTACGTTCACAGCCGGACGGCGCTGTGGCGCGTGGACAGCGGCGGCGGCTGGCAGCGGCTGGCCGATTCGCCCGACCGCACGCCGGGCGGCAGCACGCTCGCCAGCCTGCCGGATGGGCGCTTCTTCCTGTACGCCGGGCGGGCGATGGGCCGCGAGCTGTACGCCTACGCGCCGGATGGCAGCCCGCTGTGGACGGCGGAATTCACAGGCCCCGGCGGGCAGGCCGTCCTGCTGGCGCTGGGTGAGCGCCTGCTGCTGGCGGATGGGCGGGGCGCGATCACGCTGCTGGAGGGCCGCACCGGGGAGACCTGCGCGGCGCTGACGGTGTGGGGCAACCGCGCGGCGAACGCCTGGGCCGGGGTGGGGCCGGATGGCATCCTGCGCGTGCATATTGCCGACCAGGTGATCGGCCTGAATGTCAGCGCGCTGCTGGCGGGCTGTCCGGGTTAGCGGGGAGCAGAGCCATGCGCCATACGCTGATCCGCGTCATGCTCCTGGCCGGCCTGGGCCTGCTCCTGCCGCCGGGGGCGTTCCCTCACGCTGCCGCGCAAATCACCCCCGATTGCGGCATCGTGGACACGATCGCCTATCCCGTGGAGGATTCCCGCCGCCGGGGGGATGACTTCGGAATCTACCGCGGCAGGTTTGGCGGGCTGCACACCGCGGTTGATGTGGCCTTCTACCGCCATGGCGACCCGGTGTATGCGGTCGCGGCGGGCCGCGTGACCTATGCCGACCCGGAAGGCTGGGACACCGAGAAGGGGGTGGTGATCATCCAGCATGTTTTCCCCGATGGCAGCATCTTTTATTCCCTGTACGGCCACATGGAGCCGATCGGGGACTACTTCTTTCCCGGCGTCGGCCAGTGTGTGAAGGCGGGCGATATCGTTGGCGCGGTGGGGTCACCCACGCTCAGCGCACCGCACCTGCATTTTGAGATCCGCGATTTCGGCCCGGATGACGGCGGCCCCGGCTACTGGGACACCAACCCCCTGCTGGCGGGTTGGGAACATCCGCTCGATTTCATCCGGCGCTGGCAGGTGCGCCTGTACGCCAATGGCGAGCAGACCCCCTATCTCAGCAGCGTTTCCGCCGTCAGTAAGCCCAGCGTGCCGCCTGTGGTCACGCCGGAGGGCGGGTTGGTACTGGCCGGGGCGAACCTGCTGGAAGGCGTGGGACCGGAGGGCGACCTGCGCTGGCGCATGGAGCTTTCCGGGACGGTGGCCGGCATGGCCCAGCTGCCGGATGGGCGTGTGATTGTGCGCACCACGACCGGCGGCAGCACCACGATCAGCCTGCTTTCCGGCGGGCGCTACACCGCCGTCTGGCAGCCGGAGCAGCCGCTGACCGAAGGCCCGATCCTGCTGGAGAACGGACTGGTCGCGTTCTTCACCGCCGATAACGCGCTGGCCGGCTACACCCCCGAAGGCGCGCTGCGCTGGCTCACCGTTCCGCTGGGCGACCGGCTGGGCCAGGTCACCACGGACGGGAGCCGGATCGCGGTCAGCATCAACCCGCGCGACAATACCATCAGCCCGGCGTGGCACGTGATCGGCGCGGAGGGGGCCATGCTCTACCAGGTCGCGCCCGCGAACCCGGCCTATGCCGTGCTCAACCCGGCGGGGGATGCCTACCTGCTGGATGGCGCCATGCTCTACCACATCAGCGCGGATTACGCCCCGACCCCGATCGCGCGCCTGCCCTTCACTGCCGGGCGCAGCACCGCGCTGGCCAGCGACCGGGCGGGCAACGCCTATGTGTTCCTGGGGCTGGATGACAGCCTGCTGGTCAGCTACGCGCCGGATGGCACGCAGCGCTGGCAGGTGACGCTGCCGGGCGAGCATCCCCAGCCGCCGCTGATGGTCGCCGGGGCGGGCCTCCCGTTTTACGTCCTGGCGGTGGATGGCACGCTTTTCGCGCTGGACAGCGCGTCGGGCGCCGTGCTGGGCGAAACACAGCTTTACTCCGGTGGGACGAACGGCCAGCCTAACGCGCGGCTGCTGCACATCAGCGCGGGCAGCGAGCATGTGCAGTTCGGCGCGGGCTTTCTGACCGTCACCACGCTGGACGGCTGCGCGCTGGCCGGGCTGACCGCGGAAACCTGCGGCCTGCCGGAATGAGGTAACTTCCCGCAGGGGCGGCTTACGGGGTATTATTGTAGGCAGCACCGGCATGTACCCCCGGAGGAGAAAACCACATGCCTACTTTTGAGAAAACAGCCTACAAAGGCTGGGAAAACTGCTACCGGCTGGCCAACAACCAGGTTGAGCTGATCGTCACCGCGGATGTTGGCCCGCGCGTCGTCTACTTCGGCCTGGCGGGTGGCGCGAACATGTTCGTCAACTTCGAGGAGATGATGGGCAAGACCGGCAGCGACGAGTGGCTGATTTACGGCGGTCACCGCCTGTGGGCCGCGCCGGAGATCATCCCGCGCACCTACTACCCGGATAACGACCCGGTAAACGTGGAGCAGCTTGGCGGCGGCGTCGTGCGCTTCAGCCCGCCGGAGGAGCGCGAAAATGGCATCGCCAAGTCGATCGAGTTCGCGCTGGACCCCGCTAAGGCGCAGGTGACCGTCACCCACCGCATCCGCAATACCGGCGTGTGGCCGGTCGAGCTGGCGGTGTGGGCGCTCTCCGTGATGGACCAGGGCGGCGTAGGCATCCTGCCCCTGCCCCCGCGCGGCTCCCACGAAGACAACCTGCTCCCGGTGAACGCCATGACGTTCTGGGCCTACACGGACATGAGCGACCCGCGCTGGACGTGGGGGCGCAAGTACGTCCTGCTGCGCCAGGACCCGAACGCCGCCGTTCCGCAGAAGGTCGGCGCGATGATCACCAACCGCTGGGCGGCCTATGCCAACCACGACACCCTGTTCGTCAAGACCTTCCCAGCCTATGACCCCGACCTGGCCTACGCCGACATGGGCTGCAACGTGGAGACCTTCACCAACAACCGCATGCTGGAGCTGGAGACGCTCGGCCCGCTGACCGTGCTCGACCCCGGCGAAAGCGCCGAGCATGTGGAGACCTGGTCGCTGTTCCCGAACGTGGCCCGCCCGGCCAGCGATGCCGATGTTGACCGCGCGATCCTGCCGCTGGTGGAACCGCTGCTGGGCTGAGCTGCCCCGCTTTGAATCAGACGCGCCGGGCGATCATCCCCCGGCGCGTTGTGATTCTGTCCCCCCGGCAACAAAAAACCCCGGCCTGTGAAGGGCCGGGGTCTGTGCTGGCGACGGAGTGTCTAGTAACGGTCGTCGTCAGTCGGGTCCACCGCAGTGATGTTCGGCATCTCAACCATATCATCGCTGTAGCTCTGGGAGATCGGGTATTCGTCATCCACGGCTTCGTCGTCAAAATAGACATACGAATCGTCCGGGCTGCCTTCCGGCATCACCACCCACAGGACGACGTAGATCAGGAACCCCGGCCCGCCCATCAGCGAGAGCAGGACGAAGCCCAGCCGCACCAGGGTCACATCGATGCCAAAGTAGTCGGCCAGTCCAGCGGAGACGCCGGCGACCTGCCGGTCGGTTGTGCTGCGATAAAGACGCTTGCCAGTCATTGCTTGCTCCTTTTTGCCTGTTGCTTAACGGTCAGTCTGTGCTATCAGGGTATACGTGCGTTGCGCTCAAAAGTTGTGCCTGGTCAGCGGGTCTGGGTGTGGGTGTCCTGCTCCGGCACGACAAGCCACATCGCGATATAGAGCAGCAGGCCCACGCCATCCACTAGCCCCAGCAGCAGGAAGCCCAGCCGCACCAGGGCGATATCAACATTCAGGTAATCGGCCAGTCCGGCGGCCACGCCGCCCAGCACACGGTCATTCCGGCTGCGATACAGTTTCTTCTGCATGGTTCCCCCATCTCCTTCGAGTTACGGTAACAGTTCAGCCCTGCTCCGGTTTCAATTGGACGTTCTACCCCTCTATACGCGCCGGTTCCGGCCCGGGTTGCGCGACCCGGCTGACATCTGGCTGACAGGTGCGCGTCAGCCAGCGTGTCTGTGTGATTGGCTGCCAGCGAGATTCGCTGCCAGCGAGATTCGCTGCCAGCGAGATTCGCTGCCTGATCCGAATCGCGGCACAATGGAGGGGTGCCAGCGCAAAGCTGGTCGTGCGTGGCCGGCAGGGAGCGAAGGCGGTGAGTGATGGAGAGCTATTACAGCGTGCTGCGCCAGCGGGTGACGCTGGGCGGGGAGCGGATCGTCCTGCACCACAAAGCCGGGCTGGCCGAGTTTGACGAGCTTGAGCCCGCGCTGCTCCTGCTGGCGGAGGAAACGCCGATCCCGGCAGGTGGGCGTGTGCTCATCCTGGAGAGCGGGAGCGGCGCGCTGGCCGTCTGGGCGGCGCGGCGCGGCGGTGAGGTGCATTGCTACGATGGCAGCCTGGTCGCCGCCCGCATGACCCGCGCCACGCTGGCCGCCAACGATGCGACCGCGCGGGTGCATGACGCGGTTTGCCCCGGCGCGGCGGAGGCCGGGACGTTTGACGTGGCGCTGCTGCCCATCCCCAAAGGCCGGGCCTACGCGCGCGCCCTGATCGCCGCGGCGGCGCGGGCGCTGAAGCCCGGCGCGCGGCTGTACCTGGCCGGGCCGAACCAGGGCGGCGCCAAGGCGATCGTGCAGGATGCGGGCGAGATCATGGGGCGCTCTGCCACGCTGCGCACCAAGGCGCGCCATCGGCTGGCGGTGGCCGTCCGGCTGGCGGGAGACCCCGCGCGCGGGCAGCAGCCCGCCGCCCCGCCCGGCGAGCGCTACCACGAATTCGAGTGGGACGGGCTGGCGCTGTTTGGCGCGCCGGGGGTGTTCAGCTGGGAGGGCGTGGACGATGGCACCGCGCGCCTGCTGGGGACGCTGGATGAAGGGCTGTGCGCCGGGCGGCGCGTGCTGGACGTGGGCTGCGGGGTAGGCGTGATCGGCCTGGCGGCGGCGCGGCACGGTGCGGCGGTGGTGGACCTGGTGGATGCGGCCTGGCTGGCGGTGGACTGCGCGGAACAGGGTATCCGCGCCAACCGGCTCGGCGATCGCTGCCGGGTCTGGGCCAGCGACCTGTACAGCGACGTGCCGGGGGAGGGCTATGACCTGGTGCTTTCCAACCCGCCTTTTCACGCGGGGCATGGCGTGCGCACCGATGCGGCCGAAGCCCTGATCGCCGGGGCGTTTGCCCGGCTGGCACCGGGTGGGCGGCTGCGCGTGGTAGCCAACCTGTTCCTGCCCTATGACCGCCTGATGACGGCCGTGTTCGGGCAGGGCCGCGTGACCACGTGCTATGAGGACACCCGCTACCGGGTCCTCGAAGCGATCCGCTGAGTTCGGAGCGCTTGTCTCTGTTTACTACGGAACCGGTGTGACCAATTCCGGTTGAATAACACACCCTGTGCGTAGTAGCGTCGCTTTGCAAAGCGACGCTACAAATACTTTTGTCATATCCGCGCCATGCTGCAAAATCCCGGCAATTCACAGCAACGCCAGCGCGACGGCCAGGCTCGTCACGATCAGCGCCTGGGCGATGATGTACGTCCCCCAGATCACATCGCCCATGTAGCGGAAACGCTGCCCGGCGAAGATACGTGCCGCGATCACGGCATCCGAGAAGATGAAGAGCAGCCCGCCAATCGCCAGCGGCCAGAAGGCCGGCTGCTGGATCGCCAGCCCGATGGCGATGCCCGCCATCGCGGAGAGCACCAGCGCATACACCAGCCCGGCGTTCTCCAGCGCGGCCTGGCCGATCTGCCCGCGCACCTGCAGCACCCAGTACACGCCAATAATGATCCACAGCACCAGCACCGCGAACACATACGGCGGGGTCTGGGCCAGCCCCAGCGCCAGCGCGTACTGCCGGAAGGCCAGCATATACAGGATATGCCCCACGGCGAACGCGCCCATCCCCGCCGGGACCCGGCTCCCGGCCATGAAGATATCCCCCGCGAACCCGCAGACCATGCCGGCCAGGATCAGCAGGCCCGCGCTGTGCAGGGCAGTCCCCGCCGCGCCCCCGTACCACAGCAGCGCCGCCAGCCCGATCAGCAGGGCGGACTGCGCCAGCTCCGGGCGCTTGGGCATCCGGCCCAGGCGCAGCGTGTCATACGGGTTGAGCGCGAAGCTGCCGACCAGCAGCCCGGCGGCGGCGAGCAGCACCAGCGATGCCAGCTCATTCCAGGGTGAAGCCAGCGGAAAAATCCCCATCATCATTCCTCCCAGTGATCGAACATCAGCATGGCGATCAGGAACCCCAGGAAGCCGTTTCCGCTGCGCTGCGGCGGGCCGTAAATCCGCATGTGCCGCAGATCCTCCCGCAGCGCCTTGATGAAAAACGGTATGGATATGATGAACAGCGCGCCGCAGAGATAGACTTCCACCGGTGTGTAGTTGTTCACCAGGGGGCCTCCTTTCCATGAGGGCCAGCAGGCACACCCCTCATTGTACGCGTTATTGCAGGCGCGGGGAACCGGGCGCTCGCGGTTGGGCGCCGCCCGTGATTTGCACGTGACGTTGATCACACCTGTAAAGGATACATTTGACTATTGGACTAGTGCGGGCTTTGGTGCTACATTACTTGTACAACTTACCTGTGGTATTTGTGCAATTTACACCAACAAGAATGGTGAGGTCGAAAGGACATTCGATGACTACTGCCGCGCCGAAGGTTGAAGCCGCCAACCCCTTTGAGAACGCCCTCCAGCAGCTTGATCGCGCCCTGCGCTACCTGGAAGTATCCCCCGGAATGGCGGAGTTTCTGCGCCGCCCCAAGCTTGAGTTCAGCGTCAATTTCCCGGTGAAAATGGATAATGGCGAAATCCGCATGTTCACGGGTTACCGCGTGCAGCACAGCACCGTGCGCGGCCCGGCGAAGGGTGGGGTGCGCTTTCACCCGATGGTGTCCATGGATGAAGTGCGCGCCCTGGCGATGTGGATGACGTGGAAGTGCGCCGTCATGAACCTGCCCTACGGTGGGGCGAAGGGCGGCATTATTGTGGACCCGCGCGAGCTTTCCGAATCCGAGGTGGAGCGCATGACGCGCCGCTTCGCCTACGAGCTGGTGCCGATCATCGGTGAGGACGAGGATATCCCCGCCCCGGACGTGAACACCGGCGCCCAGACGATGGCCTGGATGATGGACACCTATTCGATGATCAAGGGCGTGCCGACCCCCGGCGTGGTCACCGGCAAGCCGGTCTCGCTGGGCGGCTCCCTGGGCCGGCATGAGGCCACCGGGCGCGGCGTGGTGATCACGACGCTGCGCGCGCTGAAGCACCTGGGCATCCCGGTGCAGGGCGCGCGGGTGGTGGTGCAGGGCTTCGGCAACGTAGGCGCGGTGGCGGCCTACCTGCTGCAGGACCTGGGCGCCAAGGTGATCGCGGCCAGCGATGTCAGCGGCGGGCTGTACAACCCCGACGGGATCGACGCGCATGACCTGCTGGCCTACGCCAAGAGCAACGCCAACCTGATCCAGGGCTATGCCAAAGCCACGCCGATCACCAACGAGGAACTGCTGGCGACCGAGTGCGAAGTGCTCATCCCTGCGGCGCTGGAGAACCAGATCACGGCGGCCAACGCGGATAACGTCAAAGCCCTGATTGTGGCGGAAGGCGCCAACGGCCCCACCACACCGCAGGCCGATGATATCCTGCGCCAGAAGGGGATCATGATCATCCCCGACATCCTGTGCAACGCGGGCGGTGTGACCGTCTCCTACCTGGAGTGGGTCCAGAACCGGCAGCGCTTCTACTGGACCGAGCAGGAGATCAACGAGCGCCTGGAGCGCATGATGGACGAGAGCTTCTATGCAGTGCTGGATATCGCCGGGGAAACGCAGATCGACATGCGCACCGCGGCGTACATCCTGGCCGTCCGGCGCGTGGTGGATGTGGCCCAGCTGCGCGGGTTCTACCCCTAGGCCCCGACTCGGCCTTAAAAAGCAGCACAAAGTACGTTCCGGGAGGGCGCCTGCGGGCGCTCTCCCGGCGTTTTTTCCTGCACATCTGTACAAAATGCCGGGACTAGTTTGAATGCTTTGGCCGATCTAATCGGCGGGCGATCTCCCTTACAATAAAAACACCAGAGGACAGCTTGCTGGTTCAAGCCGCTGGCAGCGTTCTGGGGAACCATTCTAAGTGGGGTAGTTCAAACTAGAGTTCTTGTCAGGCGAAGCGCGATACCTGGGGCGGTATCGCGCTTTGCTTTGGCGGGCCAGAGTGGGGCGTTACCCCGCGTCGTTGCTGTAATCGCGCAGGTAGGCCAGGGCCTCATCCTGCTCGGTATTCATGATCAGCTCCAGCAAGCGCCCCTGGCTGACGGCCGGGATGTCGATCACCGTCAGGTAGTCGGCCATGCCTGCATCCTGGGGCAGCAGCTTTGGCAGCAGGTTGGGCGCGCCCATGAAGAAATCCCAGCGGAAGATCGTGCCCGGCTCGTCAGGGTAGACGGCCAGCGGGAAGATGCGCGCTTCCACCAGGTCCTGAAAGAAGTGCGTGCCATAGGCCATTTCGGGCGCGCCGTCGCTGCTGGTGGAAACGGCGACCTCGACCAGCGCGCGGCTGTTGTAGATATCGGCGTAGGAGACCTTTACCCCCAGGTGAATATTGGAGGTTCCCCAGCGCCCCGGCCCCAGCAGGATGTACTGCTCCCCTTTCAGGCGCTCGTTCAGGCGGCCCACCACGCGCCCCACTTCCAGGCGGCGATGCGGCTCCTCGATGCTGTTGTAGGCGGGTTTCACCAGGGCCACGTACCGGATGCGGCGCACGACGCCATCCGGCACCTGGCGGTGTGCGGAGAAGAGCTTCAGCTCTTCGGGAATCTCGGTGGGAATCTCCGGCGCGGCGGTGGAGTTGTACTGGCTCAGCGGGCGGCATTGCAGCAGCGAGATATTGAACCTGATCTCCGGGTAGGTTTCCACAACCTCCACCGCGTACTCGATATCCACCGGGCGTTTGTAGCGGCGCTGGAGGCAGGCCAGCATCTCCCGCATGATGCGCGCGAAATCCGTCTGCTTGAGCAGCTGGTCAAAGGTGAACACCAGCGCGCTCGGCTCGATCTTGGTGGGGCGCATGATGAACGGCTTGATGTAATCGCCCTTCAGCTCGGAGGCGAGCAGGCGCAGCGCGGGATAGCCCGCATCGATCACGTCCGTGATGGGCAGAGTCTTGAAGGTGTTCTCCTCCAGGTCGATCACGTCGATCAGGTGCTGGGAGTACTGCCTGATCTGCTTGGCGCGGGTCTCCGGGCGCAGCTGGGGGTTGGAGAGCGCGATCATGCGCGGGTAGTCATTGGCGATACGGTCCACGGCGCGCGTCCCCAGCCCGGCCACCAGGCGGAGCAGGCCGTCCTCGCGCCGGATGCGCGGGCTCCAGCGGAACGGGTTGCGGCTGAAGCCAACGCCCGCCGCCGCCGGGAAGTAGTAGCGCCCGTGGCGCTGGCCCTCCACCTTCTGGATCAGGATGGCCATGCGCTCATCAAAATCGACCAGCCCCATCTGCTCCCGGTAGATCAGGGCGTCCGGGCTGAGCGTGCTGGCGTAAATGCGCAGGATGGCCTCCACCGCCGCCACGAGGTTCTCCTCCAGGGTGCCCTGGTTCGGCAGGAAGAAGCTGTCGTACTTGCCCGCAAAGGACGTATCGAAGCTGTCCTCCAGCAGGCTTGAGGAGCGGAAGATCAGCGGCTGTTGCCCGATCTCGGCCAGCAGCTCGCGCAGCTGCTCCACCACGTAGGCGGGCAGCCTGGCCTTCATGTAATGCTCGTAGATGTCGGGGTAGTCGGCGATGATCTCTTCTTTGGAGAGATACTTCTGGTTCATGAACTGAAAGAAGTCGTTGATCTCCTTCAGCTCGTAAAACACGTCGGAGCCGATGTACCATGATTCAGGGATCTGGATCGTGTCGGCCGGGAAGTCACAGGCATCGGCTTCCTGCTGGAGCAGCTTCCAGGCCAGCAGCATGCCGGCTGCCTTGCCGCCGATCTTGCCGCGCCCGATCCGATGCTCGCGGATAAGGCGCAGGTCACCGATGGAAAACGCCTCGCGCGCCAGCCGCGTGAATTGCAGGTGATCGCTGATCATGGCCTTGATCAGCACGACCTTGATCTCCCGCAGGTGGTGCTTGACCTTGCTCAGTTCTTCCGCGGGAAGCTGCTCGTAGCGCTCGCCCTCCGCAAAGAGCACGTCCCACGGCGCGATCTCGGGGTTGAAGCTCAGGCGCACCTCGCGATCCGGGGCGCGCGCGGTGATGATCTCCTCCACGATCCCCTCGAAAAGCTGGTGGGGCAGGTTATAGGCGAAGTAGAAATCCGTCAGGTGGTCGCGGATGGTGTTGACACGCGCGTTCCATTCCCGCGGGCTTTCCTCCACAAACGGGTTCTGCAGCCCCTCGCGCCGCTGCGACTGCAGGGCTTTCTGGTACACTTCCTTTTCGAAGTCGTCCTCCGCGATCACCCCGCGCGCGAAAATCTCGCGGCGCATCTCGACCCGGATGGTCCGGCTGAGGATGGGATACTGGGAGATTTCCAGGTACAGTTGCAGTACCTTGGGCATAAACTGGTCGTTGAGTTCCATGGGGCGGCACCTGTGTCGTCGCAGGGAGCAAGTGACCCTATTATCCCCAATCCTGAACAGGCCGACAAGCGAGCCGGGTGATAGTCACACGGCCCAGGCAGGCAGAGGATGCGGATGATGACACAACACGACTTGCGGGGCCGCGTGGCCCTGGTGATTGGCGGCGGCGCGGGCGTGGGGCTGGCCGTCGCGGAGGCACTGGCGGGGGCCGGGGCGGCGGTGCTGGTCAGCCATGTGAACCCGACGCTGGCAGACGGGGCGGCCGCGCGGATCACCGCGGCGGGTGGGCAGGCCGCGGGCTGGCCCGCCGATGTGGGCAACAAGTTCCAGGTCGCAGCGCTGATCGAGCATACGCGGGATGTGTTTGGCGGGCTGCACATTGTGGTGAACGCCTGGGCGGTGAACAAGCGCGGCCCGGCCCTGCTGCTGGACGAATACGACTGGCGGCGCGTGATTGAGGTCAACCTGACCGGGGCGTTCCTGGTGGCGCAGCTGGCCGCCCGCGTGATGGCGGATGAGGGCGGCGGCGCGATCGTGCAGGTGGGGGAGCCGCCCGCGCCGGAACACGCGGCGGCGTACCGGGCCAGCCAGGCCGGGGCCGCGGCGCTGATGGCCGCGCTGGATGAGGAGCTGGCCGGGGCCGGGGTGCGGGCCAGTTTCGTGCCGGGCGCGGACGATCCCGCGCTGACGGTGCGGGCCGTGCTGGATGCGCTGCGGGCCTGAAACGCCCCTGGCTGTCCCGTGGGCTTGTCCTTCTGGCCCGCGGATAGTAAGATGCAGGCATAGCGGCCACGTTGCCCCCTGCCGGGGCACAGCATACCCAGAGCAGGTGTATGGACCAGGTACTCGTACAACTCGATGATCGCGTGCGGTTGATGTCGGCCCTGCTGGCGGCCACCTCCTGGCCGGATTTTGAGCAGGAGCGCAAACCGCATGGCACCCATGCCCACGCGCGGGCCACCCGCCGCCTGGTGCAGGCCCATGACAAACACCCGGCGGTGCTGATCCTGCAGGCGCTGCTGGATCGCGGGCTGCCGCTGGAAGATATGTTCGGGTTCGTCCTGGGGCTGGACTGGCCTGGCCTGCAGGGTGATCATAACCCCACCTGGGCGCCGCCAACCTGGGCGCGCCACCTCCTCAGTTTCTACGAGAAAGTCAGGCTCGAGGACTGGTGGACGCAGGAGGGCGATGCCTGGAGCCGCAGCGTGACGGAAGCCGCGCGCACGCTGCAGGACGCCCCGCTGAGCACCTTCCTGCGCCCATTCGTGGGCGAAGTTCCCGATGCGCTGGTGTTCGTCCCCAACCTGTGCTACCCCACCGATATGGAGATCGGGGTGGCGGCGGGGAACAGCCTGTACTGCATCACGCCGCCCCGCGTGGCGTGGGGGGATAACCCGCCCTGGCCCTTCGACGAAGACCCGGCCCACGTCCTCAGCGCTGCGCTGATCCAGTACGGGCGGTTGCTGATGGGCCGCTACCTGCAGGCCCACCCGGACGCGCTGGCGGCCGCTGCCGCGCATAAACTGCCTGTCAGCCCGGAGCTGGCCGCGCAGCACCCGGACTGGGAAGCCCAGTTCCTGACGTTGTTCGGCGCGGGCTCGGTGGCGATCTACCTCGAAGACCATGTCAGCCCGCAGGAAGCCCAGGCGTATGTCCTGCTGGAGAAGAAGGCCCGCGGCCTGGCGGAACTGCCCGGCGTGGTGAGCGTGCTGCGCCGCTATCTCTCCGGTCATGCGGAGGGCAATTACGCCGAATTCGCCGATTATCTGCCCTACTTTGGAAAGCATCTGCGGGTCGCCAGGACGATCACAGCCCTGTAACCTGCGCGCACCACTGGGGGAATACCAGCCCGGCATGAGCATCAGCCTGCATTTTACGGATGACGACTGGACACGCATCGAGCGCGACTGGGCCGCGTGGTGGGCGGGGGAGCTGCCGCGCCCGCTGGTCTGGATCGAAGGCCCTGCGCCGGACTCGCTGGGCCTGGCGCCGGATGTTCTGGCCCGCTGCACCGATGACGGCCTGTTCCTCACCGATTTTGGCCTGGATACCCCGGTGGAGACCGTGATCGATCACCTGACGGCCTGCCTGGAAGGCACCCGGTTTTATGGCGACGCCTTCCCCAAGTGGTGGGTGAATTACGGGCCGGGCATCATGGCAGGCTTTCTGGGCGCGGAAGTGCATGCAGACGACCACACGGTGTGGTTCTCCCCGCGGGCGGAGCTGCCCATCGATCACCTCCGGCCGGCCTATGACGCGCATAATCCGTGGTGGGAACGCATCCAGGCCGTCACCCGCGCGGCGGTGGCCCGCTGGGGCGACCGGGTGGCCGTGGGCCATACCGATCTGGGCGGTAACCTGGACATCATTGCCTCCCTGCATGGCACCCAGCGCCTGCTGCTCGACCTTTATGACGCGCCGGAGGAAGTTGACCGGCTGGTGGCGGCGATCACCCGGCTGTGGATCCGGTACTACGACGAGCTGCACGCGATTCTGGCTCCCGCCGGGCGTGGCACAACGCCCTGGGGCGCGATCTGGTCTCCGGCGCGCACGTACATGCTCCAGAGCGATTTTGCCTACATGATCTCCCCGGCCATGTTTGAGCGCTTTGTGCTGCCCGATCTGGCCGCGATGTGTGACCACCTCGACCACGCGTTTTACCACCTGGATGGCAAGGGCCAGATTGCGCATGTGGATATGCTGCTCTCGCTGGAACGGTTGCGCGGTATCCAGTGGATTCCCGGCGCGGGCCAGCCGGAGCCCGAAGTCTGGGGCGACCTGCTGCGCCGCATCCGGCGGGCGGGCAAGCTGATCCAGCTCTTTGTCACGCCCCGGGGCGCGCTGCAGATCGTGCGGGAGTTCGGCGGGGGGCAGGGCTTCGTGCTGTGCCTCAACGAGCCGATGTCGCCGCAGGACGCGGATGACTTCCTGCGCCTGATCGCGCGCGAGGCAGCGCTGGGCTGAGGCCCGCCCGGATGATGGACGACGACTGGCTGGCGGCGCTGGTGGCCCTGGAGCGATCCATCGTGGCCTATGATACCGATCCGGAGCCGCACCCGGGGCATGTGAACGGCCTGGCGTTCCTGGTGGGGTGCGTGCCGCTGCTGGTTTCCGCCCCGCACGCGACCCGCCACTGGCGCGGCGCGGCCTGGAAGCGCGAGGACGAATACACCGCCGCGCTGGCCCACTGGCTGCACCTCACCGCCGGGACGCACGTCCTGTACCCCACCCATCGCATCACCCCCGACCCCCATGATGACGGCGACGCAGGCCATTACAAACAGGTGCTCCGGCAGGTGGTGCGCGCGCATGACATCCGCCTGGTGCTGGACCTGCACGGCGCGCGCGGGGACCGCGATTTCGGGCTGGCGCTGGGCACGATTCACGGCGAAACCTGCCTGCCCTACGAGGCGGCGCTGATTGGTGCTTTCGCGGCGGCGGGCTTCGCGGCGCGAGCGGATGCCCCCAGCCTGGACCGGCTGGCACTCAACCCGTCACGCTATGCCGGTGGCACACGCACCCCCACCGTGACCCGCTACGCGTGGCGCGTCCTGGGCGTCCCGGCGGCCCAGCTGGAGATCAACGCCTGGGCGCGGATCGTCCAGCGCCTTCCGGAAGCGTATGAGGCCCGGCAGGGCGTCGCGCCTGAGTTCCGGGGCGACCCGGCCCGCATCCGGCGCGTGCTGGAAGGGCTGCTGCGCGTGGTGGAGGTGGTGGTATAGGATGCGGCACAGGCGGCCTTCGGGCGCGGCTTTCGCCCCGGCCAGAATGCGGTATGATCGGGGCCGGCCCCGCAGGTCGGGGCGGCGAGCATGGGCGCGCTGCGGCGCCGTGTGTGGAGAACGGGCATGACTTTTGATCTGGCGGCATCTATCGCGCGGGCGCGCACCAACGAACCCGCGCCCGGCTGGCAGCTGACCACGGCGCTGGGCCTGCTGATGGCCTATTTTGTGGCACGGGTGGGGGCGCTGGCGCTGGTATCCGTCCTGCTGGATGCGGATGCAGCGGCACAGGGCATGTTCAGCCCGCTGGCGGCCAACCTCGCGGGGATCGTGACCGGGCTGGTCACGCTGGGGCTGATCGGGCTGGCGCTGCGGGGCCGCGTGCGCGGCGGGCTGATCCCCGGCCTGCGGCTGGGGCGCTGGCCGGGCTCGGTCCTGCTGCTGATGATCTTTTCGATCGCCATGGCGATTCTGATTGATTTTGTGCCGCTGCTGTTCGGGACGATCGGCCTGCCGGTGGCGCTGCAGGGCATGGCCGCCGCAGAGATGCCCGGCTGGCTGATCGCGGCCGCGCACCTGGTGCTTGTCGGCCCGCTGGCGGAGATGACGCTGGTGTTTGGCGTGCTGTACCCGGCGCTGGCGGCCCGGCGGGACAACCTGCGGGCGGTGCTGTTCAGCGCGGTGGCCTACACCGTGATCCAGGTCTTTGACAACCCGGCCGATCTGGTGCTGTGGAGCACGGCGCTGCTGGCCGGGGTATACTTCGGCGGGCTGCGCGCGCACCAGAAATCGACCCGCGCGACCGTGATCGCGGCCGCCATGTTCGGCGCATTCGCGCTGTTTAAGGCGCTGCGCCTGTTTCTGTAACCATCCGCGCCGCTGTGATTTTCTGACGCACACGACACATCAGGGGGAATGCGTGGCTTCTTCGACGACTGCCCGTAACAAGCTGGCCACTGTGCTGGAACGTTATATTGCGGCGCTGAATGCGCTGGATACCGACGCGTTCCTGACCTGTTTCAGCATGAACTGTGTCGTGCGCGACCCCTACGGTGTGAGCATTTACCATGGCGGGGACGAGCTGCGCCAGTACATGCAGACGCTGACCCAGACCTGGCAGCGCTTTGCGCTGACGCCCGGCGCGACCTACTACGGGGGGCATGACCGGGTGGCCTTCACCTGGGCGGTGCTGGCGACCGCGCGCAATGGCCGCCCCGCCGCGTTTGAGGGGATCACGGTCCTGACCGTGAAGCAGGGCTTGATTGACGGCCTTGAATCGTATTACGATGCGCAGGTGATGTTTGCCCAGATTCAGGGCGTCAGCCAGCGCCAGCCATGATGCCCCTGACCGTCCTGACGACGGCCCGGCTGCGCGGCGCGCTGGATGGGCTGCCGCGCCTGTTCAGCCTGATCCGGCGGGTGCGCGCCGGGGTGAGCGGCCCGACCCTGCTGCTGGACCTGGGCGAGTCCTGCCACCCGGCGGTGGTGGAATGCGCGGCGACGGCGGGCAGGGCGACCCTGTTCGTTCTGGACGCAATGGGCTATGATCTGGCCTGTTTGACCGCCGCCGAATGCGCCCGCCTGCCCGCAGAAGCGGCCCGCAAGCTGCTGGAACGGGTGACCATGGGCCTGTGCGGGGCGGCGCCCGCTGGCCTGCCGCCGGCAGATGGCCTGCCGCCGGTGGCGATCCGCGAGGTGGATGGCCTGCGCGTGGCGCTGATCGCGCCGCCGGAGGGGGAAATCCCCCTCCCGCCCGCCGAGGTGATCTTTCGCCCCGCGCCGGGGCAGCACCAGCCGCGCGCTGAAGGCCGGCTCATCCGGCTACCGCTGGTGGAGGGCGGCCGGCTGGGCGTGCTGACGGTGAATTTCGGGGAAGATGGCCTGCCGGTGGGCGGGCTGGACTGGCGCACAGAGCCGATGCTCCCAGGGCTGCACGGGGATGCGACGGTGGCGGCGACGGTCGCGTTTATTCGGGATGAAATTCGGCACTACCGCCCGGCGGAATAACCGCGCCGGTGGGGCCGTCAATGGGGTTATGGATGCTACCATGCCAGCAAACCTGAAGGGGGGCGCTCATGAGACAGGCTGATCTTGTCCAGCAACTGGACTCAATGTTTTCCATCGAGGCGTTTGACGAGTCCGTTCACTGGAAGCCGCTGCTATCCGACCGGGATGCCCAGGTGCTGGAGCGTTTCACCAGCTCCGGCTTTCGCTCCGGGACGTGGAACGGCCTGATGCTGGACAACGCCAAACAGATCGACCGGGTGTACACGGTGGTGTTTCCCACGCAGGACGTGATCGACACCATTATCGCCAAGGAAGTGGCCCGGGGGGCGCCCGGCGCGCTGATCTTCGCGCATCACCTGCTGAACTTCAACCAGGAAAAGCGGCGCTACACCCTGATCGCGGAGGAGCAGCTGGAGGAGCTGGCCGAGCACCAGATCGGCTACTACCTGTGCCACGCGCCGCTGGATTGCCACGCCGAGATTTCCACGGCGGGGGCGCTGGCGAACATGCTCGGCCTGCGTGACCAGGCCCGCTTTGCCCCGTATTACGGCGGGCTGGCGGGTGTGCATGGCACGGTGGGCAAGCCGTTCAGCTTCCAGGCGTTTGCCCGGCGGCTGGCCAAAGTTACCGATGTGGACCACCTGCGCTATGACCAGGTGCGGCATAACGGCCAGTCGGTGGCGCGGGTGGCGGTGGTCTCCGGCAATGGCGCCGCCCTGGCGCTGCTGGAGCAGGCGGCGGAGCTGGGCTGCGACACCTATGTGACCGGCCAGTGGTGGTTGTACGCCGATCACCCCGACGCGGAGGCCCAGCGCGATGAGATGCGAGCCTTCATCCAGCAGTTCCCCATGAATCTGCTGGGCGTCTCCCGCTACGCGACGGAGATGGTCGTGATGCGCGACCAGATGCCCGGCTGGTTCCGGGGGCTGGGGATCGAGACCGAATTTGTCCCGCAGGATGATCCCTGGGCATAACCCTCGGGGGTGATCAGGTTGTGATACACAACGCGCCGGGGGAATGCGATCGCCCGGCGTGTTTGATTCATGGGGCAGCCGGCTGGCCGATTCGGGCGGATTGTCGCGGGCTGCTGCGCCCCGCGCCGCTGTACCTCCCGGTGGGCCATCCGGCGGGACGTGTTATATAATCAGGACACCTGAACCCACGCAGCCCGCAGCGGCGGCACCTTCGCTCAGGAGTGCAGCCTGTGCAATTCACGATCCGAATGGCGAGCATGGCCGATGGCCCGGCGCTGCAGCGCCTGAGCCGGCAGCAGGCCGCGCGCCTGTACCACGCCGACCCCCGCCTGCCGGACGAGATCACGCTGCCGGCCTGGCTGCTGCTGCCGGAGGAAGGGGCGTGCTGGCTGGCCTGTGACGCAGGGGGTGTTCCGCTGGCTGCGCTGGCGGTGGAGCGCGAGGAATGGTCGTCCGATAGCCCGTTTGCCAACATCTTCCCGCGGGCCTACCTGCGCATGCGCTATTTCGCGGGGGATGCCGCTGACGTGGCGCTGACCTTCCCCGCGCTGCTGGCCCGCGCGGACGGCTGGCAGGGCGTGGGCCGGGATGCAGGGCGGATGCTGCTGCACCCTGGCTGTGATGCGGCCCTGGGGGCGGCCCTGGCGGCGGCGGGTTTCGCCCCGTACCACACGATCGCGCACCAGCCGCTGCCGGAGGACGTGCCGGCCTCCCCGCCCGCCGACCTGGAAATCCGCCACGCCACCCGCTACGATGTGAGCGCCGTGGCCACGCTGATGGCCGAATCCTGGCAATTTCATGCTGTCCACCAGCCTGCCATCCTGCTTTCCGACTCGATCCTGGAGGGCTGCCAGCGCCAGACGCGGTTCATGCTGGGGGATGGCGTCAACCGCGCGCTGCTGATCGCGCTGTGGCAGGGGGAGGTTGTCGGCTTCTTCTCCATCGGCCTCAGCCTGCAGGACGCGCTGGCCCGGCCCGCGCTGTTCCACAAGGGCTATTACGGCGACATCTACGAGGTCGGCGTGCGCGGTGACCAGCGGCGGCGCGGCATCGGGCGGGCGCTGTACGCGGTGGCGTGGCGCTGGTTCGCGGAACGGCATGTCCGCGGGATTTTTGTCAACTACGCCCCCACCAATCCCCTCAGCAGCCGGTTCTGGCCCGCGCTGGGCTTCCGGGATGCCTGGGTGAACTGGTGGCGGGCTTAAGCTGGACAGAGAGGATCAGACGACTCGTGGGATACGTAACTGTATCGCTGACCGCCCCTGATGCGGCTGGCGAGGCGCTTTTGCGCCGGGCGCTGGCAGTCTACTCGGAAGATGTGGCCGGTGACCTGAGCGTGCTGCTGGACGGGCTGGCGCGTGGCGCTAAGCGCGGCCTGCTGCTCCTGGAGGGGGATACCCCCTGCGGCGCGGCTATCTGGTCGTACGAGGACGCGGCGCGCCAGTACGCGGCGGTGGAACTGCTGCATATTGAATCGGTGGGTGCGCCGGCTACAGCCGGCGCTGTCGCTGCTGATGCAGCGACCACCGCATCGGCAGAAGCCCTGATCGCGGCATTATGGGCCGCGCTGCTGGAAGACCCGGCGCTCCGTATGCTTGCGGCGCGGGTGCGCCAGACGGGCGCGCTGCGCGAGGCCCTGCTGCGCCCGCTGCTGCGGCGTGAGGCCGTGATCTTCACCCGCCAGATGATGACCCGCGAGCTGTTCACGTGGGAGCCGCCCGCCGTCCGGCTGCCGGAGGGCTATCGCCTGACCCGCTGGGAGGATGCTCACCAGGCGGAGATCGAGGCGCTGGCGGCGCAGATCCAGGCGGACAACATCGACGCGGTGGTCATGCCCGACGCGCAGCCGGAGCGCATGGGGGCGGCGCTGCGCCAGATCCGCGCCGGGGCATACCCTGACGCCGGGCCGATCATCCCGGAGGCGACGCTGGCCCTGCTGCATGGGCCAGGGACGGTGTGCGGGTATATCGCGGTGGTGGATATGGGCATGCTGGCCTTCGTGATGGATGTGGCGGTGCATCCCGATCATCGCGGGCGCGGGCTGGGCCGCGGGCTGCTGCTGGCCGCGATCCACGCCCTGCGGGAGACTGGATTCGGGCTGCTGGGGCTGGCGGTGACGGCGCAGAACCCGGCGGTTCGCCTGTATGACTCGCTGGGCTTTCAGGTGGTGCAATCCGGCGAAACCGCCGTGTGGTGGCGCGATGGGCGCCAGCGGCGCTGGCGGTGATGCTGCTCTTAATGGTGTTTTTGTAACGGCTACTCAAGGAGAATAATCATGCGAACGATGACACTGGGAACCACCGGCGTGGACGTGAGCGCGCTGTGCCTGGGGGCGATGTACCTGGGCACGAAGCAGGACGAGGCGCTCTCGTATGCATTGCTGGATCAGTACGTGGATGCGGGCGGGACGTTTATTGACACGGCCAACATCTACGCCCACTGGATCGAGGGCTTCAAGGGCGGGGAGAGCGAGGCCCTGCTGGGCCGCTGGATGAAGGCCCGCGGTAACCGCGACAGGCTGTTCATCGCGTCCAAGGTCGGGTTTGAGTATTCGCAGCAGGGGCGCGGGCTGACGGCGGAGCAGATCGTCACCGAGTGCGAGCGCAGCCTGAAGCGGCTCGACATCGAGACGATTGACCTGTACTACGCCCACAAGGACGACGAGAGCACCCCGCTGGAGGAATCGCTGGAGGCCTTCGACCGGCTGGTGCAGGCCGGCAAGGTGCGCACCCTGGGCGCGAGCAACTATTCCGCCTGGCGGCTGGAGAAGGCCCGCTGGACGAGCCGGGTCAACGGCTGGGCGGAGTTCGGGTGCATCCAGCAGCGTTATACCTACATCCGCACGCGGCGCGGGCAGACCGTCCTGCCGCAGCTTGAAGCCAACGAAGACCTGCTGGCCTACTGCAAGGCGGAGGGCGTGCGGCTACTGGCCTATTCCGCGCTGATGGGCGGGGCCTACACGCGGACCGACCGCGCGGTCGCGCCCGAATACGAGGGGCCGGATACCGATAACCGGCTGGTGGCGCTGCGCGACGTGGCCCGCGAGCAAAAGGCGACCCGCAACCAGATCGTGCTGGCGTGGATGCTGGCGCATGGGGTGCTGCCCCTGATCGCGGCCAGCTCTCATGAGCAGATGGCGGAGAATCTCGGCGCGCTGGAAATCACGCTGAGCGAGCAGCAGCTCGCCCGGCTGGACGCGGCCGGGTGGTAGGGTAGTCTTCGGTTGACTGTTTGCAGCGCACGGTGTGATCCTGCGTTCAGGCGGTTCATGCCGTGCGCTGATGAATCTCACCCCTGTTTGCCTGCGCTGCGTGGTACAATGGCGCGCATTAATGGGGCGTATAAAACCCAGCGATTGTTCAATTGGGGATAATCTTGGTCGGGCGGCTGCGGCAGGGCGGCGCAGCCGCGCCCGCCCGTTAAGGAGCAGCATTCGTGAAAATCTTTGTGCCGGGCCGCATCTGCCTGTTTGGTGAGCATTCGGACTGGGCCGGGGGCTACCGCCGGATCAACGCCGCCATCGAAAAGGGGTACGCCCTTATCTCCGGGACGAACCAGGGCATCTACGCCGAGGTGGAGCCGCATCCTTCCGCCTTGATCATCACCTCCACCACACCGGAGGGCGATGTGGTGGGGCCGGTGGAAATCCCGATGGAGCCGCGCGCCCTGCTGGAAGTGGCGCAGGAGGGCGGCTTCTTCAGCTACGCCGCCGGCGTGGCCTACCAGCTTCAGACCAACTACCATGTGCGCGGGCTGGTGATCAACAACTATCACACCGACATGCCCATGAAGAAGGGCCTGTCCTCCAGCGCCGCGATCAGCGTGCTTACCGCGCGGGCCTTCAACCGCGTGTACGACCTCAAGATGACCGTGCGCGGCGAGATGGAGATGGCCTACCAGGGCGAGATCACCACGCCGTCGCGCTGCGGGCGGCTGGACCAGGGCTGCGCGTTCGGCGTGCGCCCGGTGCTGATGGAATTCGACGGCGAGCGGCTGGATACGCGCGAATTGCAGGTGAAGGACGATCTGCACTTTGTGATCGTGGATCTGAAGGCCAAGAAGGACACGATGCAGATCCTGCGCAGCCTGAACAACTGCTATCCTTTCGCCCAGACGGACATGGAGAAGGACGTGCAGAAGCTGCTGGGGCCGGTCAATAAGCGCATCGTGCATGAGGCGATGGCCGCGCTGGTGGAGGCGGATGCGCAGCGCCTGGGCGAGCTGATGGTGGAGGCGCAGGAGAACTTCGATCGTTACGCCGCCCCGGCCTGCCCGGAGCAGCTCACCGCGCCGGTGCTGCACAGCGTCCTGAACTACGAGCCGCTTAAGCCGCACATCTGGGGCGGTAAGGGCGTCGGCTCTCAGGGCGACGGCACGGCCCAGCTCCTGGCCCGTAGCGCCACCGACCAGCAGACCGTCATCGACATCATCGAGCGCGACCTGGGCATGGAATGCCTGAAGCTCACGATCTCGTCCGGGCCGAAGGTGCGCAAGGCGCTCATCCCGGCGGCGGGCTTCGGCACGCGGCTCTTCCCCGCGACCAAAGCCGCCAAGAAGGAGCTGTTCCCGATCATCGACCGTGACGGCATCGCCAAGCCCGCGATCCTCCTGATCGTGGAGGAGGCGCTCAACGCCGGGATGGAGGAGGTCGTGATCATCGTGCAGGAGGATGACCTGCATGATTTCCAGGCGCTCTTTAACGAGCAGGTCTCGATTGAGAACTACAACAAGCTGCCCCCGCATTTTCAGGAGTACGCCCGCTACCTGCTGGAGATCGGCCGCCGTGTGACCTTCGTGACGCAGACGAACCAGGAAGGCTTCGGCCATGCGGTTTACTGCGCGCGGGAGGCGATCGGTGGGGAGCCGTTCCTCCTGATGCTGGGCGATCATATCTACCGTTCGGATGGCGATCGCTCCTGCGCCCGGCAGCTGGTGGATGCCTTCAACGCGCACGGGACGAGCGTGGTGGGGATGCGCCGCACACCGGAGGACATGATCGGCAGCTTTGGCACGGTGGGCGGGCTGTGGATGGATGACGGGCGCGAGCTGCTCAATATCACCGAGTTCGCGGAGAAGCCCACGCGGGATTACGCCAGCCTCAACCTCCGGATTGACGGCCTGCCGGATGACGAATACCTGACGCTCTTCGGGCAGTACATTATCAAGCCCCAGATTTTCGACTACCTGGAGGAGCATATCCGTAACAACGTGCGGGAGCGGGGCGAATTCCAGCTCACCAGCGCGCTGGATCGGCTGCGCCAGGAGGACGGTTTCCTGGGCGTCATGGTGGATGGCAACCGTTATGATATCGGCCTGCCGGAATACTACCTGCGCACGCTGGCGGAGTTCAGCAAGTAGCGACCGCCGCCTGACAGCAAAACAGCGCCGCCGGTGTAAGTCGGGGCGCTGTTTTCGTTTCAGCGCAGTTTCTTCGGGCGGAACAGGCCGCGTTCCTCCAGCCAGTCCTCCGGCGGGCCTTCCCACCCGACGACCTTGAAGTCCACGCGGTCGTTCTCGTCAAAGGCCACGCCCTCCGCTTCCAGACGGCGGCGCTGTTCTTCCCGTGCCCCGGGGAAGGGCAGGTTGCTGATCGTGCCCTGGCTGTTGATCACGCGGTGCCAGGGCAGCTCCGAGCCAACGGAAAGGCGCATGGCCGTGCCGACCCAGCGCGCCCGCACGTGGCTGTAGCGCAGCAGGTCATAGCCGGGCGGGGCGGGGATCATGCTGGCGATCTGGCCGTAGCTGCTGACCCGGCCATGCGGGATCAAACGCACGATCTGCCACACCAGTGGGTTAAACGTGTCGGGGTCAGGGGGGGTGAACATGGTGTTCAGGCCGCATCCAGATCATACACGTCGGTTTCGATCACACGTTCTGGCTTCGCACCAGACCAGATCAGGGTCTGGATTTGTTCCACGATGGCCGGATCATAGTAGGTTTCGCCGCACTGCTCACAGACCCGGGCGGGGACGTTTTCGATCACAATCAGCAGGCCCTCGTACCACTGTGTGAATGTGGTGTGCTGAGGGTGGAGATTTCCCTTACATACGTTGCATGTTTCACTCATGATTACCTCCTCACCCGGTAGTCTTGCCAGCCTGTTCTCCATCATACCTGAGCGATCCAGTCTTCATGAAACTGGCGCAGCGGCATCACGATATCCTCCAGTGTATCATACTCGATAATTGCGGCGGCGATACCAAGCGACGTGGCCTTGAGGGGCGTCCCGCGCCGCATGATCAGGATCACGGGCAGCCCCAGGGCGTAGGCCATCCCCGCTTCGTAAGCGCGCCCGGTGGGCTTGCGCGTCAGGTCGATCAGCAGCGCGTCGCACGCCCGAATCTCATCCAGCGAGCGGATCATCAGGTCGCGGGGGTCGTCAAAGACAGGCTGCCAGCCCTCCACGTCCCGCACGAAGCAGAAATCCTCCCAGCCCGCGCGGGCGACCAGCGCGCACAGCGCCTCCACCTCGGCGCGGTTCTCGGTTCCCTTAAACGTGGCGGTGATGTACAGGCGCATACGTCTCATTTTCTCTCACTTTCAAAGCGTTTGATCTGCCACAGCCGCCAGCCATGATACAGCCCGCGCAGCAGGAAGATCGCGCTCAGCGTGTAAGTTATCAAATTGTCGCTTTCACTGAGCAGGATGCCCCCCACCACCAGGTAGGCGATCATGCCGATTCCTTCCAGCAGGGGGTTTATGGTCAGCAGCCCGCGCCGGATCGTGTCTGGCCGCATGGCCTGCGACAGCAGGAACAGCCCGACCAGCGCGATCCACCAGGGGCAGAGCTGCATGATCAACTGCGAGGCCTGGCTTTTGATCTGCTCCTCTTTGAGGCCGAGGATGCCGGAATCGCTCAGTACGATCACGCCCAGGCCGATGACGGCCAGCCCGGAGAGGGCGGCGATCCAGCGTTCCGCGCGCACCCAGTTGTCAAGAAAGGCTTCGTCGTCGTTCGTGCCGTTCATGCTCATAGAAATCGATGATCTCAGTAAGGAAGTTCCGCAAAGGCCCTGATGTTCATCGCCGCACCACCACGCACCTTGATCGGCACAGCAAAAAAACGAAAAGAGTGATCTATCAATTTCGCGAGGTTCGTCAGGTTCTCAACAATCAGTATCTCTCGCTGGAGAAGCATGGTGTGTGCCGGTCGGGTCAGGTCCCGGCTGTCATCAATATTGACGGTATCAACACCGACCATAGCCACACCCTGGCTGACTAATTCCTCCAGCACTGGAACAGACAGAAATGGGTACGCAAAGTAATCTTCGCTGCCCCAGTATTGATCCCAGCCAAAGCAGAATAGAACAGCTTTGCCACGCATAGATTCAGCTGGGAGTTTGTCAACAGACAGCGATTCCCAACCCTGCATATTACGCGCGTCTACGCATATTCCATCGAGAACTAACTCTTCCAGTTTGAGCTGGCTGATGTCTCGCCCATCTCTAAACCGGTGAAAGGGGGCGTCAAGGTAGGTTCCGATCGATGTCTGCATCGCCAGTTCCGTAACCTCAAATTCGGCTAACCCGCCAAATTTGGGCCTGGATTCCTCATGCGTGAAAAAGGGACGAACCTGGGCTGAATATTGAATCATCCTCCCCTTTTCGTCTTTCATTTTGAACCCGGGCATGCCATCGTATACCTCATGTGAAAGATCAACAAATGTCATTCTGAACTCCAGTTTAGGCCCGTGATTGTCGTCAGTATACCCCGCGCGTGGCAGGCCGCCCGGCCCGGTTTATAATCGGCGTACATTGTGGCTGACTGCTGCGCGGCATCAAGGAGCGAGACTCAAAATGACCGAAGTTGTGATTGTGGACGCGGTACGCACGCCGATCGGGCGCGTGGGCGGGGCGCTGAGCGATGTTCGCCCGGATGACATGGTGGCGCTGGTGCTGCAGGCCATCGTCGCCCGCACCGGGCTGAACCCCGCCGAAGTCGAGGAAGTGTATATGGGCTGTGCCAACCAGGCCGGGGAAGATAACCGCAACGTGGCCCGCATGGGGACGCTGCTGGCCGGCTTCCCGCAGGAAGTGGCAGCGGTGACCATGAACCGCCTGTGCGCCAGCGGCCTGAACGCCGTCAACCAGGCGGCGCGCGCGATCCTGGCGGGCGAGGGGGACGTGTTCATCGCGGGCGGCGTGGAGAGCATGAGCCGCGGGCCGTATGCCATCCCCAAGAGCGCGGCCGGCTGGCCGGTGGGCAACCTCACCGCGTGGGATTCGTCCTTTGGCTGGCGCTTCCCCAACCCGAAGATGGAGGCCATGTTCCCGCTGGAGGCGATGGGCGCCACGGCGGAGAACATTTACGAGCAGGTGACACCGCAGATCACACGCGAGGAGCAGGACGCCTTCGCCTGTGAGAGCCAGCGCCGCGCGGTGGAGGCGATCAACACCGGCCGCTTCGCGGAGGAGATCGCCCCCGTGGAAATTCCGCAGCGGCGCGGCGACCCGCTGGTCGTGGCCCACGATGAGCATCCCCGCTACCGCTGGGAGGGCGAGACCGCCGTGCTGGATACCACGCCGGAGAAGCTGGCGAAGCTGCGCCCGGTCTTTCGGGAGGGCGGCTCGGTTACGGCGGGCAACGCCAGCGGCCTGAATGACGGCGCGGCGGCGGTGCTGCTGATGGCGGCGGAGAAGGCGGCGGCGCTTGGCCTGAAGCCGCTGGCGCGTTACGTGACCAGCGCGGCGGCGGGCGTGGACCCGCGCCTGATGGGCCTCGGCCCGGTCCCGGCCACGCGCAAGGCGCTTCAGCGCGCCGGGCTGACGGTGGAACAGATCGACCTGATCGAGCTGAACGAGGCGTTCGCGGTGCAGTCGCTGGCCGTCATGCGCGAACTGGGGCTGCGCCCGGAGATCACGAACGTCAACGGCGGCGCGATCGCGCTCGGTCACCCCCTCGGCTGCTCCGGCGCGCGCATCCTCACCACGCTGCTCTACGAGATGAAGCGCCGCAAGGCCGCGGGAGAAGCCATGCGCTACGGGCTGGCGACGCTGTGTGTTGGCGTGGGGCAGGGCGAGGCGACCATCATCGAGATGCTGTAGTCCTGGCCCCGGAGTCGAACAGCCCGCCCGATGACAGGCGGGCTGTTTTTGTTGCAACCCTGCCCCGGCGCGGTACGTAAACAGGGTGATAAATCGGGTGGCACACCAAGGGGGGTAATCATGCCATTTGAAGCCTTGCTGGAACGCGCGCGCGAAAAATCCTGGGGATTCCTGCTGCTAATCATCGTGGTTTCCGCCGGGATGTCGCTGCTGAGCAACCTGGTCTTCTTCCGCTATGGCACATTCGCGCCGGTGTACGATGCCACCAGCGGCCTGCTGAACAGCACCCTGATCGCCAGCGGCCTGCACCTGCTGGTGATCGTCGGGCTGCTGGTGCTGGTGGGCCGGATGCGCGGCCCGGAATTCGGCGTGGTGGCGCGCCATATCGGGCCGGGGGTATTCGCGCTGGTGCTGCTGTGGGCGGCGCTGAACCTGGTCACCCTGACGGCGGCGCTGCTGGCCGGGCAGGGCGTGGCCTGGCACCCGCGCTGGGCGGATGCGGGCGTGCTGGGCGTGCTGGGCAGCCTGCTGGGGCAGGTTTTTGGCAACGCGCTGGCGGAGGAAGTGCAGTACCGGGGCTTTCTGCTGCCGCAGTTCTGGCACAAGCTGCGCGCGCTGGCGGGGCGGCCCTGGCTGCGGGTAGTCCTGGCCGTGCTGATCATGGCCGCGATCTTCTCCGTCTCGCACATCCCCAACCGGATGTTCCGCGGCCAGGCGTTTGACGACTGGGCCTTCCTGATCGGGATGGGCGCCTGGTTCGCCGTGATTTACCTGCGCACGCGCAACCTGTTTGTGGCGGTGGCGGTGCATGCCCTGCACAACGCGCCCACGCTGCTGTTCGCTTCCCCGCTGGATTACGGCCCGGTGATCATGGTGCTGGATGTGCTGCTGGTGGTTTTCTGGCCGCAGATCGCGGGCCTGTACGGGCGCCTGTTCGGGCGCGCAGCCGTCGCCTGAGCAGCGGGCGGCTGAACGCAAAACCGGGAAGGCGCCGGGGTGAGCGGCCTTCCCGGTTGTGCGTTGTGCGGCGGGGGTTATGCCTGCTCGGCATCCTCCTGAATCAGCAGATCCTGCGGGCTGCGGATCGCCGGGGGCAGTTGCTCGATATACAGCGACTGGCTGGGGAAGGCGAAGCTCAGGCCCATGTCTTCCACGATATCCATGATCTGGAGCATGATCTCCTGCTGTTCCAGGTGGAAGGCTTTCCAGTCCGGCAGCATGATGTTCGCGATCACCCGCACATTCAGCGAGCTGTCCCCGTATTCCACAAAGACCACCGTGATGCTGTCCTTGATCGTCTCCTCGCGGGAGCGCAGCAGCTCCTCCACCCGGCGCATGAATTCGCGCAGCTGGGCGCTGGTGGTGCTGTAGGTCAGGCCGATGATCGTGTCCATCCGACGCATGTTCAGCCGTGACCAGTTGGTGACGACCGATCCGGCCAGTTTGCTGTTCGGGATGGCGACCTGGGCCTGATCCAGCTGGCGGATGCGCGTGGACCGGAAGCCCACGTGTTCCACCGTCCCGGTGACATCCGGCGTCACGATGTACTCGCCGACGGCCAGCGTGCGGTCGCCCACGATCGTCGTGAACCCGAACAGGTTGGCGATCGTTTCTTCGGCGGCCAGCGCGATCGCCAGACCGCCCACGCCCAGCCCGGCAACCAGGCCGGCGACATCAAAATTCCACTCCTGCAGGATGACGATGACGGCCAGCGCGCCGATGATGATCTTGAGGCCGGTGCGCAGGAAAGGCAGCAGCTTGTCATCCACTTTCAGCCCGATGGCGCGGCTGAGGATGGCGCTCGAACGCGTGAACAGGCCGACCAGGTTATAGATAAACGCGAAGGCGCCCATGATCAGCAGCGTGCGAGCGACATGGTTGATCCAGGCCGGCACGACATCCCAGATGATCGCGCCGGTGAGACCAATCGCCAGTGAGCTGATCACGAGCTGGATCGGGACATTTATCGCGCCAAGCAGGGTATCGTCCACGCTTGTTTCGGTGCGCTGGATGAGCTTGCCCAGCCGGGGCAGGATAATGCGCCGCAGCAGCCGCCGCAGGATCCAAAGCCCCACCAGCACCGCGACCACCATCACCGCCCGGGCCAGGATAAGCTGCAGGTCAAGCGCCTGAAGTTTGTTCAGTATCATCAGGGGATTCTTTCTTTTATACCATGATAAGCCCCTCAATCTTGCCAGACCCGCCCCGAAAAATCAACTTTCAGGGGCGGGTCTGGGGGGGTAGAATAGAGGCGTATGGGTGAGGACGACCGCGAGCAGGGGGTGTGAGACGGCTATGACCGACCAACCGGAAGCGGTGATCCGCCAGCGAGCCTGGAGCGACGCTGAGCTTCAGGCGGCAGGCTATCGCTATTACCCCCGCCGAAAGACGCTCGTCATGGCCCGCGCCCTGCCGGAAGCGGAAGCGCCCCTGCGCATCGATGCTGCCTGGGATACCCTGTACGCGCAGGCAGGCGATATGATCTGCTACCGGCCGGAAGAGGCAGCTGTCCTGCCGGGCCTTGCTGACTACGATCACTGGCCGGTGCGGCGCGACATCTTCGAGCAGGATTATGCCCCCTGGGACGGCCCGCTGCCGGATACGCCAGCCGTGCGCCAGTTACAGGCCGCGGGCTGCCGGCCGGTTTACAAGCGGGCGGGCTGCTGGGCCAGACGGCTGCAGGAACCGGCCTGGGTGCAAAGCCTGGAAAGCCCGGAGCCGGTGCGTTATCCGCCGGGCGCGTGGGTGTGCATTGGCAGCGAGGGCGAGCCCTGGGGCCAGGGGGATGCGGAGTTTCGCGCGCGATATTGTGTAGAGGGCTGATTCGCCGCCTGTGGCCCGTAACCGGGCCGGGTGGAGAAGGGTTTTACGATGGCGAAAGCATTGGTGACCGGGGCGACCGGGTTTGTTGGGGCGCACGTGGTGCGCGCGCTGGTGGAGGCGGGCCACGAGCCGCGCGCCCTCAGGCGCGCCACCAGCGCCATGACCGCGCTGGAAGACGTGACCGGGTACGAGCCAGTCGTGGGCGATGTGCTGGACCCGGCGTCATTGGCGGCGGCGATGGCGGGCTGCGACTGGGTGTTTCACGTGGCGGCCGTCTCTGATTACTGGCGCAAGAGCGTGGACTGGCTGTATGAGGTCAATGTCACCGGGACGCGCAACGTGCTCCAGGCGGCGCGCCAGGCGGGCGTCAAACGGGTCGTCTTCACCAGCAGCGCGGCAGCCATCGGGACGCGCGCCGACGGTTTTTCCGCCGACGAAAGCGTGACTTTCAACCAGCCGCCCGCCGCCTTCCCCTACGCCTACAGCAAATTCCTGGCCGAGATCGAGGTGCTGCGGGCCGTGGTGGACGGGCTGGACTGTGTGACCCTTAACCCCGCGGTCGTGATCGGCCCCGGCGACGTGTACCAGGGGTCGGGCAGCCTGCTGATCGAGCTGAAAAAGGGAACCATCCCCGGCATCCCGCCGGGCGGCATCACCCTGATCGATGTGCGCGATGTGGCGCGCGCGCATGTGGCCGCGGCGGAACGCGGCCGCGTGGCGGAGCGTTACATCCTCGGCGCGGTGGACCTGAGCTACAAGGCCTGGCTGACGCTGGCGGCGGACGTGCTGGGCGTGGCCCCGCCCCGGCTGCGGCTGCCCCGGCTGGCCATGCCCGTGATGGGCGCGGCGGTGGACCTGGCGCGCGCGCTGCGCGTCCCGATCCCGGCGGACGGCAACCAGGTGCGACTCAGCGGGCGGCGGCTGTACTTCAACTGCCGGAAAGCCTGGACGGAGCTGGACGAGCCGCAGATCGATATCCGCCAGAGCCTGCGTGATACCGTGGCGTGGTTTGAGGCGCACGGCATGATCTAGAGATTTGTCCCAAACTGGACACATGGCCAGGCGTCAAACCCGCCACCCGGCGGATGCTGTCCCGGCGTGAGCCGGTTATCATGAGTACAGTCTCCGGTACTGCAGCCCTTATGGTGCGCGATCAGCCTTTCCCCCCTGGTCACATACTTTTCGGTACCCACCCGGATGTTCAGGTGGCGGGTCGCGAATCAGCAGGATGCAGTACCGGGCGTTCTGTCCCCATCCGGGCGGCTGTGCTGGTGTTCAGCGCAGCGCGCCAGCCTCACCAGTTCCTCCAGGCGTCTGTCATACAGAGTATCCTCAACAGCACAGGAGTTGATCATGCCTGACTTTTCTTTCAGGGGAATGCGGCTGCACTATCTTGAGCAGGGGAGTGGCCCGCTGGTTGTGCTGCTGCCGGGCAATACCGCATCCTCCGCGCATATGCGGGGCGATGTGGATCGGCTGGCCGCCCGCTACCGCGCGGTGGCCCTGGACCTGCCCGGCACCGGGCAGTCCGACCGGATCGAACGCTGGCCGGACGACTGGTGGGGCCTGGGCGCGGAGGCCGCCGCCGCGCTGATCGATCATCTCGGCGCGGTGCCTGCGATTGCGCTGGGTACCAGCGGCGGCGGCGTGATCGCGCTGCGGCTGGCGCTGGACGCGCCGGAACGCGTGCGGGCCGTGGTGGCGGACAGCTGCGTGGATCGCCGCGATCCGGCCGACCTGCTGGCCACGGCGGACGGCCGCGATCCGCACGACCCCGGTGCCGCGGCGTTCTGGGTGCACGGGCATGGCCCGGACTGGGCGCAGGTCGTGGCAGCGGACAGCGCCATGATCCGCCGCTTTGCCGCGGCGGGCGGCGACTGGTTCGGGGAACGGCTGGCGGCGATCGCCTGCCCGGTGCTGCTGACCGGGAGCCTGACGGATACGCTGCTGCCGGAGGTGGCGACGCGTCAGATCGCGATGGCTCGCCAGATTCCCGGCTGTCAGGTGTGGCAGGTCAACGGCGGCGACCACCCGCTGATGTGGACCCGGCCGGACGCGTTCTACAGGGCGGTTTTCGCCTTCCTCGCGGCGCTCTGAGCCATGCCGGGCCAGAGGCGGCGGCCTAACCCCCGCGTCAAATCGCCCTGAATCTGAAAAGACGCTGAGATTCGGGGCCAGACCCTCCCAAAATTCTCTAATATCTGGTAAAACTGTGGCATATACCTACAGGATTTATACGATTGAAGGGACTGCCGGCATGAATGTGGGGCGGGTTGCGAACATTACGCGGATGGGCTTCTTCCCGTTCGCGCTGGGTATGGTGGGCGTGTTTGTCAGCGGTACGCTGAACCGCGTGATGATCGTGGAGCTGGCGATCCCGGCGACGCTGGTGGGGCTGCTGCTGGCGGTGCCGCTGCTGCTCTCGCCGCTGCGGATGTGGCTGGGCTATCGCTCGGATGCCGTGCCGCTGCTGGGGCTTCGCCGGGAGCCGTATATCGTGCTGGGCGCGCTGTTCAGCGCCAGCGGCGTGGTGGTGGCCACCACACTGGCCACTCAGGAAGGATCCCGGTCAATCCTGGCGGTGCTGGGGCTGCTGGTCGCGTTTATGGCGTATGGCGTGGGCAAGCACCTTTCCAGCAACACGTTTGAAGCCCTGATCGCGGATAAATTCGAGGGCGCGGCCCGCTCCCGGGCGATCACGCTCTACAAAATCCCGATGTTCGTGGGCATCATCGGCGGCGCGATTGGGCTGGCCCGCCTGCTGGAGCCGTTCTCCGTGGATCGGCTGGTCACGGTGGCGTTTGGCGTGGCGCTGGTCGCGTTTGTGCTGGCCGGGCTGGCCGTGATCCGCAACGAGCCGCGCCGGGCGATCACCCGCGTGGCCGTGGAGAAGGCGCGCCAGACGTCGTTCGTCCAGACGTTCCGCACGCTGGTCTGGGGTGACCGCCAGGCCCGCCTGTTCTTCGTGTTCGTGATGCTGTGCATCGTGGGGACCCAGACGCAGGAAATCCTGCTGGAGCCGTATGGCGCGCTGGTGCTGGATATGACCGTGGCGCAAACCACGCGCCTGACGGCGCTGTGGGGCAGCGGCGCGATCGTGGCGATGGCGCTGGCCGGTGCGTGGCTGCTCAAGCGCTTTGGCTACCGCCCGGTGCTGCGCGTGGGGCTGGGGACGAACATCGCCGTGTTTCTGGGGATTGTGCTCGCCGGGGCGCTGGGCAGCGCCGGGCTGTTCCACGGGCTGGTGCTGGTGCTGGGCGTGGGGACCGGGCTGGCTTTCGCCGGGGCGATGGCGGCGGTCATTGATTTCACCACCGTGGTGCGCGCCGGGTTCCTGATGGGCGTGTGGGGCGCGGCGGCGGAATTTGGGGAGGCGATCGGCAGCCTGTTCGGCGGCGTGATTGTCGATACGGTGCGCCTCCTGACCGGGAATCCCCTGCTGGCCTATGGCACGGTGTTCGTGCTGGAGGGCGTGATGCTGGTCGGGGCGATCGTCCTGCTGGGCCGGATCAACGTGGGCGAATCGAAGGCGCTGAACGAAGCCAGCCGCGAAGAGGATGGCCTGCTGGAGGAGGGCGCCCCCGCCCGGGAGCGCGAGGGCCGCGCCCTGCCCAGGCTGGCGTGATCCACGCACTGTACACACGATTCCTGACGACCGGCGATCCCGGTCGTTTTTTCGTGTGCGGGAGCGACTGGAATTCTGTGAAATTTTTGTGAATATGCCCGCCATGTGCGAGCCGCGCATACCCCCCGTTCTGTAAGAATGGGCTATATTCGCTGTTAGCCTGCAAATGACTCTTTATTCTACAGATGCCCACAAGGGGGGGAGATGGCTTTCAAGAAACGCATTGCTATCGGTCTGCTGGTGGTAGCGCTGCTGCTGGCCGGGTGTGAGTTTACCTACGACTGGTACACGATCGATTGTACTGGCTTTATGATAGACATCACATCCGGGGAAATGACGATTGACAATACAGGGGAGGGGAAAGAGCAAATCAGTGTTCGGGCAGTTGATGGTGCGGGTAACGTTATTTTTGATGCGCCTAACTGGACCACTCAGGATGTTGGAGAGACGGTACCCTTCTGGACCGATTTCTTCGACTGGACGACCCCGCCGCGCGCCAACCCGATCATGGTGACGTATTATGTCCCGGCGAATGGTATTCTGCCCGCTGACATCATCATCCATACGTTCACGGGCAGCTGTGACGGCCTGCCTACTATCGGCGCCTCGGCCCCTGGCGTGTTCGATGGCCGTATCAACCGCCACCACATCGCCGCCCCGGTCGCAATCTATCCCGTGAATTACGGGGATGGGATGGGCCTGCACCTCTACCGCATTGATGAGTCCGGGGAGGGGATGCTGGCCCTGACCGTCAGCCCGGAGGCGATCTCCGCTGTGCCGGCGCAGCCCGCGGAGAACACCCTGATCGCCAGCACACCGGACGGCAGCATCGCCCTGTACCGCCTGACGACCGGTGAATACCAGGTGAACGCGGGTGAATACGTGGTGATCTTCAGCGAGTTGCACGCCCTGACGGATTACTACATGCCATCGTAGCCGGGCGCAGCGGGGGAAATAAAAAACGACGGGAGCGCATCCCGTCGTTTTGTTTTATGCCCGGTACTGGCTCAGGCATCCATCTCCTGACGAACGGTCTGGTACAGCAGCTCGGCCTTCAGCTCGGCCAGCGCGTAACACGGGCCGCCCATCGCGTCCGCGATCTGGCGGGCCAGGCCCTGGTCAAAGGCCGCGTGCTCCATGTTGATCGTCACCGTGCGGATGCCTTCCCGCGCGAAAAGCGTGGCCGCCCGGTTGGCTTCTTCCTGCGGGGGCAGGTCGGTCATGGAGACGTTGCCCGCGCCATCGGTCAGCAGGATCATCAGCGGCATCACATCCGGGTGCAGGGTGCTTTCCTGGCGGATGATCTCGTAGGCCAGCGTCAGCCCGGCGGAAAGCGGCGTTTTGCCCCCCACGGGGATATCGGCCAGCGCCTTCTTGGCCAGCGTCACGGAGTTGGTGGGCTTCAGCACCAGCGTGGCGCGGTTCTTCTGGAAGACGACCAGCCCCACCCGGTCGCGGCGCTGGTAGGCGTCGGTCAGGAGCGACATGATCGCGCCCTTGGTGGCCTGCATTCGCTCCGAAACGGCCATGCTCCATGATGCATCCACCACGAACAGCACCAGGTTGGAGGCCTTGCGTACGCGCACTTTGCGCTGCAGGTCCTCGCGGTGGATGTTATAGGCCATCCGGCTGTCTTCCGATTCGTGGCGCTGCTTCTGAAAGGGCGCGGCGGCGCGCAGCGTGGCATCAAAGGCCAGGTCGGTTTTGCGCTCGCCCTGGCGGTAGGGCCGCGCCTGAATATAGCGCCCGCGCTTGCGCTCGGTGCGCGTGCTGCTGCGCCGCCCGGCGCTGCGCCGGGTCAGTTTGTCCAGCGGGGTATCCAGGTTGCGCGGCGCGAACTCGCCCTTCGCCTCTACCCGTTTGCCGCCCTCCCACCAGTAAGCGTCCTGGTGGTCAAATACCTGCTGCGGTGACGCATCTGCCTCGCCCATATCGGGCGTTTCATCGCTGGCTTCCTGCGTCACCTGCTCGCTTTTTTTTTGACGGGCGTGGATTCTTCAGTCGGGTCAACCGGCACTTCGTCGCCCTGCCACTCGGTGCTGATCTGCTCGACCCGTTCCTCCAGCTCCGCCATGTTCATCTGGGCGTCCTGGAAGGGGCCGCGCTTCAGCCGGTGCGGGATCGCCAGCTCGGTCGCCAGCAGGATGTCGCGCTCCGTGATCTCCAGGCGGCCCTCAAACGCGGCATGTGCGCGCGCCGTCTTGAGGATCACGAGGTCGGCGCGGTGGCCGTCGATCTTCAGGGAGCCGGTCAGGTTGGCGATGGTGAACAGATCGCGGGAGGAATACGTCACCTTGTCCACGTTGTCGCGGGCGCGCACGATCCGCTCGCCCAGCTCCTGCTCGTGCGGCAGCCACTGTTCGCGGAAGGCCACCGGGTCTTCCTCAAACGAAATATGGCGCTGGAGGATCATCATGCGCGGGCGCGGCTCGTCCAGGCCGCGCACCTCCACCGAAAGCGCGAAGCGATCCAGCAGCTGGGGCCGCAGGTCGCCTTCCTCGGGGTTCATCGTGCCGACCAGGATGAAGCGGGCGGGGTGCTGGAAGCTGATGCCCTCCCGCTCGACCACGTTGATCCCCATCGCCGCGGAGTCCAGCAGCAGGTCGACCACGTGGTCATCCAGCAGGTTGACCTCGTCCACGTACAGCACGCCGCGGTTGGCCGCGGCCAGCACACCCGGCTCAAAATGGCGCTCGCCGCGCTGGATGGCCTTCTCCAGGTCCAGCGTGCCGACCACGCGATCTTCCGTGGCACTGACGGGCAGGTCCACGAACGGGGTGCGGCGCAGCTTGGATTCGAGTGTCTTGCCGCGCGCCACGCGGTCGCGGCACTCGTCGCAGTAGAATTCGGGGTGATCGGGGTCGCAGCCGAAACGGCACGACGCCACCACTTCTTCCTCCGGCAGGAGGGCGGCCAGGGCGCGCGCCGCGGTGGATTTGGCGGTGCCGCGTTCGCCGCGGATGAGCACGCCGCCGATCCGCGGGTTAACCGCGTTCAGGATCAGGGCGCGTTTCATGCGCTCCTGCCCGACAATCGCGGTGAAGGGGTATATGGCAGTCCGTTTCATGGTCATGCGCTATGGTTGCCTCTTAACTTGCTGCTCCTGTAAACCTGTCCAGCGGCGCATTATACCGCAGGCCTCACCTGCCCGGCAATCCTCGATTATCCCGGGGAAAGCCCCTGTATTCCGGGGGCGTAATATAGGAGGAAAGAGCCACGGGAATCGGCTTTGTTCTTCTTGCGGGCCAATGGTATAATCCCTTTGTTGCCCGATTCCGCCCTGGAGTGTCGTCTATGTCTCTTAATTCCGCCCCGTCTAATGATTTGTCATCCGATGAAGATCGGGAGGTGAATGCCGAGCAGTCTCCCAATGTTGATCCGACCGCTGAAGACACTGAAGCGCCGGAAGTCATCGCTGAGGCCGCTGACGCCGCAGGCGACGTGGTCAGCGATGTGGCTGGCGCGGTTGAGGATGCGGTTGAGGCCGTGTCCGATGCTGCCAGTGAGGTCGTCAGCGATGTGACCGATGCCGTTCAGGACGCGGTTGAAACCGTGTCTGATGCTGTCAGCGCTATCGGCGCCGATGCGGCCGAGGACGGCGCGGAAGCTGCCGCTGACGCTGAAGACGTTGTTGAGGATGTGGTTGAAGGCGTTGATGAGGCCGACATCTCCGGCGATATTGCCGCCGATGCTGTGGCGGCCGTCAGCGCGGCCAGAGTCGCCTCCAGCGAAGCTGACGCCGATGTTGATGACACGGACACCGATGTTGAACCCGGCATGGAGCTGGACTCCTCCGACGAAGAGGACGAGGAAGACCATGCCTACGACGATTCTGCGGCCAGCACGAGTGGGCTGCGGCGTGGCGATATTGTTGAGGGGACTGTCACGCAGACCTCACCCACCGAAATATTGATTGCGCTGGCTGATGATGTCGAAGGGATTGTCTCCGGCCGCGAGCTGTCGCGCATGGATCGCCGGGCGCTGGATGATCTGGAAATCGGCCGTCCGGTGCTGGCGTATGTGCTCAACCCGTCCAACCGGGCGGGGCAGGCCGTGCTCTCCCTCACCCGCGCGCTGGAGGAGAATGACTGGCGCCGGGCTCAGGAGTACGCTGACAGCCAGGAACTCTACAACGGCAAGGTCTCCGGTTACAACAAAGGCGGCCTGATTGTGCGTTTTGGGCGCGTGCGCGGCTTTGTGCCGGCCAGCCAGGTCAGCGAGGAGCGCCGCCAGCAGGCCGACGGCGAAAGCCCGATGGAGCGCTGGGGCTCGATGATCGGCGAGGATATCGTGGTGAAGGTTGTGGAAGTGGATCGTCACCGCAACCGCCTGATCCTTTCAGAACGGGCCGCGATCAAGGAATGGCGCGACCAGCGCAAGGCCGACCTGCTGGAACAGCTGGAGATCGGCGACCTGCGGGATGGCCGTGTGGTCAGCCTGACCGACTTCGGCGCGTTTGTGGACCTGGGCGGGGCCGATGGCCTGGTGCATCTCACCGAGCTGTCCTGGAAGCATGTCACCCGCCCGGATGAGATCGTGAAGGTCGGGGATACGGTTAGGGTCAAGGTGATCAGCCTGGACCGCGACCGCCGCCGGATCGGCCTCAGCATGAAGGCGCTGGAAGAAGACCCGTGGGAAGCGGTTGCCCGCAACTACCAGGTTGGCCAGCTGGTGCGCGGCACGGTAACCAAGCTCACCAAGTTCGGCGCGTTTGCCTGCCTGGAAGATGCGCCGGAGATCGAGGGCCTGATCCATATCTCGGAGCTGTCCGATCACCGGGTCGGTCACCCGCGCGAGGTGGTCAGCGAGAACGAGTCCCTGACGCTGCGCATCGTGAAGATCGATCGCGCCCAGCGCCGCATGGGCCTCAGCCTGAAGCAGGTCGACGCGATCGACTACCTGGAGATCGACCTGGCCACCTACGATTCCGACCAGGCTGATCGTGACGATCAGGCTGATCCTGACGATCAGGTTGCTCCTGACGGGCAGGCCGGCGCTGATGATCCTGCCGCCGAAACGGACGAACCGGCCGAATAAGTGACAGGTGATGCGGCAAACGTAAGAATTTCATGATAATCGGATTGCCTCGCTCCTAATTAGCGGGGCAATTTGTGTTCTTTAGGTATAATGAGAATGAGGGTCAGCGCAGGCTGTCAGCGGGCTGGCAATAGGCTGCAGGATGGGGTTAGCGGGGCAGGGGAGGTATCTAATAGAATACTTACGGATTTCTATTAAACTATACATGGTGATGGATCGTATTGTAGGGTAGATTTTTCAGACTGTCGTAGTTTCAAATGACCATGTCACCTCTTGACGATTGCTGGGCGTATCGGAACTTGGCCGGACAGTCTCCGCATTCAGGCGTGGCAGGTATGGAGGACGACCTATGTCCAAGAATAGTATGGAACGCTTCACCCAGCGCGCCCGGCGAGTCCTGAGCCTGGCCCAGGATGAAGCTGAGCGCATGCAGCACAGCTATATCGGCACCGAGCACCTGCTCATGGGTCTAATCCGTGAGGAAGGTGGCGTTGCCGGGCGTGTGCTGCGCGACCTGGGGCTGGAACCCAGGCGCGTTGAAGACCTGGTGCAGCGGATGACCCGCGCCGATAAGCGCACGAATACGGATGAGCGCCTTGACCTTTCCCCCGGCACCAAGCGCGTGCTGGAACTGGCGGTGGATGAAGCCCGCCGCATGGAGCACCACTACATCGGCACCGAGCACCTGCTGCTGGGGCTGGTGCGCTCCGGAGAGGGCGTGGCGATTGATGTCCTGAAGCGGCTGGGTGTCAGCCCGGAGGAGATCAAGCGTCATACGCGCCGCGTGCTGCAGGATAACACGTCCGCGTCGACACAGTCCCCGCTTTCGAGCCGGTCCTCGTCATCTGAGGGCGACCAGGGCGGGACGGAGCCGCAGCGGCCCTCCAGCCGGCGGCGCGGCGGCGGCGAGACCAAAACCCCGCTGGTGGACCAGCTGGCCACCGACCTGACCTCCAAGGCCGAGGCCGGTGAGCTGGACCCCGTGATCGGGCGCGACACCGAGATCGAGCGCGTGATCCAGATCCTGAGCCGCCGCAACAAGAACAACCCGGCCCTGATTGGCGAGCCGGGCGTGGGCAAAACGGCGATTGTTGAAGGGCTGGCCCAGCGTATTGTGAACCTGGAAACCCCGCGCTCGCTGCATGGCAAGCGCGTGCTGCAGCTGGATGTGGGCAGCCTGGTGGCCGGCACGATGTACCGCGGCCAGTTCGAGGAGCGCCTTAAGCGCGTGATTGACGAGCTGAAGGCCTCCGACAGCATCCTGTTCATTGACGAGGTGCATATGCTGGTGGGGGCGGGCGCGGCTGGCAGCAGCGTGGACGCGGCCAACATCCTCAAGCCGGCGCTGGCGCGCGGCGAGCTGCAATGCATCGGCGCGACCACCTTTGACGAATACCGCAAGCATATCGAGAGCGATGCCGCGCTGGAGCGGCGCTTCCAGCCGGTGAACGTGGACGAACCCTCGATTGACGAGACGATCCGTATCCTGCAGGGCATCCGGCCCAACTTCGAGGAGCATCACAACCTCGACATCAGCGATGAAGCGCTGGACGCGGCGGCCAACCTGAGCGCCCGCTATGTCACCGACCGGTTCATGCCGGACAAGGCGATCGACCTGGTGGACGAAGGCGCGGCCCGGGTGCGGATGTACAAGAGCCCGGAGGCGCTGCGGGTGCGCAAGCTGGAATCCCGCATCGAAACGCTCAAGCACGACCTTGAGGAGTTCGCCGACGACTACTCCGAAGATGAGCTGAACGAGATGCGCCAGGAACTGGCCGGGCTGGAGGATGACTACGAAGGCTACAAGGTCCACTGGGATAAGGACACCCAGCGCCCCCGCATGGTGGCGGAGGACGTGGCCGAGGTGGTCTCCATGCTGACCGGCATCCCCGTGACTCAGATCGCGGGCGAAGAGGGCCAGCGCCTGCTCCAGATGGAGGAAGCGCTGCGCGGGCGAATCGTCGGGCAGGAAGAGGCGATCCAGGCCATCAGCAAGGCCGTGCGCCGCGCGCGGGCCGGGCTGAAGGACCCGCGCCGCCCGATCGGCTCGTTCATCTTCCTCGGCCCCACGGGGGTCGGCAAGACCGAGCTAACCAAGTCGCTGGCGGAGTTCCTGTTCGGCAGCGAAGACGCCCTGATCCAGCTCGACATGAGCGAGTTCATGGAGCGCCATAACGTGGCCCGCCTGGTGGGCGCACCGCCCGGCTATGTTGGCTACGAGGAAGCCGGGCAGCTTACCGAGGCGATCCGCCGCCGCCCGTACAGCATTGTGGTCTTTGACGAGATCGAGAAGGCGCATCCTGAGGCCTTCAACATGCTGCTCCAGATCATGGAGGAGGGGCATCTCTCCGACGCGCGGGGCCGCAAGGTGGACTTCCGCAACGCGATCATCATCATGACCAGCAATATCGGCGCGGACACGATCAAGAAGGGGCCGAGCCTCGGCTTCGGGCTGCCGGTGCTGGCGGGTGAGCAGGCCGAGGAGCAGGGTTATACGGCCATGCGCAAGACGCTGATGGATCAGCTGCGCCGCGCCTTCCGGCCTGAGTTCCTGAACCGGCTGGATGCCGTGATCGTCTTCCGGTCGCTGACCCAGGACGACATCACCCACATCGTGGACCTGCGGCTGGACGAAGTGCGCGAGCGCCTGGTGGAACACGCGGTGATGCTGGAGGTGACCCCCGCCGCTCGGGCATTCCTGGCGCGAGAGGGCTACGATCCCGAATACGGGGCGCGCCCGCTGCGCCGCGTGATCACGAACCTGGTGGAAGATCGGCTCTCCGACCAGATCCTCGGCGGCGATTTCTCGCTGGGGGCCACCGTCGTGGTGGACTTCGACGAGGAACACAGCGAGCTGACCTTCAAGGAGCTTGAAAACGCGGAGCCACAACCTTCCGCCTGAGCCTGCCCGCCATCATGACACACCCAGGACGCGCCCCCTCCGGCGCGTCCTTTTTGATATCCGGGGACATTTGCGATAGCGGCTGCCCCCTGTTTCGGCTAAAATAACAAGTCCTTGTTCCGTGTCAAACCCAGGGGTAAACGGCTTGCAATCATATCACTGGAAGCGGCTTGACGAGCGGCAGACCCTGTACCGCTATGAGCCATACTGGCAGGGCGGAGCCTCCAACCCGGCGGCGATGCCGGTGCTGTTCCTGCAGCCCCTGCCGCCCGAAACCGCTACCCCCCTGGCCGAGATGCTCCGGGCCGATGGCCTGGGCGCATTGTATGCCTGTGTCATCAGTGACACCGATACAGCGGCAGCGCGCGAGCTGGAAGCCTCGCTCGCCTGGCTGCTGCGCACGTACCACCCGCGCCATGCGCGGGCGATTGTGGTCGGCTGCGCCGCGGGCGGGGTGCTGGGGTATCGCTACGTGATGCAGGGCGGGTATCCCCGCGTGGCGTACCTGTTCACCATCGGCAGCCAGCACCGCCACACCCAGCTTTCCGCGCTGGGAGACGCGCTGTTTGAGGCGCGGGCCACCCGCACCGGGCCGCTGACCGACGCGGCGCCGATCCCCGGCCAGACGGTGATCGTCAACCTGTACAGCGCCCGGATGGCCTCCAGGCTTGGCCCGGAGAACCGGCTGGCCCACCTGCCCGACGCGGTGAATGAGGCCCTGCCGCTGGAGGAAGAAGCGCTCTGCCGGGACAAGGCCACGTATGGCCTGATCCGGCAGTACCTGGCCGGTGAACAGATGCTGGTGCATGTGTGCCTGCATTCCCTGGAGATGCGCGGCCAGCCCGCCGGGGGAACGCGTTCCGGGCCGTTTTGCTTCGAGGTAAACGGGCATCGCGCGCCGTTTGATGGGGCGCTGCGCGTGCCGCTGGAAACCACCTACGCGTTTGACCCGGCCCGTACGCTGCTGGGGACCCTGGCCTTTCTTCGGTCAGCCAGCGGCCGGGCGGTCAATATCGATTTCCGGCTGAAGGATCTGTCTTCGCTCCCCGGCGGGCAGCGTCGCAAGCTGCTGACCTCGCTGCATACCCCCCTGCGGGATGGCCTTATTTCTGAGCATACGTTACAGGATAGTCTGGGATCAGTTGTCGGTATTCAGGTGCGCTGTGAACAGCCGCGACCGGTATTAGAAGCGAACCATGAGTCATGAATTTGAGGCGTTAGTCAGCCATTTGTACGTTGTCGGCGGCCGGGTGGTAAGCGCGCCGCCGCCGGGCGCGCTGGTGCAGCTTTGCCCGCCTGGCGCGCCGCGCAGCCGCCAGCGCGATGCGTTTTTCGTGCTTGTCCTGCCAACGGAGGCTCACCAGGCGCAGGCCGTGTTTTATGAGCAGCTTGCCCGCTGGGCCGCCGAGCAGTATTTCAAGCAGCAGGGCGGCATTACCGCCGGGCTGCAGACCGTGCTGGAAGCGCTGAACAACAACCTGTTCCAGCACAACGCCCGCCACCCGCGCCAGCCCTTTTACGCCCACGTGATCTGCATCGTCCTGCGTGAGCAGGAGGTGTTCGTCGCCCGGACGGACGGCGCGGGCGTGCTGCACTGGAAGGCGGGAGGGCTGCAGGCTGTCCCGGAGGAAGCCGCGCTGCCTGCCGGGCGTCCGCTGGGCATGGCGCCCCGCCCGGAGGTGCAGTCCGCGCGCCTGCTGGTGGAGCAGGATGATGTGATGGCCCTGACCGGAACCGGGCTGTTTGGCCTGTCTGCGGCGGTCCTGCGCGAGTCTGGCCGGCGGGGAGATATCCAGGCGACCGTCACGCAGCTTAAGGCTCAGCATGTCAGGGATGTGACCGCCATTGTGTTGCAGTTCATCCCGCCGGATGCGCCCACGCCGATTCCCGCCCCGACGGAGACGGCCGCGCCAGCTGTGGCGGCCGCGCCGGCTGGCCCGGCGGTGGAAACGCCCCCCGCAGCTGACGACCCGGTGCCTGAGCCGGTCACGCCGGTTGCCGCGGGGCCAAGCCGCCATGTGATGCCCGCCGACCGGGACGAATCCGCCCTCAAGAAGCGCCTGGACACGCTGCGCGAACGCGGTCAGCAGGGCCAGCAGACCCTGGTGGAGGCGGCCGCTTCTGCCCGGCCGGTGCTGGATGAGATTCAGACGGAGAGCCGCAATGTCTTTGTCCGGCTGGCGCGGCGCTTGCTGCGGCTGCTCCAGCGCGGGCTGCTGCGCATCATCGCCGGGCTGACCGGCCTGCGCCGCCTGCTGGACCGGCTCCTGCCGGAACCGGAGGAGGGCAAGCCACCCTCCCTGCCGACCCCGGTCGCGGCGGGCGCGACGTTCCTGATCCCGGTGGCGGTGGTGCTGCTGGTGGTTGCCTTCGCCCTGAATACGCGTGACGAAACCGTGTTTGAGCGCTGCCTGTCTCAAACGCGGGAAGCCTTCGGCGCTGCGGAGATGATCGAGGAGTCCAGCCCGGAGCGCGCGCAGGAGGCGTGGTTCGGCGTGATCGAGGTCGCCAACCGCTGCCTGGCCCGCCGCATGGATGACCCTGTGCTGAACCAGATTCACGAGCGGGCCCAGCTGCGGCTGGATGCCTACGCGCGGGTGGTGCGCTGCCCGACCGTGCCGATCCAGCGCTTCCCGCCCGGCACGATCCTGCGCGGGCCGATCCTGCGCAGCAATGTGGACCTGTACATGCTGGATACCAGCCGCAGCATCTTGTACCGCAGCCGGCTTAACGATGCGGGTAACGCGATCATGGGCGAAAGCGAGGTGCTGGCGCAGCGCGGCGCCGCCATGGGCGAGTTCGTGATCCGCGACCTGGTTGATATGGCCTGGCTGACCGAGGGCGCAGCGGCGCGCAGCAGCGTGCTGGTTACGCTGGATAAGCAGGGGCTGCTCATCACGTATTCACCCACGTTCCCGCCTGCGACTGCCGCCCGACTGGTAGGCTCCAATACCTGGGTCACCCCGGTGGCGATTGACACCTGGCAGGGCCGCCTGTACATCCTGGACCCGGTGGCGAACCAGATCTGGCGCTACCAGCCGGCTGGCGGCAGCTTCCCCAGCGCGCCGGAAGAATACTTCGTGGGGGATAACCGCCCTGATATTTCCAGAGCCGTGGACTTCGCAATCGACCAGACGGGGAACATCTTCATCCTGCAGTCAGATGGCGCGGTGCGCAAATTCTACAGCGGGGAGGAACAGTTCTTCCAGTTCTCCAACCTGCCCACCGGGGCGGTGGGGACGCTGGGGAATGCCAGAACCTTCTTCCTGGATACGGGGTTTATCTCCCCCGGATTCTATGTGCTGGATGCAGATAACCAGCTGATCCATGAAACCACGCTCGGCGGGACGTTCATCCAGAGTTACCGGGCGCCGCTGGGCATGAGCCTGCGTGACCTGGGCGGGCTGGCTGTCGATTCATCGGCTGAGAACCTGTACGTGACGTCACGCGACGTCTTGTATCATATTCCCAAATGCCGCTAAGCAAGGCGGGTTGAGGGCAGCGTCATGGATGTGTGTATGGCGTGGCTGTTCGGGACGATTCTGTTCGGGGCGGTCTTTTACTATGGCGCGATTCTCCTGGGCATTTACAAAGGGTCGCTGATGGCGCTCTTTCGGCGCTATGGGGAGGAGCCTCGCATCCATACGCTGGCGCGTTTTCTGCTGGCGCTGGGGCTGCTGCTGCTCGTGCTGATCCCGTTGTTTGGGCGGGGGATGAGTGGGACTGTTTTCACCACGCTGGGGCTGCTGGCCCTGGGGTCGTCCTTCGCCGCCACGCAGCTCCCCTCGCTGCGGGATTCCCTGCCGCGCTGGTATTACAGCCTGCTGCAGGTCACCACCCGCCAGGAGCGCCGGGCGATCGCGTATGCCTGGATGCGCCTGCCCCTGCGCACCCGGCTGCGCCTGCACGGGGATAATTACGCGTTTCAGATCTTCGTGGATGAAATCCGTCTGACGGTGATCTATGGGGCGCGTGACCCGGATGATCCCTGGGAAACGTGGCAGTAGGCCCGGCGTGGGCAGCGCCGCCGTCGCCCAGGCGTCAGCAAGGCGTAGGGGGCAGCCCGGCCTGAACGCGGTATAATGCCTGTGTTGGGCCGGGGGGTGTTCCGGCCCTGTTGTGTGTCACCCTTTGTTCATGATGAGCGTGTGCAGGACATCGATTTATGCGCATTTCAACACCATTGTTGCTGCTGGGCGTGGTTGGGCTGCTGGTGCTGACGGGTATCGCGGCGGTGCTGGTGTATGGCGGCGCCCGCGCGCTGACCATCCAGGCGGGCGATCTCGCCGAGCTGCCCGCTTTTGACCCGCTGGGGCTGCGCGCCAACCCCACGCCAATCGGCGTGGTGAGCATCGGCGGCGCCACCCCGACTCCGCTGCCCGCCGAAGCGGGGGAAGAAGGTGAGCCCGGGCCGGAAGACAATGTCGAGCTGGTGAGCAGCGCCGCCGGGGATTACGAGATGTGGTCGGACCCCGGGCGTGTGACCGTGCTGCTGCTGGGGATTGACCAGCGGCGCGGCGAGGAAGGCCCGTTCCGCACCGATACGCTGATCGTGCTGAGCATCGACCCGGTGCGCAAAACAGCCGCCATGCTTTCCATCCCGCGCGACCTGTGGGTGAGCATCCCCGGCTTTGAGCCGGGCCGGATCAACACCGCCAACTCCATCGGCGATTCGTATGACTTCCCCGGGGGCGGGCCGGGCCTGGCCGCGCTGACTGTGGAGCGCAATCTGGGCCTGCGCATTGACCACACGGTGCGGGTCAATTTTGACCTGTTCCTGACGGTGGTGGATGCGGTCGCCCCGGTGGAAATCTGCGTGAACGAGACGATTCATGACGAGGCGTATCCTGACGGCAGCTATGGCGTGATGACGGTGCATTTTGACCCCGGCTGCCAGGATATGGACGCCGAGGAGCTGCTGCAGTACGCCCGCACGCGCCACACCCAGGACGGCGACTTTGGCCGCGCCCGCCGCCAGCAGCAGGTGATCACGGCCCTGCGCGACCGCGTGCTGAGCCTGGGCGGGGTGCAGGCCCTGATCGGGCAGGTGCCGGCGCTGTGGGAAGCCGTCCGGCAGGATGTGGAAACGACCCTCTCCCTGGAGGAGATCATCAGCCTCGGCCTGCTGGCGCAGGAAATCCCGCAGGATAGCATCACCCAGGCGGTGCTGGACGCCAACTATGTCTACTTTGAGACGACACTCACCGGGGACCAGGTGCTGCGCCTGCGCGGGGGGGCTATGCGCAGCCTGGTGAGCGATCTCTTTAACCCGGTGCAGATGGACCGCGAGACGCTGCGCCGGATGGCGGCTACCGAGACGGTCAGCCTGAGCGTGGTCAACGGCACGACGGTGCAGGGGCTGGCTACCACGGCACGCGCCTGGCTGGAGGAGCAGGGCTTCACCGTGGCCGAGGTCGGCAACGCCACCAGCTCCGGGTATCGTCAGAGCGTGATCAAGGATTACACCAATAACCCGTATACGGCGCGGCTGCTGGCGGCGCTGATGGGGCTGTCGATCACGCAGGTGCAGCCGGGCAGCGATAACGCCACCGTGCAGGATATTCAGATCGTGATCGGGGAAGACCTGCTGCCGCTGCTGGGGCAGTAGCGTACATCCCGCAGCCTGTTACACCGAAAAAAGAACAGGGGCGCTCTTTCGTTGGAGCGCCCCTGTTGTGTTGTGTCATGCTTGGCCGGCGCCTTAGCGGATAGTCAGGCCGCCGATTCCGCCGTTATACAGGATCGTGATCTGCTCATCAGCCTGCCCGAACCCCTCGGTTTCCCAGATCTTGGGGTCGCTGTCGCCGCGGCTGACCTGCGTGAAGCTGCGCGGCACGCTGATGTCGCCCAGCCCGCCGTTGGCTTCCACGCGGACGGCCGCATCATCCGGCACGTCAATCGTCATGCCGCCAACCCCGCCATTCGCCGTCAGGGTCATATCCGCCCCCGCGGCGATGGTGAGTGAGAACTCGCCCACGCCGCCATCCAGCGAGGCGCGGTATTCCCCGGCGGGCAGCGCGACGGTCATATTGCCCACGCCGGCATCAATATCCAGCCCGGTGAGCTGCAGCTCGCCCAGGAGCAGGGCGGCATCCCCCACGCCGCCGTCAATGTTCAGGTTCAGCGGAATCTGCGGGCTGAGGCCCACATCCCAGCGCAGCTGGGCATCCGTCACCGAGAAGATGCTGTCGAATGGCGAGAGGTTCAGGTTGAAGCTGGCTCCGTTTTCTTTGACGCCCACGTAGACCTGGCGATCCTGCCCGCCTTCCGTCCGAAAATCGAGTTCACCGATATACGTGATGTCGCCCGCGATCAGGTTGGTGGAGTTCTCCAGCGCGCTGATGGTGACTTCCCCCACGGACAGGTTGAGCGTCACGTCAGCCGAGCGGGCATCTCCCAGCGGCTCGCTGATGGTCGTCGTGTTGGACTCCATGTTTGGCGCCAGCCCCAGGCTTGGCCCGACGAACATCAGCGCAATCACCAGCGCCACAGTTCCCAGGCCAATCGCGGCCCCAACCACAGGGGAGCTGCGCCCCAGGAGCAGGTCCAGCCCGATTGCGATCAGCAGGACCGGCCACAGGCGCAGGAGCATCACCAGGTTGCTTGTTTGCAGGATGCCCAGGTTCCCCAGCAGCCAGATCAGGCCGACGCTGATCAGGACGATCGGCCAGAACAGTGAACGATATCCACTACCACGTTTCCGTACAGTGCTACCCATGTTTTTTTTTGTTTCCCCCGCTTTATCAGGATCAGAAATTCCGCATCAGTCACTTCACTGATGTATACGCGCTGATGGCGGGCAGGGTTGCGGAGAAGGCGAATCAGGGCAGGCGCAGGGCGTCAAAAGCGGGCGGGCTGGCGTTCACCGTGGCGATGGCCGTGATCAGGCCGCTGGCCCGGTCGAAGGCGCGCAGCTCGTAGGGCGGGGCGGCGGATGAGGCGTAAACGAGCAGGCTGGCATCCGCCCAGCGGGGCGCGAAGGCAGGCTCGTTTGCGGAGGGGATGCGCGCCGGGGCCTGGCCGGGGATGCCCAGCCACAGCGCCCCCGCGGTCGGGGCAGCGTAGGTGTACCCGGCAGCGCTCCAGCGCGGCGTTTCCAGCGCGCCCACGCTGCCCTCCAGGATACTGACCGGATTGCCGCCATCGCCCGCGGCCAGCATCAGCCGCACGCGGTTATCCTCCCGCGGCCCCACGATCTCCAGCACGGTCAGCCACGCGCCATCCGGTGACCAGCGCGGCAGCCCGAAGAACGAGGCGGGCAGCGCGTTAAGCTGCTGCGGCGCGCCCTCCACCGGCAGGCGCCACAGGCTGGCGGTGCGCGGCGCGGCCCCTTCCTCCGGGGGATAGATCAGATCGGGCTCCGGGATGGCGACCAGCAGCGCGCTGGAATCGGGCAGCCAGTGCAGCGCCGGGTAAAACGCGTACTCGCTGGCGGTGGCCACGGCCTCAAAGATCAGCAGGTCGCGCTGCGGCGTGCCATCCAGCCCGGCCAGCCAGACTCTGCCCGGCTCCTGCCCGTAAAACCCCGGCCAGACCAGCGCGATCCGCTGCCCATCCGGGCTGATGGCGAAATCACCGCCCGCGCCATCCTCCAGCAGGCGGGCCGCGGCCCCGCGCCGGACATCCGCCCGCCACAAATCGGCGGCCTTGCCGCTGGCGGGCATCGGCTCCAGCGGCACAAAGACCGTGTTGAAGAGCAGCGTGTCGGCGCTGACCCAGGCGACCTGGCCGATCTCGCGTCGGAGGCCGGCGGGCGTGGCGCTGTTCAGGGTGTCCGGCCCGGCCAGCTGGCGTTCCGCCACGCCGCCCACATCCGCCACCCACAGGCTGGTGGCGGCGCCGCCCGGCCCGCGCGTGAAGGCCACCCGCTGCCCATCCGGGCTGAGCCAGGGCTGGATCACGCCGCCGGCGGCGATGCGGCGCGGCAGGTCGTCGCCCGTGCGCCAGGCCAGCAGGCTGCCGCCATCCACCCAGACGGAGGTCAGGCTGGCGGTGGGGATGGGGGTATGGGGGGGAACCGGGGTGATGGTGGGGCTGGCGGTCGGCAGGCTGCAGCCCGCCAGCGCCAGGAGCAGCGCCAGCGTCACCAGTAATGCCAGCTGCCGGGTGGGCATGCGGTTTACCGGCCCGGCAGGGCGCAGCCGTCCGGACTGAGGGTATACGCGCCGAAAATGGTGTTTTCCAGCGCCAGCAGGCGGGTAAGCTCACCGCTGGCCGTATCCAGCAGCCAGAACGCTTCGTTCGTGGGCTGGTTCACCAGCGCGCTGGAGGCGTTGTCGGTCGCCAGCAGGAGCGTGTCGCCTTCCAGCCAGCCGAACTGCCACACGCTTTCGTCATCCGGCAGGACCAGCCGGGTGGTTTCGCCGGTGTTCAGGTCGATCAGGGCGGCCGGCGCGCCGGGCTCAAACAGGTTCTGGTAGAGCACCATCCCGCCGCTTGGGGAGAGGCTGAACGCCAGTCCATCGGCGTCACCGGGGCGCAGGGGCAGCAGCAGCGTACCCATCTCGCCGATCTCAGAGGCGGTCCACAGGCCGCCGGAAGTCAGCGTGTAGACAATCGGCGATCCACTGGTTCCCCAGTCGAGCTGGTTCAGGGCCAGCGCGCCGGTATCCAGCGGGCTGAAGGCCCCGGCGGCAGGGTCGAAGGTGGCGATGGCCGCGATCGCGCGTTCGCCGCTGCGGGACAGGGTGCTGAAGGTGGCCAGCAGCCGCCCATCCGGCAGCCAGGTGACCGCTGCGGGTTCCGGCGTCCCGGTTCGCGGCGGGTCGGGCGCGTACTCGCTCAGCAGGACGCCGCTGCTCAGGTCATAGACCGCCGCGCCCCAGCCGGTGGGACGGATCAGCGCCAGGTAAAGCCGGTCGCCGGGCGCGGGGGCCGCGGCCTGCCAGCCTTCCAGTGGCAGCTGCTCACGCGTGCCGTACAGCGAGACCTGCCAGATCGCGGGCGCCGCATCTGCGCCCTGGCTGTTGAGCAGCACGGCGCTGCTATCTGGCAGCCAGCCCGCAATGCTGGCGGGAATGCTGTCGCTGCTCTGGCTGGTGACCAGCAGCTCATCCCGGTCGAGGTCGTAGAGCGTCAGGCTGCGCCCCTGCAGGGCGGCCAGGAAGCGCCCGTTGGGGGAGAGGCTCAGGGTGTTCGCGCGCTGGCTGGCTGCCCCGGCAAGGTCAATCGTAGTGCCGCCCCGGGTGAGGTGCAGCCCTTCGTTATCGGCCCAGGCCAGGCAGGCCTGCTCGGCCAGCGGTAGCGGCTCGGCTGCGGCCGGCTCCACCCAGTATGTTGTGCCTTCGCCCTCCGCCAGCCAGCCGGAGGAGCCATCCGCCAGCATTACCTGATACCAGGTGTAGCCGGTATTGCACAGCGGGCCTTCCGTTACCGTGAAGGCCGTGCCGGGCCGCAGCAGGCGCTCCTGCCCGGTGCCGACGGCGGGCAGGCTGCGCAGCCGCAGCCCCTGCGCCGCACTGGTCACCCTGGCATCATCCCCGACGCTCAGGCGCGGGCGCGGCGCCGTCCAGCACAGGCTGTCCAGCGTGGCGGAGGGCGCGACCGTGGGGAAGGTCGGCAGAGTCGGGCTGGGCGTGGCCGTGAGGGTCAGGGTGGGGCTGGGCGTGATCGTCGCGGTCGGCGGGAGCGGTGTCGCGCTGGGCGTATCGGTTGGTGACGGCGTGATGGTCAGAGTCACCGTGGCGGTCAGTGTGTGGGTCATTGTCGGTGTCACGGACGGCGTAACCGACGGCGTGATCGTCGCCGAGGGTGTGCTGGTAGCCGTCGCTGTCGACGTCAGTGTTGCCGTCGCTGACGGGGTGGCCGTTGGCGGGACCGGGGTGGGCGTCACTTCCTCCGGCGCGACCGGTTCCAGAAAATAGGCGCTGCCGCTGCCTTCCGCCGCCCAGCCGGGCAGCCCTTCCGCGGTTTGGAGCTGCCACCAGGGGTACCCATCCGCGCAGACCGGCCCCTCCACCACGATCAGGATCTCGCCCCGGTTCAGGCGGGCGCTGGTGGCCGCGCTGAGGCCCGGCGCGCTGCGCAGCCTGAGCGTCTGGCCGGGGTCCACACTGACCCGCGCCAGTTCGCCCGCCACCAGGCGCGAAGCCACCCCGCCGCAGGAATCGCCCTGGGCCAGGGCCGGGCTTGTGCCGGCGGATGGTAAAATGAAGATCAGCAGGCTGAGAAGCAGGGCGGTGAACAGCGGGCGGGTACGAACCATACCGGACGACTTTCCTGGCAGCGAATACTCTGGCGCAACAGTGGGCCGCCACCCCTCAGGGTGACAACCGCCTCTATTATAGGGTAGATTTGGCGTGCTGGCACGTCATTCGCCGGGCTGATTTCTGCATACCGGGCGAATTTCGGACTGTAAGACCGGCCTTAGCCATAACGATGAGGACAACCGTGATCGAAGGCTTTAACCCCGATTTTGATGATGCTGTGTGGACGCTGGACTGGCTGACCGCGCCGGTGGAGCAGGTCCCGGTGGGCGCGTATGAAGGCGGCTACCGGGTGGAGCGCGAGTTTGTGGAGCGTATCGACGTGTTCGGCCGCCCCTACGAGCTGGACCCGCCGCTGGATGTGCGCGGCCTGTTCGATCCCGGCGGCGTGCTGTGGATGTCCGACACGCCCCAGGAGCGCATGATGATGTACAACAATGCCGGGCAGTCGTGGGGGCATGTGCTGGTGGGCGGGGCCGGGCTGGGCCTCTACCCGCAGTATGTGACCCGCGCCGCGTCGTTCACAATTGTGGAGCGCAGCCCGGTGGTGCTGAAGCTGGTGGGGCCGCTGCTGCAGCGCGTGATGGATCAGCGCGGCGTGCCGCTGCGGTTTATGCTGGGGGATGTGGAAACCTACCTGGGCAGGGCCGAGGCAGGCGGCTATGACACGATCTTCCTGGATACGTGGGAGCGCCTGGACGCGACCATGCTGCCCGCGATCAACGCGCTGCGCGAGCTGGCCGGGCGGCACCTGGCGCCAGGCGGGCGCGTTCTGCTGTGGGGCTACCGCTGGATGACCCGCCTGTTCGAGGAAGCCAGCGCCACGCTGCTGATGATGCCGCCGGGCGAGCGCGAGGCCTGGCTGGAGGAACAGCGCGACTCCAACCCGCGCGCGGTGGCGATGCTCAGCCCGGTGGCCGAGGTGTTTCGGGACAAGGCGATCCAGCGCTGGGAGCTGGACGAGGCGGTGGGCTACTGCCGCGAGTGGGTGCAGAACCTGACGCTGGAGGGCTGGCAGCGCCCGTGAGTCGTGCGCCCGGAGGGGGCGAGCATGGACAGGCTGGCGGTAATCTGGGATGTGCTGCGCGAAGAGCTGCGCCAGCCGCGCCGGGTATGGCGGGCGCGGCTGCCCGGCCTGATCGGGCTGGGACTGCTGGTGTTTCCCGTCGGGCTGTGGACGCTGTGGAGCGTGGCCGAGATGTTCTACGAGGGCTGGTGGGGGCCGTGGTACCTGCGGCTGGCCTACCTGATCCCGGCAGCGATCTGCCTGCTGCTGACCGTCATCGTGCTGCGCTGGCCGCGCCTGGGCGGGCTGCTGATCATCCTGGCCGGGGTGATCTTCTCGCTGTGGTGGTGGCCGATGCAGTTGCGCCGCGGCGGGGGCTCCATGACGCTGGTCGCTTTCGTCAGTGTCTTCATGGCCAGCGGCATCTTTGTGATCACCGGCGGGCTGCTGTTCTGGGAAGGGCGGCGGCTGGCCCGGCTGTGCCGAGACCCGGCCTGGCGGCCGCCCGCGCGCTGGTGGGTGCGTCACGCGCGCTGGCTGGCAGGGCTGGGCATCCCGATCGCGATCAGCCTGAACGTGCTGGCCGTGAACCTGCCCGTGGTGCTGTTCCGGGTAGACCAGGGCGATCGGAGTGCGGCGCTGATTGGGGGCAACGGCGTGACGCTGCTCTGGGCGCCGGAAGGCCCCGGCTGGGCGCGCGGGGCTGGGCCGTTCCCGGGCGGTGTGGAGCCGGTGGCGCGCTACCCCGGCTGGGACACGATCGCCCTGTATGGCCGCTACGGGCTGGACGCTGCCGCGCGCCCGGCGGATGAGCATGCGACCGCCGCCGATATGGATGCGCTGGGGCTGTGCGCGTACCTCAGCGCGGATGGCACGCAGCTTGGGGACGCGCCGCAGGGCATCTGGCGTTTGCCGACCGTCGATGAGATCGCCCGTTCGCTCGTCTGGCGCGGGGAGAACGCGGGCTGCGCCTGGGATGGCACGCGCCACGGGATCACCTGCGCGCGCCCGTCCGATAAGGACTGGCCGCTGTGGGCGCCCGACTGGTCGCCCGTGTACTACTGGGCGGCGGATGAACACAGCGCTGAGGAAGCGTGGTATGTGAGCAGCACCGGCAGCGCCTCTTACCAGCCCAAGACGTGGGGCAACTCGCGCCACGGATTCCGCTGTGTCCGTGCGCCGGAGTAGAATAGCAGCAAACGTGATTTCGCCAGCATCAGTGTGATGGAGTGCGTGTGACCCCCATGACCCCCACCGAATCGACCCCCGGCGATCTGAGCGCCGACATTCACCTCCTGGGCGACCTGCTCGGCCAGATCATCCGTGAGCAGCATGGCGAGGAGGCCCTGGCCCTGGTGGAGCAGGTACGCCACAGCGCCAAGGCTCGCCGTGCCGGGGACGAAGCTGCGCTGGATGACCTGGTGCGGGTGCTGGACGCCCAGCCGCCGGAGGCGCTGCGCATCCTGGTGAAGGCGTTCAGCCACTACTTCCAGCTGATCAACATCGCGGAGGACCTGCAGCGCATCCGCGTGCTGCGCGAGCGGGAGGCGACGACCGGTCTGCGCGAATCGGTGGGCGCGGCGATCGAGACGCTGCAGGCCGCCGGGCTGGATGCCGCCGCCATGCGCGACCTGCTGGCCCGCCTGCGCGTGCGCTTCGTGCTGACCGCGCACCCCTCTGAGGCCAAGCGCAAGGAAGTGCTGATCAAGCTGCGCCATATCGCCGATAATCTGGCCCGCCACGACCGTGTGCAGCTTCTCCCCCGGGAGCAGGCCGCGCTGGAAGCGGCCCTGGCGGAGGAGATCGAGGAGCTGTGGCAGACCCGGCTCACCCGTGCCGCGGCCCCCTCCGTGATGGATGAGGTCGATTTTGGCCTGCACTTCCTGACCACGACGATCATGGATGTCACGGTGGAGGTGATGGCCGACCTGCAGGCCGCGCTGCGGGCGGCGTATCCGGCGGAGGACTGGAGCGACCTGCCGCCGATGCTGTGTTACGCCTCCTGGATCGGCGGCGACCGGGACGGCAACCCCAACGTGACGCCGGATGTGACGCTGCAAACCCTGGCGACGCTGCGCGCGGCGGCGCAGGCCGCCTACATGCAGGAGGTGCGCTTCCTGCTGGAACACCTCACCCAGTCGGTGGATGAAGTGCCGGTCTCCACCTTCCTGCGCTACTCGATCACCCCGGACAAGGCCCTGACCCAGCGCTACCCCGGCGAGCTGTACCGCCAGAAGCTGGCCCAGATTTATGATCGGTTGGGCAGCGGCGGCTACGCGACCGGTGCGGATCTGCTCGGTGACCTGCGGCTGGTGCAGGAGAGCCTGCGCCAGAACCGCGGGCGGCATGTCGCGGCGGGCATGCTGCATCGTCTGATCGAAAAGGTGCGCCTGTTCGGGCTGCAGATCGTGCCGCTGGAGGTGCGTCAGGATGCGCGGCTGCACCGGGCGACGCTGGCGACCGTCTTCCGCGCCTACGGGCTGTGTGAGGATTACGAGGCCCTGCCGGAGGCGGAGAAGCAGGCCTTGCTCACCGCCGAGATCGCCTCCCCCCGGCCGCTGTTCCCCCCGGAGCCGGACTTTGACCCGGATACCAACCGTGTGATCGCCATGTGGCGCATGGTGGCGGAGGCCCAGCGCCGCTTCGGCCCCGGCGCGATTGACACCGCGATCGCCAGCCGGTCGGAGCATCCCAGCGACGCGCTGGCGCTGCTGCTGTTCGCCAGCAAGGCGGGCGTGGCGCAAACGCTCGACCTGGTGCCGCTGTTCGAGACGATCGCCGACCTGCATAACGCCCCCGCCGTGATGAGCACGCTGTTTGATAACCCGGCTTACCTGCGCCATCTGGTCGTGCGCGGCGGCCGCCAGCAGATCATGCTCGGCTACTCCGACAGCAACAAGGATGGCGGTTACTTCGCCTCCAACTGGAACCTGTACCGGGCGCAGCGCGACCTGGCAGCGCTGTGTGAGGAACGCGGCGTGCTGCTGGAGCTGTTCCACGGGCGGGGCGGCAGCATCGGGCGCGGCGGCGGCCCCACGAATCGCGCGATCCTGGCCCAGCCGCCCGCGGCGCTGCGCGGCCCGGTGAAGATCACGGAGCAGGGGGAAGTGATCGCCTACCGCTACAGCAACCGGGCCATCGCGCATCGGCACCTGCATCAGGTGCTGCATGCGGCGCTGCTGGCCGCCAGCGGGCAAATGGCGCAGGATGTCCCGCCGGAGTGGGCGGAAGGCATGACCCTGCTGGCCGAGCAGGGGCGGCTGGCTTACCGCAGCCTGGTGTATGAGACGCCCGGCTTCCTGGAGTACTGGCGGCAGGCCACGCCGATCACGCAGCTTTCCTGGCTGCCAATCGCCTCCCGCCCGGTGCGGCGCTCGGCGCAGGGCGGCTTTGACGCGATTCGGGCGATCCCGTGGGTGTTCTCCTGGATGCAGAGCCGCGCGATCATCCCCAGCTGGTATGGCATCGGGACGGCGCTGGAAGCCTTCTGTGACGGATCGCTGGCCTGCGGCGGGCTGCCCCAGTTGCAGGCCATGTACCAGGACTGGCCGTTCTTCACCGCGCTGGTGGATAATGTGGAACTGGACCTGGCGAAGGCCGATATGGGCATCGCGGCGCAGTACGCCACGCTGGTGACGGATGCCACGCTGCGGGCGCGTATTTTCGGGACGATTGAGGCGGAACACGCCCGCGCCTGCGCGCACATCAACGCGATCATCGGGCAGGCGCGCCTGCTGGATCACGCCCCCGTGATCCAGCGCAGCATCGAGCGCCGCAATCCGTATGTGGACCCGCTGAATTTCGTCCAGGTGGCGCTGCTGGGCGCGCTGCGCGAGTCAGCGCTGGACAGCGCCGCGCGGAGCCAGCGGCGTGACCTGGTGCTGGCGACGGTTAACGGCATCGCGGCGGGGATGAAAACGACGGGTTAGGGATGTGAGGAAGCATGGCTGAAACAGTCAGAGGCACGGTTGAGCGCATCACGTACTATAACGAGGAGAACGGCTATACCGTCCTGCGGATGAAGCCGGAGCAGCTCCGGCTGGGGACCTCCCGCGATGGGCTGCTGACGGTGGTGGGTGCGCTGCCGGAATTGCAGCCGGGTGAGGCCGTGGAGTTCAGCGGGGAGTGGGTCAACGACTCGCGCTACGGCCAGCAGTTTAAGGCCGAGAGCGTCAAGCAGACCGTCCCGGCCACGGTGGAAGGGATGCGCCGCTACCTGGGCAGCGGGCTGATCAAGGGCATCGGCCCGCGCACGGCGGAGAAGATCGTCGATCACTTCGGGCTGGAGACGCTCAACGTGCTGGATCATGAGCCGGCACGCCTGCTGGATGTGCCGGATGTGGGGCGCAAGCGCATGCAGATGATCGCCCGCGCCTGGGCGGAGCAGCAGGCCGTCAAGGAGGTGATGCTCTTTTTGCAGGGCCACCAGATCGCCACCGGGCTGGCGATCAAGATCTACAAGCAGTACGGCGACGAGAGCATCCGCGCCGTGAAGGAGAACCCCTACCGGCTGGCGCGGGACATCTGGGGCATCGGCTTCCTCACCGCCGACAAGATCGCGCGCGACCTGGGCCTGCCGGAAGACTCCCCGCACCGCATGGAGGCGGGCGTGATCTACGCCCTGAACGAGGCCACCAACGACGGGCATGTGTTCGTCCCGCGGGAGGAGCTGATCACCACGGCGGCGGAGCTGCTGCGGCTGGAAGGCGCGGCGCCCGGTATCGAGGCCGCCATCGACCGCCTGCACGCCGCCGGGCAGGTCGAGATCGATCACGTGCCGTCCGGGGATACGGGCATCGAGTGGGAAGCCGTGTACCTGCCCGCCATGTACTATTCCGAGACGGGGGCGGCCAAACGTCTGGGCCGCATGCTGGAAGCGCCCGACAGCCGCCTGAGCGATATGCAGCACGTGCGCTGGGTGCCGTTTCTGGCGTCGCTGCAGGCCGAATCGACCGTGGCGCTGACCGAGCAGCAGCGGGATGCCATCCAGCAGGCGCTGACCAGCAAGGTCAGCATCCTGACGGGCGGCCCCGGCACCGGCAAGACCACCACGCTGCGCACCGTGATCGCCGCGCTGATCCAGACCGGTCACCGCTTCACGCTGTGCAGCCCTACCGGGCGCGCGGCCAAGCGCCTGGCGGAGGCGACCGGCCAGCCCGCCCAGACCATTCACCGCCTGCTGGGGTACAGCCCGGCGGAGGGCTTCGCCTTTAACGAGGAGAACACGCTCAACACGGATATGGTCGTGGTGGATGAAGCCTCCATGATCGACCTCTCTTTGTTCTATAACCTGCTGAAGGCGATCGCGCCGGATACGCACCTGCTGCTGGTGGGGGACGTGGATCAGCTCCCCAGCGTGGGCGCGGGCGATGTCCTGCGCGACCTGATCCGCAGCGCGAGCCTGCCCGTCACGCGCCTGGCGGCGATCTTTCGCCAGGAGGGCGGCAGCCTGATCATCCGCAACGCGCACCAGATCAACGCCGGGCAGCAGCCGGACACGCGCAACGAGGGCGAGGATTTCTTCTTCTTCGGGGAGGAAGACCCGACCGCTGCCGCCGAGCTGGTGGTGGATATCGTGCAGAACCGTGTCCCTTCCCGCTTCGGGCTGGACCCGCTGGAGGACGTGCAGGTGCTGGTCCCGATGTATCGCGGGCCGGTGGGCGTGGAGGCGCTCAACCGCGCGCTGCAGGCCGCGCTGAACCCGCCGGGGCGCGTCGCCGAGCGCCGGATCATGGGGCGGCTGTTCCGCGCGGGCGACAAGGTGATGCAGCTCCGCAACAACTATGACAAGGAGGTCTTTAACGGCGATATCGGGCGCGTGAAGGCGTTCGACTTCGAGGAGCAGGCGCTGCTGGTGGTGATGGACGGGCGCACCGTGGCCTATGACTTCTCCGAGGTCGATGAGCTGACCCACGCCTACGCGATCTCCGTGCATAAGAGCCAGGGCAGCGAGTATCCCGCGGTGGTGCTGCCGGTGCTGACCCAGCACTACATGATGCTGCAGCGCAACCTGCTCTATACCGCGATCACGCGCGCCCGGCGGCTGGTGGTGCTGGTGGGCACACGCAAGGCGATCGCGATCGCCGTTCGCAACGACCAGATCGCGCGGCGCTACAGCGCGCTGGACTGGCGCGTGGGGCAGGGCGGCTGACAAATTGGCGCGAATGTACTACCCCCGCTAAGGTATTTCAGGGCTATAATGAACCTGCTGACCGGTTACATCAAGGATGAGTGACTGCCATGACCGATCATTCCCCGTCTGTCCGGGTCGAGCCGCTGCTGGGTTACCCCGCGCTGCTGATGTACTTTGAGCACCAGGTGATAAAAGAGGAGATGGAAGCGGCCTTCGCAGAGGTGCATGCCGCGCTGGAAGCGGCCGACCGCAAGCTCTTCCTGGTGCTGGACCTGACGAAAAACCCCCAGCTGGAAGTGCTGGAGGTGGTGACCGCCGCCGTGCCGGTGTTCCGCCATCCGCGCTCGGCCAAGTGGTTGTTCATCGGGCAGAGCGGGCTGGGGCACGTGATCGAAAGCCGGCTGGTTACGCTCAGCCGGCGTACGTCGGCGATCCAGTGGTTCGAAACAGAAGACGAGGCGTTTGACTACCTGCGCGTGATTGATGAGATCAGCGGGCGGCGGGGATAAGCTGCTGCCTGTCGCGTCTTGAATCCAACGCCCCGGTTTCGCGCCGGGGCGTTTTTGATCGCCGATCCCGGCGTTTTTTTCGGCCCCGGCATGAGGTCGGGTACAATGCAGGCAGCGCATCCCCAGCATAGGAGCCGCCCAGATGGCTACCCCCCTGAGCATGATCGACCTGGTTGAATCCTTCCGCAAGCCGGGCTGTCCGGTCTGCCGCATCACGAAAAAGGACGTGGAGAGCTTTCTGCACTCGATGCTGTTTGAGGGCTACAAATTCCCGGAGACGCACGAGCGCTTCCGGGCCGGGCGCGGGCTGTGTAACGCGCACGCGTGGCAGATGGCCGAGAGTTTTCGGGGCGCGCTGCTGAATATCGGCCTGTACTACCGGGGCGCGCTGAACGCCCTGCTGCGCGACCTGGACGGGGCCGGTCAGCCCGCGGCGGCGGCCCGTTCCGGACTGTCGCGCTTCCTGAGCGGGGGCGGGGGCGGCGCGCCGTCCTCCCCGCTGGCCGATGCGCTGGAAGCGCCGCAGTCCTGTGTGGCCTGCGAGATTCGCGCGACCTCCGAGGCGCTTTACACGCGCACCATTGGCGAGCACATCAGCAACCCGAAGCTGGCGGAGGCGTATCGCGCCTCCCAGGGGGTGTGCCTGCCCCACCTGCGCATGGCCCTGCGCGCGGCGACCCCCGCCGACCAGCGCGCGATCCTGGTGATCCAGCGCGGCATCTGGGAGGCGCTGCTGAAGGATCTCGATCAGTTCGTGGAGATGCACGATCACCGCCATACCGGGGAATACATGGGCGTGGAGGGCGACAGCTGGCTGCGCGTCCTGCGCGGCATGGCCGGGGAGGATGGTATGTTCGGCGTGGATGACCGGGCGGGGAAGAAGTGACCCGCGCGGCTACCACACGCCCGGGATGAGGCGGTAGCGGATGCGCCGGGCGAAATCCGCGTAGCCGGGCAGCTCGGCCTGCAGCATGCGATCTTCCAGCGCCGTGCGCAGGATGAACAGCCCGATCCCCAGCGCGCCGGGGATCAGCGCCAGCCATGTCCCCAGCGCCACCGGCAGCGCCAGGAACTGCAGGATCACGCCGGTGTAGCCGGGGTGGCGCATATAGCGGTACGGGCCGCCCGCCGCCACACGGTGCGTTTCCGCATCGCCCTGGATGCGCATGGTGGGCTCGAAATTGCGGTTGGCGACCATCGACCATGCCAGCAGGAAAAAGCCCGCCAGCAGCAGGGAATTGCCCAGCAGCGCGAGGGCGGGCGTCACTTCGGCGGACACGGCGTAGCGCCGGTCCAGCCCGGCCACGAACGGCTGGACGAGCGTCAGGATGGCGTAAACCGCCAGGATCGCGATATCCCATTTGGGTGTGCCGGCGGTGGCGTCTTTCACGCGTTTGCCGCGCTGGTTCAGCAGGGCCGGGTTGCCCACCGCCAGCGCGATGCTGAGGCCGGCCCAGCCCGCCAGCGTCATCCCCGCGAAGACCCAGCCCCACGGCCAGCCCAGCGTCCCCGCGCCCAGAAAGAGCAGCGCGCCCGTCATGACGGCCTGCCCGATATGCTTGCTGATGGTATTGACTCCGTAGAGGTTGACGCGTGCTTTTGGCTGTGCCATGGCTGGTGAGCTTTCCCCCCTCTAAGCGGTTGATCTTCTCCAGTGTACAGCGATTCGGCGTGGGCCTGTTCCCCCAATTTGTGGGGCGGGGATCACGCGGCGGGTTCTGGCCGGGCCGCGGGCAGCGTGAACAGGTAGCGCAGCGTGGCATGGTTCGCCTCCGGCGCGATCAGCAGCAGGTGATCGCCCGCTTCCAGCACCGAATTGCCCTCCGGGATGGCCGGGCCGTCGGGGCGGTGGATCAGGACGATCAGCGTGCCTTCCGGCAGGGTCAGGTCCAGCAGGCGCTTGCCGATGATCTCCGCGCCGGGCGGGATGTGAATCTCCAGCAGGTGATCGTCCAGGTAGCCTTCCTCCCGCATGCGGGTGACGAGCGAGTTCGCCGGCGTTTCTACCACCTGCAGGCCCAGCCAGCGTGCCACCGGCACCAGGGTTGTTCCCTGCAGCAGGACGGATACCAGCACCACAAAGAACACCAGGTCGAAGATCGGGACTGGCACGTCGATCGGCGCCAGCTGGCTGAAGGTCGCCAGGATGATCGGCGCGGCCCCGCGCAGCCCCACCCAGGCGATCAGATGCTTGTCTGTGCGCGTCAGGCGGGTGGGGGCCAGCACCGCGAACACGGCCAGCGGGCGGGCGACAAAAATCAGGAAACAGGCCATCAGCAGCCCGATGCCCGCCACATGGATCAGGCGCGAGGGGAAGACCTGCAGCCCCAGCACGATGAACATCGTGATCTGCACCAGCCACGCCAGGCCATCGTGAAAGCGGAACAGGCTGTTGCGGTGGATGAAGTTGCTGCGCCCCAGCAGCACGCCGGTCACGTATACGGCCAGGAAGCCGTTGCCGCCGATGATGGTCGTCAGGCCATAGCTGAGCAGGACAAAGCTGGTGGTCAGCACGGGGTACAGGCCGTCGTATTCCAGCTGGATGCGGTTGATGACGGCCGGCATCAGGAAGCCCAGCAGCACGCCCATCACCAGCCCCAGGCCCATCTGCACGATGAACATGCCCGCCAGGTCGATCAGCTGCGCGTCCGGCGTGGTGATCAACTGGATCATGCCCAGCGTGAGGAACACGGCCATCGGGTCGTTGCTGCCGGATTCCAGCTCCAGCAGCGGCTTGAGCCGCCCCTTCAGCCCGACGCTTTTGCCGCGCAGCACGGCGAACACCGCCGCCGCGTCAGTGGAAGCCATCGTTGCGCCCAGCAGCACGCCCGCCGGCCAGGAGAAGCCCAGCCAGACATGCGCCAGGGCGCCCACGGCCAGTGCCGTGATGCCCACACCCAGCGTGGAAAGCAGCAGCCCTTCCCGCAGCACAGGCCGGATGTCCTCCCAGCGCGTGTCCATCCCGCCGGAGAACAGGATGAACACCAGCGCGATCACGCCGATGGCCTGGGTGAGCGCGGGGTTATCAAACTCGATGCCGCCGAAGCCCTCCGACCCGATGCCGATGCCGATGAGGATGAACAGCAGCAGCGCGGGGACACCAAAGCGGGTGGCGAGCTTGCTGGCGACGATGCTGGCGATCAGCAGCGTGGAGATAAAGACGAGCACCGTGTGAAGAGGGGGACTCACAAGGCGGTTTCCTTTCTCGTGGCAGCGCGATCGCGCCGGGTGGCTGGTGGGGATGGTGACTGGACTGTGAGGAAAGTATAGCGCGCCAATGATCATGCACAAAACGTCCACTGGTGGCGCGCCGCTGCCGTGCCGGGTAGTGCGCTGACTGGCCTGGGACGCAGGCAGCCTCGCCCTGGGTATACTGGCGAGGCTGCTGTATTGTGCGGATGCGCGCCGTTTTCAGGCGGTGCATGTTCCGGCGCGGCGGCGCGTCATTTTTTCAGGAGGGGGATCCAGATCTCGCTGTGATAGTCCGGCAGGCTGGTATCCTTGCTTTCATTCCACAGGATTTCCGGCCCTTCGTTGATCTCATAGCCCGAAACCGCCAGCCATTCCGAGTAGATGCGCGCCCAGACATCCTGCAGCGCGTCCGGGAATCTGCCCCGCGCCGTAAAGACGCCCCAGGTCGAGGGCTGCACCGCCAGCACGTCCCACTTTCCGGCGTGCGGCTGAGCCGTTGCCACGCCGATGAACTGGTCTAGGCTGGCGCCTTCGGCCCGACCCTCGGTGAAATTCACCGAGGCGCTCAGCAGCCCGGCCGGCTCCACGCTGGAGAGCTGTTTCAGCGCGCGGATGTCCTCCTCCGTCAGGCTGGCCCACATCGCCGCGATCTCAGGGTTCACCCCGTGGTATTGCAGCGCAACGCGCTTGCTGATGCCGACGATGTAGAACGCATCCTTTTCGACAAGACGGTATTCCATGTTGCTTCCTCCCTGAATGGTCATCTGGAATGTCATGGGGGGGACTGCCTGCAGCAGCACCCCGTCCATACGGGCCTGGGTGGGCGTGACGCCGTGCAAGCCCTGGAACGCCCGGCTGAACGCATCCGGCGAGTCGTACCCGTACTTCACGGCGAGATCGATCACCCTCATGTCGCTGTGCAGCAGTTCCACCGCGGCCTGCGTCAGGCGTCTGCGGCGGATGTACTCGCTGAGCGGCATGCCGGACAGGAACGAGAACACCCGCCGAAAGTGGTATTCGGAACAACAGGCAAGCCGGGCGACCTGCTCAAAGTCGATCTCGCCGTCCAGGTTAGCCTCGATGTACTGCATCGCCAGGTTAAACTGCTTCAGGGGTTCCATAGGGCTGCCCACCTTTCGGCCTCATGATAGCAGGGATGAAACGAGTCTATCCGACATTTCGTGTGCCGGCTTTGTCGGGCCTATACCGGTTGGCGCCGGCCAAAACTTCCACGAACGGCCCGCCTCTGTTACACTGGACAGCGTATGACCCTGTTTAATGACTGGCGTAAGGATGGCGTCTCATGGCAGCCCAGGAATGGCACAGCCTCTTTCTCCCCCTGGACGATCAGGCTCGCGCCGCGGAAGCGCTGGCGGCGGTGCTGGCCGCGCGCGGATTCACCCGCTATGACCCGTTTCCCGGCGGATCGGGCCTGGCCTTTGGCTGGAAGGCGCGCGCGCGCTATTTCGTGGCCCCGCCGCGGGCGGGCTGGACGCGCATCCTGGGCGCGTGCGAGCCGGATGTGCTGACCGCGCTGGTCGGCGCGCTGGGGACTAACCTGTTGTACGTGTGGCTGGACGAGGAGGGCGGCGGGGTGTGCGCCTGGACGCCCGACGGCTGCGACCATGACGCCGATACGCTGGCGGGCTGGCTGCGGCCCGATGCTTCCTCCAAAGACCTGCGCCTGGCGATGGAGGGGGATGTGCTGGCCCCGCCGCTGGAGGGGGCCGGGCCGGACGTGCTGGCCGTCCCGCTGCCGCCGGAGCTGCAGGAGATGGCCGGGCAGGTGGACGAGCGCGAGGCCCAGAAGCTGATGGACAGGCTCACCCGGTCAGTTTTCGGCAAACTGGGGGAGGCCGGGCAGCAGGCCCGCGCTGACGCGCTGGGCATGGTGGGCGCGGGCGTGGCCTGGAACAGCGAGGCCGGGCGGCGCATCCGGGCGGTGCTGGGCTGTCTCAGCGTGGCGGAGGGGTGGCACGAACCAGGGCTGGAAGCGCTCAGCGGGGCGTACCAGGTGGCCCGCGCGCGCCAGCACAACCCTGCGGGGGGACGCCTGCCGGGCGATGAGACCGCGCTGGCGGCCGTCCCGGACGCGCTGGAGTATGTGCCGGTTTACGCCGGGCGACGTTAGGAGGGCGAGGGGTGGCTGCTGAAGAACGAACCCGCTGGAACGAAGTGTACTCGGAGCGCGTGCTGGGGCCGTACCCGCCACCGGATGCGCTGGTGGTGGCTTACGCGCCCAGGCCGGCGCCAGATGGCCTGCGCCAGGTGGCGCTGGACCTGGCCGCGGGGTTGTGTCAGAACGCCGTCTGGCTGGCGGAGCAGGGCTACCAGGTGAATGCGCTGGACATCAGCCATGTGGCGCTGGAACGCGGCCGGGCGGAGATGACGATGCGCAACCTGCGCAGCATCAACTTCATCCACGCCGACCTGGACCGCACCCGGCTGGCCCCGGCGGCCTATGACCTGGTGTGCTGCTTCCGCTACCTGAACCGCAACCTGTTTCCCATGCTGCGCGAGGCGGTGAAGCCGGGCGGGCTGGTGATCTACCAGACGTACACGGTGGAACGCCTGAAGAAATGGCCGGACAGCTCGCGCCGCTTCCTGCTGGAGCCTGGCGAATTGCCCGCTTTTTTCCCCGGCTGGGAGCCCCTGCACAGCGACGAGATTGAGGACGCGGCGCGCTTTGTGGCGCGCAGGCCAGGCGCGGCCCCGGATAATGCGTCCGGAGGGCAGGATGGCGCGCACGATGCATAACCGGGCGGTGATCTGGGGCGCGCGGGCGCTGCTGGCGCTGACACTGGCGTTTTTCTCCGAGGTTGTGTGGTGGAGCAGCGACCCGCTGGCGCTCTCCGCCGGCCAGTGGGGGACGCGGGCCGTGCTGTACCTGGCGCTGGCCGCCCTGCTGCTGGACCTGATGGCGCGGTTCGGGGCGGGGGAGTTGTTCGGCTGGATCGTGTTGGGCGGGCTGTACGGCCTGCTGCACGGCGCGCTGATCAGCGGCGGCGCGCTGGCCGCGCTGCCCCTCAGCCTGGTGACGCGTCCGCTGGGCCTGCACACGCTGGGCGGCGGGATGCTGGCCCTGTTGTTCCTGGGATGGCTGCTGGACGGGCGCGGCTTTGTGCCGGGGCGGGCGATCCTGCTGGCCGGGGTGGGCCTGCTGGCGGGCGTGTGGGTGCGCTGGTACCCGCTGCTGCCCTCCAATGACTTCCCGCTGCCCGGCGTGAGCAGCGTGCTGGTATTGCTGGTGATTGGGCTGGCGCTGATTGGTGCGTTGTTTTTCGCGTGGGCGCGGCTGGCCGGGCAGCGTGGGCTGGTGCTTGAGTCGGCGCTGAGCCTGAGTCCGTGGGCGTGGGGCGCGGTGGCGGCGGCGCTGATCATCGGCTTCCTGGGGCAGGCGCGGGCGGGCGCGATCGTTACGCCGGGCGGCGCGCTGCTGGGCGTGCTGGCCGGCTACCTGATCCTGCTGCTGTACTTCCTGCGCAGCGGGGTGAGCGCCATTCCCTTCCTGCGCCGCCTTGACCCGCCGCGGCCGGTGAGCGTTCCCGTTTTCGGGCTGTACGCGGCCCTGCTCGTGCTCCCCGCGGCGCTGGGATACAACCTGCCGGGCGGCGGCCCGGAGGCGCTGCCGCTGCGCGCGCTGACGGCGGCGCTGACCCTGTTCGGAATCCTGTGGCTGCCGGGCGTGTCGCTCGGCATTGGCCTGCGGGCCTATATCCGGTTGTTTCGGCAAGGAGGGTAAGGGGTATGGATCTCATGGTGCAGGTGGCGGCTATCGGCGAAATGATGCTCGCCGCGGTGCTGAGCATGCTGATCGGGCTGGATCGGGAGCGCCGCAACCGGCCTGCCGGGATGCGCACCCACATGCTGGTGGGTATCGGGGCGTGCCTGTTCACCGTGCTGTCGGTGCATGGCTTTAATGGCGCGGACAGCAGCCGCGTGGCGGCCAACATCGTGACCGGGATCGGCTTCCTGGGCGCCGGCACGATCATCCAGCGCAAGAGCGATGTCCATGAGCTGACCACCGCCGCCAGCATCTGGACGACGGCCGCGGTGGGGATGGCCGCCGGGCTGGGGCTGTGGTTTGTGGCAATTGTGGCGACACTGATCGTGTGGACGGTGCTGGCGATTCTGCGCCGCTTCGGGGAAAAGGACGATCGCCGTTTTCAGGATGATGAGTGACGACCCTATGGATGATATCGCTCTGCAAGCCGGGTCACTTCCCCCGGAAGATGAGCCGCCGCCCCCGCCCACGATCGTGATCGCCGGGCTGGCCGGGGCGGGCAAAACGGCCCTGCTGCACGCCACCAGCGAGCCGGCCGGGCTGGTTTCGGCGGTGCAGCGCCGCGCGGGGGGGCGCGTGCTGCGCTGCGAGCTGGGGCATGTGACGCTGCGCGGGGCGGCGGGCGTGCGGCTGCTGGCGCTGCCGGATGATCCTGACGGACGGCTGACTGACGCCCTCCCGCCCAGCCTGCTGGGCGTGGTTTTCCTGGTGAACAGCGCCGACCGGGCCGGGCTGCCCCGCGCGCAGGCGCAGATCGCGGGTCTGCTGGCCACGGAGACGATCCCGGTGGTGGTGGCCGCCACGCACACCGGGGAACCGGGCGCGCTGCCCTTCCAGGAGCTGCGCCGCCACCTGCGCCTGCCGGCCCTCGTGCCGCTGGCGGAATGCGCCCGCATGGACCGCGGCGCGGTGCAGGCCGTGCTGATCCTGCTGCTGCACCACGTGATCGACCGCATGGGCGGCCAGGATCAGATCGCCACCCAGCCCTCGCCTGACTGAGTGCCGCCCCTTATGCGCAGGGCCGGTTATCCCTCACCTACCATAACCAGCACGTCCCGTTCCTGCCCGCCCCGGTAGACGTGCAGCGTGACCGTATCGCCGGGCCGGGTGTGATTCTCCAGGTAAAGCTGCAGGTCATCCCGGCTGCGCAGCGTTTCCCCGTTGATCGCCAGGATGATGTCGCCCCCCTGGAACACCGTGCGCGTGCGGGTGCGGGTGGCCTGTGCCGCCTGCAGGCCGGCCCGTTCCGCCGCGCCGCCCGGCGTCAGGCTCACGATTAGCAGGCCGTGCTGCGGGCCGCTTTCGGCGGGCGTCAGCTCATAGCCCAGCTCTGCCACGCGGGCCTGCAGGGAGGGGTGCGGGTAGCGCCCGGTTTCGATCAGCCACGGCACGACTCGCTGCACGGTTTCCACCGGCACGGCGAACCCGATGCCCACCGATCCGCCGGAGGGAGACTGGATCGAGGTGTTGATGCCGATCACCTCCCCCCGGATGTTGAGCAGCGGCCCGCCGGAGTTGCCGGGGTTGATCGCGGCGTCTGTCTGGATCACGTTGCCCACCAGCGTGCCGGAGGAAGACTCGATCGTGCGGCCCAGCGCGCTGATCACGCCGGTGGTCAGGGTGCGGTCCAGCCCGAACGGGTTGCCGATGGCGATCACCTGCTGGCCGACGCGGGGCGGGGCGTCCGCGGCCGCGAGTGTCAGCGGGGCGGCGGCCAGCGCTTCCGGCGCGACGCGAATCACGGCCAGGTCGTAGTAGGCATCCGCGCCGACAAAGACCGCGGGGGCTGCGCCGCCATCCGCCAGCAGCACCTCCACTTCCGCCGCGCCCTCGATCACGTGGTAGTTGGTGATGATATGTCCGGCGGTGTCATACAGGAAGCCGGAGCCGGTGCCTTCCTGGGGGATCACCCCGCGCCAGAAGTCCACGACCTGCTTGCGGGTGGTGATATGCACAACCGAAGGGCTGACCCGTTCGTATACCGTGTTAGTGATGATGTCCTGCGCGGCCAGCAGGCTCAGCGCGGCGGGGTCCAGCGTGGGGGTGGGGGCGGGCTGCGCGCTCGCAGCGGACGGGGTCAGGAGCATGGCGCTCATCAGCAGGCCACCGGCCAGGAGCAGGGCGGTCAGGGCGAAAATGGCTGTCTTGCGCAGGATCATGAGGCATCCTCCTGAGAATTCGGGCGATGGTTGTCAGGGGGTATGATACCGCGTCCTGCCGGGCGGGCGTGATTTTGATTGTATGATGATGTGAGAAATGAGCGCAGGAGGCCGTATGATGCATGAGCAGAGCAGCTATGAGATGATTCGCCGGCAGGTGGAACAGCGCTGGAAACGGCGCCTGATCTGGGCGGCCAGTATCGTTGGGTTTGTGTTCTTCGTGTTGCTGATGGTCCCGGGCCGGCTCTATCGCTATTTTGACCCTTACGGCAACCTGACTTTTGTGCTGTTGCTGATGCTGCTGGGCGGGGTGGTTCTGCACACCCTCTACGTGCTGGCGGCCGAGCTGCGCGAGCGCGCGCTGCGCAAGGAGATCGAGCGGGAACGGCGCTGGCGCATCCTGGAACAGCTGGGAAACCTGCCCGACCAGCAGCGCGCCATAACCCGCCTGCTGCTGGAGGAGGACGGCGAGCTGCCGGACGAGTTCGCGGACTGGCTGGAGAAGCCCAAGCGCGACGATTACCTGGGGTGATGGGCGATTGGCTGGTTAGCCACAAGCCAACAGCCAAGTGATCTATCGAAAGCAGTTAACAATAGAAGAGCGGGCGTTGGAGGCGATACGGCGGTTCACGGCGAATGTGTCCATTCGCGGCGAATGAATCCATTCGCATCGCTACGGGTCGAGTGATTTTTGTAGCGGCGGGATGTACCCCGACGCGTGGCCCTCCAATTGCAGAAACTTTTCGATAGATCGATCAACACATGGAGCCGGATTGCCTCCCGCCCGGATTCGGCGTACAATACGCATAAGAACAGATGTTCAGGAGGCTGATCATGTGCGGACGCTTTACCCTTACCGTCGACCCCACCACCGTCCAGCTCCAGTTCGCCCTGGAGTCGCTGCCCGCCGGGCTGACCCCGCGCTACAACATCGCGCCCACGCAGCCCGTCCTGGCCCTGACCAACGAAGGCACGCGTGACGCGACCCTGCTGCGCTGGGGCCTGATCCCCGCCTGGGCCAAAGACCCGGCCATTGGCAATCGTATGATCAACGCCCGCGCCGAAACGCTGGCGGAGAAGCAGTCCTTCAAACATGCATTCCGGCGGCGGCGCTGCGCCATTTTTGCGGATGGCTTCTTCGAGTGGCAGAAGCGCCCCGACGGGCGCAAAATCCCGCTCTTCATTCACCTGGAGGATGGCGCGCCGTTCGCCTTCGCGGGCCTGTGGGAAGCCTGGAGGCCCGCCGATGGCGAGGACTGGCTGCGCACCTGCACGATCATCACCACCGAACCGAACGACTTCATGGCCCCCATCCACAGCCGGATGCCTGTCATCCTGGGGCGGGACGCGCTGGACGACTGGCTGGCGCCCGGCGAGGTTGACCCGGAGGCGCTGCAGCCCCTGCTGAAACCCTTTGATCGCGGGGCGCTGGCCGCCCATGAGGTCTCCCGCGCGGTGAACAGCCCGGCCAATGAGTCGCCCGACCTGGTGAAGCCGCTGCCGGCCCAGCCAGGGCTGTTGTAGCCCGCGCGGCCGGGCTGTTGTAAGCGATCTGCCTTCAGGCGGTACGACTTTCCCCTAAATCGGCGCGAATCAGTTCCCAAAAGGCGCAGGCTGTGGTATACCGATAACGGTAATTCGGATGCGAAATGGGGGGTGGATGGCCTATGCCTGAGGAACAGCCCGGCGCTGAGCAGGTGCCGCTGCTGGAGCAGCTGCCCGTGATTGCCGAATCGGTGGTGGTGCCGATTGCCAACCCGGCCACGGCAAGAGGCCTGCTGCGGCTGGCGCTTTCGCTGGTGAACGACGATGGGCGGGTGATCGCCGCTTATGTCACCGTTCACGGCAGCGAGCCGCGCCCTCAGGCTGAAGAGCGTTTGCGCGAAATCCTGGACGAGCTAAAAGAAGAAGGCCACACTATCGAGTTGGTCACCGACCTGGCGACCAGCATCGCCCGCGGCATTCTGGATGTTGCGCAGGAGCATAGCGCCGACCTGATCGTGCTGGGCATTCGCGGCGTGCAGCAGGATAAGGTTGTGCTGGGGCCGGTGGTGGATGCGGTGGCGCGCACCGCGCCCTGCAATGTGGTCGTGTACCGGGGGATGAAGCCCCTGTATGCCGGACATGGCTACCATGACGTGATCGTGCCTGTGGATGGCAGCCAGGACTCGCGCCTGGCCGCCCGGATCGGCCTGCGCTTCGCCCTGCATGCGGATGTCCCCCTGACGGCCCTGTTCGTGCAGACAGATGCCCGGATGCGGCGCTGGCAGGCGCTGGGTCATATCGAGGCCAGCCTGGAGAACATCCTGCCGGAGGAGTACACGGTTCGCAAGCTGGTGGAACGCGCCGGGGATGTCGTGACCGGCATCCTCAACCGCTGTGACGAAACCGACCTCGTGGTGCTGGGCTTCTCGGAAGATAACTCGCTCGATAACTGGCTGTTTGGCGATATCCCGCAGCGTATGCTTTCCCGCACGCCGGGGCCGCTGCTGCTGGTGAAGCAGAACGTGAGCGAGCATGTCACCCGCCAGGTGCGCCAGACCCTGGCGAATGTGATGCCCACGCTGACCCCCAGCGAGGAGCATGAGCTGGTGCAGGCCGCGCTGGAGATGAGCCGGCCCACGGTCGATTTTATCGCGCTGGTGGTGCTTTCCTGCCTGATCGCCAGCCTGGGCCTGCTGCAGAACAGCGCGGCGGTGATCATCGGCGCCATGCTGATCGCGCCGCTGATGTCGCCACTGGTGGGTTTTGCGGTCGGCCTGATCCGCGGTGACTGGCGGCTGATGCGCCAGAGTGCGCTCACACTGGCGCGCGGGGTGGGGCTGACGCTGCTGCTGGCTGCCGGCATCGGCCTGCTTTCCCCGATCAAAGGCCCAACGAGCGAAATGCTGGCCCGTGGACAGCCCTCCCTGCCAGACCTGGGGGTCGCGCTGGCCTCCGGCATGGCGGGCGCGTATGCCACGGCCCGCAAGGATATCCCCGCGGCGCTGGCAGGGGTGGCCATCGCTGCCGCGCTGATGCCGCCGATCTGCACGGTGGGGATCGCGCTGGCGTTCCGCCTGCCCGATCTGGCATCCGGCGCGTTTTTCCTGTTCGTGATGAATATCATTGCCATCACGGTGGGCGCGGGTATGATCTTCCTGTGGCTGGGGGTGCGGCTGCGCAGCGGGGCGGATGACCCCGTGAGCTACCGCCAGCGCCTGGTTGTCTCGCTCCTGGTGCTGCTGGTGCTGGCCGTGCCGCTCACCCAGTCGCTGCGCACCTCCGCGCAGGCGGCGCGCGAGCTGGAGTCCGTCTGGTCTGTGCTGGAGCGTGATCTCGAGAGTGAGGTGCTGGATGTGGCCTGGAAAGGCGGCACCCTCGGTACCGTGGTGGCGACCATCCGCGCCGTGACCGCCCCCACCCCGGAAGAAGTGGCCGTGCTGCAGCAACGGATCACAGAGTCGGTGGGAATGGAGGTATCTCTGGAGCTGGTGGTGATGCAGCTGGTGCAGCCGGCGGCGCCATGAGCGCCGGCGCAGGTGAAATCTGTCACCTTTTGTCACCTGCCTGCATCAAAAAGAGAACCACGTATAGGGGATCGGGCGGCAGGCCGTCCGGTTATCGCCTCTCATTACAGGCAATGCCCTTCCTTTCGGTCCTGACGGGTCACCGGGGGGGAGGATACGAAGTGTTTTTGTGCCCCGTATTCGCACTGTAGCATAAAAGGAGCATCAATTCATGTCCGCAGTCAAACTGGTTGCCACACCCGGTGAGGTCGAATTTTCGAAGGGGATGGCTGGTGTCATCGCGCGGGAGACGACGAAGAGTTACGTCAACGGCGAAGAAGGCAAGCTTTACTACTATGGCTATTCGATCGAAGACCTTTCGGAGCATTCTTCCTACGAGGAGATAGCCTTCCTGCTGCTGCATGACCGGCTGCCCAGTGAAGAAGAATTCATCGCCTTTAAGAAACGGCTGGTGGAGTACCGCGAGATTCCCGGCCCGGTCTACGACCTGATCATCAGCCAGTCGCAGTACTACAATGTTCACCCGATGTCCCTGCTGCGCACCGCTGTCTCGATGCTGGCAGACTTCGATGAAGTCGTCGAGGACGAGGCGCTTGATGCCCAGGAACGCGTGTCCCTGAAACTGATCGCCCGCCTGCCCACCGTGGCCGCCGCGATCGGCCGCGCCCGCGTGGGGCTGGACCCGCTGCAGCCGCGCCCTGATCTCTCCCACGCCGCGAACTTCCTGTACATGCTGAACGGCGAGGAGCCGGACGAGCTGCTCACCAAGATCATGGATGTGATCCTGATCACACACGCCGATCACGGCTGTAACGCATCCACGTTCGCTTCGATCGTGGTCGAATCTACCCTGTCGGATATGTACTCGGTCGTGGTGGCGGGCATTAGCGCCCTGAAAGGCCCGCTGCACGGCGGGGCGAACCAGCGCGTGATGGAGATGCTGGCCGAGATCGGGACAACCGCGGAAGCCGAAGACTGGATCGCCGACGCGCTGGCCCGCAAGAAGAAGGTGATGGGCTTTGGGCATCGCGTGTACAAGGCGATGGATCCCCGCGCGATCATCCTGCACGGCTATGCGCAGCAGATCACCAAGCGGGCCGGGACTGAACACTGGCTGGAGATCGCCGAGGTGATCGAGAAGGCCATGGTCGAGAAGGTCGGCGAGAAGGGGATCTGGCCGAACGTGGACTTCTTCTCCGGCGTGGTTATGGCCTCGATGGATATTGACTCCGACCTGTTCACCGTGATCTTCGCGGTGTCCCGCGTGGCGGGCTGGGTGGCGCACGCCCTGGAGCAGCGCGCCGACAACCGCATCTTCCGCCCGCGCTTCGTGTATGTTGGCCCGGCCACTTCCGAATACGTGCCAATGGCCAAGCGCGACTAAGCGCTGCTACCTGACGGATTCCGGGGTGTGAGAAGGTGGTCACACCCCGGTTTTGTGTGGCACAGCGGCCCCAGCACAGTCGGCAGGGGTCGCTGCTGCCCGCGTCAGGGCGGGATTGGGGGGCGGGATGCCATATCTCATCGACGGGCATAACCTGATTCATGCCCTGCCAGATATTGATCTTGAAGATGATCACGACGAAGTGAAGCTCGTGCAGCGGCTGCGTGGATTCTTTGGCCGGATCAACAAAAAGGCCGAGGTGATCTTTGATCACGGGCTGCCGGGCGGGGTGAACGCCGACCTGTCGAATTCCCAGGTGAAGGTGGCGTGGGCCGCTGCGCACCATTCCAATGCGGACGCGGTGATTAAGCGCCGGGTGAAGAAGCACCGTGACCCGGGGCAGCTGATTGTGGTGTCGTCTGACCACGAGGTGTTGAATGCGGCCGCCACGCGGGGCGCCAGGACCATGACCAGCCAGCAGTTTGCGGACTTCATGCGGGAAACCCTGGCGGCGGCTGCCGAGCAGGATCGCAGCGGGGACGTGCAGCTCAGCGCCAGCGAGGTGGATGAATGGCTGCGGCTCTTTGGGGGCGATCCGGGTTAAAACACCCGGCGGGCTGGCTCTCATGGAGCTTTAATTTCAGGTTAACCCACCCCTCAGAGAAACGGCCTATCATCACAGATGAAGTGAAATGGCAGAACCAAGTGACAGTGTAGTTGTTGGTAGCGATAAGCAAGTGCCAGTTTCACGCGGGTATCCTTCCCCAAAAAAGGTACCCACATAACGACCGTTTGTTGTGTCCCCCCCTCACGGCAAACGGTCGTTTGCTTTTACGTCCACACCACAGCACAAGCCCATGCTCCCGCTGTAGCCATGCTCCAATCGTAGCTATGCTACAGGAGCGCTTTGATGGTGTTAATCAGATGGTTGGGCCGCACCGGCTTGAAGAAGATCGCTTCCACCGGGTAGTGTTGCGCGTCCTGCGCCATCTGCGGGCGGGCGGTGATCACGATGATCTTGCTCGCCTGCAGATGCGGCATGGCCTGGATCGAGTCCAGCAGATCAAGCCCATCGACCCCGGGCATCGCCAGGTCGAGCAGGATGATGGTTGGTGCGGTTTGCTGCAGGAGTTCCAGCGCTCTTTCCCCGCCCAGGGCCGGGATAATCTGGTACCCCGCAGGGGCCAGAATCCGGGTGAGCAGGGTGATGACTTCTGGCTCATCTTCGATAATGAGGATCGAAACGCTCATTTTGTGGATAATTTCTAGGTTGTGTTGACATTTCATCGT
>NPIE01004512.1_pt2 | contig 83313 bp, 97 predicted proteins | sample 8637661 | NCBI WGS metagenome assembly NPIE01 (sample SAMN07420842, study PRJNA396082) | bioreactor metagenome | isolation source: sample BA12 brine-fed electro-methanogenic bioreactor BA | place: Japan: Kochi | collected 2016-12-09
GTTTAAAATGGACTTAATAGTCTGGAAATCCAGTGTTTTGATCTGTATCTAATCGAGTTTCTCCTTGTTTAAAATGGACTTAATAGTCTGGAAATTTTTGGTAAATTGTTGAGATAACCCAACTCCTCACCAAGTTTAAAATGGACTTAATAGTCTGGAAATTTTTTGGAGCGTGAATAGTATTAAAACAATTGCTCAAGTTTAAAATGGACTTAATAGTCTGGAAATCTTCCAGCTAAACCGTTAAGGATTGTGATTCCTTTAGTTTAAAATGGACTTAATAGTCTGGAAATTTGGATTGCGAACCATTAGAAAAAGAATTTAAATTATGTTTAAAATGGACTTAATAGTCTGGAAATTTTGTATTAGTGATAACTAATTGATATGTGACTTCATCCGTTTAAAATGGACTTAATAGTCTGGAAATTATAATCTGATTAAAAGTGAGCTGGATAAGATTATTTGTTTAAAATGGACTTAATAGTCTGGAAATCCGCATTCATGAGATTTCATATGTGATCATTGTCCTTGTGTTTAAAATGGACTTAATAGTCTGGAAATGTCCTATTTTAAGTTTTTCCCTAAGTATTAAAACATACGTTTAAAATGGACTTAATAGTCTGGAAATAATGGATATTTGTCTAAATGATTTGCCTACTGCTTTAGGTTTAAAATGGACTTAATAGTCTGGAAATATATGCTGTATATATAGTATATATATTAAGTTCGTTTAATGTTTAAAATGGACTTAATAGTCTGGAAATCTAGTTATGCTGGGACTATTAGTAGATACTTCTACTGTGTTTAAAATGGACTTAATAGTCTGGAAATTATGAAGGCATTTCTAGGTAACTATGTTTTCACAGGTGTTTAAAATGGACTTAATAGTCTGGAAATCTGGCTATGGTTTGGTCTCCACATTGAGCCACATTGGAGTTTAAAATGGACTTAATAGTCTGGAAATATATAGTATTGTTTGAATATATATATGGAGGCATAAAAAGTTTAAAATGGACTTAATAGTCTGGAAATTTAAAAAATGTATTAGCAATATGACTATTAGCATGAACGTTTAAAATGGACTTAATAGTCTGGAAATATTGAATTCACTGGAGAGGAAGGCGGAGAAGATAATATGTTTAAAATGGACTTAATAGTCTGGAAATTTGATTGTTGCCCTGCATATTTGGGTAGGAAATGGGAGTTTAAAATGGACTTAATAGTCTGGAAATATTTGTGCTTGAGATAAAACAAAACTTCTCTCAATAGGTTTAAAATGGACTTAATAGTCTGGAAATCTATTACCAGTCTTAGGTGTTATTATTGGTAGTTTCGTTTAAAATGGACTTAATAGTCTGGAAATAGACCACAACCAAATTATGGATTACAAAAAAATATTCTTGTTTAAAATGGACTTAATAGTCTGGAAATGACAAGTTCACCATACTCAATGGTATCTGAGAGTCTTGAGTTTAAAATGGACTTAATAGTCTGGAAATTTGAAAATCGAGTTAGCTAAGTCTAAAAACCGTACTAAGTTTAAAATGGACTTAATAGTCTGGAAATGGAATTTACCGGCCTGTTCCGGGTTAAGCATTGCTTTAGGTTTAAAATGGACTTAATAGTCTGGAAATAGGGTGATTTGGTTCGTGTTGAAGGGTCGCGTAGGGTGTTTAAAATGGACTTAATAGTCTGGAAATAAAGTAGTAGTGGTGCAGGAAGCTATAATAGTGGTAGTTTAAAATGGACTTAATAGTCTGGAAATATAGTATTCTCACCCACCTCACCATGCACTCTATCCAGTTTAAAATGGACTTAATAGTCTGGAAATCCAAAATATAATTCCCATTTTGCTAAAATAGTACAGGGTTTAAAATGGACTTAATAGTCTGGAAATTAAATCAGATCCTAATCATTTGAAGGATGAGTACAGGGTTTAAAATGGACTTAATAGTCTGGAAATTGGATTATTTCATGGAGATGGGATCCATGAAAAGTAGTATAGTTTAAAATGGACTTAATAGTCTGGAAATCACAAATCTGATGAATCAGAGTTTCACTGCTTCGGCAGGTTTAAAATGGACTTAATAGTCTGGAAATTCATTACTTTTCATAGCAGCTGCAGGATCGCTTTTAGGTTTAAAATGGACTTAATAGTCTGGAAATCTGGCTTGGGCTGATCCCATGGTTGCGGTCATGAGGGTTTAAAATGGACTTAATAGTCTGGAAATGGTATTAAGTCGTATCCTTCTTTTGTAGGGCATTGTGAGTTTAAAATGGACTTAATAGTCTGGAAATATCACCGGTTATTCCTTAGAAAAAATGGTGTGAAAGTGTTTAAAATGGACTTAATAGTCTGGAAATATGCATTGATAAAAAAATTCAAAGAAAAATATTGGGGGTTTAAAATGGACTTAATAGTCTGGAAATCCATCAATATCATAACCACTGGTGAGGACTCTTCCTTGTTTAAAATGGACTTAATAGTCTGGAAATCTGCAAAAATTTGGAGATGAAAAATATGAACATGAAAGTTTAAAATGGACTTAATAGTCTGGAAATATTGTTGTTCTGTTGCGGTTCTTAGGAATTTACCGGTTTAAAATGGACTTAATAGTCTGGAAATGGAGACGCTGAAGAGGTGCACCCAACAGTAAATTATGAGTTTAAAATGGACTTAATAGTCTGGAAATATAGTAATCTGGATTTTAAATGATTATAAACAAAAATTGTTTAAAATGGACTTAATAGTCTGGAAATAGCTATTCTCTCTTGCGATCGCATAATCTGTGAGAGGTTTAAAATGGACTTAATAGTCTGGAAATTTTCATTAGTCAACCATTTAGTTGCTTCTTTTAATCTTTCGTTTAAAATGGACTTAATAGTCTGGAAATAAATCCTACCTTGCCAGTCATACTATAGACTTCAATAGTTTAAAATGGACTTAATAGTCTGGAAATTTGCATTGGTTGCTATTTTAGCTATATTGTATCATAGTTTAAAATGGACTTAATAGTCTGGAAATGAAACCAACTTCCACCGATTAATACTGTCAAAAGTATGTTTAAAATGGACTTAATAGTCTGGAAATATGAAGATCCCATGAATAATGCATGGGAGGAATCAGTGTTTAAAATGGACTTAATAGTCTGGAAATAAAAAGGTTTCAGTACAGCAGGCCGTCAAATAGGGGGTTTAAAATGGACTTAATAGTCTGGAAATTAGCTTCCTGCACCACTACTTGATTTAAAAGTAAACCCGTTTAAAATGGACTTAATAGTCTGGAAATGGTTTTGTATTTGTATTCCTACTTCCAGGTTAGATAAGTTTAAAATGGACTTAATAGTCTGGAAATAGAAATAGAATAAGTGGATATGAAAAAGGTATTGAAAGTTTAAAATGGACTTAATAGTCTGGAAATTTAAAACAGTGAAAAATCCACGTGAACCTGAAAAGGAGTTTAAAATGGACTTAATAGTCTGGAAATAGTGGTAATGATATTGTGGATGCTCCTGTTCAGAAGGGTTTAAAATGGACTTAATAGTCTGGAAATTATAATAGGAATTGAACGGGACTAGGAAGTGAGGAAATGTTTAAAATGGACTTAATAGTCTGGAAATTTGTGGTTCCTTCGGGTATTGTGAATTTGTAGTGTTGGTTTAAAATGGACTTAATAGTCTGGAAATAATATGATCCCTTTGGCTGGTGAAAGGGAACCCCTCAAGTTTAAAATGGACTTAATAGTCTGGAAATACCATAGATACTATTGATATTGGGGAATTTGATAAGGTTTAAAATGGACTTAATAGTCTGGAAATGTAATTGCAAGTAGTCGCCAGGGCCTCCGGTGCTGAGTTTAAAATGGACTTAATAGTCTGGAAATTAATCTCACTGGTGACTGTTGCCTCTTGATCCTGCGTTTAAAATGGACTTAATAGTCTGGAAATCTATACTCTCTCGAATGATTAGAACACAAAAATAATAGTTTAAAATGGACTTAATAGTCTGGAAATTTTTTTCCATTAATAGTACTGCATATCCTTGTTCTATGTTTAAAATGGACTTAATAGTCTGGAAATCATGATAACACCCTAATCACTGAATATCAAATCACAGAGTTTAAAATGGACTTAATAGTCTGGAAATCGTGTAGTGATGGTTGTATCAAATAAATCAATAAGGTTTAAAATGGACTTAATAGTCTGGAAATTCTTTGTATGCGTTTTGTGATGCAAGGTCACTTATAGTTTAAAATGGACTTAATAGTCTGGAAATGCGGTAGAGTGTTTTGGCAAAGAACTTGGCAGTCTTGTTTAAAATGGACTTAATAGTCTGGAAATCATACTACTACCCAGTAAAAGTATTACTATACTCTCGTTTAAAATGGACTTAATAGTCTGGAAATTATGGTATGGTGCAACCTTGAGTTACTAAGTATTTTTGTTTAAAATGGACTTAATAGTCTGGAAATCAGATGGCTACCGAGAGCGCGGGCGTTTGATACGGGTTTAAAATGGACTTAATAGTCTGGAAATCTCTTGAAATGATGGAAGAGGAAGACGGCCAAGAATAGTTTAAAATGGACTTAATAGTCTGGAAATAATGATGATGATGTGGATAAAATCATAAGCTTATCCCGTTTAAAATGGACTTAATAGTCTGGAAATAATATTCTCCCTCCAAAGCATAATAAACCATGTAAAGAGTTTAAAATGGACTTAATAGTCTGGAAATTTGACTTAGAATCAGGTATCCGAGCTTACAGGAGGGTGGTTTAAAATGGACTTAATAGTCTGGAAATAATTTAAGACTGGTGAATGGATTTACTGACCCTACTAAGTTTAAAATGGACTTAATAGTCTGGAAATGTATATAAAACTATCTATAATCATACAAAAACACTACATTGTTTAAAATGGACTTAATAGTCTGGAAATATCCAGGATACTGCTATATCTATTCTTCAAGATCCTGTTTAAAATGGACTTAATAGTCTGGAAATTACTCCTGATGAATTAGCACAAAAATTATAGGTAGTGTTTAAAATGGACTTAATAGTCTGGAAATCTGGTCCTTGTGGACTGTATGGTCCTGGTGCAATAGTGTTTAAAATGGACTTAATAGTCTGGAAATAGGGCTATAATAGCAGGATTCATGATATACTTCCTCGTTTAAAATGGACTTAATAGTCTGGAAATAAAAAAGAAACAACCAAAACCGGCCAACTATCCGGAGGTTTAAAATGGACTTAATAGTCTGGAAATATGGAGGGGTTGGCTTCAACTAGTAACAGGTCCCGTGTTTAAAATGGACTTAATAGTCTGGAAATCGAAGAAATACACTTCCCCGAACTAGAAGAAACCTAGTTTAAAATGGACTTAATAGTCTGGAAATTCCTAACTTTATATAGTAGCAGGTAATAAATATAAGGTTTAAAATGGACTTAATAGTCTGGAAATCGACTTAAACAAGACAGCCAAGCCAAAAACCACTGGGTTTAAAATGGACTTAATAGTCTGGAAATAGGGTGAAGTCTGATAGGGTTATCCTATCTACTCGGAAGTTTAAAATGGACTTAATAGTCTGGAAATTTTTTTAATGCTGCGTGGCCCGGTGTTTGGTATTCATGTTTAAAATGGACTTAATAGTCTGGAAATACTCCAACATTAGACACCTTCACCACAGAACCCACGAGTTTAAAATGGACTTAATAGTCTGGAAATCCTTTTTTTTATAAGCTTTGAATAAACAACAAAGAAGGTTTAAAATGGACTTAATAGTCTGGAAATAATTAAAGCCACGTCATCGTCAAGGGCGCATACATACTGTTTAAAATGGACTTAATAGTCTGGAAATTAACCCACTTTTTCCCGTGTTAAATTCCATGAGGGGGTTTAAAATGGACTTAATAGTCTGGAAATTTAATCTGCTTTCTAAGTCATTCCAACTCATATTTAATGTTTAAAATGGACTTAATAGTCTGGAAATATCATGCCTTCACCATAATATGTGGTTATGTTTTTCGTTTAAAATGGACTTAATAGTCTGGAAATTGACTCCTGCTTATGTTGCTAAAGGTAAGGCTAAACCATGTTTAAAATGGACTTAATAGTCTGGAAATTGGGATCAAATAGTACTAGGTGCGGTGGATGGTTTAGTTTAAAATGGACTTAATAGTCTGGAAATGTGTATATGGGATATTCGGTGTCTTTTTTCCATACGAGTTTAAAATGGACTTAATAGTCTGGAAATTAAGCATTTGAATAGGGTACCCATGCCAACCATATCCGTTTAAAATGGACTTAATAGTCTGGAAATCCAGAGGCTTTTTTGCATTTAAGGTTGGATAGGGATTGTTTAAAATGGACTTAATAGTCTGGAAATAGTGTATCAACGAAGAAAATAATCCCTGGTCCTGGGTTTAAAATGGACTTAATAGTCTGGAAATACCCCCGACACACAAAACATAACCATATTAGACATAGTTTAAAATGGACTTAATAGTCTGGAAATCCATGTGCATAGAAATCAACAGTTCTTGGAGTAATATGTTTAAAATGGACTTAATAGTCTGGAAATCGTAGACTGTGTGCATGGAAGAACCCATAAGAACCTGGTTTAAAATGGACTTAATAGTCTGGAAATTGAACACAGATGATATAAACCCAAAGGAGATAAAAAGGTTTAAAATGGACTTAATAGTCTGGAAATAGAATAACACCTAATAATGGTCAAGTTTGGAGTTTGTGTTTAAAATGGACTTAATAGTCTGGAAATACGGTTTTGGGTTTGAGGTGGCGGGTTCTTTGTAGGGTTTAAAATGGACTTAATAGTCTGGAAATGGAGGTTCACTCAAATATGAAAGGACAAATATTCATGTGTTTAAAATGGACTTAATAGTCTGGAAATAAAGACGCTGAAACACAATGCGAGGAATACTTACATGGTTTAAAATGGACTTAATAGTCTGGAAATCTACCAGTACCCGCCCAACTCGCTAAAGTATGCTGCTCGTTTAAAATGGACTTAATAGTCTGGAAATGAAAAACAAAAAAACCATATAATTTCAAAATACCTCGTTTAAAATGGACTTAATAGTCTGGAAATTGGTTATGGTCACTAGATGAACTTTATTCATATATTGGTTTAAAATGGACTTAATAGTCTGGAAATGTGAATCTGCTTCAGCTTCAGGGAAGACTCATATCGAGTTTAAAATGGACTTAATAGTCTGGAAATTCACTAATATATACTTTGAAATCTAATTCCCCATTAAAGTTTAAAATGGACTTAATAGTCTGGAAATATCGGAATGATAAAACCAGTTAAGCCCCACGGGAACGGTTTAAAATGGACTTAATAGTCTGGAAATTAATGAAGCGGATGAACTCGTAGCTGAAAAGAATACTAGTTTAAAATGGACTTAATAGTCTGGAAATTTTTTTTGTTTTTTTCTGTGTTTTCGGTCTGCATCTTTGTTTAAAATGGACTTAATAGTCTGGAAATATTTAATTTTACTAAGGTTTTCAGGTAATATTCCCGGTTTAAAATGGACTTAATAGTCTGGAAATATAAAAATAAGATAACTAAAATAAAAAGAGCAAAATAGTTTAAAATGGACTTAATAGTCTGGAAATTGATTATGCTACGGCTTCTAAACTATTATATTTCAAAGTTTAAAATGGACTTAATAGTCTGGAAATATCTAGTAGAGCAATAATAGCAACTTTTAAGGGTTCTGTTTAAAATGGACTTAATAGTCTGGAAATGCTAAAGTATTGGAATTAACAACTTTAGTACCATATAGTTTAAAATGGACTTAATAGTCTGGAAATAACAGACACATCAGAAACACTGAAATGAATGAATGGAGTTTAAAATGGACTTAATAGTCTGGAAATATAAAATGGCTAGATGGGTTAATACTCCGATGTTATGTTTAAAATGGACTTAATAGTCTGGAAATTATTGGGCTTGATGATTTGATACAAGTATGGTAATTTCGTTTAAAATGGACTTAATAGTCTGGAAATATAAATATCTTAAAGATGAGGATCCAGAGGATAAATGTTTAAAATGGACTTAATAGTCTGGAAATTTCTTTCTCGCCTCGCCCCCTCAACCTCCCTACAATTGTTTAAAATGGACTTAATAGTCTGGAAATAAACCGAGATCTGGAAACAAAAAGGAGGCCTATAATGTTTAAAATGGACTTAATAGTCTGGAAATTATCAGTACTAATGGCCGGCCACCTACCTATGTTCCATGTTTAAAATGGACTTAATAGTCTGGAAATCTGCTTCCGGGTCTATTTTGAAGTAAGCATTGGAAGTGTTTAAAATGGACTTAATAGTCTGGAAATAAAGACCATGATATTCTTAGTATAATAGGATTCAATAGGTTTAAAATGGACTTAATAGTCTGGAAATAACATTGAAACAGTAGAAGAGGAATAAATACTATGGCTTGTTTAAAATGGACTTAATAGTCTGGAAATCTCGTATGGGTCCTCTGACCACATGGGGTTTGATTAGTGTTTAAAATGGACTTAATAGTCTGGAAATTATTATATTTAGTACATATTAGTATCACCGGAGGGTGTTTAAAATGGACTTAATAGTCTGGAAATTAATACCAAGTATAGTGAATTTGAAAGACACGTTACAGGTTTAAAATGGACTTAATAGTCTGGAAATATCGTATATTAAATATTGATTATCATATACCTTATGGGTTTAAAATGGACTTAATAGTCTGGAAATAATTTGGGCTTTTCATGGCCACTGCATTTTATACGTTAGTTTAAAATGGACTTAATAGTCTGGAAATCTTATGAGCTTGTTTAATTCATGGTTATCATTATGACAGTTTAAAATGGACTTAATAGTCTGGAAATATTTAAACCCACACACAAAAAAAAATAAAAGTGGAGGTTTAAAATGGACTTAATAGTCTGGAAATCACGTGGAAGACGCGGACAGTGAAACAATAGAAGCAAGTTTAAAATGGACTTAATAGTCTGGAAATCTGTCTAATTTCCACCGGTTAATCGACTCAAAAGTATTCGTTTAAAATGGACTTAATAGTCTGGAAATCACCCCTTCCACCAACAGCATAAGTATGATAGTATATACGTTTAAAATGGACTTAATAGTCTGGAAATATAAGTGTGATTGGTCGCAGCAGTTCGCAATCCTCTGAGTTTAAAATGGACTTAATAGTCTGGAAATCCAAGATCATTCAAACTGACCAGGGAGGTGTCAGTCATGTTTAAAATGGACTTAATAGTCTGGAAATTTGGAGCGTGATCGTATGCGTGAAGAACAATTGAAAAGGTTTAAAATGGACTTAATAGTCTGGAAATTTGGATAAGGATGGTCGGGAAATCTATGAAGGCGACATGTTTAAAATGGACTTAATAGTCTGGAAATTAAGAAATGCCATGGGCAAATGTGAAAGAAGTATAAAGTTTAAAATGGACTTAATTGTCTGGAAATGTATTAGAATATAAGTTTATATTTTGATTTTAAGGTGTTAAAATCAAACTATTTTAGGATTAAAATGTTATAAGCATCAAATTATATAATAATATCAATGGTGTTAATATGACAGAAAAATTAAACTCAGTCACCTTTAAAATTGAAGAGGGATACCTGGATAAAATAAAAGAAATTTCAGAAAAAAATGACCAATCTGTTGATGATATTCTGAGATTATGTGTAATTGAGGGGTTAAGATCAATTTACGGACCTATTAAGCTCTAATTAATTTTTTAATCATCAAAACTTCCAACCCTGAAATTGCCCATGATATAACTATAGTTATAATATAATCTATGGAATAAAAAAACCTATTCCCAGAAAAAACATTCCAGGGATACTTAAAATCATTATAACATCAATAAAATCCTGCTTAAACTGAAAAGAAAGCATTATTAACATAACTTAAAATAAAAAGTTGGTGAACTAATGAGTAAACAAAAAATAGATGTAACCGGTGAAACCTGCCCGGTGCCCTTAGTAGAGGCCAGAAAGGCCCTGAAAAAAGCATCCCCTGGAGATGTTATAGAGATAACCGGTAACCATCCTGCTTCAAAAAAAGAAATTCCCATGGCAGTGGAAGCACTGGGTCTGGATTTAGTGGATGTAAAAGAAAAAGATGGGATATGGACTATTAAAATCCGTAAATAGGGAGTGGATATTATGGCAGATAAAACCACCATTATTGTTCATAGCGGTGATATGGACAAAGTATACAGTGCACTTATTATTGGTAATGGGGCCCTATCCATGGGTATGGAAGCTTCATTATACTTTACTTTCTGGGGATTAGAACGCTTAAAAAAAGATGGACTGGAAAAAGGACCCCTCTCTAAGATGAATATGGGTGGTCTTGGCAAAAAAATGATAAAAAGCCGAATGGAAAAAGCCAATGTAGCATCATTGGAACGACTTATACAGGACTATAAAGAACTTGGCGGTAAAATAATAGCATGTGAGATGACCATGGAAATCATGGGGGTTGAAAAAGATGAAATGCGCCAGGATATAATAGATGAGTACGGAGCAGTGGGTACTTACATCCAGGAAGCTCGGGATTCAAAAATAACCCTGTTCATATAAGGAGAGTTGGTAGGAATGTTTGAAGAATACATCTATCTGGATAATGCTTCCATGACCCGTCTGGATGAGAGGGTTTTTGAAAAAATGAAACCCTATTTTTTTGATACATATGCCATACCCACCTCAGAATCCGGATATTCAATGGGAGTTGAAGCAAAAGAGGCGCTGGAAAAAAGCAGGGAGAATATTGCTCAATTTTTAGGTGCTGAAAGTTCTGAATTTATTTTCACATCAGGATTCACCGAATCAAGTAACATAGCTATTAAAGGTGTGGTAGGGGCATTAAAAAGAAAAGGTTCACATATCATCCTGTCAAAAATTGAAGATTATTCTGTTTTAAATACGGCTAAAGCTCTGGAAAAAGAGGGGTTTAAGGTTACCTATCTTGATGTTGATAACACAGGGAGGGTAGATCCGGAAGTTTTAGAAGATTCCATCACCTCAAAAACCATTCTGGTTTCTATTCAGCATGCTAATCAAGAAATTGGAACTATTCAGAATATTAAAGCCATAGGAGAACTTTGTCAGAAAAAAGAAGTTATTTTTCATACTGATGCTACCCACAGCTTCAAGAGAATACCCTTAGATGTTAAAAAAATTCCCGTAGATTTAATTACCATGTCTGCACACACCATTCATGGCCCTTCAGGGGTTGGTGGTCTTTATATCCGGAAAGGAACTCCCCTTAAAAAGTGGATGGATGGTGGTTTTCAGGAATTCAACCGTCGTGCTGGTCTGGAAAATATTCCTGGTGCAGTTGGCTTTGCAAAAGCAGCCCATCTGGTCACAGTAGAAGAAAACCAGGCTTTGAAAAAAATGCGTGACCATTTAATGGATAGGATTCTCTCAGAAGTGCCCCAATCTATTCTAAACGGCCATAGGACTAATAGAACACCTCAAAATGTTAATATAACCTTTGAATTTGTAGAAGGAGAATCCATAACCCTGCACCTGGATATGCGAGGGTTTGCGGTAAGTACCGGGTCGGCCTGTTTTAGTCGTTCCCTGGATCCCAGCCATGTTATTCTGGGTACAGGGGGAGATCATGAAAGGGCTCATGGTTCAGTAAGATTTACACTTAGTCGCTTCACCACCATGGATGATGTGAATCGTGCTGCTGATGCCGTGGCCAATGTGGTGGAGAATTTAAGGAAAATCAGTCCCCTGGGATAAATTGGAATATAGATTGAAATTCATTTTGTACATATCCCATGGGCCTTACAATAATTAAACTCAATCATTATCTATTATCCCCATCTTTTTCTTGATCTGTCGGATCGGGTATAATACCCACTTGATTTTCAAATTTATCTACCTGTTTAGTTAGCCATGTTGCTAATTGTTTTGCAGCTAAGGGAGGTAGAACTAATTGAGCCTTCACTTCTCTCATAACATTGAATGATCCTGAATTTAATGGTTCATCCTGTTCCAGTGGTTCTTCTGAAAAAAATAAAATTCTAAAATCATGGGCACTATGGCCTCCAAAAGCCCCTGTAGCATAAATTTTTGGGGAGTCTGAAGGAATTACAACCGGGATTCTTTTTTCTGCTTTATTTTGTTTTTCATTCATTTCATATCAACCCCAATAAAAGAATAAGAAATTTTTTCAGTTGAATCAAAATCAGTTCCATCCATTTGATAAAAATCAACAAAAGATTCTCGATTATTGATTTTTTCTTCCTTTTCAGCTTTTTCTAATGAGATTTCCATTTTACGAAAGGTATTCCTCACTCTCAAGAATAGATAATGCCACTGCCCTTTTATCATCTTCTTTTAATTTAAATTGTTTTGGTTTTAATCCACTTTGTTCCAGAATGCCTATGTGATTTAGTTCATTAATATGACGGTAAGCTGTTTTAGGAGATGTATTAGAAATTCTAGCAATTTCATCAATTGTTAAAAATTCTCCCCAATTTTCAACAAGCTCTTCTAGAATACTAATCCTTTTAGTATCACCAAAAATTCCTTTTAGAATACTTGTCATTTTTTTCCCCTACCCCCACTATTTTTAAAAGTAGTATATAATCATAGGTTTATATAATTATACTTTATTACCATCATGGTAAAAAATTACAGTAATACTTTTTTAGGAAATTATATATAATTTTAATGTGAATGATTAAATATGCCCCGTCCAGAACTTTCAGTTGAAGAGACTATAGATAGGTTAAATATCTATGAAAAAAGGTATTAACTTATTTGGGCAAAAAATGCATATCAAAACATAAAAATATTCGATTAGAGACCATCAAAGATGAATTACCAAATAAGTATGGGAAACATGTTAATAAAGCTCTCCAAACCTTGCACAATGAAGGATTGGTTTTTAAATACCGGCACAAAAATTATGGTTTAAGTGCAAAAGGTGTCATTGTAGCTCAACAATTAAAAGCAGATTTTAGAAAAAAAAGATACGGAGATCTTAAAATCCTCATGTTAGTATAATTAGCTCTGGCCATATTCTGATTTAACGAAGTTTTTTAAATATTAGCTTGATAAACAGTGCAGATAATTAAAATAAAATATTATTTGAAAAATTTAAATACTTTGAAAAAGAATATTTCAAATGGTATTGCTATGACTTCAGAAACTAAAATTTCAAAAGGTTTTCAAACTGTGGTTCCATCACATATAAGAAAAAAATTTGATGTTGGCCCGGGAGACATTTTAGAATGGAAACCCACCGAAAAAGGGGCAGAAATCAAATTCCGTAAGAAAGTAACTATAGATGACATTTATGGAATATGCGATGGGCCAAAAACCGATGCTGTAAAGCTTAAAAAGAAAATACAAAGAGGAGAAAAGCTTTGATATTTATTGATTCTTCTTTTTTTATTGCCGCTATTAATAAAAAGGATCAGTGGCACCAAAAGGCTGGTGAAATTCTTCCCCTAATTAAGAATGAAGAAAAAATTATTTCAGAGTTAATTTTATCTGAATCCGTGACACTTATTGGAAGTCTTTTTGGGGGTAAAACAGGTATAAAACTGTTTAATTACATCTTAGATAATCATGAGATTCACTATTTAGATAAAAATCTGATTTTTGATGCAATGGAAATATTCCTGAAATATGATGGAACCTTATCCTTTGCTGATTCTGTATCAGTGCAAATAATGAAAGATTTGCAAATAGAAAAAATAGTTTCATTTGACTCTGAGTTTGACAAAGTTAAAAAAATCAGGAGAATTTATTCGGACTAAATATCCCATCATCTCCTCATCCTTAAATAACCCCCAATCCAACCACAAACCGCCCCATTAATAGCCCCCACTAAAGTTAGAGGGATTAAAAAGAGATAGGCTCCAGTTAAAAGACCGCCTAAAAAGAAGGAGATAACTCCGGTAATAAGAGCATTCTTAATACCCAGCACCTGATCTTTAAATAAGTACCCCACCATGATTAAAAGTGCAAAAATCAGTAATGTGAATATACCGGGAGTAAAAGCATATATGATGGTTATGGCTACAGTTACCGGTATGACCACCGACCATTGGATATTATTCAGATTAAACTCATTTTTTATAGACTCCAGACTTAAACCCCTACCATAAGGGGAATTATAGTAGGTATTCCCATAGGATGGTCTCTGGAACCGGTTTTTAAAATCATTAGCAAATCTAGAAAGCCTGTTTTTTAAATGGGCCGGGATAGAAAGCAAGTTATTTATTTTATTTTTTAGTATTTCCCGGTTAGTAGGTTTTTTAGCCAGGATGACAGGCTTCCAGCGGGGATCCACAATATCCAGATTTTCTACAAATCTAACGTTTCCACCACAAGGGCATTTATCCCTAAAATCTTTGGCTTTTTCACCTTTTTGTAGTTTATAGTAGCTTTTGCATTTACCACAAATCAAATAACCCATTTAATCACCAGAATAATTAGAATCCTTAAGTTAAGATATAATAGACTTTTAATGTATAGTTTATGCTATTTAAATATTGTTTAATTTGGTTATTTTGAACCAAAACCCTGCTTGAAGACGTAAAATTTAAGTATAATGCTCTCTAAGGTAATTTAAATAATAAGGTGAATTTATGGAAAAAGAAGTTAATATAAATCCCCTATTTTACATTAGTGGGTTGGGTATGGTAGCTGTGGCCATTATAGCCATTTTATACATTTTAAAGCAGAACGCTTCCCCTTTTATCCTCTTTTTAGGAGGGTTATCCTGGATAATATCTGTGGCCATGAAGTTTTTATGGGCCAGTAAAACCAATAAACAGGTTATAAAATATTTAAATGACCGTTTTTCCCCTGAACTGTCAGGTCCCCTATCCTGGAGTTACATTGGATTGTTAACCGGAGTATTTGAATGCGGTTTTGTACTGGTTCTGGTATTATTTACACCCCTATTATACCAGGCTGCATGGATTGATGTTATAGCCTTTGGAATTGGATTTGGAGCAATTGAAAGCTTCTTTTTGGGAATAATAGGTATCCTGACCCTGTTTAACCCTCAAAAAATCACATCAGATACCCTGGAAAGATATGAGCTTAATCGTAACAACCTGTTAACCATACCCCTGGGGATTGTAGAGAGAATATCCACCCTATTTGTACATATATTCACCTGTGCTTTAATATTCATAGCCGTCCAGGGAGGCAATTACTTCTTTTTCTGGGTTTCTTTTTTATTTAAAAGCCTTATAGATTCTATTGCCGGATGGTTGCATCTGGAAAAGGATATAAGAAATGTTAAGAGTGCTTATCAGCACTGGAAGTACCAGTTCATATTTTTGGTTTTGGGAATTATCAGTTTAGCAGGTGTTTTGATTTTAGGAGGCATCTAAAAAATCCAGATATCTTAAATTAAACGTATTTATAAAAATTATAGGTTGTAGATCATGCCCGAATCAACAGAAATGATATCACTAAAATTAGAAGAAGAGGAAGATAACTTAAGTTCCCCTAACCCCCTGGCAGATATAATACTGGGGGTAGTAATTCCTTCTATTATTTTAATGAAGTTATCTAGTCCGGATATGCTGGGTTATTATCTGGCCCTTTTTATGGCCCTGGTGTTTCCTCTGGGTCTGGGAATTTACCGGTATTTGAAAGCCAGAAAAATGAATTTATTTGCTTTACTCGGGTTTAGCAGTGTAATATTAACCGGAATTCTGGGTTTATTTGGAGCCAGTGCACTGTATTTTGCTTTTAAAGAAGCGTTGATTCCAACTATTTTTGCTTTAGCATTCTTAATTAGCATGAAAACTAAAAAACCCTTAATAATCTCTCTTTTTTTAAATGAAAAGTTATTGAATGTGGATCTTATTGAAGAAAAAGTATATGAAAGGTCATTGTATCAGAAATTTAATAATATTGTTTTAGGTACCAACTTATTTTTTGTGGATTCCTTTGGCCTTAGTGCTATTTTGAATTTTGTTCTGGCCGTAAGCATACTGCAGAGTCCGCCCCAGAGTGCTGCATTCTTAGAAGAGTTAGGAAAAATGAATTTTATATCATTCCCGGTTATTTTAATCCCTGTGGTGGTGATTTCAATCCTGGCTGTAATTTACTTTTATGTAGCCATCTCCAATCTGTTAGAGCTACCCCTGGAGGAAATTACTAAAAAAAAATAAAAAATAAATCCTCCCCTATTTTGCAGGAATATAAGTAGATATTTAATGAATTCATACTGATTATTCCATTTAAATCAAAAAAAATATATTCTTAAATCATGTTAAAATATTAATCAGGATTAATATTCTAATAAAGGAGGTGATATGGTGAAAAATAACAAGATATGGCAAATAGGATTAGTTATGTTACTTTGTTGTATTGTGGCTGTATCCGGGTGTACCACCAATGAAAATACAACTACTTCTGATACATCAGGTACAAATGCTTCCAGCACAGAGGATGTTTTAGTCACGGTAAATTATAATGGTAACTGGGGTGGATCTGCCAGTGGTGAATTTGGATACAGGGAATTATCTGGTAATGGTGAACAAACAGTTAATTTAGGAAAAATATCCGGTATTTTAACGGTCAGTACCTGGACAACAGCAGGAACAGGACCTATGAGTCTTAAAATAACTAGAGGCGATGAAACCCTGGGAGAACAATCCAACTCTTATCCATCCGCCACTGTAACCATAAATGTTTAAATTCCTTCTTTTTTTTTATTTAGATAAGTCCTTTAAAAAAATAAACTGCTTTTAAAAAAAATCACAAAATCATCCAGCATCAGTTCCAACTGCCTAAATATAGGAATATCAAAAATAAATAAACCAGGGTTAAGGGTGGATACCCTTAAAATAGTTTGTTAATTTATTCAATGGATATACATTCCCATGGCTGGGATTCTGTATCTATGGTGGCAAATAACTCTTTATCTAAGTCCTGGAAGAGATCTTCGCAGTCGAATTTCAAATCCGCAGATTTTTTTACCGGATACATTTTACCTCTTCCACTTTTAACCACTATTTCTCCTTCTCGGGTTATACCCACTACTAATTGTTTTATTTCTTTTGCCATATTATCAACTTTTAGGTAACTTTTAAAATTTTATGTGAACCTATCATTAATACATTAGTATGGAAGGGAAATAAATAATTTTATTTATATTTTGAAATATGCAGGATATTCTAAAATAGAATAAATAATCATTTAGTGGTGATGTGGTAATATGGTACAGGAGATTAAGGGTCAGTATTAGATAAAATAAATACCAGAAACGTAGTTGTTTACTCCTAAGGCTGACAAAATAAAAGTTTACATATATTATAACCTGAAAAGGCAGAAAATACTCCCTTAGAACTTAAGTTGATTGCTGTTAAAAAAGAATATGGTTCCTTTTTTTAAAAGAGAATAGTTTAATATAATAAATAAGCTTCAATTTACTTAAAAAAGATTAAAGTTGTATGTTTTAATCTTTTTTAGTGGTTTTACGCTGCATAAAGAAAACACCCGCACCTAATCCTGCTATTAAACCAATTAAAATTCCTGCTAAAAAAAGAACCATGAAGTTATCTTCTTTTGCATTCTCATTAATGCTAGTGGTGGTATTTTCTCCAGCAAGTTCCTGGATATTATTTTTTATATCTTCTTCATCTGCAGAACTAATCCTTATTTGCTCTTTAGCCTCCGGATTTTGAGATATGAACTCCTGTACCGTATCCTGGTAGGCCACTGCCACTACCTTTAGATTGTAGTCATTTATAATGTGATCCAGCTCATGGCTTACCTGGGAGAGGGAAGTAAATTCGAATACCTCCACAGTTATACTACTTTCTGTTGCTACCTTCTGGGCCAGAGCAGCGGTGGATTCATCTGCAATAATAACCACCTGGGCATCAGTAGAAGTACTAATATGTACTCCATGAGCATAGATAGGTGCCATTAATGTAACCATGATAAGTATTAAAGATAATATCTTCATCTTCATTTTGTTATTCTCCTATATTTTTTCCAGTTTTAATAGTTCAGGACGTACCCGTGATAATAAAGATAATATAGCCGCGTTGGCTAATCCCTCTAAAACAGCCACCAGTAAGTAGAATGGTATTAAAGTGGCTAATATAACTTCTAATCGGAATATTCCTGCAATTAATAAAATCACAGTCTGGATGAAGGTGGCCATAATAACCCCCATGAAAGTGCCGGAGAAGACTCCCAGCCTGAAATCAATACTCCGCAATACTCTATAGAATGCACAGGTGGCCAGAGTCAGGGGTAAACCAATGGTCACCGCATTAGCACCTAAAGCAACAATACCGCCCATTCCCAGGAAAAAAGCCTGAATTAAAAGTATTATTACTGCTATGGCCGCGGCACTAAATGGCCCTATTATTAGGGCCACCAGAGGTATCATGAAAAAGTGGATGGGTATGCCCAGGGGAGTGGGTATGGAAAGGGAAGAAAGTGCAAAGGCAGCGGCGGCCAGAAGTGAGGTAGTAATCATTAGTTTATGTTTATCTTCAACTTTAGATAGTTTATAGAGATATATGATCAGGGTTATTCCGGTTATTATCCAGTAAATCAATGACTGCCCTATAGGCAGTATTCCGTCAGGTAAATGCATTATAAACCTCCATTTCCAAATATCAATTTTATTTGAATACTATTAAATTTAACTTAAATAAGGTGGAGGTAGTATATAAGATTAACTATAAAGAAACCTCAGAAGACCTTAAAATTTAAAAAGAGTATTATAAATCCAGAATAAAACCTGATAATTATAAATAAGAAATAAATACCGAATTAAATTATTTAGTTATTTAAAGGCTTCAATTAGTTTAATTTAATTAACTAATTTCCAGTGAATCAAATTTGATTTAACAAAACCATAACCAATCACTTTATTACTATTTAAAAGTAATTTTATCTTAAGAATTATATAAAAGGCATACAGACACCTTCAGGCAGCGATAACATGGTTAATAAGAAGAACTACGTCATGGAACTTAAAGCAAGGGATATTACTCTGGAAAAAATTGGAGGAAAGGCGCTCAATTTAAGTAAAATGTCAAAAGCAGGTTTTAATATTCCCCCAGCATTAGTAGTAGGGGTGGATGCCTATGATTTTTTTATTAAGCAGAATCTAGAAGCTGAAATATCGAAAATACTTGCATCTATTGATTTTAATAATGATAAATCCTTATCTGAGGGATGTGCCTCCATTAGAAATTTAATTAAGACAGAAAAAGTGCCAGATGCCATACTGGTAGAAATTAATAATAAAATAGAAATCCTTCCACCCGGTTACTATGCGGTAAGATCATCTGCAACATCAGAAGACCTGGATGATGCCAGTTTTGCCGGACAGCTGGATACATTCTTAAATATAAGAAAAGAAGATATTTTAGAAAAAATTATTGATTGCTGGGCCTCTTACTGGAATGAACGGGCAGTTAAATACCGGCACGACTCCTCTATTGAACACCTAGATACGGCACAATCCTCTGCAGGTATAGCGGTACTGGTACAAAAGATGGTGAATGCCACCGTAAGTGGGGTAACCTTCACCGCCAACCCGGTAAATGGAAGTGAAGATATAGTTATTGAATCTACCTGGGGTCTGGGTGAAGCTATTGCCTCTGGTTTGGTCACCCCGGATACTTTTGTTTTAAGTAGAAATGGTGAAGTGCTGGAAAGGAAGATTAAATCCAAAAACAAGGGATACTTCCTTAAAAATGGTGAAAATACTTTAGTGAAACTGAAAAAAGAGGATCAGGAAAAACCCAGTCTTGATGTAAAAGTTCTTAAAAAACTATTAAAAAGTGCTCTGGAATTGGAAAGCTTTTTTGGGGCTCCTCAGGATATTGAATGGGCCCAGGAAGATGATGAACAGATATATATACTCCAATCAAGGCCTGTAACCACCCTCAGCATGGATAAGGATGATATTTTATGGACCCGGGCTTATGGAGATGAATACTGGGCCGATGCCACCACCCCGCTTTTTTTTGATGTGATGGGTAAAATGCTCACTGATTATGTAAACCATGAAGGGGCCAGGATAATGGGTTATGCAGAGATAACAGACTCCAAGCTGCTAAAACTCCATAAATCCAGAGTTTATTTTAATAGCTGGGTTTTAGAAAAAGCTTTTTCTTATTATCCTAAATTTGCCCGGTCCAAAGAATTATTAAATTATTTCCCCCTGGAAGATCAGGAGCGAATATCAAAATACCCTTCTATTTTACATAAAACCTTACTTTCCCAGATTTTAGTAGCCATCAGGGATCCAGATGGTATGATGCACCGGACCGATAAAGCCTATAGAAAATGGGCCCAGGGATTCCTGAAAAAATGTGAAGATTTTGATGAGGTTGATTTAGTTGAATTAAGCAACACCCAGCTTATGGAGCTTTATAATAAGATTGAAAATGCAGGAATAAAGCACTACCAGCTGATAAGGTATGGTATGGTCTCCCATTCTATAGCCACCAATTTAATGATAAAAAACTGGCTGGTTAATTGGTTGGAGGATAAAGATGGGTCACTTTATGCGGGTCTAATATCTGGTTTAGATGATAATAAAACAATAGAAATGAATATCCGATTTTCAGATATGGCTAAAATTTTAAGAGAGGATTCAAATTTACAGGGCATGATAAATTCAATTTCTGATTTAAGTTATTTAACTCCAACCCAGCTAACTGAATTAATTTCTTCTAATTCCGACTTTGAAGAAAGTTTTAATCAATTTATTAAGGACTATGGTCACCGTTCCAATACCCGGGAAATACTTTATCCCCGCTGGAGGGAAGATAAAGCTTACATTTTAGAGGTAATAAAATTATTATCATCATCAGATTTGGATTTGCGAAAAAAAGAAGTAGAGAGTAAGAAAAATAGGTTTGAAACTGAAAAAGAGGTTTTAAAAAGAATAAGAAAGCAAAACTTCGGTTTTTTCAAAGCCAGAATATTTAAAATAGTGTTAAATTTAGCCCAAACCTATTTAACCTTCCGGGAAAATCAGCGTTTTTATTTAGATCATTTGCTTTTCCGGCAAAGATTGATGTTGCAGGAGATGGGAAGGAGATTAATAGCAGAAGGTGTCATATCTCAAGGGGATGATGTTTTCTTTTTCTATGAAAAAGAGTTATTTTCTTTTTTTAATAAATCTCCACCAGATAAGATGATTATTTATTCCTTAAAAGAGAAAATTCTAAAAAGAAAAAAGGAATTTTTCCGTTATAAATCATCTTTACCTCCGAAATTCTTAAAAAACGGGATTGAATTTGATGATACCGTTATGGAATATAACAAAAGTGCCATTTATGGGGCTGCTGCTAGTCCCGGAATATTCCAGGGGGTGGCCCGGGTGGTGGACTCTATTGGAGAATTGTCACTACTGGAAGAAAATGAAATCCTCATTACCAGCAATACCGATCCTGCATGGACTGCCATATTTTCGAAATTAGGAGGTCTTATTACTGAAACAGGAGGCATATTATCCCACGGAGCGGTAATTTCTCGTGAATATAGGATACCTGCTGTTACTGCAGTTAAAGGAGCTACTAAGATTTTTAAAACCGGTGATGAGTTGGTGGTGGATGGTAATGAGGGAGTAGTTTATATAAATGAAACGAATTCTTTAAAAAAAAAATAGAGGGCAGGTGATGGTATGGATTTAGAAACACTAAAAAACCATGAAGAATGGAATGAAAGCTATTATTTTAATTTTCATGACCAAAATAATGATTTAACGGTCTTTATGCGTATTGGGAATAAAGTTAATAAAAATGAAAAGTCCATGTTCTTTTATTTGATGTCTTCTGAAATTATGGCTGGAATTAAATTGGAAGTTCCCTGTGAGGATAGGCCCTGGAGTATTGCCGGTTTAGAGTACCAGGAAACAGGTCCCTGGAAATGGAGACTGCAGTATGATGGTCCCCTTTTTAATCCTCAGGATAAATCAGAATTTAAAGTTAAAATGGATGTTATATGGGAATCTTTAAACCCTCTGATGGATTATAGTAACTGTGTGGATGAAAAAGAAACCCAATTGTCATCTAAAGTTGCATCAGAGCATTATGAACAGTTTGGAAAAGCAAAAGGTACGATTATAGTTGATGGGAAAACATGGGAGATTGAGGCCCTGGGTGAAAGGGATCTTAGCCGGGGTATACGCCAGTGGGGATCACCCCGGATGTGGATGTGGATTAATTCACAGTTTTCCAGTGAGGAAGCATTTAATATCACCAAACTTTCTGTAGCAGAAGGAGATATAGATGCCGGATACTTCTATCAGGACGGAGTTAATAATACCCTTATAAAAGCAGATATAGATTTAAAAATGGATAAGGGAGTGCCCTCTAAATTTTACATGCTATTAAAAGATAAAAAAGGTGGGGAGTATCCGGTTGAAGGGAAGGTTATTAGAATGAGCCTTATTCCTGTTGAAGGAGATATGATACTTATGGAGACTCTTTCCCATTACACCTGGGATAATAAAGAAGGTTATGGTGTGGCAGAGTTTCTGGTTCCGGATTCTAAAAAGATAAAGTAATTACTGAGCTTAAGTCATATATCCTCTTATTCGATGTATTTAATTTATAAAACTAAAAAAAAAAGGTGAATAATTAATGTGGGAATCTATTGGCACCATTTTGCATGGTGATCCGGTTGATAAAAAAGAAGTAAACCGAATGAGGGATCTGGTATTATTTGAGGGCCCAGAGACTAAAAAAAAGCTGGTAAAATTTTTCTGCCTCCTTATTCTCTCTTCAGGTATTGCTACTTATGGGCTTTTAGGAGATTCTGTAGCGGTGGTTATCGGGGCCATGATTGTCGCACCCCTGATGTTACCTATAATGGGACTTGCTTTTAGTATAAGTATTGCTGATCGCCTGGCCATTAAGCATTCATTACTTTTAAGTATAGGCGGCATACTAACTGCCATAGCAGTGGGTTTTATTTTAGCATGGCCTTTAAGTAATTTTTTTCAAGTCCAGAATATTGATCAGGTGATGGTGCGGACTTCTCCCCGTCTTTTAGACCTTCTTGCTGCTCTTATAACCGGTTTTGCCGGGGCTTTTGCCATGTCCCGCCATGATGTTTCAGATACACTTCCAGGAGTAGCCATCGCCATATCCCTGGTACCTCCACTGGCCAATGTGGGTATTTTAATGGCAACATCAAATTATTCGCTGGCTCTGGGCAGTCTTCTACTTTTTATGACCAACTACTTTGCCATACTCCTCACCGGAGCATTGCTTTTTGGGATTATGAGCTTTCCTAAAGTAGCCATTCTAAAACAATCTTTGAGTGCTAAAAGAAGCGGTATTATCATAGCTATAGTAATGTTGGTTTTGATTGCAGTACCCCTTGGTTATACAGGTTATAATATTTTTATAGACAATAGCATAACCCAGAATGTTAATGAGGCCTCTATCAACTGGTTAAGTGGAAGTGGATTTGAAGTTATTTCAGTTGATGCTGAATCAGTAAATGAAGAAGTTATATTAAGAGTTATAGGAGAAGGCGAGCTACCACCTATTGCAGATCTAGAAGAAATGATAAAAGGAAAACTTTATGGAAAAACTTTAAAGGTGGAAGTGGTTTATTCCAGTACCTATTTCCTGGATGGTGGATAAATTAGTTAGATTAATCCTTTTTTAGTATCAGATTATCCCCTATTTGATGGACCATTTTAAAGGGGATTATGGTCTCTTGTGAGGATAATTTGAAAATATTTGCCATTCCGCCCTGACCCATAATTATAGATTTAATTTTTCGAGTATCATCATCCAAGACCACATCTATTACCTTCCCCACCACCATTCCAGAATTATTTAAAACTTCTTTTCCAATAATTTTTTCATTTATTCTGATTCTCTTACCTGATTTAATATTTTTATTCCCACTTAAACTTTCTATTTTTTGATTTATTCTGGAAATACTGGAATTAATACGGTAACTATTATCAAAAACCAGATCAAAGTCTTCATCATCCTTTTTATTCATACTGAAAATTCCTCCCCCATAAAAATTTTTAAAATATTCGCCATAATATGAGTGTAATAGATTCCTGAATAATCTAAGGTCTATTATTTACTTAATTCTATAAAATATTATTCAAAATATACTTTAGTTCCGGTTATATCAAAAAGTCATTCCGTTTAGCATAAATAATAAATTAACATCGTAACATTAAATGGAGAGGTCCCCCAATTTTTACCGGCACAGAAAAAAAACTCACTCTGTAATTAATAAAGTAATAATATTTTTTTAATATATGCTCTAAAAATCCAAAACTATAATTAATTAGTAAATTAAATAAAATAAATCTTAATTTTAAAGTATTACATTTAAATAGGAATTTTTAAGGTGAGTTATTAGATGAAAAATTGGCAAAAATTACTGGGAATTTTATCATTAATAATAATTATAGGAGTAGCTTTATCCTTTTTAGTATTTATTAATGAATCAGAGTCCAGTGAGAGAATAAATATATTATTATTAGGTTCAGATGACCGTACCGGGCAAATGAGGGGAAATACAGATTCAATGAGTGTTTTATCCATTGATAAAAATACCACAGAGGTTTCTCTTCTTTCCATACCAAGGGATACCAGGGTTGATATTCCTGGAAGAGGGGTGGATAAAATAAATTCAGCCTATCCCTATGGAGATATTGATACCACCATAGAAACCGTGGAGAACTTCCTGGATATAAGAATTGATTATTATATTCTGGTTGATTTTAAAGAATTTAAAGAAATGGTGGATACCCTGGGAGGTATCACTCTGGATGTGGAGCCCCATGTTGCTAGAGCTGTTCCAGAATTACATGGAAAATCTGGTATAAGTAGATTAAATGGTGAAGAAGCTTTAGCATATCTTCGCTTTAGGTTTGATGAAGATGCAGACCCGGGAAGAGTAAGAAGGCATCAAAAAGCAATACAATCTATTATACAGGAAACATTAAACCCATCAAATATCAGTAATGCCCCTGCTATTTTAAACCAGCTACGTAAAAATGTAAGAACCAACATCCCCCCTCTAGAAACCACTTTGATTGATACACTGATTCAGGGATTTGATATAGAAAATTCTAAAACCGCGGTAATTACTGGAGAATGGGTTACCATTAATGGAATTGTTTATCTCATTCCAGATATGGATAAAACTGAAGAAATGGTAGTGGAATTAGGGTTGAGAAAGTAAGGCCCTATTCCAATGAGACTAAATGAAATAACCCCTATTTCTTTAGTAATTATATCCCCTTCAGTTAGATAACCTGTTTTTACTAAAAGAAAGTAAAAACTATAATCTACTACTTATTTAATTTAATTTTTTAATGAAAATAGTGTTGTATACTTATTCTATTTGAATTAAAAGATTACTCTTGTTTTATGACTTTAATTTGATAAACGTTTTTTTTTCGAAAAAATTAGATAATCCTGTCCCCAGATAGAAAGGTAAAGTTTTAATAAAATTGGATACAAATTATTATATACAAATTTTTGGGGGGGGGAACTAATTTGATAAAAGAAATATTACTTTTGAGTTTAGTAGTGATGATGTTGGCTGGTGCCGCATCTGCAGCTAAAGGAGGTATGCCTGCAGCACATGGTGTAGATGGTAAAACATTCGGTGCTGCTGTAAGCGGCCTGGCGCAAACCAATCCTGCAGCTTTAGCTGACCATGTAAGTGCAAAAGCTGGTGGATTGCCTGCAGCACATGGTTTAAGTGGAAGTGGTTTTGGTGCTGCTGTAAGCAGCCTGGCGCAAACCAATCCTGCAGCATTAGCTGAACATGTGAGGGGAAAATAAGAATTAATTTCTTTTTTCTTCTTTTTTTATTTAAAAAATCTTTTTTTATAATTAATAGAAAAATATATAAATAAGCCAAATTTATGACCAGAATTTTAATTAAAGCCGTATTTAAGCCTATTTTTAATCGAATCCTTTTTATAAGATGAAAATCGAAATAAGTATATGGGTCCTGATAATGAGAAAATACAGCCAATAATTATTAGAAAACCAGAACTAAGGGATGGTAATTCGATTTACCAGCTGGTATCCCATTCACCACCACTGGATATTAATTCTTTGTACAGCTATTTACTGGTATGTGCACATTTTAATAAAAGCAGTGTGGTGGCTGAATACCAGGGAAAAATAGTAGGGTATGTTTCTGCTTATATCCATCCTCATAAAAAAGATACTCTTTTTATCTGGCAGGTGGCTGTTGACTCTTCTATGCGAGGTAAGGGTTTAGCAAACAGGTTATTAATGAAATTAATAGAGAGAAAAGGACTTGAAAATATAAGATTTTTGGAAACAACGGTAAGTCCTTCCAATCATGCATCCCGGGCTTTATTTGAAAAATTAGCCCGGAAAATGCAGGCTAATTTAAAAGAAGTGGAATTCTTAAGTAGTGACCTTTTTGGTGAATCCGGTCATGAAGAAGAACCCCTCCTCATAATAGGACCCCTTAAAAAATCAGGAGATTAATTTAAGATTGATATTATGACATCACTTCGGTGATAAAATAAGAGTGATTAGATGAAAACTTTCAAACAACATGAATCTCAAGTTAGAAGTTATGTTAGAAGTTTCCCTGCTGTATTTGAAAAGGCAAAAGGATCCATCCTTTGTGACGAGCAGGGAAAGGAATATATAGACTTTTTTGCAGGTGCTGGAACCTTAAATTATGGGCATAATAATCCCCTGGTATCCAAAGCACTGGTGGATTACATTAATAAGGATGGGATAATCCATGGCCTGGATAAGGCTACCACCGCCAAAAAGCAGTTTCTGGACAAGTTTTATGACACCATACTTCAACCACGACATATGGAATATAAAATCCAGTTCACCGGACCTACCGGGACCAATGCTGTTGAATCCGCCCTTAAATTAGTCCGAATGGTGAAGGGCAGGTCTAACGTCATATCATTTACCAATGCCTTCCACGGATTAACCATGGGCTCCATGGCTGTAACTGCCAATGCATTTTACCGGGATGAAGCCTTTATTAACCGTACCAATGTGAGTTTCATGCCTTTTGATGGGTATTTTGGAGAAGAGGTAAATACAGCCAAGTATTTAAGAACCTTTTTAGAAGACCAGAGTAGTGGAGTGGATCTGCCGGCGGCTATAATCCTGGAAACCATACAGGCTGAAGGTGGAATCAATGTGGCCAGTGATAAATGGTTGCAGGATATTGAACAAATCTGTCGTGACTTTGATATTCTGTTAATTGTGGATGATATTCAGGTGGGAAATGGTAGAACCGGTACTTTTTTTAGTTTTGAAAATGCAGGAATCAATCCAGATATTATAACCCTTTCCAAGTCCATAGGAGGAGGTTTACCCCTTTCCATGGTACTCTTAAAAGGCGAACTGGATCAGTGGAAACCAGGGGAACATACCGGTACATTTAGAGGTAATAATCTGGCCTTTGTAGCATCCCGGGAACTTTTAAGTTACTGGGAAAATGATAGTCTCTCCAAAACTGTTCAAAACAAAGAAAAGATAATAAAAGAAAGATTAAATGAAATATCAAACAAATTCCCCACCACCGATTCTAAAGTGCGGGGAAAAGGAATGATATGTGGACTTAAAGTTCCTCTTAGAGGTTTTTGTGGAGATATATCTGAAGAAGCATTTTCCAGAGGTTTGTTAATTGAACTGGCGGGAGCCCAGGATGATGTGCTTAAATTATTACCTCCTTTGACCATTGAAAATGACTTGCTGCAGGAAGGTCTGCAAATCATTGAGGATTCTATTGACTCTGTTCTGGAAAGAAGAGAAGCCATGGTGGAAGGTCTCAATAATGATAGTTAGAACCATTAAAGATATTGAGGGAACCTCCCGGGAGGTTTTTGCCGACAATGGTAACTGGGTAAGCAAGCGTCTTCTTTTAAAAGAAGATCAAATGGGTTTTTCCTTTCATGAAACTATAATTCACGCCGGTACTGAAACCTTAATATGGTACAAAAACCACTTAGAAGCAGTATACTGTGTTGAAGGGGAAGGAGAAATCGAAACCACACCTGAAGGTGAGGTATATGCTATTAAACCCGGTACCATGTATGCTCTGGATAAACACGACCGTCACTATCTGCGGGCCTTTAAAAATGATCTGAAACTGTTATGTGTTTTCAATCCCCCGCTGGAGGGTGGGGAGGTGCATGATGAAGATGGTTCCTATCCTATTAAATAAAAAAACCACTATAAATTTAATAGTTATCCCACTTTAGGGAAAAATTTAAAAGAGGAAAACTTTAAATCTTCTTAATTTTTTTTTGTTTTATCATTTTCTAAGTATTACTGCTTTAAATAAACAAAGTTCACCAAAAGTAGTATTATTAAATAAATAGGCCTTAAAAAACCCGCATACTTGACACTAATCAAAATATTATATAGTCATCAAAAACAAAAATATAAGTAGAATTTGTAAAGTCCAATAAATTTGACTGCAAGTTCTACTAAAGGGGTGATTTAATGTCTGAAATATATGAAAAAATGATAAAGGAAGCCATGCAGGCTCAAAAAGCAGATGTTGAAACAATAAAGAATAAAAGGGGTTCTGATTTCAAAATAAAAGACACCAAGGCCTACTTTGATGTGGTGCAGGGTATGAAGGCCGTGGGGGACCAGAGCCAATCTGTAATTGATTTACATGTTGACTCTGTTAAAGCTCACTACACTATTTTAGACGGTCTAACTGACACCATAAGACCTGAAGACGATCCTTTTGTAGAACACTATCAAACACCAGTGATTTTAGAGATATTATCTGATGAAGATTCTGCTTTTGAAAAAAGTATGGAAAGCTTTATAGATGCCATAGGAAAAGCAGAGGCTTTAATTGGTAAAGAGTCTGTTAGAAGATACGGTGGATTTTATGGACCCACCTGTGTGGTTGATTTTGCATTAATGCCCGGTAGTACCAGTAACACCGTAAATAGAATTCTAAGAGAAACAGACATTCCAGAAATGCACAAACAGGCCATATTATCCGCAAAATCATGGGGTATGAACACTTCTTATGGTATTGGAGAAGTATTTGCCAATGAATTAGAAGGAGGTGCCACCGCAGCAGAAGCAGTGGAAAAAGAAGTGGCCATGGTTAAAAAGATATACCAGGAACCGGTAACTGCCCAGGCTGAACTCATGGATTCTCTAGGACACAGTTCCTTTGATGTGCGTAAATATATGAGCCAATACCGTACTAAAATGGAAAAAACCATAAAAGCGGCCGTAGATGATGGAGTACACTATGGAAACATTTTAACTGTACCGGCCTACTGTGTAGGTGATATATCTCACCACATCGCCCAGTCCACCTTTAATATGTGTAAAGACGATGTTATAATGGGCATAATAGAAGCAACCACTGCCGTAATGGATAAAACACTAAATGATAACTTAAATAACTTCAAAAGCGAGTATGATGTTTTAACCCTGGCTACCGGAGCTTCAGCCTGTGCAGTAGAATACATACTGGAATTAGATGGATTCAATGCACCTATGGTGGTAGATTTACTCACCAAAAGATTCCACAATTACGTACAGCTCTACCCCACCCGGGGAGCAGCCGCAGAACTCCACAACAGTGACTTCATGGATATGATTTTCCGAGGATGGAAACACCTGGATGAAGCACGTAAATTAAGAAATGGTGTTGAAGGTCCATTAGAACCAAAGGTAAGTGGATTTAAAGTGGATTTAGAGCCCATACATCAAAATGAAGTTATCATGAACCCACAACGCTACACCTACCCGGCCTGTGCCATCACCGTAAGGTACTCCTCCCTGATGAGGTTATCTGACTATCCATGTCTGTTAACCAGCGAACCGGTCACCGCCACCTTGATGACCAACATCATTGCTCTGCACAAAGAAAGTGCTGCTTCACCAGCCCGAACATGTAAAAACTGTGCTGCAGCCTCTTTAGTAGATTTCCGTCACAACCACTGCCAGTGGAGAGAAGCGGTATAAAAATCTACTTTTTTATAATTTTTTTGAGGTGAAAAAATATGAAATGTTACATATGTGCCCAGATGGGAAAAGATACTGATGCTGTGGCCGTTTGTATAGTCTGTGGAATGGGACTTTGCATGGACCATGCCATAAGAGAAGAAGTGGACATATGGGAAGGAGGATATCCATTCCCTTCAGAGAAAATGGAAAAAACCATACCTCGAATACTCTGTCCACCATGTTATGAAGGACTAAAAGGGGATTAAAATGGTTTCACTTTCTAAAAGGATGCTTGCAGAGTTCATAGGAACATTCCTGCTGGTATTTTTTGGTGCTGGAGCAGCGGTTATAACCTTAATGATCAGTGCCGGGCAACCCACCCCTAATGAATTTAATATAGGGATAGGAGTACTGGGTGGTCTGGGAGACTGGTTAGCTATTGGTCTAGCATTCGGTATAACAGTAGCAGCATGTATTTATGCATTTGGACGGGTATCGGGTTGCCATATCAATCCGGCAGTTACCATTGCCCTGTGGGCCATTAAGAAGTTCCCATCAGGTGATGTTATACCCTACATAATTGCCCAGCTGGCAGGTGCCTCACTGGCCAGTTTCCTCTTTTTTGCAAGTGTTGGTCCAGATGCCCTGGCCATTGGAGGTTTAGGTGCCACAGCACCATTCCCAGGTATAGGTTACATGCAAGCTATACTGGTGGAGGCCATCGGAACATTCCTGCTCATGATTGCCATTATGGGTGTGGCCGTGGATAGAAAAGCAACTCCTGGATTTGCTGGTCTGATTATAGGTCTAACTGTGGCCGGAGTAATTACCACTATAGGTAATATTACCGGTGCATCCATTAACCCCGCCCGTACCTTTGGTCCTTACCTGGGACAGCTGTTACTGGGTGGTGCCAACTTATGGGAATTTTTCCCTATTTACATCATAGGGCCCCTAGTAGGAGCAGTGCTGGCTGCAGTAGCATATAATTATATGAGTGCAGAAACGGCCACCTGATAAAAAAAATTAAATTTTTTTTTTATTTTTTTTAAAAGATATTTTATCATTAGAAATAATTTTTTTTAAACCCTAAAAAAATAAGATATGTATTTAAAAATAAATTAGAAGGATAATTTAGATATCCTTTCCATGGCTTTTTTAGTATTTTCCAGGGTGTTGAAAGCAGTTATCCTGAAATAACCTTCCCCACTAGGTCCAAATCCTGACCCGGGAGTTCCCACCACATGGACCTCATTTAATAGCAGATCAAAGAATTCCCAGGAGTCCATACCCTCTGGTGTTTTTATCCAGATGTAAGGGGAGTTAACTCCACCATAAACATTCAAACCTATTTTTTCCAGACTATCCCTGATAATCCGGGCATTTTCCATATAATAGTTAATGTATTCTTTTATTTCAGATTGTCCTTCCGGAGTGTATACTGCTTCTGCAGCCCGCTGAATTGGATAGGAAACCCCATTAAATTTTGTGGTTTGTCTGCGGTTCCATAGTGGATTTAAGGCCTGGGCCTTACCTTCTGAATCATAGGCCATTACCTGTTTTGGTACCACGGTGTAGGCACACCTGGTTCCAGTAAAACCGGCATTCTTGGAAAAGCTCCTGAATTCAATGGCCACCTCTTTTGCACCTTCAATTTCATAGATACTGTGAGGTATATTATCTTCCTGAATGTAGGCTTCATAAGCCGCATCAAAGAGGATTATAGATTTATTTTCCCGGGCATAGTTTACCCAACGACTCAGTTCTTCTTTGTTTAAGACCGTACCGGTGGGATTGTTAGGTAAGCAGAGGTAGATTAAATCCACTGGTTCTTCGGGTAGTGAGGGGACAAAATCATTTTCAGCAGTGCAGGGAAGGTATACCAGTTTCTGGTAGCGCCCTTCCTCATCCATAGGTCCGGTTCTACCTGCCATTACATTGGTCTCCACATAAACAGGATACACCGGATCAGTTACAGCCACCACATTATCCAGACCAAATATTTCCTGGATATTACCGGTATCGCACTTGGCCCCGTCACTGATAAAAACCTCGTCTGAATCCAGTTCTATACCCCGGGATTGAAAGTCATTTTTAATTATTTCCTGGATTAAAAAGGAGTAACCCTGTTCTGGTCCATACCCCCGGAAGGTATCCGGTTGTCCCATTTCATCCACTGCCTTTTTAAATTCCTTTAAAACAGTAGGAGGTAAGGGTTTGGTTACATCACCAATACCCAGGCGAATTATTTCTGCTTTCGGGTTTTCTTCCTGGAATTTATTTACTCTCTGGGCAATTTCAGCAAATATATAACTACTTTTAAGTAATAAATAGTTTTCATTTATTTTTACTACCATGTTTACTACCTTCTATATTTTACATTTAATTAATCAGGGGTGGGCATAATAGAATATTAATTTATCATTAAGTATCTTATCAAGTCGGGCAAATCCAAATCGTTCCATTTGAATAACATCGCCTTTAGTTAATTTATCACAATCCGGTTCAACCCATCCTTTTATGATGCTGGCATCGGGCATTACCACTTCAGTGGAGATATTACTATCAGAAGGCACCCATTGTACAATTTGGGCCTTCAAAGCTCGAGCTTCCTCGAAGGTGTGGCTGTGATAATCCACTTTACCATTTCTAACCTCCACATTTACCGCATCCATTAACCGTAGTATTTGATCTTGTTCTAAGTCATCGGCATTAAGATAAACATTTCCCGTGAAGGGGATTTTTCGGTACCCTCTTTTTAAAAAATCAGGGTGCAGTGGTCTTTCTACTACTCCTAAGACTTCTTCAGGTACATTTTTAATTTGTACTTCCTGTGCATCTCCTACAAAGAAGTAACGGTTGGATTTTTCCTCCAGAATATTACGGTTGAGTCCATAAATCTTTTTCCAGCTGATTATAGAATCTGATATCTTAACCCCAATTTCTTGCATCAATTCATGTATAGCCTGGGGATTTATACCCCTTCGGGCTATGGCCCGGATGGTACCCAGCCGGGGATCATCCCAGCCACTGTACTTACCCTCTTCTATTCCCTGTCTGGCTTTAGATGTACTTAAGGCCACATCATCCATTTTAAGTCTTCCATAATGTATAAAAGCCGGTACTTCCCATCCCATGTGGTCATAGAGATATTTTTGTTTTTCAGAATTGGCCAGGTGGTCTTTACCCCTTAAAACATGGGTTACGCCCATTAAATGATCATCCACCGCCACCGAGAAGTTCATCATAGGATAAATTTTATATCGAGTTCCGGTACGGGGGTGATCTTCTTCCACCACCCTCATGGCCACCCAATCTCTTATAGCTGGATTTTTATGAGCAATATCTGTTTTTACTCTTAATACGGCTTCACCTTCAGCCATATTCTCCATTTGACCCCATTTAATTAAATTCTCATCCACAGTTAAATCCCGACAGGGGCAGGGTAGGGAATTGTCTTTTAATTTCTTAAATTCTCCCCCGGGACAATTACACATATAAGCGGCCCCTTTATTTATGAGTTTTTCGGCATAGTCATAATATATGGGGATCCTATCACTCTGAATGAATGTTTCTTGATATTCGACCCCTAACCAACTTAAATCTTCACTTATCATCTGGTAAGCATCGGGATCAACCCGGCGGGGATCAGTATCTTCTATCCTTAAAATTAGTTTTCCCTGGTATCTATCCACATATTCACTATTTAATACCGCTGCCCGGGCATGTCCTATATGTAATGGGCCACTGGGGTTAGGTGCAAACCTTAAAACGACACCCTGGTGTGGTTGGGGAAGGTTAATGAGTCCTTTTTGTTCAACCTTCTTTTTTTCTTCAATTTTACCCCCAATTTTTTCCAGTTCCAGTGTTTGTTGTTTTAGATCCATAGCATTAACTTTATCTAAAATGGTTCGGGTAATTTTTGCAATTTCTTTAGCCTCTTTTCTTAAATCTGGCTGGGAACTCATTATGGATCCTATTACTGCACCCTGGTTGGCTTTTCCCTTATGTTTAATTGCATTTATAAGGGCGTGTTGGTATACCACCCTTTCCATGTTGCTCATATAAAATCACCTGATTATAGAAAATAATAATCTAATTTTGTCTTTCCAGGACATAATCTGCCAGTAAAATTAAAGCAGCTTTAGCTTCAGAGTCATCAAAGATATCGAGTAGTTCTTTAGCTTTTCTCACGTTATCCAGAGCAACTTTATGAGTATATTGCAAGGAGCCATATTTCTCAAAGATAGCTATTGCTTCACCTACTCCATCAGGATTATTTTCCTTAAGGATGGAGATTAGTTTTTCTTTATCCTCAGGAGAAGCTTTTTCCAGGGCTTTAACCACCATTAAAGTCATTTTACCCTCAACAATATCACTTCCCACTGGTTTTCCCAGGGATTCCTCGTCACTTACCACATCCAGATAATCATCCTGGATCTGGAAGGCCAGTCCAATTAGTTTACCATACTCCTCCAATGCAGCTACTTCTTCCGGGTTTCCCCCACCAATTATGGCCCCTCCTTTAGTGGCAGCAGCAATAAGGGCCGCGGTTTTTTTATAAATCATGTTCATGTATTCTGCTTCACTTACCTCAAATTTTCCTTCAAAGCTCATGTCGCAGGCCTGACCTTCGCAGATTTTAATACAAGAATCAACCACCGTATCTAAAGCTTTTATGACTCTTTTATAGGATGATTCATCTATACGGGTCCTTATAACTGTTTCAAAAGCCTTGGAAAAAAGGGTGTCTCCCGCCAGGATGGCCATAGGTTCCCCCCATATAACATGAACCGAGGATTTACCCCGCCTCATATCATCTTTATCCATGATATCATCATGGATAAGTGAAAAAGTATGTATGAGTTCTATAGCAGCAGCAGTTTTAAGAGCATATTCTGCTTTTCCCCCTACAACTTCACAAGTAAGTACCGCCAGAGCAGGCCTTATTTTTTTCCCGCCTGCCTTAATAAGATGATTTGAAGACTCATAAAGGTTAAGAGGAGTTATAGTAGATAATGCTTCCTCAATTTCATGGTCTATACTTTCTGAATATTTTTTTAAAATTTCCATAACTTCCATCAAACCCCTCCATTAAACACTTGAGCCTGGCCATTTCTTAAAACATGAACATCATTACCCAGTTTATATCCTTCTTCTTCTGCCAGTTCGGCATAGGCCCCCAGCATATTCAAGTCACCATGGGCAGGTATGATATGCATGGGGTTAAGCATTCTTATAAAGTCTCTATGGTCTTCTATACCAGCATGCCCTGAGACATGGGCATTAGCATATATCCGGGCTCCACTGGAGACCATTCTCCTCTCCATCAGATTACGGTTAGCGAAATTTACCGGGCTGGGAATAATTGGTGCTGATATTATCACATTATCACCTCTTTGAATATTAAATTGAGTTTTAGCATTGGCTATTCTAGGTAAAAGAGCGTCCACTTCACCTTGATGGCCAGTAGTAACCAGCAGGTATTCCTCCCTCTTATCTTCTGCTCGGGAAAGTGCCTTATTGACTGATTTAGGGCTTCCATACATACCTGCATTTTTTGGAAGTTTCAAAATACCCATGGATTCGGCCAGGCTACAATATCGTTCCATAGAACGACCCAGAAGCATTAATTTACGGTCGCTGTATTTAACTATGTCACTTATGGCCTGAATACGTTCAATATGAGAAGAAAAAGTGGTTATAATCATTCCTTCCTTTTCCTGTAGTGGGCCTTTCATAACATCTTCCAGTACTATCTTGGCCACCTTTTCAGAATGGGTTTTAACTTCCTCTTTTTCTGTTGCCCTGGTGGTTTCTACAATAAGGGCCAGGACTCCTTTTTTACCCAGTTCTTTCAATCTTTTATAGTCCGGGGGAGGAGAAATCTTCTGATGATTATCAAATTTAAAGTCAAGGGCATAAACTATTATTCCCTCAGAAGTATGTAAAGCAGCAATCACCGCATGAGGAATACTATGAGTAGAGTTAATAAATTCCAGAGTTATATCAGGAGATATCTGACATTTTTCTCCCGGTTTGAGTGATTGGAGAGGATTGGAAACCTTAAATTTTTTTTCTCCTTTTATGGTACTTTCAATAAGAGCCATGGTATAGGGTGTGGCAATAATAGGGGCCCCATATCTATGAGCCAATTTAGCCACCGCACCTATGTGATCCAGATGCCCATGGGTAAATACGATAGCCCTTACCTTACCCTCCACGTCTTTCATAAGGGTGTCATCCGGTATAATGCCCTTCTCAATTAAATCCAGGCTATGCATTCTTGAAATGTCAGTATCCTCATGGATATGTAATCTATCCAGGTGAATGCCCATATCGAATATTATAACCTCATCACCCACCCGAACCGCAGACATGTTTTTTCCAACTTCCTCATATCCCCCCATGGCAATAACTTCCACACTCAAAATTATAGCCTCCGGGCATAGTCTTCAGTATGGAATCCTCTTTCCTTGAGCCATTCTCTTGTTTTACCCCGGATAACTAAACTTGAGTTTTGAAGTTCCTCTAAATTGGAAGCTCCCACCAGGAACATGGCTGACTTTAAAGATTCCTGAAACCGTTCAATGACTTTAATTACTTCCTTATATCCAATATATGCTTCTTTTAAAACAGGCAGGGCAATTCCAACTCCGTCTGCACCTAAGGCTATAGCTTTAGCAGCATCAAGACCACTTCTTATTCCCCCAGAGGATATAACTTGAATATTGACTGATTGGCATACTTCAACCGTGCTTATAGCAGTAGGTATACCCCAATCCCAGTAAAGTTCTCCCAGATAACTATCATCTGCCCGGTAGGTTTCCACTGCTGCCCAGCTGGTTCCTCCTGAACCTGCTACATCAATAGCATCAATGCCTTTACCTTCCAGGATTAAAGCATCTTCTTGTGAAATGCCAGTTCCTGTTTCTTTAACAACCACCGGCACATCCACGGTTTTTACAATTTCACCAATAGATTTAGCATAACCCCTTGCATCAAGATCCCCTTCTGGTTGTATGGATTCCTGTAATGGATTTAAATGAACCGCCAGGGCATCAGCATCAATCATTTCCACAGCTTGCGGTGCATATTCTATTTGAGGAGCACCAATATTCCCTATTAAAAGGGCAGAAGGTGCTTCTTCCCGGGCTATGGTATAGGTGGAGGTGAGTTCTGGATTTTCAACCGCCGCCCTCTGGCTTCCCACACCCATACCAATTCCCATTTTTTCTGCAGCACGGGCTAATTCCCGGTTAATGGCCAGAGCAGCAGGATGGCCCCCGGTAATTGCAGATAGAATTATGGGTGATTGGAGTTCCTTTCCTAAAATTTCAGCAGATATATCGATTTCTTTCTTATTTACTTCACCTAAAGCTCTGTGAATAAGTTCTACATCCTCAAAACCGGTGGTTTTGTTCTTATACTGAACATCACAATGTGCACATAGCAGTAAATGTTCTAATTTTCGATTGGAAATCATGTTAACGCCCTTTAATGATTTAATAATTATTTTAGATGGAATTATTAGATGAAAATTCCACTAATTAGATAAAAACTATACTTTTATTTTTTAATAACTGTGCCTGGTACTTTTTTGCCCTTAAGGGCTTCTTCAATCAAGTTATTGCACCCTGCATTGATAATTTCTGATTCAATTCCAAGTTGGGCCAGTTTTAATAATTCTTCAAGTTTACCTATCATTCCGCCAGTTACATCCACCGTGGTGGTTGCATCAACAGAATCCAGTTCCTGAAGGGAAGAAAGGGTTTCAATTATCCGGGGATCTTTATTTAATTTCGGATTTTTATTGAATACCCCATCAACATCAGTTCCCAAAATCACCCTTTCTGGAAGAAGATTTTTCGCCAGATAAGAAATAATCTGGTCCCCTGAAACCACCGCCATTTGGATAGAGGGATCCTCATCTAAAACCACATCCCCATAGATCACCGGTACAAAGCCTTTTTTTAGATAACTATCTACAATACTGATATCTGCTTTATTTATTCGTTTATTTTCCGTGGTGATAAAAGAAGAAGGTTGAATAGAAATAGCAGGTACACCTTGCTCTCTTAAAGCATCACATACTATAGAATTAAGTTTTTTCACCCAGGACTGGGTAATAGTAAATCCCATTCTTTTTTTCTGAAAGTCTTCGTCAGAAGAAAATGGTTTTCCAATGGAGTATTCTCTGGCAAAAGGATGACCATATGATCCTGCCCCATGTACAATAATCAAATCAGATGTATTTGAATTTTTAATTTCTCTGGCAATCCTGTTTAAATGATTATGATTTACAGTAGGTTCTTTTGCAGCCTTATCAGTAATTATGCTTCCGCCTAACTTTAATATTATCATAAAGGCACCTTTAGTTATTTATGGTGAATTAAAACTCCTTCTTTTGAAAAATCTGCATTAATTGCACTATCTGTTTTTTGAAGGATATGAAGTACTTTCTCTAGTTTACCCGGGCAAAAGGCAATAATACTTCCCCCGCCCCCTGCACCTGTAATTTTAGAACCTAATGCACCATATTTACGTGCATTAAAAATCATCCGGGAGAGTTCAGGAGTGTTTACTCCCATAGAATCTAATAATCCCTGATTTATATTCATTAATTCCCCCAGGTATTCTTTATCCAGATTATCCTGTGATAGTAATTTTAGGGCCTGGCGGGTAATGTTCCCCACTGATTCAATAACCGGATCCATTATTTGAGGGAATCTTTCTCTTCTTTTTCTAACAGAATCCACCATTTCACCAGTATTGCCCCGGTAAGAAGTGTAACCCAGTATTAGAGAATTATCCAGATAGGCTTGATGGGAGGAAATTTCTGAATTTTCATCTAAATAAACCAGACCACCATTAGTACTAACTGCTGTATCCAGTGGGCTGGCTGCACCCTGAACCATTAATTCAACTTCATGGGCTTTTTTAGCTAAATTAGAAATATCAATATTTTTTTGATGTAAATTATATGCTGCTGCAAGTGTGGCAACAGTTACAGCAGCTGAAGAACCCATCCCCGCACCTACAGGCATTTCCATGCTGAGTTCAATTTCCAGAGGGGATCCATCATGGCCCAGAGACAGGGCCCCTAATATATAATTGACAATCCCTTTTTTTTGATTTTTAAGAATATCTATGCCTCGGGATAAATCAAAACTAGCTTCAAAATTTAAATCTGTAGATTTTATGGTAGATTTTTTCCCAGAGCTTTTTTTAAGAGAGACATATGCTCTTTTATCAACGGCAAAGGCCAGGGCAGGCTGTCCAAAAACAACTGCGTGTTCCCCAAAAAGAATTGCTTTACCTGGTGCAGATGCCTTGGATTCCATATGTTCACCTTTTAGCCTTCTGTGGCTTAAAATAATTTAATGATGATTATAACATCTTATTAATAAGTGCTTAGTAAATTTATAACTCATATTTCCCTAATAGTAAAATAAATCATGATATAAATTCATTTAAATAATAGGGAACCATAACCCACAACAGAACTATGATCTCCGGTAATATCTCCGCTGGTAGCATACTTTAAGATTTCAGCGCTCCTGGCACCTAATATTTTAGAGGCTATGCTGGCAGCAGCCACCGGACCATAGCCACACATGCTGATATTGTGCTGACGAATTAAAGCATACATCTGGCTTTCATCTAGCCGGGCAATAGCTTCTAAAAGTAGATGATCATTATGTGCTGCTATTTTTTGAGGCTGATAATGAGTAAAGTCCGTGCTGGCTATGATGACTATATTTCTTTTTAGCTCCTGAGCAGCAGTGGCAATGGATTTTCCAATTTCTAGAGATGTTTCTTCATCCTGCATCCACATGGATACTGGAACTATTTTAAAATCTGATTCAAAGTACTGTAAAAATGGTAAATGGACTTCACAGCTATGTTCCTGAGAGTGTGCCTGAGGATTGGTATCAATGATACTGGATTTAGAAACCATGAGACTGGCCAGTTCCTGATCAATTTCTACCAAGCCCAGGGGTGTTTCCCATTCACCTTTAACCATGGTAGAAACCCCGGAGCCCATTCCAGTATGGTTGGGACATAAAATAACAAAAGTGTCCGGGTATCCGTCTTCTACTAGTTGATAATAGGCATGGGCTGCCACTGGTCCGGAATAGACATAGCCCGCATGAGGGACAACCATACCCATTATGTTATGTTTATGGCCCTTTACCGGTATCTTTCCCGGACCCAGAGTATGCTGGAAGCACCATTTAATCCTTTTTTTTAGAGATACAGGATTGCTCTCATAGAAAAGTCCTGCCACGGCAGGTTTTCTTATCATATACTCACGACCTTAATAATATAAATTCAATTTATGTGTTAATTTATATCTTTTAAGCCGTATTAAATTTTCAATTCAAATTCAGTAGCAGGGATATCCAGTTCTTCATCTTCTTTAAGGATTCCTTTTTCACGGAGTAGCTGCTGGGCGAGTAGCCAGTATACCAGAGCAATAGCCTTTCTACCCTTGTTATTGACGGGAATTACCAGATCAACATTGCCCAGTAAATTTTCAGTATCACAAAGAGCAACTACTGGTATTCCAATTTGATTGGCTTCAATAATTGCCTGGGAATCAGATCTAGGATCAGTAATTAAAAGCACCTTAGGTTCTATGAACTTGGCATAGTTAGGATTGGTCAGAGTTCCAGGAATAAATCTTCCAGGTATGGTTTTAGTACCAGTTACTTCACCAAATTTTCTTACCGGTGCTTGACCGTATTGTCGGGTAGAAACCGCCAGTATATCATCAGTATCATATTTTGCCAGGAATTTGGCAGCATCCATAATTCTATCATTAGTTTTTCTTACATCTAAAACATACAAACCATCGGATCTGACCCGGTAAATATATCTTTCCATATCACTAGTTTTCTGTTGAGTTCCAATGTGCAAACCTGCTGCTAAATACTTGTCGAGTGGAATTAAAAGTTCTGACAACTTATCACCTCATTTTATATATTGTCGCCTCTTGTTTAATCTAAATAGCTTAGACACGACTACTGATTAAATATTATTTTATTTTTTTTTATTAAGGAGTAAATATTCCTTACTAAATTAGTTTAAATTAAGAATGGAAAAAGCTTAATCTTCATCTACATCGATAGCCTCTTTAGGGCAGACATCCATACAGACCTCACATAAGCTGCATTCTTCTAGATTTTGAATTACAATTTTGTCCCCTTCAATTATGAGGACTTCCATGGGGCAGACATCCACACATTCACCACAGTCTGCTCCATCACATTTTTCATAATCAATGACTATTTTTACCATTTATATCTCCTTTATAAGTATTATAAATAAACCAGCAACATAAATTTAAAAAGGATAGTTTGTTAATTTTTTTTTAGTTTATTTATTCAAAGAAGCCATTTGTGGATTAGCAACTTCTTCTTCTATACGTATCAGTTCATTGAGTTTGGCTATTCTCTCCCCACCTAAAGCTCCAGTTTTAATTAAAGGAGCAGAAAATGCCACTGCAAGATGGGCTATAGTTTCATCAGTTGTCTCTCCAGATCTATGGGATACCACAGGGACATATTGATTTTCTCGGGCCAATTTCACCGTTTCATAAGTATCGGTAAGTGTACCAATCTGATTAGGTTTGATGATAATAGAATTTCCAGCTTTCGCATCAATACCTTCTTGTAATATTTCTTTGTTGGTTACAAAGATATCATCACCACATATCAGGCATTTATGGCCGATTTTGGAAGTCAGCTCTGAAAATCCCTGGAAATCACCTTCATGTAGAGGATCTTCCACATAGAACATGTTATAGTTTTCAATTATTTCTTTAACAAATTCTATCTGTTCAGCTGTATCACGGGCTATGTTCTCCTGGGAGTATAAATACTTTTCCTGGGAAGAGTCCCACATTTCACTGGCAGCCATATCCAGGGAAGGTCGAATTTCTATACCCATTTCATCTCCAACTTCTTCACATGCTTTAGATTGGATTTCTAATGCATCGTAATTGGAAAGATTGGGTGCCCATCCTCCTTCATCACCTTTACCACCAGTGAAGGTTTTATCTTTTAACTGGATGAATTCTTTAATCTTTTTATGAACATTTGAATTGGCAAAAACTGCTTCGGTGATGTTACTAGCACCAGCTGGAACCACCAAAAACTCCTGGATATCAGGAGCATGTTTTCCTGCATGTGCCCCTCCATTAATCATATTACCCAGAGGATATGGTATTTCAGTACGCATACTGCCGCCTAAAAATTTATATAACGGCATATTATAGGAAGCTGCTGCCGCCTTAGCCACAGCCATAGAAACGGCTACAGTGGTATTTCCACCAATGGCTGAAAGATTTTCAGTCCCATCAATTTCCTTAAGTACCAGGTCAATATCCTGCAGGTCCTCTGCATCCATACCTATTAGTTCCGAGGATATAACATCCTCTACTTCGCCAATAATCTTATCTACCCCACCTTCAGGAAAGGCTACAACTTCGCGAGATCCGGTACTGGCTCCACTAGGAGCAGCAGCTCTTCCAAATCCATTCCAAGTTATAACATCTACTTCCAGTGTAGGGTTTCCTCTACTATCTAAAATCTTCCTTACACGGACGTCTTCAATAACGCTATCCACAAAAACACCTCTTTAGGCAAAAAATAATGGTTATTTTCTAATATCTAGAGGGATAACTTTCTTCTTAAGTTCTAATGTAGCTATATCAATAGGATCAAGAGAGTTTGGAACATCAACTAATGGTGTTGCTCCCATAGAAAGCTGAAGAGCTCTTGCGCCTATAATTCTGGCCTTTTCAAAACGGGTTAATTTACTTGATGCCATATCATCTCATCCCCAAAAAATTATATTTTTTAATTACAATATGATGATAATTATTAAATTAAAGTAATGGGACCGCCGAGATTTGAACTCGGGTCTCCAGCGTTCCGGTGTTGACCATCCCCGATCCAGTTGAATAAATGGCCTAGAATCATACAAGTTTTAATCCCCGCTACTTGCAGGGCCTGTGATATTCTTCAGATATTTAATTCAATGGCTGGGAGGATGGACCAAGCTACCCTACGGTCCCTACCATGTTTCTACATGAGAAATCAACATTCTTCTGCAACAATATCGATTTACTCCTAAATCATCTAAAACTACCTTAGGGTCTTCTCCCTCTGCAGTTCTATTCTGGTATTCATCGAAATATGCAGATACCACTTTGCCGCAGCTTATACATCTTACAGGAATCATAATAAATCAACGATTCTTATTTTTTTATAAATATAAAAGAATATAAGGTTATCGACTTATCGATAACTTTTCTGTTTTCTAGCTCTAGCTCCTCTTCCACCGTACTTTTTAGGTTCAGATCTTCGAGGATCTCCAACCAGCATGGTTCTGTCGTAATGAACAAACTTTTCCTTCAAATCCATGTCACTGGTCCACTGTACCAATCCTTTAGCAATGACCATACGGGCAGCTTCTGCCTGGCCCATTACTCCACCGCCAATGACTTTTACATCAATATCCAGGTCATTGGTAATGTCTCCAGCTAAGGTTAGAGGTTCTGCTATTTTCAGGCGAGCTATTTCCGGGTCGTAAAGTTCAACCGGACATTTATTTATCCGCACTCTACCTTTACCCTCTTTCACAGTACCCCGGGCAATAGCAGTTTTTCTCTTTCCGCTAGTATGAACAACTTTTTTCATCTATACACTTCCCTTCTTAATATAATCGGTTTAAACATAAATAGCTATTTTAAAATTTAGCTCCCAGAAGTTTAGAAATTTCTCCCAGTTCTATGCCTTTTTTAATATTTTCAAACTGTGCTTCCGGTATTTGATCAAGTTCAACTTCATTGAATTCTCGGGGGATTCCAACAAATGCTTTGAAGCCTTTAAAAGCTTCTCTACCTTTTGATTTTTTATAAGGAAGCATTCCTCTAACAGTTCTTCTGAATATATCATCTGGCCGTCTAGGGTATTTAGGACCCATGTCACGAGGGTTAGAAATACTGGCCCGGTCAACTCTCTGTTTGTATTTATTGTATGTCCACTCTTTGGAACCGGTGATCATTATCTTTTCAGCATTTAGAACCACCACTTTCTCTCCTTCTAAGAGTTTTTGACTTACCACACTGGCCAGCCTTCCCATGATGTGTCCTTCTCCATTTATAATCATAAAAACACCACTTATCTTTTTTTAACAGGTTGTTTTCCTGATACTTATTCAATAATTCGAATATTGCTCCCCTTAGGATTTTCTTCCAGTATGGTAGCTATATCCAGGCATTCTCCGCCTGCCTCTTTAATTTTTTCTTGAGCCATTTTAGAAAAGCCAAGTGCTACAACCTGTACTTTATGATCCAGATTGCCGCTTCCCAGAACTTTTCCAGGTATTAAAATTGTTTCATCAACACTGGAATTTCTACTGATTTTAGATAAATTTACCTGGGCTCTTCGGCGGTTAGACCTTTCTAATCGTTTGGCCAAGTCCTTCCAGATGGCCGCTTGTTCTTGATTAGATTGTTTCCTAAGATTTATTATTAATTCAATGATATTAGGATTAGTTTTGGTAATTTTTCTTACCATTATTAGCTTCCTCCTTCACAAAACGTTATAATTTTATCTGCTTTATTTGATAAAACATCGCAAGCTTTGATTAAAACCTCTTCCGGAGGTATTGATCCGTCTGTTTCTATAGTGAAAATGAAATCACCATCTTTATGACCTATAGTAATGTACTTATGGTCACAAACCCTCACACAACTCTTACACATGGAACAGTTTTCCAGGTCAACCACCTTTATCTGGTTGTCCTTTTCATCAAATTCCAGAACACCTCGAGGGCATGCATCTGCGCATTTCTGGCACTGATCACAATTTTCATCAATAGTTATATGAGGATAGTATTTGTAAGCGCATGCCGTGGTTGGTTCCCATTTAGCATGGTCCATACCAACGCCTAGTCGGGCAGTGGCTTCCAGTTCAACTTCCTGATCCTCCATGAGTTTTAGAAGAGGTATAGTATCGTATACTGGTTTTATTTTTGAGTCTTCTGAAGATAAGTCCCTGCTGTAAACTACCCCTGGTCCTTTTTTTCGTAGTACCAGAGATACACTGCACTTAGGGCATTGGTCCTCGCAATCACATTCTGAAGGTATCAAAAGAGCTTCAGCAGATTCAGAATCAGAAAATAAAGGAATCAAACCAAGACGATGAGCTAAGACCTCATCGAACATAGCAGATTCATTTTTAATCATATGCACGTCTTCTATTGCTATTTTAGGAACTTCCATCATGCAGATCCGGCGAATAGCATTGGCAAAAGACAGGTCTGAATCTCGAATTACGAAAACGAGTTCATTTTCTTGCTTTTTTTTGACATCAATCTCCATATTAGACCCTTCTTCCTCTCTTACCTCCAGGCCTTCCAGTCCCGTCGTGAGGTATGGGAGTTACATCTTCTATTTTTCCAATCCTTATACCAGCCCTGGCCAAAGCCCTGATGGTGGCCTGAGCACCTGGACCTGGAGTACGGGGACCGTTTCCACCAGGAGCACGTACCTTAATATGTAATCCTACGATTCCTTTTTCCCTTGCATCATCAGCAGCACGAGTAGCCGCTTCCATAGCAGCAAAAGGAGATGATTCTTGCCTATCAGCACGAACTACCTTTCCACCAGACCATTGAGTTATGGTTTCTGCTCCGGTTATATCTGTAATAGTTATGATAGTATTGTTAAATGATGAGTAAATATTAGCAATACCCCATTTTTCTTTTTCCGCCATTTTATCTCCTCTTAATCTGAACTTTCCTTAGCAGCTGCGGTTTTTTGAGTTTTAAATTGTTTAGCCACAGGGGATGAAAAATAGAAATCTATTATATCTTCTTCTCCTCTTTTAACCATATAGCTGGGGGATGTTACCTTTTTACCATCCATGGCAATGTGACCATGCACCACAAATATTCTAGCTTCTTTAGCTGTTCGAGATAATCCTTTCTGATGGACTACCGTTTGAAGCCTTCTTTTTAAAACATCTTCCACAGTTAAATTCAAAACATCTTCCAGTTTAGAATTTTCAGCCAGTATACCCAGACGGATTAAATGTGCTAAAAGCTGTTTTCTTTCTGTGGGGGTATGTTCGGTAGCCACACCCAGTAAATGCCGGGCATCTCTACGGTACCTTCTAACCATGGTCTCTGCTTTCCAAACTTCTTTTTTGGTTTTTAAACCATATTTGGATACCAGTTTATTTTCGTTCTTAATCCTTTCAGCATTCCAGGGGTGAGGAGGAGTATCGTATTGCTTTCTTGATTTTCTTGGATGTCCCATAATAATGTCTCCTTATAGTCGATAATCTAAGTTATTGTCTTCCCTTCCTTCTCCTTACACCTACAGAACTACCTTTTCTGAAAGTTGACTTGGTCCTTTGTCCCCTTACTGGTAATCCTACTTCATGTCGCCTGCCCTTGTAACTTCGGGTCTTTTTCATTCGATTTAAATCATCTCTGAGAGTCATAGCCAGATCTGATTCAATTAAATGTACAGTGACACCAGTTTCATAATCATTACGCCGGTTCAACATCCAGTCAGGAATATCGTACTTTTTAGGATCTTTTAAAGCTTCTTCGATTTTTAAAATATCCTCGTCAGAAATATAACCAATTTTTTGTTCAAGATCAAAACCCATGGCAATGCCAATGGCCTTGGATAAACCTTCTCCAATACCTTTGATAGTAGTTAGAGCATTTAAAAGTGGTTTATTACCATCTATATCTTTTCGGGCAATACGCACCAAATGCTTAAAATCTTCTTCCATTTATTAACCTCCAATTTAGAGCGAATTTGCCAAAACAGGATTTATAGCAAATTCAAGACACTTATTTTAGTGTCTGTTTTTTCATTTATTCGTGCAAATATGTCATAGGGGCAAGAATTGAAGCTTGCTTCAAAACTTGCTTAAAATACCAATAAACGCCGGGACTGGGATTTGAACCCAGGCGGAGCAAAGCTCCACAAGATTTCCAGTCTTGCGCCTTACCAGGCTAGACTATCCCGGCAATTGAAACAATTGCATAGTCAGCTTATTTTATAGTTTACTATCTAATTACCCTCTTTTTAAGTACAAAATCAGATGGTTATTTATAGTAAAATAGTATTTTAGTTTTTTTAGTATATTAGTTTTTGGTATAGAGAGGAGATATATTAATTATATTGCAGGATAATGCAAAATAATATTTTAATATTGGTCCTTGAATTTAAAACACGGATTTTATTTCCACATCCTAGGATATGTTCCCGGTTCCATAAAAACCTTTTTTATATCTACCATAATACCTTTCTCAGATTGTAATATTTCCAGTGAATTATCCATACTTTCACCAGAAGCCACCAGCTCACCTTTAAGGGTTTGAACTGATATTAAATCACCTTTTTTGATGTTATCATCCAGTCCAACTATACCCCCTGCTGCTAAGTCTGCACCATGGCATATAGCATCCACTGCTGAATCACGAATTACTATTTTAGGTAAATGGGTAACTGCTACTTCCATGGGAAGTACGCATTTTCTAAGGAAGGACTCATCATTATCCTCCTTCCAGTAATGATAAGCATCATTGAGATCATGCAGGGTGGTTAAAGTTTCATCCTCCACAAAGGGGCCTGCTTTAGTTCGGCGTAGTTCCGCCATATGGGCCCCAATGCCCAGTGCTTCACCAATATCATGGCAATACTTACGAATATAAGTTCCTGCCTCACATCCAATGATGAATAAAACATCTTTGTCCTGTATCTCCAGGATATTTATGTAATAAATATTCCTGACTCTGAGTTCTCTTTTTACTGCAGATTTTAAAGGAGGAGTTTGATATATTTTACCCTGAAATTCGCGCAATATGTTTCTTATATCCTCTTCATCAACTTCATGATGTAGTCTCATTAAGCAAACATATTCTTTGGGAGCCCCCAGGAGTAACTGGATTACCCGGGTAGCATTATCTACTCCCACAGGCAGTATGCCAGTAACCCGGGGATCCAGGGTTCCACCATGACCGGTTTTATCAGCATGTAAAATTCTACGAACCCAGGAATCCACTTCATGGGAGGTAGGTCCAGAAGGCTTGTCTAAATTAATGACGCCCAGACGTAGGTGTTCTTCAATAGGCCTTTTATCAGGCCAGCACCCATAAAGAGGACTGGTTTCACTTTCAGCCTTAATTAGAAAATTTTCCATCCCATAACCTGCATAATAATATTTTTTTAAAAAATTCATAGGATAGGTATAAGGCCCGGAGGCCTGCTATCACAGAATGAATTAAATTATTTCTTTAGAATAGCTAAAAAAAGAGAAATTATTCTAAAGCTTCCAGTTCTTTTTTAATAACTTCTGGATCTTCAGAATTTATTTCCATAGTTTTTTCTAATGGTTCCAGATGATTAATATTACATCTGCGGTTTTTAACAGAAGCACCAACCACTTCTACGAATTTTTCATCAATAATGTCAACAATTACACATTTTTGTCCGGCTTCTCTACCGGCTATTTTAACACATACTCTTCCTACTTCTATTGCTGGCAATCAAATCACCTCTTGAACTTTAAATATAATTTCTGCAACTTTTTCAGCTTGAAAACTGTTAGTATTCAAGATTAAGTCGTAAATTTCCATGTTATGAATATCAATCTGATGTATATCCAGATATCTACTAGCTTCGCTGTCTTCACGTATTTTGATTTCTTTTTTAGTTACTTCTACGGGTTTAGATTCCCTCCCACTAATTCTATGGGCTCTAACCTCAAAAGGAGCAATCATCCATACTTTTAGATCAGCATCAACAAAATGGGCTGACAACCTTCCTTCAACAATAAGGTCTTCAGCTTCCTTTGCCATCTGTGCCTGCCTTCTATCAATTTCCAGGTCAACTTCAATATTATTCTCGGCGAATTTACTGAAAGTTAAAATATCCTGACCGTTTTCTGCAGCCATCTGACGGAAGATATCCCCGGCAGATACAAAGGGTATTTTAAGTTTTTCAGATAATAATCTGGCGGCAGTGGTGGTTCCCGTACCTGCCAATCCACCGATGGTAATAATCATCAGGACCTGGCCTCTTTTTTGAAATGTTTGCGGGCGCATTCAGAACAGAGATATCCACCATAAGGGCGGTTAGGTCTCTTTTTAGTCTTGGATAATTTTCTTATCTGGTAGGATCTACCTCGAGGAACACCATGGAGAAGTTTGTTACATTCAGCACATATGTGCTTAGCTGGTTTTTTCTTTTTATATTGTAAAACCGTTTTTCCTCCAGGAGTCCTTTTGAAAGTCCTCTTATATGATCTGGATCTGTGTCTTAAATTTGTCATAGTATCTCTCCTAAATATCTAAATTATAAGATTACTAAAGTAAAGCAGCCAATGATAATGTTAAAAAGAAAACACTATCATTTCATTTAATCAGCAATCATTAATGAGTTACATTCCACCTTTGAGGCCCATGAACTTCCGGAATACTTGTGACATGGCAAAGGAACATAAAATATACCATCCCAACCATTCGATTGCTCCCGGAGGAGTGGTGGCAGCAGGTACATAAAAGGTGTGCCAGAGTGGTACCAGAAGTACGTAGTAGGCCACTTGAGGCAGCATTACCACAGTTTGAGATATGCTTGGTTCTTGAGCCATCCAGTAAAATACCAGAATAATAGGGAGAAAAGTAACAATCATGGGCTTGAAGGACATGGTCATCATTTCCTTCTGCTTATCCATGAATTCCATCTGTTGCTTTTGAATTTTTTCTAAGGCCTTAGCATCTCCTGATTTTCGGGCATTATTCATTTCCTGCTGGAATTCTTGCATTTCCTTTTTCAAAGATTGCAACCTATCCTGATTGACCAGTAGTTTATTGGCCAGAGTTGTAATGAAGGCCACCAGAGTGGATATTACAAATATGGCAAACATGGGGTTTTGAGAGTTAGGATCTATGGCAATCAAGGGGCCTAAAATTACGTTTAAAGCCTCATATATTATTTCAAGTACCATGGTTATTTCCTCTTAAATTATAGCATACTCAAATAGAGATTTAAAATTTTAAAGTTATCATATTGTAAAGATAATTAATTTTAAACCAGTTTATTCAATTTTTAATGTTTCACTAATTTCTATAACTGCATTATCCAGCTGATCGTTATGATTTTCAATAATCTTAACCGTGGCTCCAGTAAGGACAGCATAAGCCATAGCCGCTGCTCTATTCATTTCTTGATGTAGAACAATATCCTTTAATCTTTCCTGGTCCCTGGTTCGGGTGGTATCACTTATTCTTCTAATTAAAATCTCATCTGGATCAGCTTCTATTAGCACAAACATGTCAGGTTGTAGTTCATCCAGAACCCATTGGGGAAGTCCAGGTAAAAAACCAGCAGGTGTTTTTATAGTACAGTGGGTGTCCACGATTATGTTAGTTTGCTTCGACCTCTCTCTTATACTTTTTGCCGCATCCTTTTGAATACCCTTTTGAACATCTGGTAGAAGAGTTCTCATATCATCTCTATCTTCTACCAGGGCTTTTTCCTGCCCTATTTGTAACATTACGTCCCCATAATTTACATGTTCATAATTCAAATTTTCCAGTGCATGTTCTAACACAGTGGTACTGCCTGAACCAGGTATTCCTGCAACTACAACTACTTTCATTTGATTCACTCCCCCGGTAAGTTAATCTCCTAAAAACTTCCTTAACATAGGATGCATGTCCATGAGCTGTTCCTGGGCTATTTCCTCATACAATCGATATACAATACCCACGGTAAGTAGCACCCCAGTACCTCCACCTAAAGCCCCGGTAAGGTCAGCTCCAAATGCTAAAAGCCCTACAAAAGCTCCACCTAACACGGTGATAGCAGGTATATATTTCTTTAATATCTTTTCAAATTGTCCTCTACTACTTCTAAAACCAGGCATCTGCATTCCCATCCCATGAAGTTGTTTGGCAACTTTTTTAGGGCCAATACCACTGATTTCGACCCATAGGACAGCAAATAGAACACACATACCGGTAAATACAATCCCGTAAAAGGCCACTCTTAAGGGATCCGTGAAAATCACATCCAGCCCAAAAGGAGGGGTCAGGTAATATGCCAGTCCACTTATAGCCTGTCCCTGAGAAATTTCTCCCAGAATAGGGAATCCTAATCTCTGAAATATGTTGGCAAAGAGTTGAACATTTAAAAGAAGTGCACTGGCCAGAATTACCGGCATATTACTGGCGTAAATAAATCGAAGGGGGTATTTACCCCGGGCACCCTTTACCCCTCCATAAGAAAGTGGAATTTCAACTCGCATACTTTCAGCATAAACCACCACCAGAAATACACCTATAACCGCTATAACCGGTATCAGTAAATCGAAAGTTGGTTGTCCCGTAGTGAGGGAGTATATGAAAGCAGGTATATTACCCGCAGGTATTCCCGGAGTAGTAGGTGAAGGCAGTATATTGAAACTACCGACAATTATTTGCTGGGCAACCCCGGCAGCAATGAAAAGTCCCACACCACTACCGAATCCCCACTTGGAAATAACTTCATCCAGAAAGATTACCAGTATCCCTCCAATGGTCATTTGCAGGATGATTATCCAAACAAAATCCGGGGATTGGGGGGCTATAGCCCCGGTTAAAACCAGAACGAGTGCCTCAAATAAGGTAAATATAATGGCCAGGAGTTTTTGAGTTCCCTGAAAAACAGCCTTATCTTCATGTTTGGAGAGGTCAAGTTTTATTATTTTCCCCCCAACCAGAAGCTGCAGTACAATGGACGCAGTCACTATGGGTCCTATTCCCAGGGTAAGGATAGAACCAAAGCTACCTGCTAAAACTGCTCTTAGAGATGCAAACTGGTCAACTGCAAATTCGCTGAGTCCAAATAAGGGTATTTGAGCCAGGATAAAATATAAAACCAGTATAACCGCGGTCCATTTTAATTTTTCTTTAAATGCAATCCTGTGTTCAGGTGATTTAACCTGGGGCAGAATTGAAAAGAATGGCTGTAGTTTCTCAATCAATTACTTTCACTCCTTGCCAAAAAAATTTTAAAAATTGGTTAACTAATTAGAGAGTTAATGCTTCTCCACCAGCTTCCTGGATTTTCTTTTCAGCAGATCCTGAAAATTGAGGGGATTTAATAAGTAAAGCCCGGGTAACCTTACCCTGACCCAGAACTTTATTAAATCCTAACTCAGTTACATCAATGACAATCATATCATTTTCAGAACTTGCCATTCCTTTTTGGAGTAATTCTTCAGATTTTTCATCCAGATAACTGACATTAACCGGATTAACATCATTTACAGCACTTTTTGGTCTTTTAAATCCGTATTTTCCAAAGTGCTGGGGATCGAATTTTACTATCCAGCTCCAGTGATGTTTATGGCCTCCGGCCTGTCCTCTTCCACCGCGATTACCGGCACCTCTTCTCTTCTTAGAACAGCCACCGCCCACAGTTCTTGAGCCTCTCATTTTATTTATTTTCCTTTTTCTTCTAATCATGATAAATCCTCTCCTATTAGTGGGGGCTTTATTAATTTGAATAATAATTAAAGGATTAAACCATCTTGTTAACCAGTTCTGTTATCTGGTTTTCCCGGTATCCTAAACTTCCACCTTCCCGGAAAGAAGTTTTTGTGTTTTCATATCCTTTCCTGGGAGGATGTAAGCGGAAAACAGGTTTAATATTAGCATCCTCTAATTTTATTTCAGATTGGAGAACTGCAGCTGCAAATTCTTCCACTGAAGAATAATCTGTGTTTTCTTTTAGATACTCATCAGTAATTTTTTCGCCACCAACAATTCTTCCTCTTTTTTGAATTAGCTGGCTTAAAGTTTCCTGGTCAATTTCACCCCAGGTGATGTAATCCTTGGCTTTTACTAACATACCATTATAACTGGGATTATCATCAATTAACACGGCGTGATTAATTCTGTTGAGTCTTAACATCATCATGGTGTCGGCGATATCTTTTTTGACACCGACTTCACCTCTTACCCTAATTGCTACGTACATAATATCACCGCTTAGCTGGTACAAACACCCAGGTTTTTAAGATCTTTCTTCTGAGCCTTTACTTTACTTAACTTTTTAAGGGCATCAAATGTTGCACTGGCAAAATTAACTGTGGTCTGGGTTTGACCACTGGTAGCAGACCATACGTCATCTACACCAGCCAGTTTCATTATAGTTTTACCTACATCCCCAATAGCCAATCCCACTCCTCCTGGAGCAGGGATTAAAGTTACTCGAACACTTCCTCTTTTTCCATCAACTTTGAAAGGAACGGTGTGTTCTTTTCCACAAACACAACCCCAGTCACCGCAGCCTCTTCTAACTTTTATAATGTTATATTTGGCATCGTCAACTGCTTTTCTAATGGCAGGACCTACTTCTCGGGCTTTTCCCTGTCCTAAACCAACGTAACCATTTTTGTTACCCACAGCAACAATCACCCTGAAATTTACTTTTCTTCCAGATTTGTGCATTCTCTGGACCAGGTTAACATCCATTACCTCTTCTTCCAGATCAGGGAGTAAAGTATCAATTATTCCCAGTTCCATGATGGGGAGTCCTTTTTCAAATATCTCATCAATATTACTGATGACTCCTTCTTTCACCATACGACCTAGATTGGTTCTTGGCTCCCATTCCTCCTTTTTGTAATTGTTCATAGTTATACCTCATCCTCATCTATCTTCTTTCTAATTTCTTCAAAGTGTTCCGGTAAATCAGATGGTGAGATTCCCTTATCCAGATACTGGGAGAATTTTTGCTTTAATTGTTCATCATCCAATGATTGTGCATATTCTGCAATATGTTCACCTTTAATCCGGCTTTCATCAGGGAGAATAGATTCCCCATGAGGAACATTCAAACCAGCATCAGCAGCACCTTTTAATACTGCAAAAATTTTGGATCCTCTGATGGATGATTTAAGTCCAATATCTAAAACTGCATATTCAATGCCCTTACTGAGTGCTTTTTTAGCACACAGGTATCCGGTTAAATAAGCAGCAGCAGTATTTTTGGTTCCAGCCTTCCATCCCATTTTCTCCAATTCTTTGGAATGTGCAGAAACTAAAGTTTCATCACCCATCTCAGCCACATTAATAACCTGGGCAATGACATGGTTATTGGTTATTCTAACAACTAAACGTGATTTATCAATATCAATCAAGCTTAATCTGGCCTTATAATCTGTTTTTCCTTCTCTTCTTCTTCTAAATGATACCTTGTATCTTGATCCGCGTGCCAAATAAATCCCTCCTACCTGAGCAAGTCATGGTCCCGGGCGTAGGTTTTCATGTAAGATTTACTTCTGAAGGCACCACCCTTGGCCATTTTATATAATTTACGATAAGTAGTATTGTTAATTTCCCTTTTATCTCTCATATCTTTAAGGTCCTTTCTTAAGGCCCTTATGGTAGTCATCCAAGCTTCTTTTTTAGGTTTTCTAGCACCTTTAGCTCCTTTTATACTACCTCTTCCTTTTCTTCTTCCTTTGCTTTTTTGTTCTGCAATTTTCTTTGATCTGAAACTGCTTATCCCTTTTTGAGGTTTAGCCTTGATCGCTTTGTTATCTATTAACTGCTTCACACTTTCTCTGGTTATGGCCCGTGATACCTCTTCAAGTTGTTCCGGGTCAATCCATACCCGGTTAACCCCTACTTTTAGAATATCCGCAGCTAATCTTTTCTGAGTAGTAAGATTCATTTAAGAAACCTCCTTTGTCAGCATTTAGCTGATAAAACACTTGAATCCTTTTTAATGGTTTTCAAGTTTTTTCCCTTTAATAGAAACACAGATTTTTAATAAATTATTTCTGCATTCATGTATTGGAAATTATAAATCCTGCTTTGATATTTTTAAATTCCAAATGAGTATTTTATATTTCCAATTACTCCCGATATTTCCTTTTAATTATTAAAGCCATTAAATGAGTTTTAGGGATTTTATCTCCCCTCTTTATCACAATCATGGTTTTAAATCGGGTTTAATAAAGAATGGTATTATATAATTATATTTATTTGTTAAATATTTTAATACCCAATTCTTTAGCTTTTTCAAGCATTATTTCCTTTTTTCTTTTGCCCACAGTAGAGCTGATTCTTCCTGCCTGGTACTCTGGATCTAAGTCCTCTAATTCTTTAATGTTGCATAGGAGTATGTCCTGATAGCCAGAGGGATGAAGACCCCTTGAATCTTTAGGAGAACCGTATCCAACAGAAGGCATTGCAGGTTTACCCTTTTCGTATCTCCTAGTTTTACTAGTTTTTCCCTTGGGTTTTCTCCACTTTTGGCCAAGTTTTTTGTACCTGGCATATTCCTGTCTTTTGAATTTTTTCTTCATTAAAATCACCGTAAATTAGTTTCAACTGGACTTATCCCTTGTTAGTAAGGTATATGCCGTCCTGGAATACCCGTGGATCTCTTCCCTTGACTTTAGTGGCCTGTTCCAAGTTAGCCATTGTTTGTCCCACGTCTTCCTTGTTAATGCCGGTAATTTCCACTTCCTCACCTTTGACCTTAACCTGAGCAGTGCCCACGATTTTAGCCTTACGAGGATGTCTCTCCCCCAGGAAATTTTCAATGGTAACATTGTTTCCTGTGACTTTAACTGCCATAGGGAAATGAGCATAAACAATTTTCATATTATAACTGAAACCATCAGTTACCCCTGTAATCATATTGCGTATATGGGACCGGATAGTTCCCAACATTGCTTTATCATTCTTCTTAGGAAAAGAAGATTCCACGATGATTTTATCATCATCCTTTTTAATGGTGATGTTAGGGTAGATGAATTTACGGGAGATCTGACCCTGAGGTCCCTTCACCTGTACTTCATCATTGATGGTGATTTCCACATCTTCCGGGATTTCTATTTCTTCCCGAATTAAAGCTCCTAGAACCATTATATCACCTAATATATGTATGCCAGTAGTCTGCCACCAATAGCTTTTTCTTTAGCTTCCTTATGGGTCATTATGCCCTCCGGAGTGGTAACTATCATAATTCCAAAATTTTTAGCTGGCAAGTATCTTGTTTCGAATTTTTCAAATTCGTCCTTTTTAACCGCGTGTCTGGGCTTTATAACCCCACACTGGTTTATATTTCCTTCCAATTCAACTATAAATTTTCCAGCTTTACCATCATCCACGTATTCAAATTCGCCGATGTAAGCTTCTTTTTGCATAGTCCTTAAGACATGCCCGATCAATTTAGAAGCAGGAGATATTTTACATCTTTCATTTCCCTGCAATTCATTGTTTCTCATATTGGTCAGGGCATTTGCAAGAGGATCCATAAGAGTCATTAGTAAACACCTTTCCTATCTAATTATATTTTTTAAATCCGATTTTAGGTGCGAGTTCTCTGAAACACTGTCTGCATAACATGAGCCCGTATCTTCTAACCATAGCAGAGTGATCCCCGCATCTTGAACATTTTCTGGATGCCTTTCCATATTTTCTTGGCATAATTTCACCCTTAAATTATCTCAATCTGGAATTTTTCCTGCATAAATTTCATGGTATCTTCCTTGGTAACCATGTGTTTAGCTGGTATTTTCTTCCGTTGGATTTTCCTTTTTTTTATACGGTAGCCTGGTTTTTCAAAGGTAACAGACACATTCATACCATATATCCCGATATCAGGATCATATCTCATTCCAGGAATATCAATATGTTCATTTATTCCAAATGAAACATTACCCTGGGAATCAAACTGCCTTGATTTGAGTTTGTTGCCTATACCATCTAAAACCATTTTAATAGCTTTATCTGCTTTTTCGCCCCTCAAAGTTACTTTGCAACCAATAGGTTGATTTTTTCTAATACCGAATTCGGGATTAGTAACTTTAGAGAAAGTCCTGACAGATTTTTGACCGGTGATAGAATTTATAAGTTTTTCAGCTTTAGCCAGAGCTTCGCCGGCTTCACCCACACCAATATTGATGGTGGCTTTGGATATTATTACCTCTTCCATGGGGTTCATCTATTTACCTCCTGGAAGTGAAATAACAGGTTCTTCTTTACCAATTACAAAAACGTAATCTTTCAAAGTCAAAAAAGTCTTTTTCTCAGCAGTTTCAATAACTGCCGTGTTAGGTCGAGCTGATTTGGTAATTATGATTTCTTTAATTTTACCAATTTCACCGATGTGTTTACCACCAGTAACTAAACCAATGTTGCCTTCTTCAAATCTTATGGCATCATTAATTTCTTTTTCAGGTAGTTTAAGGTTAATTACATCCCCTGCAGAGAATGATTCATCGCTCAAACAGTTTTTACCGTCGTGAAGATTTAATTGAGTTTTTCCACCTTTAATGATGGTCTTATCTTCAATTTTGCATAGCTTAAATGAAACATTTTCTTCAGGTATGGGGTGTAGAACCAGTCTACCCTTTTCATCTGGTAAAACTCGATAATTTCCTCCAGTTTTAGGAATTTGGATTACATCCATAAAACCAACAGGGAATTTGTAATCTTTTCTAACATGGCCATCAACCAGTATCTCACCATTATTCAATATCCTCTTTGCTTCCCGGGAGTTATCAGCAATTTCCAAAATATCCCTAATAACAATTAATAGAGGTAGTGAGCTTTCAATTGAGTGAGGACCTGCAGCCGGTTTAACCGTCCATTTATCCTCTTTTGGGTGAATAGGCCAATGTTTAGGGGATTTATATCTTTTTAAGTGTTTTCTTGATCCCATTTTTGCCATTTTATCCCTTCCGCTCTATAATTTTATTTCTTTTATCATCACTTAAGTCCATTTCCACAATCCTCAAATTAGATGGATGAATAGGGAAGTAAACAGGGTTTCCATCGACTTTCTGGACGGTAGCTCCATCTACCAGTACCCGGTAGTTTTTAAGATCTACCTTTTCCACTTTTCCCTCGTGATCTTTAAAATCGCCACGCATAACCTGGACTGTATCTCCTTTTTTAACAGGTATGGATCTGCGGTTATGTTCTTCCCTTAAGTCCTGACTTAAAGTTACGCTCATTAATTTATGGCGAATGTGTAAGGGTGCATTATAAATGAATTTCCTTTGCTTTCTAGGCTGTTTTGACATAATATCACCATTATACAATAATGCTAGCTGCGCTTCCTATGCCCGGCCATCGGTCTGCTGCTTCTTTAGCAACTGGACCTCTAATTTCTGAACCTTTTATAACTCCTTCTGGACTTATAATAACCGCAGCATTATCTTCGAATTTCACCCGGAGTCCATCGGCCCTTCTGTATTCTTTTTTCTGCCGGACCACAACCGCAGTCATGACTTCTTTCCTCATGTCGGCAGATCCTTTTTTTACAGATACAATGATCATATCACCTACACCAGCTACATCCAGTCTTCGGCGAACACCTTTATATCCTTTAACAGAAATGATTTCCACTTCTCTTGCTCCGGTGTTATCCACACATTGAAGTCGAGCGCCTATGGGTAGTGCTTTGGCAACATTAGATGTTATAGCCTTCATTTCACTTCTCTCCCTTTACCTCAACCACCACAAAATGCTTGGTCTTACTTAAGGGTCTGCATTCTGCGACTTTCACTGTGTCACCAATATTTACTTGAATACAATCAGGTAAATGGGCGCTAATTTTTGATTTTCTTTTTTCGTATCTTTCGTATTTTCTTATGAATTTATAAAAACTTCTTTCCAATGTAATGGTCCTTTCAGATTTGTCACTTGTAACTATGCCTTCCAGGATTTGTCCCCTAACAGGTAAAGTTCCGTGAAAAGGACAGTTAGGATCATTACACTCGGATTCAGGTTTTGGAACTTCAATGCCAACCATATTATCACCAATTAAATTTTCCTAAATTTCTTTTTTATTCTATCTTCAGGACGACTTACCAGAACCTTCCCATCTATCTCCACCACTGATCCTTCCGGGATTCGAAAATGGAAAAGTGAGGTACTTTTTGCAACGACAATCTCTTTACCATCCGGCCTTTCCAGGCAAACAGTATTTCGAGTTTCGTCTACAACTTTCCCTTTAATTCCTACCAGCCCTTGATGAGAGCTTTCAACTATTTCAACATTTAAACCAATCAGTTCATGACGAAATAGGTTGTGTGGAGTTATCATATGGTAATTATCTTCTTCTGTTGCTCCTTCGATCTATCTCCCTTATTTCGATAGTATCGGAAGAAAAGCCCATATTTGCCAGAACTTCTTTAACTCTCTTTTTATGATCCCCTTGAAGTTCAATCTGGCCTTTTTTTGCAGTACCGCCACAGGCACATTTGGCTTTTAATTCTTTGGTAAGTTCCTTCATATCAATATCATGCTCATCTATGCCCTCTACAATGGTCATCAGTTTTCCGAATCTTCTTCGCACTGTGTATACTTTAACGGTCTGAACTTCTCGTGCTATTTCTTCACAGACGCAGAGTTCATCTGGAAGACCACATACATCGCAGATTTTCATTTATGTCTCCTTCTGTTTTTCATTAATGATGGTAAGAACACGAGCAATAGTTCTTTTAAGTTCCTTAATTTTCCCCGGGTTTTCATATACTCCGGCTGCAGAACTTTTAGAAACATTTTTGGCATATTCGGCCTTGAGTTCATCCAGTTTTTTATGGATCTCATCAAGTTCCATATCCCGTATTTCTTTACTTCTCAAAATCGCCATTTTTTCATCCCTTTAGTATTTAATTGAATATTAAGATTTAAGAGGATTCTTCCTTTTCTTCAGCAGGCTCTGATTTTTCTTCAGGAACTTCCTCTTCAACCTCTTCAGATTCAGCAACTTCAACTTCCTCTTCAGCAGCATCAGATTCAACTTCCTCTTCAGATTCAGCAACTTCAACTTCCTCTTCAGCAGCATCAGATTCAACTTCCTCTTCAGGTTCAGGAACTTCCTCAGCTTCAACTTCCTCTTCTAATTCATCTAAAGATTCTTCCAGTTCTTCTATTTCCTCTTCAGATTCAATTAATTCAGGTTCTTCAGCAGTTTCTTCAACTTCAACTATTTCTGCTGTTTCTTCTACAACTTCAGTAACGGTTTCTTCCATAACTGGAGGGTGAATATCAACTTTATCAGGTAAAGTAACTTCTGGAGGCATAATACGAACATATATTCCCAGTACACCAGGTTTGAGTTGTACAGTAGCAAATCCTTCCTTAACAAATCGGGTGGCAGGTTCACCACATTTTTTAATGTATCCATCACTGAATTTAGCAGTGGCAGATCGGGCTCCTCTTATTTTTCCAGAAATGGTAACTTCCACACCCTGGGCTCCTGCACCCATAATCCTCCTAAGAGAAGTATAGGCTACTCTTCTAAAGTGCATTCCTCTTTGTAGCATGGAAGCAATTTTATGGGCCATGATCTTAGGGTTAAGTTCAGGAACGCCTACTTCTTTAACCTCTACCTGGGGGTTTTCCAGTTCAAACCTTGTTTTCAGGTTTTGAGTTATTCCCCTGACAGTTTTTCCGCCTCTTCCAATAACCATACCTGGTCTTTCAGCATAAACTACTACCATAGTACCTAAGGGAGTAACTTGAACTTCCATTCCACCATATCCAGCTCTTTCGAGTTCACTTTCTAGATATTCGTCGATTTTTGTTCGTTTAAGACCTTCTGTGACAAAATCTTTTTCTATCATGTAAATCTAAGCCTCCCCAAGAACTATCTGCACATGAGTGGTGGGAGTATTAAATGGACTTGCTCTTCCAAAAGCTCGGGGAGTCCAGCCCCTAATAACAAATCCTCTGTGGCTGGAAATGTGCATAATTTTCAAGTTTTCAGAGTCCAATCCTTTGTATTCTGCATTGGCTTCCGCGTTTTCCAGGACCTTCAATATATGGCCTGCAGCTTTAACTGGATATCTACCAGTAGGCCAGCCTTTCAATCCTTTACGGTGACCTACTTTTTTGTTGTGTCTTTTGAAGGGAACAGCTTTTTGCATCTGAATTACCTCTTCAAGATAAACTTTGGCTCTTTCCAGTTTCATTCCTCTAAGTTCTCTGCATATCTCAACAGCGTGCTTAGGTGATATTTTGAGAGCTCTTCCAATTGCCTTGGCTGTTTTGGCCTTATCGTCTTCTTTGAAAGCGTAATTAATTTTAGCCATTGTTCATTCTCCTTATTTGAGAGGTACAAACATAGATGATCTGGTAGCTCCCATTCCGGGATCTCCATGTTGAACTTTCTGTCTGGTTGGTGCGTATTCCCCAAAGTAAGATCCAATCATTTCCGCTTGAATCTGTACCTGTACATATTCTTTACCATTGTAAATTCCAAAGGTCATCCCCACCATTTCAGGGAGGATAATCATGTCCCTGCAGTGAGTTTTAATAATCTGGGGTTTACCACCTTTATTTGTCTCTTTTTTCAATTTTCGTATTCGTTCCAACACTTTTTTCTGCCGGGGTAAAAATCCTCTTTTTAAGGATCTCCTTTGTCTGGATGGTAATATTTGTATTACATTGTCCAGTGGCATGTCCTGAAGTTCTTCTAAAGTGTATCCGCGATATTTAAATTCTTTACGTGCCAATCAGCCACCTCCTAATATTTATTTATCTACGCTTCCCTGTCCTTCTTGCTGCAATTGAACCAACTTTACGTCCTGGTGGAGCATTTCTGGATACAGTTGTAGGCCGTCCGGGGTGTTGTCTATTTCCACCACCATGAGGGTGATCTACTGCATTCATAGCCACTCCTCTAACGGTCATACATTTTTTACCCTTTGCTTTTAAGGAATGGTATCTATTACCTGCTTTGAGGAATGGTTTTTCTTTTCTTCCTCCACCAGCAACTACACCTATTGTAGCTCTGCATTGGGGATTAAATGATTTTAATTCACCAGATGGAAGTTCAATAACTGCTTTATCCACGTCATGAGTGATTAAAGAAGCATAAGTTCCTGAAGATCTAACAAATCTGCCACCATCTCCAGGTCTATTTTCAATGTTGTAAACAGGAGTACCCTCTGGAATTTCTCCAATAGGTAATGAGTTTCCCGGACTTATTGGTGCAGAAATTCCACAGGCAATATCATCATTAATTTGTATACTTTCCGGGGCTAAAATGAGCTTTTTTTCACCATTTTCAAATTTAACCATGGCCACCGGTGCACTTCTTCCAGGGTCATGCATTATTTCTACTACTTTACCCTTCAAACTACCTTCTTTTTCGAGTTCGTCGTAGGAGCGGTACTCAATTTTTCCTTTGAAACGGTGCGAAGCACTGGTGTAAGTAGGAGTCCCCCGTCCTCTCCTTTGTGAAATCAAACGTTTTCCCATTTATTATTCCTCCAAGTTAAACTTAGAATATCTAAATAATTATTTAATTAAAATACTCCCATTTTAACTGCTATGTCTTCCGCTTTGTGTTCGGCCGCCAGTTTAATGTAGGCTAATTTGAGGCCTTTGGAGTTAATTTGAGTATTAACACTTTCCACCTTTACTGCAAAGAGATCTTCAAAAGATTTCCGAATAGCAGATTTATTGCTGGTTCTCAATACCACAAATGTTAATTCATTATTTTGATCAATTAAATTCATGCTTTTTTCTGTTATGTGAGGTTTTACTATAACTGCATAAGGATCCATACTATCCCACCTATTTTACTAATTTAAACTCTACTGAAAGAGCTCCCCTAATTTTTCTACAGCAGATTTAGTGAAAATGGTCAATCGTCCGGGATGAGTTCCTGGAGCAAGTAATTCAGCATTTAAGTTTTCAACAGAAACTACATCCACACCAGGGTGGTTTCTAGCACCTAAACCTATGCCTTTATCTTCTCCAACAACTATTAGAGGTCCTTTAGGTGATTTATATTTTCGACCTCGCATCTTACCTTTTCCAGCCCTTATATTCTTACCATCTTTAGCTCGAACTACATCATCCATGATTCCCAGTTTTTTGAATATTTCCCGGGTTTCTCTGGTTTTTTTAATTTTGCATAGTTCATCATCCACCACCAGAGGTATTTGAGGGACATTGGCCATTCGGTGGCCTCTATTTTCAACCAGTTCCTGATTGGTTGTAGCTGCTATTGCCGAACGGATAGCAAATCTCCTTTCTTTTTTATTTATTTTCTCATGGTGAACCTTTTGAGATCTTGGAGGATGAGCTTTCCTACCTCCAACACTTTGGGGTACAAAAGCAGCCTTGGATGCTGCAGGGTGTCTACTACCTTTTACACGAGGGACCATTGCCACACCTCTACCAGCACCGAATGATTTTGCGGTAGTTCTTTTACCTGCCATAGGATTAGCACCCCATGGTTGTATTCGGGCGGTCTGTGCGGAAATCACTGCTCTTTTAATAAGGTCAGGCCTGAATTCTTCCAGGAATATTTCAGGCAACTCAATCTCTTCTGTAATTTCGCCTTCCAGTGAATAAACCTTAATTTTTTTCATTTAAACCACTCTTAAAGTTAAAATAATTATACACCTTGTTTAGATGCGGTACTGATGTAATTAATCTGAGGTGCGTCATTATGTTTCCCATGGGCCCTTATGGCTTTTCTTAATATTATGAGCCTCTTGGAAGGACCAGGTAATGAACCTTTAATAATCAGATAATCATTTTTTACCAGACCGTACTTTATAAAACCGCCATCAGGGTTAACTGCATCGACTTCAGATGCATCTCCAATCTTTAAGATTTTTTTATTATATTCAGTTCGTTTATGGTATCCCATTTGACCAGCTTGGGCAACAGTCCACATGGTCCTGGAAGGAGTCCATGGTCCTATGGAACCTACGTGCCGGGCTTTACTACTTCGGGCAGCTTTACCATACTGAATTCTAATTCCCCATCTTTTAACAGGGCCCTGGAAACCTTTACCCTTGGTGACTGCAATGGAGTCAACATGTTCTCCATCTGCAAAAACATCCCTGGCAGAGATTTCTTTGCCCAGTACTTCCAGAGCAAAATCCAATTGTTCCTGTGGAGTTTTACCCCCCAGTCCACATTCAAATATCTCTGGTTTCTTTTTAGGTACACTGGTTACCCTGGGATTTGTATTAATCAAAGCCCTTATTTCTACCACATAATCCATGTTTTCCTGAATATGGGCCAGTGATTTATCTTTATTATAGTCTTTAGGAAGTTTTATCTTCCGGGAAAGATCTTCATTTAGATTGTCTGCGAGAACATCTGTCAGGGCCTTAAGACCGCGACTGGTTTTCTCATAAGCACGGAAACCCATTACAAAAACAGGTGGTACTTCCATAATAGTTACCGGGGTAGCAATCTCCATTCCCTCAGTGGGGGAATTTTTAGTGTTGTCTACCATCATAATGTGAGTCATACCCACTTTATAACCAGCAAGACCCAATAAACCCTGTTCTTCTGACTTTGGCCAGGACTTGATCCTTGGTGTCTCTTTGGCTGATCTTTTTCTAGGACTAAATGCAACTGATCCTTTTCTTGGTTGGTGATGTCTAGCCATTTAATATAACCTCCTTACATTCCAAAAATATTCCATTTTTCCTGATTATTCTAAGTTTAAGAGCAAATTAAATATGGATAAAGTAGATAAAACCGCTTCTTCAGTCCTTATGGTTTGAGTACCCTGAGATGGAACCATGTTCACCTCAAAATCCGCCAAATTCTGGCTGGAAACGTAATCGGGTAAGCCGGAATAAGGACCGCCAAACAAAATAGCCCAATGATTGGCTTTTTTTACCTTAGATTTTACTTCATCTAAAATAGAAGTTATAGGATTTCCATAACGGGATGTTGCCACAACAACTTCCGGTTTTACTAACTTTAAACTTTGGTGAAGATTTTTATTCGTAGATAATGTTTCATATCCCCAGTATGTGTCATCTGGCTGGTCAGGGTCAACTATTATCTCTTTACCCAGCTTGGTTATTTTAAAGCTCAGCACTTTATTTACGGTGAGTTGTTCCTTACAAAAAGCAGGTTTTTCAGCACCTATATCAACAAAGGTTCCTTTCTTTGTTCTTTTTAAAGTCAATCCTTGCCTAAAATCGCCTTCGCCGGGTGTACCTGTAGGATGGTGAGGAGTTCTAAGTGGTGGGAGAATACCCACATGTTTTAGCTCCTTCCTTATAGGAAAGACCTTCTTTCGAAGATACTGAGGTGTATCCATATAAGTAAGAATATCCCTGATGAAGTTTGCCTCATCGGGATCAGCATCGTCTTTATAAATTACAACCCGTTTCGCCCTGAATATAGCCGCTGATCTAGCAATTAAGCCCACTTTATATGTTTTTAACTTTAGATCTTTTGTCTCCGCGGTTAGTGAATCCGGGATGAAAAGTGATAAATGCCTTGTATTCATCTTCCACTATTTGTTTTCATAGGTTATAAATATTGCTATGGTTCCAACTAGGCAAACTTTCTAACACCGTATTATATATCAAATATAATACCGGGCAGCTCATGCTGCATACCAATACTCTTACTAGAATGTAGGTTAGTTAATGTAGTTTAATATGGTATTTAAAGTTTCTGTTTAATGTTCTTCTTTAAAGCAGTTAATATGACGATTGAAAATCAGACAAAACTAAATTAACTTCATATAAATATTTAATAATCTTAAAATTAGTTTCTGTTTCTTTCAACCCGTAAAACTATAACTTCTATGTCTTTAAGTTCTTTTTTATGAAAATGATAGATTTGAGGTAGTGGAAAGTGATAATAAAACTTATGAGTAATTATTGACCCTAACTTATTCCAGTATTTTTCCAGGAAGTTCTCAGTTTCAGCCATGTGAAAAGAATATACTACCGGAGATAGTTCCAGCGATTTTTCCATGAAAACCCTATCAGCTCCCCTTTTTGATCTGGACTGGGATCCAAAAGGAGGATTCTGTATAACTGTGTCAAATTTGTTGTTTAAATCCCGGGAAATATCATGAATATCCAGGGAGGTGTAGTTAATGATATCCTGTAAGGACATTTTTTTAGAAATTTCTCTGGCTTTTTCAATGGCCTCCCTATCTTTATCCATGCCCCAAACCAGGCGGGCGCCTAAAAGAGCAGCGCCTTTTGCAAAAATCCCGGTCCCGCATCCTAAATCTGCAACTTTTTTATCCTTTATATCCCCTAAACGAAATGCATTCCATAATACATCAGAGGCAATAATAGAAGGAGTGGAATATTGTTCTAATTCTACCTTGGGGTTAATATGGCCAGGAATATTCTGCAATGCCATTTCCAGATGTTTTTTCTTTTTAATAATCTTTGGACCGGAATTCATTTTATCTCCTGGTTTTATGCCTATTAGAGGATGATAATCTAAGGATTCATTCATTACCAATCTAAGGATAGTACCTTCAATTTGAAATAATTTAAGGAAAGATCAATTTTCAATAATCAAGTACTATTAATTAATATAATAATGGGGAAGTAACTTATGATTTGATACTAGGGGGCTTTATAATATTAATCAATAAGCCGTTATAGCAAGAGCAAATTATTAAGGAGTCATATATAATATTAATTAGATAAAAATGGAATATATATAACTAAAAGTAACTTGATGAGTGTATTTAAAGAATGGTAAATAGTCCCCTAAAAACTGATTTTAAAATATAATGAGTTCTTTTAGAATTGATAAATAATGAAATAATTCCTAACTAGAAAAAGGAGAACAAGAAATGTTTGACAAGATCCTGGTAGCCAATAGAGGCGAAATAGCCATAAGGGTAATGAGAGCTTGCCGTGAGTTAGAGGTTGATAGTGTTGCTATTTACTCTGATGCAGATAAAACTTCCCTCTTTGCTAAATACGCCGATGAATCATACCATATAGGAGAATCAACTCCTTCGGAGAGTTATTTGAACATTGAAAAAATTATAGATATAGCTGAAAAGTCAAAAGCAGATGCCATCCACCCCGGCTATGGTTTTTTAGCAGAAAACTCTAATTTAGGTAAAGAATGTGAAAAACATGGTATCAAACTCATAGGACCCAAAGGTTCAGTTATAGAAGCCATGGGAGATAAAATAACCTCTAAAAAACTTATGCGCGCGGCAAATGTTCCAGTGATACCCGGTACTGATAAAGGAATCTCCAGCATAGATCAAGGGATAAAAATAGCAGAATCAATTGGTTATCCGGTAATTGTTAAGGCCTCAGCTGGAGGAGGCGGTATTGGGATGAGAACTGTTTATGAAGAAGATGAATTGGTAAGGGCCATAGAATCTACCCAATCTGTTGCTTCATCTGCATTTGGAGATTCCACCGTTTATATTGAAAAGTATCTGGAAGAACCCCGGCATATTGAATTTCAGATAATGGCGGATGAACAGGGAAATACCATACACCTGGCAGATAGGGAATGTTCCATACAGCGTCGACATCAAAAATTAATTGAAGAAGCACCATCTCCTATCATGACCGAAGATCTTAGAGAAAGAATGGGTTCTGCTGCTATTAAAGCTGCTACACACATTGATTACACTAATGCAGGTACTGTGGAATTTTTATATTCCAATGGAGATTTTTATTTCCTGGAAATGAATACCAGAATCCAGGTGGAGCATCCCATAACAGAAATTATCACCAATGTGGATCTGGTTAAAGAACAAATTAAAATTGCGGCTGGAAATGAAATTTGCTGTTCCCAGGAAGAGGTTGAAGTGAATGGGCATGCCATAGAATGCCGGATAAATGCTGAGGATCCTCTGTCAGACTTTGCTCCTAACCCGGGTAAAATAACTGGTTATCGATCTCCTGGAGGGATTGGAGTAAGAGTAGATAGTGGGGTTTACATGAATTACACCATACCCTCTTTTTATGACTCCATGATATCCAAACTAATTGTATGGAGCCCCAGCCGTAATGATGCCATAAACCGTATGAAACGTGCCCTGAGAGAATATGTGATATTAGGTGTAAAAACAACCATTCCCTTCCATAAAGCCATTATGAACCATGAAGCATTCCAACAAGGAAGGCTTAACACCCATTTTGTGGATGAACACCACAAAGGCATACAGGATAACATGGAGAAAGTCATAGCACAAGATAAGGAAATGGAAAACCGTCTAAAATCCACATTCTTACCTGGAAAAAAAGTGGCAGCCATATCTGCGGCAGTGGGATCGTACATGAAATCTGTTCAAACATCTAAAAAATGAACTATTAAAAGGGGGATTAATGCATGCAGGAAAAATTATTAGATATTCTCCATAAAAATAAAGGAAAATATGTTTTTCATAAGGAACTTGCTTCCAGTTTAGACATTTCTCCAGAAGAAGTAGAAACCAATATAGACAAATTAAAAGAATTAGGATATCAATTCGATTTTTCATCCAATTTGGGATATAGATTGAAAGAGTCTTCCACCCTATTATTGCCCTTTGAGATAAAAAGAGATCTGGAAACCAAATACATTGGTCGTGAAATACATTATTTCTCTGAAGTTGATTCCACCAATAATATGGCTAAGAAACTGGCGGAAAAGGGAGCAGAAGAAGGAACCATGGTCATTGCGGAAACACAAAGTAGGGGAAGAGGCAGAAGGGGTAAAAAATGGATTTCTCCTGAAGGCGGAATATGGATGTCTACTATTTTAAGGCCCCATATACCCCCGGCTGATGCCCCTAAACTCACCTTAATGACCGGAGTTGCTGTTGCAAAAACTCTTAAAAAGGAATTTGGATTGGATGTGGGAATCAAATGGCCTAATGATATTCTTATTGGGGGCAAAAAGGTTTGTGGAATTTTAACCGAAGCAAATGCTAAATTCAATACCGTGGATTATGTGGTGGTGGGTATTGGAATTGATGCCAATGTAGATACTAAAATTTTCCCCTCAGAGGTGGTTCAACTGGCCACTTCCTTAAAAGAAGAACTAGAAGAGGAAATAGATCGTGTGAAACTAGTTCAAAGTCTATCTAAGATATTTGAAGAAACATACGAAGAATTTAAATCAGGTAATTTCCCTGATATTCTCAATGATTGGAGGAATCTATCCACCACCATTGGTAGTTATGTGGAAGTAAGAAAAAGGCTGGGAAAAATTGTAAGAGGGGAAGCAATAGGCATAACCAACACCGGAGCCCTTATTCTAGAATTAGATGATAATACACTCCGTAAAGTAATATCAGGAGAATGTATACATATTGAAAAATAAGGAAATAGGTTTATCCCCGGCTTTTAAGAAAAGCCCAAATTCCTATTTAATTTTTTTTTGAAAGTTAGTGGCCTAAAAAAATAGAATTCATTATTTCCTGCATATTTTCTCATTTTGTACTAATTTCCACCACTTCCTCCCTGGGGTGTACCCTGAAAACTTTCCCGGTTATTTTTTTAACCAGTTGTATATTGGTACGGGCATGGGAGCTTAAAGTAGGAATCTTAAAACAGGAGCAACCAGCCAGGGCCATGTAGGGAATAATTTGGTCTCCCATATAATTATCTAAAGTGGCTTCCCTTTCAAGAGAACATAGTAGATTTTTAGCAGCTTCTTTGCCGACTTTTTCAGCAGATTTACCTCTTTTTCCTAAAGCATTTCCTCCTATACGAGTATTTCCCTGGGCCCAGACCACAATGCCCGAACCAGGGGATAAATTATTGGTGCTATGTTCTAGTGCTATATCCACCTCGTAACCCGTTTTAGCAAGAATTTTGTGAGCAGCTAAAGCTTGCCTTTCAGCCACATGTAGGGGAAGGTTGGTGGCATGAGAAATTCCTTTAATGGAGTCAATTTCAGGTTCTAAAATTTTTAAAGGATTTAATTTTTTTACAGGTAAAATTTCAGCTTTTAAAATTCCACCCCCTCGAGGGTAATGACCTCTTTGAATTAAATCTATCCGGGATTTATATCCCATCATTTCTAAAACAGGTAGAGTAACATGTTTTAGATAATCATAGGGTGGGGCCCATCTAACATCAGAACCCCCTTTTAGAGTTATTTCTACTTTTTTAGGGGCAAATGGTGCGGGTATCATAAATGCCTGTAATACCAGGGCCATGCTTCCTGCACTTTTTATATCTAATTCCAAATTTCCTCCCCTTAATTTGCCTGGACAAAAAAAAATTTCCTCAGAACCAGTATGAAAACCCTGAAATTCTGCATTACATAGCCAGGAGAGGGCAGTTAGTGCCATTAAATGCTGAGATGAAAGGCCTTTACGAGGTCTTTGGGCCCTTATATTCTTTATATTAAGTTTTTTAGAAGTTAGAGAAGCCAGGGCAGCAGAGATTCGAACCACTGCTCCTCCTCCTTCGCCAGAAGAACCATCTATTTCTATCAAAAAAATAACCCCTAAAAAAAATTAGTGGGATGGGAATCATCTATTTTTAAATAGGATATCTTTAGATTTATCTATGTGGGGAGCTATTATTTCCAATTTTTTAAAGGAGCCCTTTAAAATATTTTTTATTTCATTTAATTCCAATTTTTTTCCATCAAAAGAAGCCATATCCAGTCTCAGTGTAGGAGAAGCACCCGGCATCCCCACAGCAGGTATGGTGATAACTCCATATTCTTTTAATAAAATCATAGCCCATAAAAAGGATAGATCATCAGGACTTAAAAGGGTATCAATATTTCTTTTTTCCAGTTCTAAAGCTATATCCCGGGGTAAAATCATCACTCCGGTAGGAGTTTCGTTAAATCCTTCAAATTCTTGATTTAGTAATTTTTTTAATTTTTTCTTTTTATCCAGAGAATTTAATATGTTCTCTGGATCGAATTGTTCCAGAGCTCTTACCATACCTGCAACTAGAGGGGCCTGGGCTTCTAAACCAAATTGATGGGCTTTTGATTTGATTTCATCAATTAAAAAAGATTCACCGGCCATTAGACCTCCGCGGGGGCCGTCCATTAGTTTATCTGTGCTGGTTACTACTAAATCAGCACCTAAGTCCATAGCAGAAGGTTGATTAAAAACAATAGTCCTTAACCTTGCTCCTGAGGCATCATCCACCAGCACTGGAATTTTGCCCCTGGAATGAGAATGGGCTTTTTTAATTATTTGCTTAAATTCTTCCTCAGAAATCACCTTATGATCCATGGTGGATCCGGTTATGACCACCAGAGAGGTGTTTTCGGGTAAAATAAAATCTTTTAAATTATCAAATTCCAGATAATGCCCCCTCACCAGCCGGGTGCTGCGAGGGATAGAAGGATGGGAGGGTAGTTCCGGCAGGTAGTGAACTACCGTACTATCTTTTTTAACCAGTGCTAAAATAGTAGCCAGAATACCTGCACTGGTACGGTTAAATCCTAAAATTTTTTCTCCACCTAAATGGGCCTTTCCATATTCATCCAGCATTTTTTCAAATACGGCCGGACCCACATAGGTTTCTAAAACTTCAAAATCCTCTTTTTTTAGTAAATATGCTCCAGATAAACCAGTTAAATCATATAAATCCCTGCGACCATTTTTCTGGATATGTTCATTAATAAAAAAAAGAGCAGTTTCCCTTTTTTTTACTTCATCTAAATTAGTTTTAATAAGCATGTTAAGTCTACCTGTAAATAAAATTATTCTTGATTAAGGAAATCAGATTTATCCTCATTTTTAAGATTATTAGAATTATTATCAGGAGAAGGATGGGGATTTCTATTTTTATTAGGTTCTGATTTTAGAATAATAGCTTCATCAGCAGAGTTTTGTAAAGCAGCACTAAATCCAGGTTCTGCTCCAATAACAATGGTATCCTTTCCATTTTCCTTGGCCTTATTAATAATTGGTAAAAAGTCAGCATCACGAGTCATCAGGGCAACAACATCAATACTAGGATTATAAATTAATTCCATAGCCTCCACGGCCATGTAAACATCAGTGTCTCCTGCCACTACAATAGGTGTGAATCCCTGGTTTACTATTGCTTCTATAAGCTTATCTGATGCATATTGGTTAAGAAGTACTTTTCCAACACGCATATTACCATAATCCGCCATTATTTTTCTAACTAAATCTAAATTAAGGCTAAATTCTTTTCTAAGCATGTTGGGTCCGTCTACTAACAGTCCAATAGCTTTATCGCCTGCCTCTTTCTTCTTTAAAGGTATATAGTCCTTCAATGAAGTGAGTTTTTCAAAGCTGCGCATTTTTATGTCCTCCATTTATTTTATCTTAAATAGATAAAAGATGAATAAGATTGTAAATAACCATAAAAGTTATGTATCTCATGGAATATATAGTTAAGATTTTTTTGCAGGTTATATAACTTTAAAAAAAGGTCCACCTTCCCCAAACACATTACTCTCCTTAAAATAATAAGATAATAAGTGAAGATAAAGCTAAAAATTAAAAAATAAAAAAGAGATGTTAAATAAATGATCCCTGGTGATTATTATTATTCTATTTCCAGTGAAAATTCATCCTGGAATAGTTCCTGCACTACTTTTAAATCTTCATCAGAAATTCGGGTGATGGCACCTTCTTCTAATTCTTTAAAGTAGTATTCAGCATCAACTATCTTACCGGAATCATTCATATACAATATTATTCCATCCACAAATTTATCAGGATTATCTGATGGTAAGAATAACTCTAAACGAACTAAAATTTCTGAACCACAAATACCATCATAGAATTTAATTTTCTCTTTTTCATCTTTCAAGAGTTTTTTAAATAATCTCATTCGGGCCTTGAGTTCCTTTTCAGCTTTTTGTGCTTGTTTATCACTCATAATATCACTTTATTAGAAAATTATCAATTACAGTAAAATGTTTTTTTTCAAGTTCTTTGATATTTAGTATTATCTATCAATAATGTTATAAGTTTAATTATCAGGGTAAAAAAAGATCAGGTCCTGTTTTTAATTTTAAATTATCCATAATTACTTCATAATTTTGATCCATCTATCTAGATATAAATGATGATCAGGGGGTTTCTATATGCTAAAAAAGTAAGTTACGGGGATTATCCCGGCACATGGTATCAATCTGTTTTTTTGTAATTCCCTCATTTAGCATGGTCTGAATAAATTGTTTAAAACCCTGCACCGGAATATCATTATGTGTCTGGCCAAAATCGGTGGCCATGATGCACTTTTGAGCTCCCACCTCCTGTATAGCCCGGGCTATTTTTTGAGGTTCCAGTCCATCATGCTGGGGCATGCAGGCCACAAAACAATGTTCTAAATATCCATAACCGGACATTTCTTTTTGTTCATCTATGGTGGCCCCAATAACACTGGTTAGGGGATGATTAATAAGGATGCGTTTTAAATTCCAGCTATGGGCCAGATCCAGTACTCTGAAAATATTTTCCACCCCCAGGTGGCCTGTGGAGATTACCAGGTCATAATCTCGCACCAGGGCCAGTATTTCTTCCAATTTATCACTATCAAGTGGTATTTCTCCAGCAGAGATGGTGGGTAACCATACTATTTTGCCCCCTAACTGGGCACAGATTTTAACTGCCTGGGGATTAATACCCCCTACACTGGAATTAAGACATATGCCGCCTATAACCGGGATATTAGAATATTTCTGTGCTATCCATGCCCGGGTGGCTGTAGATTCCACATGGCACTTGATAACCAATCCGGCCATATTTTCATTCCGGGCAGTGGTGGCTGCTTGTCTATCAGAGCATATACGGGGTTTTATATCCGGGGCGGTGTGGACATGGGTATCAATATAATTATCCAACCTGATTAAATCTTTTTCCATTATATATTATCCCTTAATTTGGTTTATTTCTGGATTTAATATTATTTTCAACTTTTTTATATAAATTAGAACCTTTCGAATCCATAGCCACTACCAGCGGACCGAAATTATCCACTTCCAATTCCCATATAGCCTCTGGTACTCCCAGATCTAACCAGTGAACATTTTTAATGGATTTAACTGTTTTAACATAAAGAGCAGCACAGCCCCCTACTGCCGCCAGGTAAACTGCATTATTTTCAACCAGGGCCTGGGAAGTATCATCATCCATCCCTCCCTTGCCAATAACGGCTAAAACCCCTCTTTCAACTGTTTCCCGTTGAAAAGGATTCATCCGGGTACTGGTGGTGGGACCAACCGCCACCATTTCAGCATCTGTAACTTTTAGGGAATCAGTAGAATTTTTATTTTTCTCAATTTTTATAATAGGGCCAGCATGAAATATTACCGAGCCTTCTAAATCATGAGGAGCGCCTTCCTGGATAATTCTTTGATGGGCCCTGTCCCTGGCGGTGTAAATAGTTCCAGAAAGGTATACCACATCCCCGGTATTTAATTTTCCTATGTCTTCTGCTTTAAGAGGTGTTTTAAGTTTAAATTCCATGATTCCATCACCTGATTTTATAATTTAGATGAATAACAAGTTACAGCAGTTATAATAAGATAATCCCTAACTTGACCTAATAGATGGTATTCCAAATAAAGGCACTATAATAAGATAATCTTAATTGCATTATAATTTATTTAAAATATACTAAAACAGCATCACTTAATATAGTACTTTGCTCAATAAAAAATAGGAATATGTTTTTATATTATTATTGTTTCACTGATAAATCGTGATTATAAGAGGTATGATATGTCTAGTATGAATAATGTAATGGGACTGAGTAAATACATGCTCAGTCTGCCCCAAACAAAAATTTCATTATTTACAATGGTTTTTTTAAGTTTCATCGTAGGTTCTATTGGATTTTCAATTGATCCCACCCAGGGAGTCAGTTTATTTCAGGATATAATCTATGGTGGCTCTGCTGGTTTTTTGATTTTTGGATTGGGATCCATTATGAGTGGGGCCATTACCCAGCCCTGGGTAAACTCCCTTAATGGAAGAAAAATGAAGATGAAACAATCCATGTTTTTAGCCTTATTTTCTATGGGCATAATCTCCATTATTTATTTAATAGGCTGTGCAGTTTCCACCATTTTTGAAATTAATGTTATACTGGATTCCTTGATATTTGGTTTTGCATTGATTTTCGCTTTCAGGACCCTGGTCATATGGGGTACTTCCAATATTAGTCTTCTTAATTCCGTATTAATAGCCTCAGCCCAGCCCGGCCTAATAATCAGTATGTTGATTGTGGTGTTATTTGTATCCACCACCGTGGTTGCAGCTATAGGCTATATCAGTGTGCTGGCCTTTTTATTAAAAATCATTATTGCCAGTTCCATACTCATTTTAGCAATTTATTCTTTTGTAGTGGTAATTGAATCACCTATGCGTAAAAATCTGGGACTGGGGGGATTGGAATTATTAAGCTTATTTATTTCCCATATTACTGAAGGTTCTACTGCATTGGAAGGGCTTTTTGAAGAAATAGGAGAACCTATAGATACCTTAGTAGGGGTGGTGAGTTTTAAAACCAAAAAAGGCATTAAGGCTCTTTTTATAAGTCCCTGTGTTCATCCCGGACCTATTGGGAGTATCGGTGGTTCCAATATGCCCACCATACTGGCGGAAAAGTTTGATCATTTCACCATGGTAGCCCATGGGCCCTCCACCCATGACTTCAATCCGGTATCCACCAATGAAATAGTGAAAGTGGAGGATGCTATAAAAAGTTCCCTGGATGATATTTCTTATTCAGATAAAGCCAGTAAATTTGTAAGGTTAGGTAACAAAAAAGCAAAATTAGGGGCTCAATTTTTTGGTGATGATTTACTTTTAATGGCTACCTTTGCTCCAGAGGGCTTTGATGATATTGATTTTGGAGTGGGGCTGGCCATGATAAACCTGGCCAAAAATAGGTGTTCTGCAGAAAATATAATACTTGTTGATTGTCATAACTGCTTTAAAGGTGAATCTGGCCGTGTACTTCCGGGTAATAAGGAAGTTTTCCATTTAATGGGAGCTGTTGAAAAAATTGAATGTCTGGATCAGTATGGATCTATACAGGTAGGGTGCAGTCATGATCCTCTGGTTAACCTATCCCGGGTAGAAGGAATAGGTGAAAGTGGAGTTAAAGTTATGGTGATAGAAGTTAACGGGCAAAAAATGGCCTATATTTTATTGGACTCAAATAACATGATTATTGGATTCAGGGAGAAGATCATAGATGCTGTAAAGTCCCAGGGTATAGATCAGGTGGAAGTAATGACCACCGATACTCATTCTGTGAATACCTTAGCAGGAGGACATAATCCGGTGGGTAATAAAAAGGCAGATGAGATAATAAATAAAATAGTTGAATCTACCCAAAAAGCAGTTGAAGATCTGGAAGTTGTTCAGGCAGGTTGTAAATTAAGTAAAATAGAAAATTTGAAAACTTTAGGGCCTACCAATGCCACAGAACTTGTAGCTACTATCAGTTCCATTGTAGCAGTGAGCAGAATATTTGCCCCACTGGTATTTATTCTGGCACTGATATTCGTCTTTGTATGGACTTTTCTTTTAACCCTTTAAGGTTTTTAAACCTTATTTTTTTTTAAAAAAAAGAAAGTTAGTTTGAAAATAAAATCTTAAAAATAAAAAAAAATTATGTCAGGTTAAGTAGCATGGACCATGCCACAAACCAGATGAACAGGAAGGGCACAATGCCGCTCCATAGCCAGCCCTTAAATCCACCTACTGCTTCTTTACCTAATATTCTTTCAGATAGGTTTCCTACTATTATTAATATTACCAGACCTGCCAAAGTTCCAAGAGCTTGATTATTCCCTAATGCTGCAATTGATCCATTGGATATGGTGAAAGATACAAATGCGGCTATTATAGCCCCAACAACATGAATACCTGCCATTTTAGCATCAACATCCATCATTATTCCTCCATAAAATTAAATTTATATACTTATTTACCAGTTGTCAACATTATTAATAGTTAAGGTTTAATAAATATACTTATCATCCTTAACTCCGGTGATATCCGGATAATCAGTTATGATAACTGAAAATATTTCTATATTATTTTAAAATTTAATTTCCTGAATTCCGGTTATATAAAATTATCTTAAATTAAAATAAATCTCACCCTGGTGTTAAAATGAAAAAAATGTCCAATGTAGATATTTATGCAGTATGCCATGAACTTAATGATTTACTGGTTGGTTCCAGAGTAGATAAAGCTTATCAACCTACCAAAGACACCATTATTATTCGTTTTCATGTTAAAGGTAAAGGAAGAGTTGATGTGGTTTTTCAAGCTGGTGTGCGTATGCATACTTCCCAGTACCCTATGGAAAATCCTAAATTACCTCCCAACTTTCCCATGATGCTCCGAAAGTATATAAAAGGAGGGGTGGTAAGCCAGGTTAAACAACACAACTTCGACCGGGTAGTGGAAATAAAAATCTCAAAAGAAGAAGAATACACCCTCATTGTAGAATTATTTGCAAAAGGGAATATAATACTCCTTAATAAAGATAATAACATCATACTGCCGTTAAAGCGAAAATTATGGAGCGATAGGCAAATTTCTTCCCGGGAAGAGTATAAATTCCCTCCAGATAGAGGAATTAATCCTTTGAAACTGGAAAAGCCCCAATTACGAGAAATTTTTTCCAAATCAGATAGTGACCTGATACGTACCCTGGCCCGAAATGGACTGGGAGGCATATATGCCGAGGAAATAATAGAGCGCAGCAAATTGGATAAAAATATAACTGCAGCTGAAATATCCAAATCAGAGTTAGATACTCTCTATGAAACCATATTGAACTTATTTGAACCTTTAATAAATCATGATTTCAAGGCCCATATAGTTTCAGGGGATAAAGAAGATGTGCTACCTCTGGAGCTGGAAATATATGAGAATACTACTAAAACATACTTTGATAGCTACAATGAAGCCTCTGATGAGTTTTTCTCCACTAAAGTGCGAAAAGAGATAAAGGGAGTGCAGGAAGAATTATGGGCCGGTAAGGTTAATAAATATGCTAAACGTTTGAGAATCCAGGAAGAAACCCTGGAAAAGTTTGAAAAAACCATAGAAAGCTCCACCATAAAAGGGGATCTTATCTATGCCCATTATGCTCTCCTGGAAAAGTTAGTTAATGTGGTTTTAGAAGCAAGAAATAAGTATTCCTGGAATGAGATAAGGAAAATACTAAAAGAAGGAAAGAAAAAAGGCCTCCAGGAAGCCCAGGTAGTGGAATCCATAGATAAAATGGGGACCATGGTCCTTAATATTGAAAAAGAGAAGGTGATGATTGACCCCTTAAAGAGTATCCCGGAAAATGCTGAAATTTATTATGAAAAGGCTAAAAAGGCCAAAAGAAAGATAAAAGGAGTTCTAATTGCCATAGAAAAAACTAAGGAAAAACTGGATAAAGTGGAAAAGAAAAAGGATGTTGCTTTAGAAAATATAATGGTCCCCCAAAAGAGAGTTAAAAAAGAGTTAAAATGGTTTGAGAAACTACGCTGGTTTTTAAGTTCTGATGGTAATCTGGTTATTGGGGGGCGGGATGCCCATACCAATGAAATCGTGGTGAAAAAACACCTGGAAAACAATGATATTTACCTGCACAGTGATATTCATGGGGCCCCCTCGGTAGTGATCAAAAAAAATCAAGAGGAAATTTCCCAACAAACACTCAAAGAAGCTGGTGAATTTGCAGCATCTTTTTCCAGTGCCTGGAGTAAAGGATTTGGTTCACAGGATGTGTACTGGGTTAAACCAGATCAAGTATCAAAAACACCCCAATCCGGAGAATTCGTAGCTAAGGGTGCCTTTATAATTAGAGGAAGTAGAAATTATATCCGAGGTGCTACCTTAATGGTGGCAGTAGGGGTGGTGGATTATCAGGGGGAACGGATAATGGCCGGGCCGGTGAGTGCGGTTAAAAAGTATACAGATAATTATGTTATCCTGAAACCAGGTTATGGTAAAAAAGAAGCAGTGGCCAAGGAAATACTAAATAAAATAGATGAAAACAGGAATTTCAAACTGGAAGATGTTATCCAGGTATTGCCGTCCGGTAAATGTGATATTGTTACCTTAAAAAAATAGCTGGAATTAAAATTTAAAAAGAATGTTCAAGAATCCAAGTTTATATTTCCCTGGATTTCTTTTTGTCCTTGATCTTTTTATTTAAAAGGAAATTAATATCAATCACATATTTTCCTTCCTGATCAGAAACTATTATGGAATCATCTTCCATAAGCGAACTCAGATTCACTTCATAGATTCCATGCTGTTTTACCATTATGGTTTCAATGGATTCCCCTTTAACTTCTTCTATTTTTTCTTTTTTTCCTTTGCTGGAGTATTTGAAATATTTACTGCCACATTGGGGGCAGCCTTTAAGAATTTCTTCTGTTGCTTTTAATTTAGCACCACAATTAATGCACTGATGCACCAGAATCACCAATTTCTGCTATCATAGATAAGAAGTTAGATTTCTTTTTAACAGCTTTCATTACATTGGCCGGACCAATGATAGTTAGGCCTACTTTTCTTTTTTTAGAAAACCCGAAAAAAGATCTTTCATCCTTTTCCAGGGTGAATATATCAATTCCCACAAATTGCTCAATATCAATTTCCCGCATAGTGGTTTCTATCAATTCTGCTTCTTCTGCTGGAGATAATCCGCCTTCAATTACCAGCAAATCTCCCTCTTTAACCCTATCGACTATCATGGAAATCTTTTCCATGCTGCTGAGGGATTCAAGAGCATCAGATGATAGAAAATCCATTTTTAATCCTTCCATTTTTACAACCCCACCAATATTATTTAAATTTTCTAACCATGGACATGTATAATTCGCCAGTATTCTCTCCATGTAAAGCAGAAATAGGCACCACCGTATGTTGCGGAAATACAGATATGATTCTATCTGGATTTGATTCCTCCATATCTATTTTATTGGCCACTATTACAAATGGAATTTTTCTAGCTTCTAAATTCCCGATAATAGTAATATTGGCCTGAGTTAATGGATCACGGGTGGCATCCATAACCAGTAAAACTCCAGTAACATCATCCAACCATTTAATAGCCTCGATTATCCCTTTAGTCGCTTCTTTTGCTCTTTCTTTTGCTTCGACTTCGGATAATCCAAATTCCAGGAAGTTTTTATAATCCACCTTGGTGGCAATCCCTGGTGTATCAATTATATCAAAGTCCAGTTCCACCCCGTCCTGTTTAATAGAAACCCTTTCCTGCCGATAAACACTACGGGTTTCGTGAGGAATGTTGGAAACAAGCCCAATAGGCTTTCCCAGCCAGTCCTGAGACATGGTATTAGCAAGAGTGGTTTTTCCAGAATTAGGATGACCATAAAGCCCAATTTTTAATTTTTCATCCCTTCTAAGTAGTTTATTTAAAAATCTCATGAAAAATTCACGCATTTTATCACTCTTTTAGTGTAAATAGATTAATTATTATCATCGATATTATTCCTGATAAGTTTGGCCCGGTTTTAAGATAACAACATCAATATCCGGGCTTTTAGATTTAACAAGTTCTACGAAATGATCCGGATCCTGCTGTATAATGGGAAAAGTATTATAATGCATGGGAATAACCTTTTGAGGATAAATCCATTGAGCCGCAATAGAAGCTGCCTCCGGGTCCATGGTAAACCGGTCCCCCATAGGTAAAATAGCCATATCTGGTTTAAATATTTCCCCTATAACCTGCTTCATATCCCCAAATAATCCGGTGTCCCCGGCATGATAAATCCGATAGCCATTTTCCAGCTGGATTATAAAACCTGCGGCACTGCCTCCTGGTGCCACTTCTTCCATGAAGTCAATATCTGAGGAGTGCTGGGCATCAACCATGGTAATTTTAACATTTTGCACCATACAAGATCCTCCGGTATTCATACCTAAGGTTTCAAAACCCTGCTGGGCTAGAAATATGGATAACTCATGATTGGCAATTAAAAGGGCATTATTCCGGTCGGCTATTTCCATAGCATCCCCAAAGTGATCGGCATGACCATGGGTTAGCAGGATTACATCTGCCCCTATATCCTCCACCGCCACCTGACAGGAAGGATTGTTACTGATAAATGGATCAATAAGGATCTTTAGATTTTCTTCACTGACAATTTCAAATGCCGAGTGACCAAACCATCGTATTTCCACTAGCTAGCCTCCAGTTCTATATCTTTAGAAAGTCCCCATGCTTCTTCAAATAATTTTTCAATCTCGGAAATGGATTTCTCATCCTTATAGATTACACCCACTTCAAAGCTCTCATAGATAGGATCGGTGGATATGATTAAACCATGATTATCATCAGAAACCACCGCCACCGTATGTACATGAGGCATGGTTTTAATCTGAACATCATTATCCAGAAGTACTTTAATTAACTCCACTGCGGCATCATCATCCAGGCTGGCTTCCTGAATAATCATACGGCTATTGGTATCCATGAATTTTTTAAGAATACCCACATCTATATTTCTAATCCAGGGATACATCATTATAACTTTTTTTTCAGCACTTATAATGGTTTCTTTCATTGCATCCTGAACATCAGCAGCATCAAAAGACCAGATAATACTGGGGGCTTTAGATTCCGACCTGATTTGATTTAAAGCACCTCTGAATGAATCCAGCCTTTCTTCAATCAGTTCTTCCACATCATCCACATTTTCTATGTAATCTTTTTTCAGTTTATCCAGCCGGTTTTTAACATAGTGAGTGTCATTTTTATCCATTTTTTTAACTGGTTTAATGGTTTTAAGTTCCGGTTTTTTGGTCTCTTTTTTTACTTTTTCAGGAGATACAGCTTGTGTTTTATCTTTTGCTGGATCTTCATCAGTTTTTTCTTTTACTGGAGCTTTAGGGGCCCTGCGAGGTACTCTTTTAGGAGTTTTAAGTTCTTCTTTTTCAGGAGGCACTGCTTTTTCTTTTATTCCTTTGGCTTTTTCCTCAGTGGCTTTAGAATCGGCTTTCTTTTTACCCCTACCAGGCATTCGCAAGAATTTACGAGGGGATTTTGTTGGTTTTTCTTCGGCTTTTACTGGTTTAATTTTAGGGGCATCCTTTTTAACTACCGGTGCTTTCTTAACTGGTTTTACTGGTTTTGGAGCTGGTTTTTTCTCTTCCATTATCTTTTTAACCGTGGTGGGTGGTTTTCTCATTTTACTTCTATCTTTAGAAGGAGCAGTCCGGGTTTTAGTTTTAGAAGATTTTAAGGAAGCCATGTCTATCTGTGAACCAAACAATATAATCAGCATAACCCCAATTACAAAACTACAAAGACCTACAAAAAATAATAAAAAATTCGGTGGTGTGGAAAATCCGAAAGACATGGCATAAAGCCCGGCAAATAATAAGATTAACCCTGCAAAAGTAATTATTAAATATATCATCTGATGCCTCCCATTTCAATCATATAATATTCTCCTTATAAGTATTAGATGTTTAATCATCCCCCAATAAAAACATCCTATTAATATAAATGATTATTTATTTGATATTCTGAATAATAAACTATTGGGTAGGGAGTATTGCTTTTACTAGTAATGGTGGAAGTTTATTTTAAAATAAATTTTTTTTTAGTAGAAAAGTGTATATAAAAGTATGATGAAATAATTATTATTTGATGTTAGGAGGAAAATATATGGATATTTTAATGGATGAGAAAGGACAGGGGGCCGCTGAGTATATTTTATTATTTGGTGGGGTTATTGTGATTGCAATTGCGGCCTTGATTATTTACCAGAGCTACTTTACATCTACCCCTGCCTTCACTGATAGTGATCTTGAAGAAGTAAGAACTTGTGCCAGAGGCGGATAAATTAAAATTATTTAATTAAGCCTCAAAGCAGCTACTAGCTGTTTTAATGTATCTTTTGAATCTTTTTCATCACTTAATGCCCAGGCTAATCTCTGGGTAATTATTCTTTTTTGATTTAAATCCTGCGTATTCATATAACGTAAAATTTTAGTAAACATCTCATCGAGTTTTTCAGGGCCTGAATTTTCATTCCCTCTAATTAAATTCATCTTAATTCTAAAAAGAATTTTCAATTTATTTAAGGCCTTTTTTGCCTCTTCCAGGTCATCTGATTCTAATTTTTTAAGAAAGATCCCGATTTCAATAGGATCAGTATTAACTTTACTGAATATTATCCCATCAGATTTCATAGACTGGACCCTTGATATTCCATCATATATCCCGATATCATATCCGGTAACAGTAATCTTATTATCCCTTAAAAGCCTCATTAATGCTTCATTTAAGGTTTTATCTGAAACTGTTAGGCCTGATTTTTTTCTTACCTGCTTTAATAATTCAAGCCGGGATAGATCTTTTTCTTCCAGTGATTGGATTATCAAATTATGGACTTCATATTTTCGAGGCATTTTTAATTCCTTTATTATTTAATGTGATTATATTCACAATAACTAATATAAATATTAATGGCTTTGTGAGTTTATTTAAGTTAAATGATTGGTATTGGGTTGTGTTTAATTA
>NPIE01001009.1_pt1 | contig 82938 bp, 58 predicted proteins | sample 8637661 | NCBI WGS metagenome assembly NPIE01 (sample SAMN07420842, study PRJNA396082) | bioreactor metagenome | isolation source: sample BA12 brine-fed electro-methanogenic bioreactor BA | place: Japan: Kochi | collected 2016-12-09
GCCGCCGGACGCCAACTGCCTGCTATCGGTGGCGGATCACTGCCTACGGAGCCGGGACTATGTCAATGTGATCGTGGCCGGCAAGCAGCCCGAGGCGCAGTGGCTGAACATGGATGCCGCCATCAAACACTGCACGGCCGGCATCGGGATCTGGGAGTGGGCCAGCAACGACCGCGGATCGGAGCCCGATGTGATCATGGCCTGTGCGGGCGATGTGCCGACTAAAGAAGTGCTCGCGGCGGTCGACATGCTCAGGCGCTACGTGCCGGACCTGAAGATCCGCGTGATCAACGTCGTCGACCTGATGACGCTTCAGGCGAAAGGGGAGCATCCGCACGGACTTTCGGATTACGAGTTCGATACACTGTTTACGACCAACAAGCCGATCATCTTTGCCTATCACGGGTATCCTTATCTGATCCACCGGCTGACCTACCGACGGACGAATCATCGCAACCTTCACGTGCGCGGATACAAAGAGGAGGGGACGACGACGACCCCGTTCGATATGCTGGTGCGAAACGACATGGACCGGTTTCATCTGGTGCAGGATGTCATCGATCGGGTCCCCAGGCTCGGAGCGATGGCTGCCTACATCCGCCAGGAGGTCCGTGACAAATTGATCGAGCACAAGAACTATATCCGCAAGCGCGGAGAAGACATGCCCGAAGTGCGCGAGTGGCAGTGGACCGGGCAGTGGAATCCGGAGTGACGCAGGGGTTGTCGCAGAGGCTCTGACCGGGCGTCAATGGGAGGTGTCCGGTGGCCCGATCTGTTCGTAAATCTCGGCGATCTGGCGCAGCAGAGCTTCGAGCTGCGCGTAGTACTGGGCTTCGGGCAGTTGTTCTCTGGCGTCGCGCAGCTTCATCACCTGGAGTTCCAGTTCGTCGCGCCTGGATCGCAATGCAGCGGGCATCGCGGCTTCGGCATCGCTGGGAAGCAGGTGGAGTTGGTGGGCCCGGTAACCGTCGAGCGAGGCGTCGTCTGCGGCTCTCTGCGTGGGACGGATGCCGCGGAACCAATCGGCGGGCGTACCCAGACCATCGCCATTGTCGTCCAGCAGAGCGTGCTCGGTCGCCAGTCGGCCGTCGGCCAGATAGAAGGCCTGGGTCTGATGGGAAGCGGTCAGGAAGGCTTCGAGCAGTGACGTCTGACCATCCTTGTCCAGGTCGGCTTCGGGCTGGGCAATCGCCTCGGCCAGGTACCCGCCGAAGCGTGTGTAGTTCTGTTCGAACCCGCTCTTAGTCGCGGTGATGATCACGCGTCCCGGCGCCGACAGCGCTTTGAGGAACGGCGCGCTCGACGAGGAGGCATCGATGACCGCGATCGTCCGCTGCATCGGCGCGAGCCACTGAGCCAGATCTTCGGTCGTCAGATCGGGCCCTCGCAGATTAAAGCGGGCGGTCCTTCCGTCAAAGGTCCCATGCCCGATCAGCACGAGCCACAGAGGGACACTGCGCTCTCGTGACTCTTCATCCAACAGCTCTTTCAACCGCAGCCGATCGGACTGGTCCTCGGTTCCCTCCAAGCCCATCGAACGGAACCGAGCGCCGCTCTGCTCGCAGGCTTGCTCCCAGAGATCGGCCCAGGAGGCAAACTGCTCCAGGTATTCGGGCAGACCGGGAGCGCCTACGACGACGATCACGCTCTGGGCGATACGCTGCTCCGCTGCCGCTGGAATGGAACTTCCCAGGACGAGGGCCAGCAGGCAAGCCAGAATGGTCGCACTCGCTCTCATGGCATTCCCTTCCAACGGCGCAGTGCCCATTCGACAGCCAGACAGAGCAACAGCAGCAGGAACACCGCTGGGAGGATTCCCGGAAGATCCCAGACGGGCCTTACCCAGGCGACGGTGATGGGTACCTCGCGACTCGGCAGGCGGCGGGCGAAGTCCTCCAGTTCGTCGATCTCCACGATCCGGCCTCCCGTCTGGCGGGCGATCTGTTCCAGCAGCGGGCGGTTCGCTTTGATCGAGCGGAACTCGCGGGCCTCCAGATCCGTCGCCCACCCCACTTCACCGCCGCCGATGTTGGCACCGTTGGCGTCGGTGACCGTCACTCGGGCGAGATAGCCTCCGCTGACGCGCGGAACGTAGGTGCTCGCGAACAGACCGCTTTCGCCGGAGACGGGCTGCGCCGTCAGACGCAGGGTCTGTCTCTCGCACGGATCGATCTCAATGGCCACCGAAATATTGTCCATCGGCTCGAACTCTCCGTCGCGGGCGCGGACCCGAAGTTGGACGGCCTCCGTGCTCTCGTCGGGTTCGTCGGCGGTACGGATTTCGATTTGCTCCGGAACATCGGCGACGAGCCAGCGCAGTGCCTGTCTCCAGAACTTGTCCATGTCTTCGCGCGCTTCGACATCCTGGAGCCCCCAGCGCCAGATGTCACCCACCGTCAATGCGGCACTGCGCCCGTTGCCGATGCGCTGGACGACGAGGGCGGGCAGAGGCTCTTCGTCAGCACCTTCAACCACGGCGACCGTTCGCGCTCCGGCCTTGGTCGAACGAACGCGATTGAGCACGCGGAAATCGATCATCTTGTCGAGCCGCTCCCGTTCGGCCTGTTCGTTGTCGCGCAGGCGCGCCCAGGGTTCCAGCCAACCCTCCCGTGTCAGCGTCATGCGAGTCGCAGGCATCGGGCTGTCAGGCATCCGGTCGAGATAGACGGGCAGCAGACCGGCGATCGGCGTGCGATCGAAACCGCCTTCTTGGAAGGAATCCTTGCCTCCGAGCATGAAGAAGCCGCCGCCTCGCTCGGTGACGAATCGACGCAGCAGGTCCATCTGGTCGTGTGTGAAGAACGCGGCCTCGACGTCATCGAGAATCACGGCGTGGTAACCGAACAACAGTTCAGGCGTCTTCGGGAAGCCATCCTGGAGCTCGGTCGCGTCGCGCGTGTTGAGCCGGACGAGAACGGGCTGATCGTACTGCTCGGTTTCCTCCTGCTCCTGGTTGTCGAAACCACGATAGAGCGGATTGCTCTGCTCGCCGGAACGACCGCGCCAGTCGTACTTCGGCTCGCGCCGAGCCACGCGGATCAGCCCGACCATCTGCACCTGTTCGTCTTCGCTGACGGCGCGTTGCAGGAACTTGTACTCCCAGTTGGGTCGCCCCGAAACGTAGAGAATACGATAGGGGCCTGCACCTCGGTCCACGACAACGGTCCTCGCGTTATTGGCCAGCGTCGCTTCCGACGAGGGCTCGGGGGGATCGGCAGATTCATCCCTCGTCTCGGCAACGCGGACCTGGTAGAACAGGACGCCCGCTCGATCGGGACGAAGACGAAAACGAAATGCCTGTTGTTCCTCGTCCTCGCTCACCTTCCACTGCTGACGCTCGACCAGGGCGCCGGCGCTGTCGGTCAATTCGACGGCGATGGTCTGCCCCTCGAATCCGCTAGCCTCGACGTCGGCCTGGACAATGACGGGGGCATCCTCAAAGGAGGTCTGACTGACCGAAACGTTAGCGAGGGACAGATCCCTGGGAGCACGATCCCGTCCGATGACCACAGGATAAATGGGCGGCACGCCCGCCAGATCAGTCGATGAGGCGAGGCCATCGGTCGCGTTGCCGTCGGTCATCAGCAAGACGCCGGCAATCGGCCGATCGCGATACCGCTCTCCTATCGTGCGCAGGGCGGCGCCGATGGCGGAAGAGGTCCCCCTGAAATCCAGGTCGGAAAAATCGGAGGTCCGGTGCAGCCTCGAATCGAAGGTGTACTGTCGAAGCTGGAAATTATCGGCCAGCGCCGCCAGCCAATTCGTCCGGGTCGTATCGAGGGCTTCGCGGAGGGTCTGCCCTCGACTGCGATCGGCGCCGGGATCCTGGATGGTCAGCCCCGCGCTGTTGTCGGCGACCACGACGAAGAGATTTGCTCCGGTCTTGGCGCGGCGCCCACTCCACAGCGGTTCGATCAAACACAATCCCAGGACGAGGATGGCCAGCAGCTTGGCCACGAAAGCGATTCGCTCGGCGGCGCCGGTGCGCGGACTGCGTCGATAACTCCAGACGAGCAGGCCGGTCGCCAGCATCACCAGAACCAACGCCGGCCAGACCCAAGTCGTCATCGAGATGGTGATCTTTGCCAGGGGGGTCATCGCGTTTCGCCCCCAAGGTTCTCGAAGTAGCTGCGAACCAACTCGGCGAAACGATCGGGCACCGGGTCCCGGTCGATCGGTACCAGTGCATCGTCCGATTCAAGCTGGGCGAGGCGGTCGCGGAGTTTGGTCTGTAGCTCCATCAGCGGCTTCATGATCTGCTGGTCGACAAGATCCCACTGGGGTTCTTTCCCATGCCGTGTGAAATCGCTGCGCATGGTACGGGCTCGGTCGCGGACGCGCGCCACATCTTCGCGAAGTTCGCGGTCGGTGAGCATTTCTTCGACGTCGCGAAGCCGGTCGGACCATTCGCGGTAATCTTCACCGGTGAGCGGGCCTCGGGCGCCGCGGTCGGTCCACTCCTGGAACGACTCGCCGCCGGGACCCCAGCGGTTCGGATTGCCCGGTCGGTCTCGGTTGTCCCGATTGCCTCGGGCGGTCCGATTCGTCTGACCCTCTTGTGGCTGGGCGCCCTTCTGTGGCTCGCCCGAAGGCTGCTGGCTGTTGTCTCTGCCTGACGCCTGAGCGTGTTGCGATTGCTCCTGCCCTTGCGATGGCTGATTCTCGCGGGGCGCTTGCCCTTGTTCCTGAGGTTCATTCCGCTGCCCGCGTCCGGCGGCAGCTACGGCCTGATTGGGATCTTCCGTAGGTTCGCTCGTGGCACGAGCGGCTTCCGCGTCGAGTTGCTCGGTCAATTCCTCCAGCTGCCGTCTCGCCTGGCGCAGCGCCTCCGCTTCGTCGCCCAGCACGCTCTCGGCGGCTTCTTCCACGCCTTCGCGCAGCTCGTCGATTCCCTGAGCCGCACGTCGTTCGATGTCCTGGGCCTGGGGCAGGAAGTTGCGTTCGAGCAGTTGGCCCGTCGCTTCCAGCGCCTCATCCAGGTTCTCCGTGCTGGCTTCTCTCAGTGTGTCGTACAGCTTTCGCGAAAGCAGTGGTTCGGCCACTTCCGCCTGCTCGCTGACGTCGCGCATTTGCTCGATCAGTTCTTCGATCGCTTCTCGCTGTTGCTGAATTTGTTCGGTCAGTTCCCCGTTCGTACCATTGTCGGCGAGCGTCCGCCGACCGGACTCCTGTTGCTGGTCCATCTGTTCGGCAATCTGCTCCTGCCGCTGGTCGAGCTGCTGGGCCCGCTCGCGCATATCACGCATCTGCTCGGAGAACTGGTTCGAGGTGTTGCGACGGAACTCGTCGCGCATCTCTTCGAGCTGCCGCTGAGCGCGCGTCGACGAGGTGATGGCCTGCGAGACCATGCCCTCTTGCAGTTCCTGAGCGGACTGTTGAATCTGCGAACGCGATTCGTCAAGCTGCTCGCGGGCCTCCGACGTTCGCTGACGATTCTGCGATTGGTCCATTCTCGCCTGGAGTTCGTCGATGTCCCGCAGCGCTTCGAGCTGTTCGTCCCTCAGACGTTTGAGCTCGCGGAGGATCTCCTGCCGCTCTTGTTCGTTGCGGGCCTGGCGCAGGGCTGCTTCAGCCTCGCGCAGCCGCTCGCTCATGTCGTTCTGCCGGCGGGCGAGATCGCTGAGGCGATTGAGCACCTGGAGGTCTTCCTGTTGGGCGGTCTGCTGGCGCGACTGGGCCCGGCGTTCGGTTTCGTAGCGGTTCTCCTGCTCGGTCAGTTCGAGCTGCTGCAATTGCTGCTGCGATCGTACCGATGCGGAATTGGAGTTGCTGCCTTGCCCCTGGTTCTGCCCTCGTGCGATCTGGTGTTCGCGCTGGCGGAGCTTGAGCAATTCCTGATACGCCGATTGCTCGGCGCCCAGCGCCGGAGTCAGTTCCGCTGCTGAAGCGGACTGGCTTGCCTCCGTGAGATGATTCACCGAGGTCTCCATGTGCTCGGCAGCGTTCTGTAACGCCTGCCCTGCCGCCGGGTCCTCGGCCTCCGCCAGTGCCGAACGCGCCTTGTCCAATGCTTCGGATTGGGACTGGCGAACGACGTCGAGGTCGCCCGCGCGGTCGCCGATAGCGCCCGACGGATCCGTCTGCTGTTTGATGTTCCACGTGGCGATGATGATCTGCTTCTGCAACTGGATCAGCTCTTCGGTCTGCTGGCCCTGCTGTTGTCCCTGCTGGCTTTGCTGTTGTTGGCTCTGCTGGTTCTGAAACGACTGGTTCTCACGGAAGACCTCATCGAAGGGGCGCACTTCGGCAAAGTACATGTCGCTGGCGGTCCGTCGAGGTCTGCCGTCCGGTCCCACGTCGTCGGCCCAGAAGTAGTACGTCAACAGTTGATCGGGCGCCGCTCCCAGCTCTTCGAGTGCCAGCAGATATTCGATCTGCTGCTTGCCCGTCACCGGGGAATCGCCCAGCGCGACTTCCTGCGTCTTGACGCCTGCCAGCGTATACGTCAGTCCGTAGTTGATCACGCCGTAGTCGTCGGACACCTCGGTCTGGAGATCCAGCTCTTCGAGAGGCGAGGCGGCGACATCCCGGTTGGGAAACAGCGGCTTCAGTTCCGGCGGCAGATTCTCGTGGACGTCGATCGTAAAGCGAGGGGGCGTCTTGTTCTCCAGCCCCTGGGCGTCGGCCATGAGCAGTTCATATCGCTCACTCTTCTCTGCGGTGAATGACGTGGTCAGGACGTTCGGATGCTCGGGATTGAGATTCAGTCCTAGAGCAATGCCTTCTCTCGGAGCCAGTCTGGCCGTCGTGACGGGTTTGTTCAGCGTGAAGGTCAGCGTTATCTGCGATCCCTCAACGACGCTGATCCGCCGGGTGTCGTGGACGATTTTCTCGGGCAGGTTCGTGTAGGATGGATAGACGATCCTGGCATCCGCCTGAATCAATCGGGGTCGATCGAAGACCGTGATCTTGTAGCTGTCACTGCGCTGACCGGCAAACTCGACATGGTAGAGCAAATCGGAGCGGACGTCCTGAAGCACGCCTCCGAAGACAACGTCATCGACATTTCGCGTTAGAGGCATGCGTTGCCGCTCCTGGCCCGGGGCGGCGTAAGAGAGCGCGACGTCCAGCGGCACCTCGCCATCGAAGCGAGCAACGATCACGACGGGACTTCCCGCTTCGATGCTGGTGTTGCCCGGTGTGATCGTGACCTGGCAGCCCTTCGAAGCCGGGACGCCACGACCGCTTCGGGGTAGCACGGAAATCGAAGGCAGCAATTGCGAAAAGACGCCGAGCAGAAGCAGCAGCACTGCGATCCGGCTGAGATTGGCCAGCGCCACCCTTCGCGGCGGAATGCTCTCGAGCCAATCGTGGCTGGTCGCATGAACGACCGCTTCGCGGAGCACCTGCGTCTGGAGGTAGCCCAGCCTTCCGCCCGGGTGGTCGGGCTTCTGCTCGATGGCCGCCAGCAGCAGGGCCCTGAGATCGGGATGGTGCTGTTCAATATCCCGCGCGAGCGCGTGATAGTCCGGCCCGATGCGCTCGGATCGGCAGACGGCAAAGAGCGTGACCAGGATTGTGGCGACGGTCCACACCTCCAGGGCGAACGGCAGCCTCCACCCCCAGAGCCAGTCGATGCCGATCAGCGCGATTCCAACGAGTACGGCAACGAGCCAGTAGAGCGACAGGCGCCACGCGAGATCGAGGCGTCTGCGGCGCTTCATGATCGGCTCGAGTTGTCTGCGAAGCGATTGCTCGATCATGGCTGTTCCCCCTGAGACTCCGTCGCGGATCGGGTCATCCGTCCCGCCAGCCAGGTCTCTGTCAACAGCACTATCAACGCGGCGAGGAGTACCCATCGCCAGAGTTTCTGTTCGTTCTCGCTTTCCACCAGGCCTCGGTGGACCGCGGCTTTGGCCACCTGCTCGGCGGTGGCGGGGCTGGGCGACGACAACGCGACCCCCAGTTTGTCCAGTTCTTCCAGGGGCATCGGGTCCGTACGTCCCTCGGCAGCGGGGATGTTGACGGCGAACCGCTTGGCGCCGTCTGCGGATTCTACGCGGTAGACTCCCGGCATGTCCGTCTGGGTGAATATCTTGGCATCCGCTTGCAGTGTAACCGTCGAGCCATCGGGTTTTCGGACTTGCAGGTCGGCGGTCTGCATGGCAGCGGCCCTTGCGACGGGCACCGGATCACCCACGAAATACTGGGCTTGGGCCTCGGTGAGGACGCCGCCATATTCGAGGACGCTGTACAGCAGGGGCACGAATTTCGAGGAGAGGGCCAGGTCACTGTCGGCCGGATGCCATCCGCTGGTCAGAGCGATCAGTGTGCCCCGCCCCACGGGCACCTCGAACCACGCGGGATCGCCATTGTCATACCGCGCCAGCACGCGTGCGTCGGGCAGGTTCGTAAGGTCGACGCGCCGATGTTTCCAGAAATGGACCTTCGTGAAATCTCCGAAACGGGGATCGGAGAAGACGCTCAGGAGAGGGTGAGCGAATTCGATTTGCCCGAGCATGGCATATCGCCCGATATCCGCTTCTTCAATCTCAAGATCGGGAGCGTTGGTTAGTCCGGTCAGGGCTTCCGCTGCTACCGACTTCATCACCAGCAGCATGGTCCCGCCGGCTTCGATATGCCTGCGAAGAAGACCAACGTTCTCACCATGGTTCACGTCGGTGGCCACGATCAGATGGGCTGCGGCGATCTCCTCTGAAGTCAGGGTTTCGCCTCCTGGGTGGAAGGTGACGCGAGCGTCTACCCCGCTCGTGGCGCCGAAAGCTCGACGTACATAGAACAGCATCTCCTTGGGGTCGTTCGGTTCGTCGCTGCCGACATAGAGGATGCTGATCTGTTGTTGCAGGCGAGGTGCGACGTAGAGCGCATTGTCGAAAGCGTGATCGTCGCCCGTCAGGACGAGACGGTGGGGAGCCGAGCGATCGGCCGGGCCCGGTACCTTGACGACGAGGCTGTGTCCGGCGGGAATGTACGTGTCGACCGCCTCCGATGACTCCGGAGTCGCGCTTTCATCCGTCCATCGCAGTTGAAACTGCTCGGTCCCAGCCTCAGGCGAGTTGCGGACACGCACGTGGATAGCGTCATCACCGGCAGGGCTGGCCAGGTGGTCGCGAGCGACCACCCACTCCACGACAGCGTTGGTCCGCTGCGGAGATTCAATCCGTTTGAGGACCAGCTCAGTGGCTGGGGGCCATTCATAATTATGAAGCGCACTCAGGTCGCTTCCTTGCTGCACGTCCCCGACGAGCACGATCTGTCTCGATCCGCCCGATTGGTCGGTCTGGTTGACTTCATCCTCTTCGATTGCCTCCGCGGCGCTCGTCAGCGCCTGCCCCAGGTCAGTCGAACCCCACCCAGGTGTCAGTTGCGAGAGGCTGTCCGTTACGACAGCGGCACGTTGGGACGGGTCCAGGCTCACCCACTGCTCGAATCCGATCTGGGTCTGCGCGCCGGCATCGAACGTCATCAGGCTCAGGCGGTCGGAGGGTTCGAGATCGTTCAGCACGGACCGGACCTGTTCGATCGCCTGATCCCAGAGCCCGACGCGGCGCATCGAAGCGCTGGTGTCGAGAAGGACCACGACTCGTCTTCCGGCGCGAGCCGTTTGCTCGGGCGCCGGCGTGGAAAGAAGCGGACGGGCGAATGCGAGTGCCAGCAGACACAGCAGCAGACAGCGCAGGAGCAGCAACGGCAGGTTCTCCAGCCGGCTGCGGTTTCGCAGGCGCGGCGCCGTCGTGCGGACGAACATCAACGAACTGAACGTCACGCGCTTTCGCGTATGCCGGCGGATCATGTGCAGCACGATCGGCACGCCGACCGCGATCATGCCAGCCAGAAATAGAGGGTACAGAAAGCTCATATCCTCCTCCCGACGTTGGCGCCCTGGGCTCTTCGGACCTGCTTTCGACGGTGCATCCGGTCCTGGAGGAAGTCGAGCAAGGCCAAGTCGAACGGACGGTCCGTCGCAAAGAGATGGTAGTCGATTCCGAGTCGCTGGCACGCGGTCCTGGCCTGCTCGAGATGCGCCTCGAGCTGATGCCGGTAGGCCTTCCGCGCGGCGGGGGGATCGACGTACATATCCCGGCCCGTCTCCAGATCGCGAAAGAGGGCGGGGGTGTCGAAATCGAAATGGAGTTCCGCCGGGTCCAGGACCTGAAAGACGACGACATCATGGCCACCTGCCGCCAGATAGCCCAGGTCCGATTCGAGCCAGTCGATCGAGGTCAGCAAATCGGAGATCAGCACGATCAAGCCGCGTTTGGTCAGCATCCGAGCCAGGTGCTGTAATGGTGGACCCAGGTCTGTAGCGCTGCCTTGGGGATTGGCATCCAGCACCGCCATCAGGCGCTTCAGATAGCTCGGGCGATTGCGGGGTGGCATGTATTGCGTGATGCGATCGTCAAAGGTCGCCAGCCCGACGGCATCGCCTTGCCTGAAGAGAAAATAGGCCAGAGTCGCTGCGAGGGTCCCGGCGTATTCGCTCTTGCTGTATCCGATCGATCCGTAGCCCATCGAGCGGCTGTGGTCGATCAGCAGATGACAACGCAGGTTGGTCTCATCTTCAAATTTCTTGATATAGTACCGATCGCTGCGGGCGTAGATGCGCCAGTCGACATAGCGGGGGTCGTCGCCCACGCTGTATTGACGGTATTCGGTAAATTCGGCGGAAAAGCCATGATAGGGGCTGCGATGGATGCCTCGCAGGAACCCCTGAACGATGCCCTTGGCGCGCAGCTCCATCGACTTGATCTTCATCAGCGCCGCCGGGTCGATCATCCCGCCCGTGCTCGGGGCGACCTTGTTGAACTCGTATGGAGACGATCCCTGGGTCATTTCCTCTCTTCCTTGACGGACTTGAGCAGACGTCCGATCAGGGTGTCCGTGGTGACGCCTTCCGCTTCGGCGCGGTAGTTGATCAGGACCCGGTGCCGAAGTACCGGATAGGCGAGGGCACGGATGTCTTCGAACGTCACGTGCGAGCGTCCATAGAGCAGCGCGCGGGCCTTGCCCCCGAGCACCATGTACTGCGAAGCGCGCAGCCCGGCGCCCCAGGTGACCCACTCGTTGACGAAGTCCAGCGGATTGTCGGGTCCCGGCCTCGACCCGGCGGCGATTCGCACCGCGTAGCGCACCACGTCCTCGGCGATGGGCACCCGTCGGACAACGCTGTGATATCGCAGCAGGTCGTCGCCGGTGAAAAGTGGTTCGATCGGTTCGGGTTGCATCGTTGTGGTCTGGCGCACCGCAGCGACTTCGTCATCCTCGGAGAGATATCCGATCCACACGTTGAACATGAACCGGTCGAGCTGCGCTTCGGGCAGCGGATATGTCCCTTCCATCTCGATCGGGTTCTGCGTGGCGAACACGAAGAACGGCTCGCTCAACGCGTGGCTGATGCCGGCGGCGGTGACGTGGTGCTCCTGCATCGCCTCCAGCAGGGCCGCCTGGGTCTTGGGCGGGGTCCGGTTGATCTCGTCGGCCAGGATCATGTTGGCGAAGATCGGCCCTCGGACGAACGTCATGCGCCGCTCGTGGTCGGTCTGCTGGAGGATCTCCGTGCCGGTGATGTCGGCAGGCATCAGGTCCGGCGTGAACTGGATGCGCTGGAACTTCAGGTGGAACAATTGCGACAGCGACTTGATCAGCAGCGTCTTGGCCAACCCGGGGGCGCCGGTCAGCAGACAGTGCCCGCCTGCCAGCACCGCGACGATCAGTTGCTCGATGACGTCCTCCTGACCGATGACGACCTTGGCCAGTTCGGTTCCCATCCGCTGACGGGCCTCTTTCAGTTGCTCGACCGCCTCCCGCTCCGATTCGTACGTTTGCGTCGCCAAGATCATCGTCCTTTCTCGTCAGGGTTCGTGCCGCGCCGATCCACTCCGCGCTGTCCGGCACGACGTCAATGCGTCATTGCGTAAAACACGATGTTGATCCCCATCGGGTAGGCCTTCTTCTCCGAGAATTCACGGAAGTACCATTCGTCTTCGCCCTCGCGTTCCCAGCCATCCCCCAGGTCGGTGTTGTGGCAGATGATCGCCATCATCCGCCCCTTGTCGTCGTAGAGGGCCTTGAAGTGGACCTCACGCGCATCTTCCCGTTCCCAGGTGATGCCATAGGGCCGACCACGCAGGGCGGCGTCGATGCTGGGGATCTGAGGCTTCTCCTTCAGGTCGAACACCGCATGAAAGATCGGGTGGCTCAGCGGCAGTTCGACGGGTTCGCGTTCGGGGAAGACCCGCTTGATCTCATAGTAAAAGTTGTACCACTCGTCTTCACCCCAGAAATCGTCGACCATGAGGAATCCACCGTTGAGCAGATAGCGGCGCAGGATGGGCACTTCCTCTTCGGTGAAGCTCAGGCTGCCAGGCTCGACGATATAGATGAACGGATAGTCGAAGAGTTCGGGGTCGGTCAGTTGCAGGATCACTCCGTCCGGGTTGACCTCCAGAGAGGTGAGTTGCTGGAGGCGGTAGGAGAAGTTCAGGTCGCTGTCGGGATAGTCGGTGGCCCACCGGCCTCCTCCCCGTCCATATCCCCGTCGGCCTCGTCGTCCGTAGCCGCCGCCGTAGTAGCCTCCTCCTCCGTATCCCGAGGAGTACTCGATGCGCACGAAGGTGAAGACATCGTGGGCGAACTCCTTGTCGGGCTCCCATTCCGGTACGCCCCTGCGCTCGTCATAGCGCCGATCGTAGTACCGCTGCGCGAAGACCAGGGTCCCGCCGATGGCGACAACGACCAGCACCGCCAGAATCCATCGCGTCCTGGTCATTGCGCACCTCCTTGCGTTGCCGACGACTGTTCCGACTCGCCTAGGATCTCCAGGAGGAGGCGATGTCCGTCGCGGAAGCGGGGCGCATCGGCCAGGGCCTCGAGGATGTATCGCCGGGCGGCCGCCGGATCGTCCTGGCGAAGCAGTCGAGCCAGGCGGTAGTTCGCCTCCGCCGGGTCCGCCGGGTCCAGCAAAAGCAGACGCCGATACGAATCGATGGCGCGCTGATTTTGACCGAGGCTCTCCGCCGCTTGGCCGATCCATTCGTAGACCTTGCTCAGCATGGGATAGACCGCCAGATACCGTTCGCCATTCTCGACAACCTGGTCCCAGGCCTGCTGTTCGACCGCCAGTTCCATCAGCCGTCCGTAGGCATCGGCGGCATCGGAGGAGATCTGCGCCAGCTCGCTGAGCACCTTCTGCTCCTCGTCCGTTTCGCCCAGCTTGCGATGGGCGACGGCCAGGAGTTGATAGGCGTTGCCTTCTTCGGCGTAATCCGGGTAGAGAGAAATCAGCTTCTCCAAGGGCTTCTTCGCCTCTTCCCACTGCTCGCGTTCCATCAGCATGCGGGCGTGGAGCTGAAGGGCCCAGAAGCTGTTCGGGTGGCTGTCGAGCCACTCCGCGACCGCTTCGGGGTCGGCGGGATTGAACTGCTCCGCATCCGGCTGCTCCCAATCGACCTGCGGCGCCAGTTCCTGGGCCCGCTTTCGGGCGAACGCCTCGAACTGGCTCTCCAGCTTCGATAGCGGAGCGGCATGCTTCGAAATTGTCGCGTTGATCTCCTCTCCTTCGCCTAAGTCCGCCAGGATCGCCTTGATCGAATCCAGTCCGAATCGCTCGACCAGGAATTCCACCACAAGCGACGATTGGTAATAGGCAAACTGGAGATGCTGCGGGGTCGGCGGGTTCAAGAACGCGCCACTCAGTTTGCCGATGGGCGTCAGCTCACCCGTCAGAATCATCTGCCGATACCGGGGGTTCATCTGCTGGCCCCACGTCGGATTGCGCTGCAATTCCTCATAGACCGAGATGCCCTCGCTCAACCAGCGAGGCATCTTGTTCCGCGTCAGATGGAGCGTCACGACGTGAGCGAATTCGTGCCACAGCACTGCCTCCCAGTTCGCTGGTCGCTGCGCCTTCGGACTGTTGGCGGTGATGACGTTGCCGAAGCAGACGCCCAGGTAGCCGTCGACGTCGGGGATACCGAACGTGCGGACCGCGAAATCCTGCGGGTTCGGGAAGAGCTCGACGGTGACGCGGCTGTCCAGTTGCAGGCCGTACTTGTCGCACAGTTCCTTCCTGGCCTGTCTGAGCAGGGCCAGGGCCCGGTCCCCGTAGACCTCGGCTTCGAGCTCGTTCATCCGGAGCACGAAACCATCTGCTTCCAGAGTCCTGAATTTGGACATGCTGTCGTGCAACGTGGTCAGGTTGTAGGCCTTGACGTTGTAGGGATCGGCATCGGCCACCTGAGTTGCCAGCGTCCAGCCGGGTTCCTCGTTGCCGAGCCGCAGGAGGTCCTCCGCCAGTTGGATCTTGGCGGGAACGTAGTTCGGGTCCGCTCTCAGTGCTCGACGCTGGTAGTCGCTGCCTTCCGAGAAGCGGTACTTCTGCGAAAGCTTGGCGCCGATGAGATGGTCTACCTGCGGATTCGCGGACCAGAACTTCAGTGCCTTGGCCCGACAGGCGGCCTCCTCGTTCGGATCATTCGCCAGATGGGCCAACAAGGCACGGTAGGCCCAGGCCTCGGGCCGCCAGGGGTTGACATCCAGCACACGATTCAGCGACTTGGCGGCGCCGTCATAGTCTTCGCAATCGATCTGGTGTTCGGTCAGCAGGATCAGCGACCGAGCATGCCTGGGATTGGTGTAGAGTGCGGCGTCGAGCGCCTGCATCATGGTCCGACGGTCGCTGTGGTAGAACGCCCGGGCCAGGCCGTAATGTACGTCCGGATCGTCGCCGAAACGTTCGAGGGCGTTCTGGAATTGCTCGGCTGCCAACTCATAGTCCTGCTTCGCCAGCGCCAGATCGCCTGCCGCCAGATACGCCTCGCGACAATTCGGGTCGTTCTCCAGGGCGCGATTGTAGAAATCCCGCAACACAATGCGGGGTTCCGCCCCCAGCAGCAACAGCGCTTGTCCCAGGGCCGCCAGATCGGTGCTGGTGATGAACGCCAGACGACGCGCCGAGGCGATGCGGTAGATTTTTTCGAGCATCTCGGTTGCTTCGTCGACACGCCCATTGTACGTGTAGGCGGTATGGGCAAGCTTCAGCAGGCTGATGTTGAGCGGGTACTGAATCAGGATCGAACCCATCTCGGTCGCCGCTTCCTCGTATTGCCCCAGTGCCAGCATCGATTCGATCAGCAGAATCCGCCACTGGGGTTGATAGGCCGAGTCGGCGATGGCCTGCTGCGCCGATCGTAGAGAGTCTGTATAGCGTCCCGTTCGAAATTGTTGCTGCGCCGTTTCCAGGCTCGCCGCCGAGACGGCGCGCATGGATCCGACTGCGAGCAAAACGCAGGCTGTCGTGGCCAGCAGACGCCTGCGGCGCAAGTCCTGTGCGTTTCGTGAAGCCATCCCTCTGCCCACCCGAGTCGGCGTCAGTGACGAATCACGCTCCAGAAAGCCCGCCGATCAGCAGGCGATTGGATCGTCTGTCGTATGTATGAGTCACCATCGGCAGCTTTCCGGACTGCCGCTCTGTGCTATGATAGTGTCAGATCACGCCTGATCGTTACTGTTTTTTTTTCGCCGCGTCCCGCGGACCAACCGCCGAACGTGCTACGTCCGCTACGCGATCGGTATGCAGGGGGTTCGAGGGGGAAATTCCTCAGTGGATTTGTTCGCGGGGCGGGTCTGAACCGCGACCCGCCCTGCGGAGACTCAGGACTAGCGGAAGCGGTCGGGCACCTGGTTCGGAAGGATCGAGAGGATGTAGTTTCGACGGGAACGGACGAATTGCTTGATCGCGTTGCGCCTGCCGTCGTCGAATCCTTCGGCGTCGAGCGCGTCGGCGGCATCGTCGAGGAACCGGTCGAATTCCGTCGGGGGATCATCCGTGCCGTAGGAGGTCTGCCAGGGCCCTTCCACCAACTCGCGCAAAGCATCCATATACATCTCGCGGTACTTCGGATAGTTCAGGAACTGGTACACCTCCGGAAACAGTCCCGAATTCGTCGGGGGCAGAGAGGTCGAAGGACCGTCACCCGAGCCCAATGTGAAGTCGATGTCCCAAGGCAGCAGGTACCACTTTCCTTCGGGCAGGGCATAGTAGAAAGCGTTGTTCTTGCCCCGACGGTACCCATAGCTGTCCCAGTCGCCCACCGCGTGGCGAATCGCCAGCACCTTGGCGAAGTGCGCGGGGTGCAGGACCGACTCGATGGTCTGCTCGTAGGCCGGGCTGCCCGATGGGGTGTTCATCGCGGCGGCGAAGTCCAGCAGGTGATCCCACCGGTCGTTTTCGCGATGCGAACGCTTCTCGAAGCCCCAGCGATAGGTCTCCTTGATCAAGGGGTGCCTCGAATCCGCCTTGAGGCCTTCGTCCAGGTTGGAGAACCCCGTCCCGTCGGAGGAGTATTCAAAATAATCGTCGATCTTGTGGATGTAGCCATCGGCGTTCTCGGGGAACCACTGGTCGACGTAATCCCCGTCGATCTTCTGTACGTCTTCGTAGTTACTGTGGCTTCTGCCATTGCTGATCAGGCGCACGTACTCCTGCCTGGAGTGTTGCAGGCCCATCTTCCGGTAGAACCAGTAGGAGGCGCGTTCCTGTAGCGGTCCCCGGTTGCTGCCCTCGGTGGCATCGAGATTGATTTCCTCGCGCCCATGAAAGGTCTGGTCCGGATTGAACTCGATCCGGTATCCATAGCGGTTGCGCGGGTCCCGGCCCGAGCCGCTGCGGATGAACGGGCTGCCACGGAAGCGAAGTCCGCAGTTGTAGAAGACCTCGCTGTCGTTGTAAACGAACGTGCAGTCCATCAGCTCGTTGGAGAGATTGGGCCGGGAGCGGAAGGTACTGATGACGTCGTCGCTCAGCCAGATGCGATAGGTCGCAAACCGGGTGCTCAGTTGCACGTCGCCCACGCGGACCAGACAGGTGCGATCGGGCACATTGGCGCTGGGGTCCAGTCGGCTGGGGAACCGTGTGAACGCGGTGCCGTCGAAGGCTTCGATGTAGAATGCTCGCATCGTCCCGGACGAGGTGCCAGGAATCGTCGCGGTAAAGATGCCGTCGCCGGCGACCAGATCGTCGTTCGAACCATCATCGACCATCGGCGTGCTGCTGTAGGCGCCGCTGCCTTCGGAGCGGTAACTGAGCGTGGCCATCACTACACCATCATTGTCGGTGATGCGACTGGTGACGACGATGGCCTCGCCCGAAGTGGGCATCACGGGACTGTGACGCACGTCCAGGATGTCGGGGGCACGGTTCGATACGAAGGTGCTGTTCTGGAGCCCGGGCGTACCCAGATTGAACGGGATCTCCAGTTCGAAGGCGTGGGCGGGCCTGGGCGGCTGCACCGGCGCCCTTTCCCGCGTGGTTCGCAGCAACAGATATCGGCTGCCTCGAATCCAGCGGGCCCAGCCTCGAAACGTGACCGCGCCGCTGCTGTCGCTGGAGATCGACTGGTTGATCCGATTCGCGCCGGGGTCTCCGTGCCCGGTGGCGATCAAGTGCAGCGATCGCGACCCCGAACGACGATCGGAGGAGGTTACGAACGATCGGATGTGATTGCCGAGAATTCGCCAGGGGGAGGTGCCGTTCTCGAACCCATGGTTGGTCAGGCGGTTGGTCCCGCCGATGAGCAGTTCCAGGTCGTCGAGCAGGATTTCTCCACGGTTCAGCAGCATCATGTCGAAGATCGTGGCCCGATCGTGCGTATACTGTGGATCGTTGCCGCTGATGGTGAAGGAGAACTGCTGCCAGACGGTCTTGTCGCTTTCATCGCTGGCGGCCCACGCGTCGGGGTTCCGATTGTCGCTGCGCGGATCGCGCAACTCGAGGCTGGCTCCCTGGCCGTCGGCCCAGACGGGCCATCGACCGCCGTCGTAGTAGGTGACTTCATCGGCGGTCACCATGTGGATCTCCGTCTGCCCGTTAGTTGGGTTCGTTTGCACCAGCGGATAGGACAGACGGATGCGTTCCGTGTGGTCGTTCAGGCTGCCGGCATAGGGCCCGAACAGATTCTCTCCCACGTTCAGATTATCATAGATCGCGCCGAGGAAATTCGGTTCGCAGGCTATCACGAGATATCCGCCGGGGGCCAGTTCGACGTCTTGACCGAAGGTGTAGTCGATTCCGTCGGTGAAGGCCCATCCCGCCAGAGAGATGTTGCGCGTGCCCTGGTTGTGCAGCTCGACGTATTCAAATCGTTCATCACGAAGGGCGTGCTGGTACATGATCTCGTTGATCACGATATCTCCGACCGATTCCGGGGCGTTCGAGGCGCCAAAGGTGGACGCTGTCGGGAAGCCCAGGCAGTCCGACCCGTCAGGCACACGTCCGAAGGTGACGTCGGCAGGCATCGCGCCGTACCGAAAAGCGTCCATCACGCGGACGGGCTTCGGGGATGTCTCTCCCGTGGCTGCCGTGACATAGACCGTTTCGCCTCCTGAGTCGAGCGCAAATGGCAAGCCGTCTGGCGCGGTGCTCTCCTCGACGGTCCAGAACTCGCCGGGCTCCAGCGTGATTCCGTCGGGGATCCTGTATTTGAGCAGCTCGAGCGGATCGTCGCTGAGATAGACGTCGTCCAGGCGGACCGCGATCGGACCCGGATTGTACAGTTCGATCCAGTCGAGGCCGCCCGCCGCACCGCTGTTGGCCAGCACCTCGTTGACCACGAGGCGGGCACGCGGATCGTCGCTACGTTCGACCGGCGCCAGGACGGCGCGAACGAGGATGCTGGCGAAGCAATCGGAGCTGCCCGAAAGGCTGGCATTGTGCGCCTGGATGGCCAGGACGTTGCCTCCGGCGACCAGCAAGTTGCGCTGGGTGAGTAGATCCACTACAGCCGGTCCCGGATCCGACGCCTGGCCTCCTCGCTGGTCGAACGCCGGTGGGTTGCCCTGAATCTGGCCCGAATCGGCGATCCGCGTCCCGTTGAGATAGAGCACGAAATCGTCGTCGTAGTGAACCTCCGCCTGCAACACGGAAAATGAGTCGATCTGGTCGCTGGTTAGCTCGAACCGAAGGCGGGCATAGACGGACAGGTAGTTGCCGTTCATGTCGTTCAGTTGCGTTCCGATGTACTGAAGCTCAGCGGCATCGTTGCTGTACCCATAGCCGCAAGGGGCCTCGCGCCAGTCTGTCATGTCGGGATCGTCGTTGAAGTTGGGCTGCGTCCAGGCGATGGTAGGCTGGCCACCGGGGCCGGGGGAGGGCTCGGCAGTCCCCTTGAAATATCGTCCGAGGTCCCCCACGTCGAGCAGCGTCAGGATCGAGGGATCTTCCGCCTCCGCCTGGATCTGATCCGGCGCGCCCGGGGTGCCGCCGATGGAGGTGCTGGCCGACCACGAGGCGCCTTCCTCCAGATCGCTGCCCAGCCTGGCCAGAATCAGCGAGTGGCCCGTCCCGTCCGGGCTCACCGGCCAGGGGGCGTTGTCGCCATAACGAAAGGAAATCAGGATTTCGGCGTTCTCATTGCACAGGTCGATCCGTTCACCATCGTTGGCTAGGCGCCCGGTGAAGGGGCCTTGCACTCCCGTGAGCCCGTAGGTTGCCTCGACCGCTGCTGGGTCCCGAGCGATAACCATGTACTCCTTGGCGCCCAGGATCGTATTCGGCTCGAAGATGTACTCGATGCCATTGGTGAACATGTATCCGCTCAGGTCCTCGAAAACGGCGCGGTCGTTGTAAAGCTCGATGAACTCAAGCGTTTCGGCTTCGTCGCTTGGATGATACATCACCTCACTGACCACCAGGGCCCGTGTTGGTCGGGCCAGGCCCAGAGTCATCAGGCAGGCCAATATCAGGAGGATGCAGCGATACCGTCCGAAATGATTCATCTCCATCTGGTCCTTTCTGCGGTAGTGGCCAATCACCCTTGAACCGCCTCCGCCGGCAGTTTCATGCCGTTATCGGCCATCCGATCCGAGATACTCCTATTCCTAAAATCTCCCAACAGACCATTTTACCAAATCGATCGGGGATTCGCATCGCTTTCGCGCATGGTGCGGCATTTTTGTTGAAAGTGGAGTCAGGGCGTGGATGGCAGATTCTCAGCATATCATGGCCAGGAAGCGGTGTTATATCGGTCGTAACGGTTGTGTGGGGCCTGCGATGTGGCGTGTCGTCAGGATGCAGCTTTGTCCTGGCCCGGCAGAGACGCCAGTATGGAATCAAGCATTGCGGATGTCCGACACAAATGGGTGAAGCCCTTGCCGATCTGATCCCGGCTTTGGATGAAGGGGGCTGCGACGAGTTCGTCGGCGCAGTGAACGAGCATCTTCTCGATGCTCCGGGCGGAGTATTCCAGGTGAAACTGGAGCCCGACCACGTGTCGATCGTATTGGAACGCCTGGTTGCGACATGCCTCGCTCCGGGCGAGGTGGGCGGCACCGGAGGGGATATCGAAGGTATCTCCGTGCCAGTGAAAAGCCATGAAATGCTCCGGAAGATCGCGCAAGAGCCCTTCTGAAGAGGGTTTGGCCACTGTTTGGAGCTCGAACCAGCCGATCTCGACCTGCGGATTCTGATAGACCTTGGCCCCCAGGACATCGGCGATAAGCTGGGCTCCCAGGCAGACCCCGATCGTCGGCACGCCGGCCTCGATGGCCCGTTCGATAAACCGCTTCTCGTCGAGCAGCCAGGGGTGATCGCGGTACTGGTACACATTCATCGGCCCGCCCATCACAGCCAGCGCATCGATCTCTTGGACGGCAGGCAGAGCTTCGCCTGCATAGAACTGGGTATCCGTTACCGCATAGCCATGCCTCTTGGCCCACACGCCGATGTTGGCGGCATCTTCGAACGGCACGTGTCCGAGCCAGTGAAATCGCATGTTGTGGTCTCCCTGTCGAGTTCGGGGCCCCCCGTCACCCATGACATCGGTGCCCGAACGGGCCGTTGTAGTCTCTGCTGCGGACCCACGCCAGATGTTCCTGCCGGCGGTCGTATTGACGGGCCACGGCAGCTTGCCTATATTCTGCACTCTTTTCGCATCGGTTCGCGAATCGCCTTCGGCTTTGCTGATTCGCCGACCGATCAGAAGCAGTGGATGGGTATGTCGAAGCAAGCAGCAGTCTCACCGAAGCGCAAGGCCTTGTACATCGTGTTCCTGGCGATGATCGCGGCGATCCCCGCGCTGGCGACGGATATGTACCTGGCGGCGATGCCGACGATCGCCGCGCAATGGGGAGTGCCCGACAGCCGGGTGGGCTTGTCGCTGGTCCTGTGGTTCGTCGCATTCAGTCTGTTCCTGCTCCTTTGGGGGCCTCTCTCCGACAAGTACGGCAGGAAACCGATTCTGCTGGCGGGCTTGGCGTTGTTCGCGGCGTCGACGTTTGCCTGTGCCCTTTCGCAAAACGTCTGGCAGTTGATTGCCTTTCGCATTCTACAGGGAATCGGAGCGGCGGGCCCGTCGTCGATGGCGATGGCGATCTGTCGGGACCGCTACGACGGCCTGGAGCGCAAGCGTGCCCTGGCCTATATCGGGATCATTCTGACCGTCGCGCCGGCGGTGGCGCCCAGCGTCGGTGCGGTGCTGCTGGACTGGTTCAACTGGCGGGCCATCTTCCTGACCCAGGGCCTGCTGGGAGGTGCAGCATTGCTGGTGTCGCTTGCGTACCGCGAGACGGCGGCCCAGCGCGTGACGGAACGCCTCCTGGGATTGATGGGGCGCTACCGGTATGTCGTCGCCAACCAGCGGTATCTGTACTCGAACATGGCGATGGGCTTGATCCTGGGACCGTTCTATGGCTTCATCGCGTTCAGCGCCATCGTCTATATCCAGATCTTCGGTCTTTCCGAACGGGCGTTCGGCCTGCTGTTCGGGATCAACGCCTTGATGTCGATGGCCGGAGCGTTCGTTTGCACCCGGGTCATGAGGCACTTCTCGGACACGGTTCTTCTTACGGTGTGCCTGATCGGATGTACCCTGGCGGGGGCGGGGATCCTGATGACCGGCGGTTGGCACTACTTGGCCTTTGCGGCCTTCATGTGCGCGATCACGTTCTTCTGCGGGATGAGCCGGCCCCTGAGCAATCATCTGATTCTGCAACAAGTCCACCGCGACATTGGCTCCGCCTCCTCGTTCATCGTGTTCTATCAGTTTATAGTCGGCGCCATCTGCATGCGGATCGTTACCACGGACTGGACCCATCCGATCTTTGTGTTCGGTCTGGTGGCTCTACTGTTGCCGGCGGCAGTGCTGGCGATCTGGCCATTTCTGTTACGGATCCTCGACGCTCCTTCACCCGGTGAACCTCTGCTCGCAGCGACAGGCGAATGATTGGTCATCCCTGGGGCGCGGGGACTAGGTCGAGGTCTTCCTCCTCCGGACGAATCTTCAGGATGAAGCGCCGCACGTCTTCAGCGATCGAATACAGGCACGGTACGATCACCAGCGAGATGGTGGTTGCGAACAGGATGCCGAAGCCCAGCGAAATGGCCATCGGGATCATGAATCGGGCCTGCCGCGAGGTCTCGAAGATCATCGGCGCCAGTCCTCCAAAGGTGGTCAGCGTGGTCAGCATGATCGGTCGGAAACGACGCACGCCCGCCTGGTGAATCGCCTCGAACGCGGAGAGGCCCTCGCGGGTTCGTCGATTGGCGTAGTCGATCAGCACGAGTGAATCGTTCACGACCACGCCCGACAGTGCCACCACGCCCATGACGCTCAGCAGGCTCAGAGAATAGCCCATCAGGATGTGCCCCAGCACGGCGCCGACGATGCCAAACGGGATGGCGATCATGACGATCAACGGTTGATAGTAGCTCTTGAAGGGCACCGCCAACAGCGCATAGATCGCGAACAGCGCGAGCATCAGTCCGCGGAACAGACTGCCGGCGCTTTCGGTCATATCCTGCTGGCGTCCTTCCCATCCATACGACAGGCCGGGGAAGTCGCGGGCCAGTTCGGGCAGAATCTCCGCCTCCAGTGTCGCCTGCACCTGGCTGGTCTGCGAGATGGGTTCGACGTTGGCGGTGACGGTTACGGTCCGACGGCCGTTGCGACGGGTGATGGCGGTATAGGCCCGGCCTCGCTTGATCTCGGCGATCTGCGTCAGCGGCACATCCGTACCTCGGGGCGTGCGGACCAGCAGATGCTCGAGATCATACTGGCGGACGCGCTGCTCGCGAGGCAGCCGGACCTTGACACGGATCTCGTTGCGTCCGCGCTGCTGGCGAACCGCCTCGGCTCCATAAAACGAATTCCGCAACTGCCTGGCCAGCGCCTGCTGCGTAAGGCCGAGTCCATGCCCCTCTTCGGTGAGGCTGAAGTCCAACTGACGCTTGCCCGGCGTGAACCCGTCGTCGATGTCCTTGACGTTCGCGAAATCGGCGAGCCGTTCAGCCAGGGCCTCGCCCGCGCGGTCGAGCACGTCGATATTGCGATGACTCAGCTCCACCGTCAGCGCCGCGCCCCGCCCCGGTCCACCCCGGTCCGCCTCGAAGAGCAGGCTCTCCAGACCCGGGATCGGGCCGACGCGCTCGCGCCAGAACTGGGTCAGCTCGGTGGTGCTGATCGGGCGAACGTGCGGATCGGTCAGGTAGACTCGTACTTCCACGACGTTCTCGTCGATCATCGCGAAGATCCCCTCGGCGAGTGTCTCGCCTCCGTGGGCCGTGACCACTTCCTCGGCAGCCGTCAACAATCTCTTGCGGATTTGCTCGGCATTGGACATCGGCGATCCGTACGGCAGCGTGGCGGTTACCACGGACTGGTCGGATTCGACGCGTGGCATGAGGATCACGCCGATGCGCCCACTGGCGACGTAACCGAGCACGACCACCAGCACCGCCACGCCGGTACCGATGGTCACGACGCGGAAACGAATGCTGAAATCGAGGAACGGCGCGTAGATCCTGTTGACGAACCACTCGAGACCGCCGGTGACCACGTGCTGAACGGCGCCGATGGGCCCGGTGCGGTGCTTCTTCGGACGGTGGGCATGACCCAGGTGGCAGGGCAGGATCAACAGTGCCTCGACCCAGGAAATCGAGAAGACGGTGATCACCACATAGGGGATCACCCGCCAGATCTTGCCCATCACGCCCGGCACATACATCAGAGGCATGAACGCGACGATATTGGTCAGGATGCTGAATGTCACCGGCAGCAGGACCTCCTGCGTTCCCTTGACGGCCGCGCGCATATAGCTCATGCCCTGGAGCCGGTATTCGTAGATATTCTCCCCGACCACAATGGCGTCGTCGACCACAATGCCCAGAGCGACGATGAAGGCGAACATCGAGATCATGTTGATGGTGACGTCCATTCCCGGCAGGAAGAGGAAACAGCCCAGGAACGAGATCGGAATGCCCATTGTCACCCAGAACGCCAGCTTGAGGTCGAGGAACAACCCCAGGAGGATCAACACGAGAGTCAGGCCGTAGAAGGCGTTCTTCAGCAGCAGTTCCAGACGCTGACGATAGATTTCGGAGCGGTCGCTGCTGATGACCCAGTCAACGCCCGGCGGCAGGTTCCGCTCGATGTCGCCCATGGCGGCGCGAACCGCGTCGGAAACGCCGATCGGCGTCTGCTCGCCCACCCGATAGACGCCCAGTCCGACAGCGGGGTATCCGTTATACGTGGCGTAGCGATCCGTCTCCTCGAAGGTGTCGCGGATCTGGGCGACATCACCGAGCGTCAGCACGGCGCCGTCCGACGTGGTAATCAGCGGAATGGTGGCAAACTCGCGAGCCCAGTCCCGGCGCTCGTTGACCCGCAGCAGGATATCGCCCGCCTGGGTCTCGATCGTGCCGCCCGGGATCTCGACCGACGTGGCGCGGACGCGCTGAGCGACTTCATCCAGGGTCATTCCGTAGGTGCGGAGAGCGTCCTGATCGATCTCGATGGCGACCTCGTACCGGCGCGCGCCGACCAGATCGACCTGGGTGATGTCGGAGTCCTGAAGGAGGCGGTCCCGGACCTGCTCGGCTAACTCGCGCAGGACCCACTCGCTTGTATCGCCATAGAGCTGGATCTGGAGCACTTCCCGACGGATGATCCGCAGGCTGACTTCAGGCTCTTCGGCATCCAGCGGAAAGGTCACGATACGGTCGATCTGCTGCTTGATGTCCTGGTAGATGCGTTGCTGGTCGCCGCCCTCCTCCAGTTCGGCCGAGACCATGCCCATGCCCTCGGAGGCCGTGGCGGTGATCTCCTTGATGCCATCCAGGCCGCGAATGGCCTCCTCGACGACGAGAATGATGCCCTGCTCGACCTCCTCGGGACTGGAACCCGGATAGGCAACCTGGATCGTCACCAGACCGAGATCGAATTCCGGAAAGACCTCCTGCTTGACGCGGGTGGCCATGAAGAAACCGCCCACCAGGAAGACGATCATCATGAGGTTCGGCGTGATGCGGTTCTGTATCATCCAGGCGATGACCCCGCGGTAAGGGGGACGCTCGCCCTGTGGTTTGAGGTCGGTCATTGCGGCGTCCCCTGCTGCTGGGCCATTTCTGCCTTTTGCTCGATGTCCTGCTCCTCCGGTTCCGCCAGACGCAGAGGCATTCCCGGTACGGGAGCGGCAATGTCGGTGGCGACGAGTTGTTCGTTTTCTTCGAGTCCTGCTTCGACGAAGACCTCTTCGGGCCCGCGGTAGGCGATTTCGACGGGTCGGATCTCGAGCTGATCGTTGGGATCCATGATCCAGACGGTGTTGTTGTCGCGGATATGGGGTCTCCTGATGGAGAAGACCGAATCGAGGGTCCGGCCCTCAATTTCGGCCTGGACGAACGAACCCATCAGCAGTTTCGGTTTGTCCTGATTTTCGGGCTTGAGACAAAACGGATCATCGACCGCGACCAGCAATCGCGCCATCTTGCCTTCGGTCTCGATTTCCCCGTAGAGACGCACCACGCGGCCGGTGCGGAACTGATTGCGACCCCAGGCGAGCGTATTATAGATCTTCACGCTCGATCCGGCGTCCCCATTGCTCTGTGGGACCGTCAGCCACTTGAGTTGCCCGATCGGCACCTTCAGGTCGATCCATGCCTCATCAGTGGCGATCAGGGTCACCAGTTGCGAACTGGCCGAAACCGTCGCACCGAGATCGACGTGCTTGTCCTGGATGATCGCGTTGAACGGGGCTGCGATCTCGCACCGCGCCAGGTCCAGCTTCGCCTTTTCCAGACTCGCCTCAGCAGATTCCAGGGCCGACTGGGCCGACGCCAGTTGGGGCTCTCGCAGCACGAGTTCCTGGTCTTCTTCGGTTACGATCTCGCCGAGTAGCTCGTACTCCTGCCTGGCGATGGCCTGATTGCCCTGTTCGACTTTCAGGTCCTTCAACGCCCGGGCGACATCGCCTTGCCGCTGCTGGACCTGGATCTGATAATCGCGCGGATCGATCATGACGAGCGGGTCGTCCGCCTGGACGATGCCGCCGGGGATGAGAGCTTCCGAGACCTTGATGATCTGTCCCGAAACCTGTGGGTGCAGCGTCACCTGCTGGGCGGGGACGACGGGTCCCATCGCATTGACGATCGTGGCGCAGTTGCTTCTCTCGACGGGAATCACGCGCACGAGCTTGGCCTGTCGGGGAGGCTTCTGCCGCTGGGCACGCGGGCTGGTGTCGACCTGGTACTTGTAGGCCGCCGCCGCCCCCGCCAGGATCACCAGCGTCAGCACGACCTTGAGCATTCCCCAGACAATCCTGGGCAGCCCTCCTCGGGTCGAGGAATCCGCAGTTGCTTCTGTGCTTTTGGGTGTCGTCATCATCTCACCTAGTTGTTTTCGATTTCGTTCTCATCCTCGGTGGTGGATCGACGGGACTCACTCGTCCGCGCCAACTCGGGCCGGGGCAGGTTCCAGGGCCCGGCGGTGGCGCGATACAGATCGATCCGACGCTGGATCAGCGTCCGTTGGGCTCGCACGATATCCCGCTCCAACGATTGCAGCGACTGGAGCGATTCGAGCACGCGGATGTAGTCGGCCTGGCCCTTCATGAATCGCTCGCGATTGCGGTCGTACGTCTCGCGCGCCAGTTCCAGTTGCCGCTGGAGGCTGCCGAGCAGGAGCAGTTGCTGACGCTGCTGGGTCAGGGCGGTCTCGACCTCCTGAAGGGCGTCCAGCAGTGTTTGGCCCCAGGTGTGAATCCGCTCGGAGACGACGGCCCGCTGTCGCTGGACTTCGGCTCTTCGGAATCCACCATCGACCAGAGGCTGGATGGCGTTGGCAGCCAGGTTGCCGAGCCAGTCGTCGAACAGATCGCTGACCGACGTTGCGGCGGTTTCGGCACTGGCCGAGAGACTCAGTTGCGGATACTGCTCGGCGATCGCGGCGGCCAGCCGCTGGTCGGCCGCCCGCACCTGGATGAAGCTCTGGCGCACATCGGGCCGGCGCCAGAGCACCTCCGAAGGCACACCGATCTCGGGCATGGCACCCAGTTCGGGCAGCGTCACAGGGGTATCCTGCCACGCCAGTTCGGGAGGCCGGCCGATCAGCACGGACAGGGTGTATTGCAGCAGTTCGACCGTCTCCTGGGCGCTGATCAACTGACTCCGAGTTGCCGAGACGAGTTGGCGCTGCCTCAGGACGTCGGCAGCGGCCGCCGCTCCGTTTCGAAACTGAATGGTGACAATGTCGAGGACCTGGCGGTTGGTTTCGATCTGGTCGCGGGCGATCTCCACGAGGGTCTTGGCCTCGGCCAACTGGTACCACGTGCTGGCGATCGAGGCGGCCAGGGTAATCGCGGCGGCATCGACCGCGTCCCGGCTGGCCTGGGCGTCGAGCCATGCGGCTTCCCGGGCGGATTTCAGACCCGACCAGAGGTCGACTTCGTAGGCGGCGCCAACGCCCACGCCGTAAAGATCGCTGTAGACGGCATCGTCGAGTACGATCTGGCGGCTGCGCCGGTACCCGGCATCGACACTGACCTGCGGCCACAGCGATGCGCCGGTTCTGCGAGCGGTGGCCTCCGCCTGTGCGAGCCGGTCCCAGGCGGTCTGCAGGGTGAAATTCTCTGCCAGGGCCTGGTCGATCAACTCGTCGAGCGATGTGTCGTCGAAATCGTGCCACCAGTCGTGTGCCAGTGGAGCGGATCCTGTGGCGGACCACGCTTGGGGGAGCCGGACCGGGACCGCCGGGCTCCGGGTTGGAGGATCACAGCCGCCGGTGAACCACAACAGGCTTAGCAGCAGCCAGATACGACGTTCTCTCTTCACGCGTGTCATATTCTCCACCACCATCGTTGTCGGGTCAGGGGTTGGCGGTCGTGTCGAAACTCCGTTCGCGGCCCGCATCAATATCTTCGCGAATGGTCCGGATCCCCGCCAAGGAGAAACGGGCAATGTGATCGGTCAGGGTCTTGATCAACTGATCCGTTGGCGCATCGAATCTCACATGAGGCGGGATCTTGCCGGTGAACAGGCGGATGCCGATCGCGATACACTGATGTACTACACTCATGCCGCACAAATGGATCTGCTCTTCGCTGGCTTGTGGGCCGAGCAGTTCTCGCATGAGCCGGCACATGCGTTCCTGCATGGGCCGCAGAGCGTCGCTCTTGACATGCTCGATCACGTCGGTCGGATTCGTCATCTCTCGCAGCAGTAACTTGCCGGCATGCCCGATTCGTCCGCGATCGGTCAGCTTCCCGACCAGCGAGTGAATGGCGCCGCGAAGCCGGTCCTCGGCCGGGGCATCAGGGGTGAGTCCCCCCTCCGGGGGATACGCCTCGTTGGCCTCGTCAAACGCCCGGCGCCATACCTGCGCATAGAGCTCATCCTTGGAGCCGAAATGATAGTTGATCGCAGCAATGTTGCTCCCGGCCTGGGAGCAGATGTCTTCGACGGTCGCGTCGTGATAGCCCTTCTCCGAAAAGACCTCGCGCGCCACGGTGAGGATCCGGTTGCGCGTCTCGATTCCGTCTTTTCGTCTGGCCACGTCGATACCTCCTGGTCGCTCGATCCACCGGACTCGCCCTGCGGGATATGAACAGGTGTTTCAAAGCACCATTTGAACTGATGGCTGCCCCTAAGTCAAATATATTTTTGAAAAAATGATTACACTTTCGCAGTTTGCGTCGTACAGGGTGCCGTCCTATAAAGACCACATGTACAGCAGTGTCGTTGAAGCGGGCGGCGAACGGGTTACGGATTGGAGAACCTGAAGGTGGTGGTGCTTTCGAATGGCTGGCCCGGTCTCAGGACGGTCGAAGGGAAGTGCGGCTTGTTGGGCGAATCGGGGAAATGCTGGGTCTCGAGGCAGAAGCTGTGGTGCGAACCGTAGGTCTTGCCCCCTTTGCCTTTGACGTTATTCATGCCATTGGCGGTGTAGAGCTGCACGCCCGGTTCGGTCGTGTAGACCTCCATAATGCGTCCGCTGAGAGGCTCGTGAACGCGCGCCGCCAGCACCGATGAGCCATACGAGCCGTTCAGCACGTAGTTATGATCGTACCCACGCGTGTCGGTAAGTTCATCGATTCGGTCGCCGATCCGGCGCGGTTCGGTGAAGTCCAGAGGTGTGTCGTGAACACTGCGGATCTCGCCCGTCGGGATCAGACCTTCGCCCGCCGGCGTGTACCATGGAGCGTTGATCATTAGTTCATGGCCCAGGATGTCGCCGCTGCCGGCACCCGCCAGGTTGAAGTAACTGTGATTCGTGAGGTTGATAACCGTCGGTTTATCGGTCGTTGTGGCATAATCGATACGAAGTTCGTTGGCATTCGTCAGCGCATAAGTGACGGTGCAATGGAGATTGCCAGGGAAGCCTTCCTCGCCGTCAGGGCTGAAATGGGTCAGGCGGACGCCGACCTCGCCAGCGTCTTGGTAGGGCGAGCCCTTCCAGAGAACCTTGTCAAACCGCTTGCTGCCTCCGCCATGGATGTGGTTCTCTCCGGCGTTGGCGGTGATGCGGTGCTCGGTGCCGTCGAGCATGAAACGAGCGCCCGCGATGCGATTGGCATAGCGACCCACGACCGCCCCGAACAGCGGATTCCTCTTGATATAGGAATCCAGATCGTTGAAACCGAGCACCACGTCAGCCATCTCGCCGTCCCGGTCGGGCACTTCGAGCGAGACGAGAATCGCCCCATACTCGATCACCCTCGCTCGCATTCCGTCGGCGTTCGTCAGGGTGTAGAGCCTCACATCCCGCCCATCGGGCATCGTCCCGAACGAACTCTCGGCGACGCTCGCAGCGAGGTTCGACTGCTTCCCAGCCGGCGAAACGGATGCCAGCAGGAGAGCAATCAGCAGCGAATTGGAACACAGGTCTCGTATGCTCATGGTCCGTTTCTCCTGTGCCAGAAATCCGTGTCAGCGGCGCAGTGGTTTGCTGGAAGCCTGATGCACGGATTCTACGCGGTAAGGGGAGGCCGGTCAACTCCTCCTGTCCCGAGGGGCACGAATGAGGCGGTGCCGTGAACTGCGGGGACAAACGGACAATGAGTCCGCCCGACCATGACCGACGCCGATCGCGTCTCCATCAGGGGATCCACCGCCGGTTTGCGGTCGCGAGTCCGTATGGCAGTCGAACCAGACCGGTCCACAGGAGGTACTAGCGGAACGTGGGACCCGCTTTCGGGGCCGCAGGTGGGTGCAGATGACCGTTACGCCCGAGTCATGGATAGGCCGCACGTAAAACTATGAAGGCGAAGGGCTTACAGCATGGCTATGGGCTTTGGGGATAGTTGAGGTTGCCGGTGAATCACGTTGGGGACAAAGCAGGCTGTGGATTTCCTATGAAGCGGTTTGTCTGAGATGCCCTGCCATTTGGGATCAGATGGGGTATAATCGCGGACAACGACGGACCAGACGGATCCGGGGCTCCCCCTGCGGGACCCTGAGAACGCAATCAACCATACGTAGGACAAGGACCTGATGACCGCAAGACCAGACGAAGAACGAGCCCACGTGGTGTTTTGTGGCTGCGCGCACTACGAGACGATTCCTCTGACCATGAAACAGCAGGTTTTCGACGCCCTCCGCGACGCGGACATCGCGGTGGAGGCGGTGGACGACCTGTGCGGCATGGCAGCCAACCACCATCCGCGCCTGCGGCATTGGGTCCGGGCCAAACCGCTGTCCATCGTCGCCTGCTATCCGCGAGCGGTTCAATGGCTTTTCGAGGCTGCCGGCGCTCCGTTGAATAGGGAACAGACCCGCCTGTTCAACATGCGAACCCAATCGGTCGAGGAGATTCTGCAGGGTGTTCTTGCCGGTCCGTGCCCCAAGGGATCGAGTGGCGCATCGCTACCTGACAAGGAAGAAGGATGGGTGCCCTGGTTTCCGGTGATGGACTACGACCGGTGCAAGAACTGCAAGCAGTGCATGAATTTCTGCCTGTTCGGGGTCTACGGATTGTCGGCGGAGGGGCGAGTCGAGGTGCAGAATCCCGCCGGCTGCAAAACGAACTGTCCCGCCTGTGCCAGAATGTGCCCATCCAGTGCGATCATCTTTCCCAAGTACACTGATTCTCCCATCAACGGCGCTGAAATCGTCCCTTCGTCCACTTCGGAAGAGGCGCCGGCGCCGGACCTGCGCCGTCTGTTGCGGGGGGATGTGTACGACAAAATCCGCCGACGCAGCCCGGGACAAAGGCGATTCTCGACGGAGCAGAAGGACCCGGCGCCGACCTGCTCATGCTCCCACCTCGATGCCTTGCGCCGCGATCTCGATATTCCCGACGACGTTCTCGCGTCGTTGTCGGGCGACGAACTGCGGCGCCTCCGAGCGGAGGCTGCCAGGAGAGATTCGCAGAATCAGGCCGGTGACGACCCGAGCGAGAAAGAGAGTCGCCATGCCTGAATCGAGACTCCGGCCGGCAGTGGTCCTGGTCGCTGACCGGACGCTGAGCGCCAACTATCGCATCCTTTTCGACGGCATGTTCGCTACGATGCAGATGACCCAGGTGCCGGAGGTGTTCATGCGCCGTTTTCTGGCACCGCCCGTGCCGACGGACGCCGATGCCCGCGCACATACTGCCCCCTTGGGACTACGACGCGTCGAATCCGCCCTGCTCAGGCAGACGGCCCTGACGCGGGACGACGTTGTCTGCACGACGCCCGAGCGACTGGCCGACGTGATCGGTCCCTGGGTGAAGATCGTGGGTTTCAGTTCGAGCGACCCACTCGGCATGGGCATGAGCAACACGACGACCTCCAACTTCTGGAAGGGCGAACTCTATACGCGTCGCTGGACGCGCGAAACCTTGGAGCAGTTGACTGCGCTGAAGCGTCGGCACGGCTTCAAAATCGTGGTCGGCGGCGCCGGAGCTTGGCAGTGGATCGCCCATGCGGACCAGCGGCCCAACATCGATATCGATGTCGTATTCGAGGGCTATTTCGAGGCGTCAGGACCTGCGTTGTTCTCCGAGCTTCTCGACGGTCGCCAATCTGCGGAGCACGTGGTGGAGGCGGGCATCGGAGCCGATCGCATCGAGCCGATCAGTGATCCTTCGCTGCTCGGGATCGTGGAGCTGTCGCGAGGCTGCGGGCGGGGCTGCACGTTCTGTGCGATGGCGCGACAGGGAATGAAGCATCTCGATCCGGAGATGATTCTCGCGGATCTTCGCACCAACGTCGCCGGCGGCCTCAAGGCGGTCGTCAGCGGCAGCGAGGATTTCTTCCGCTACGGCGCCAAGGGGCTGCGTCCCGATTTCGAGACGCTGCGCGACCTGCTGGAAAGAATGCGGCAGATCGAAGGCCTTTCGTTCATGCAGATCGATCATGCCAACGTGACTTCGATTCTGCAACTGACGGACGACGAACTCCGCGAGATTCGACGCCTCTTGACCTGGGGGCGGCGGAGCGATTATTTATGGGTGAACATGGGCGTCGAAAGCGCCAACGGGCACTTGGTGGCTGCCAACAGCCCGGGCAAGATCGCGCCGTTCGACCCCGCCGACTGGGGACCGATGGCTCGCGAGGTGGCCGAGCGCACGTTGCGGTGCGGATTCTTCCCGGTGGTCAGCGTTCTGCTGGGCATGCCGGGCGAGACGCCCGACGATGTCGTCGCCACCCTGGAACTGGTCCGGGGCCTGGCGGTCAAGGGCGCGGTGATCTTCCCGATCTTTTACGAGCCTATGGCCTCGGGTGAACTGGCCGATCGGCAGAGATTCACGCTGGCGAAGATGACGCCCGAGCACCTGGAACTCTATCGAACCTGTTACGAGCAGAATTTCAAGATGGTGCCCAGACTGTTCTGGGACAACCAGCGTGCCGGCGGGGTCTCATGGGTCCGTCGGGCGTTCATGCAGACCCTCGGACGTGGAGAGGTTATGACCTGGCGACGGACCTTCAGGGCATTGCGCAAGCGGATGGATCGTTCGATGCCGGCAGCAGTGGAGAAGGAGCAGGTGTATGCCTCATGACCGCGTGACGACGGCCAGACCGGTCGGGCCGCCTCAGGACAATGTCCCGCAGACCAAGCAGGAGCGCGACGCCTTGTTGGCTGCTATCCGTAGCTATGTCGAGGTCGAGGGGCCGGTCCCGCCGCTCTCCATCGAGGAGTTGCGAGCCCATACGAAGGCGGTGCTCCGCAATGCGGGCGCAGACCCCAAGTACACCGATTACGCGGCAGTGCTCGTCAACAACGAAGTCTGGCGGGAGACCGTGGCGGCCATTCCCTATGAAAAACGGCTCCTGCTTCTGCCGAAGTGCCTTCGCCACTCGACCGAATGTCCCGCGAGTTTCGACGATCTGGGCCTGCTCTGCGAGCATTGTGGGCGTTGCGCTATCGATGATCTGAAGAGCCAGGCGGAACAACTGGGCTATGCAGTGCTGGTCGCGGAAGGTTCGCCTGTCGTGATGAGCCTGATCGAGACGGGTCGGATCGAGGCGGTCGTGGGCGCGAGCTGTCTATCCGTGCTGGAGCGGGTGTTTCCGTACATGGAGGCGGGGGCGGTCCCCGGCGTCGCGATTCCGCTCTTGCGAGACGGCTGTACCGATACCAGCGTCGATCTCGACTGGCTCTGGGAGGCCATCTACCAGACGACAGCGGATCAGACGCGACGTCTCGATCTCGATACGTTGCACGATCGGGTCAATCGCTGGTTCTCGCAGGATGCGCTCGCGCGGACGATCGCGCCGCAGCCCGACGAGACGGAACGGGTGGCCCTCGACTGGGTGGCCAAGGCCGGCAAACGCTGGCGGCCCTTCCTGGCGGTCTGCACGTACAGGGCCCTTGCTGCCGGCGACTTGGCTGCGAGCGATACCGACCTGCAACGGATCGCGGTGGCGGTGGAGTGTTTTCACAAGGCTTCGCTCATCCACGACGACATCGAGGATGGCGACTCCGAACGATATGGTGAACAGACGCTTCACTCGCAGCACGGCGTTCCCGTCGCACTGAACGTTGGGGACCTGCTTCTGGGCGAAGGCTACCGGCTCCTCGTTGAAACCGATGGATCGGATGCTCGCAAGACCAGACTTTTGCACGCGGCGGTTCAGGGGCATCGCACGCTCTGTCTCGGGCAGGGCCGTGAACTGGCCTGGGCGCGATCGCCGAAGCCGCTGACCGTGGGCGAGGTGCTGGAGATCTTCCGCATGAAGACGGCGCCCGCTTTCGAGGTGGCGCTGCATCTCGGAGCCGTCCTTGCCGACTGCGATGAACAGGTTGGGAGGGTGCTTAAGCAGTACAGCGAGTCCCTGGGCATTGCCTACCAGATTCGTGACGACCTGGAAGACCTGCGCAGCGCCGAGGGAATCGAATTGGGTGCGAGTCGTCGTCCTTCGGTCCTGCCGGCGTTGGCCTACGAGATGGGCGACGCAGACCAGCGGGCGCAGATTGAGCGGCAGTGGGGCGTCTCGGCAACGGATGCCGACCGGCAGCGCGTTCAAGAAATGGTCCGCCGGCCCGAAATTGAACTGGCGGCGCTGCGATTGATGGAAACCTACAAGGCGCAGGCGATCGGTTCGCTGATCGCACTGAAGAATGCCAGTCTCAAAGGTCTGCTGCGCCGCGTGATGGGCAAGATATTCAACGATTTCGAGATCATGGGTTGCTGCAATGACCATCCGCCTCGACATGCGCCAGGCCGTGACTAAGGCGGCTGAGCCTCTGGGGGAATCCATCGAGGCGGTCCGCGAGTTCTTCCGCCAGCGACTCTGCGAAGACGGGGGTTTCCAGGGCCGGGACGGTCAGAGCGACCTCTACTACACGGTCTTCGGGCTCGAAGCCTCGATGGCCCTGAATGCGAAGATCCCGTACGAGCGGGTGGCCGATTATCTTCGCGATTTCGAGGTTGGGTCGTCGATGGATCTGGTGCATTTCGCTTCTCTGGTTCGATGCCGAGCCAGTCTGGCGGAGCACAGTTCCGATACGATTGCCCCGGCAGCCCGGCAGGCCATGACGGAACGCGTGATGCAGTTCCGCGCGGCGGATGGCGGTTTCAGCACCTCCACCGGGGCGGAGCGCGGGCATGTCTACGGCAGCTTCCTGGCGCTGGGCATCTGCCAGGACCTTCAGATCGACGACCTGGAACCAGCGGGTCTGCTCGAATCGGTCTATTCGCTCCAGATGCCGGACGGGGGCTTCTCCAACGAGCCGACGATGACCGTCAGCGCCACGGCAGCCACCGCGGCGGCCGTCACGATCTTCCACTACCTCCGCGCGCCTCTGCCCGAATCGGCGTTGCAATGGCTGGCGGCGCGGGCCGAGCCCTATGGAGGGTTCTCCGCGATTCCGACGGGTCCCGACATCGCGATTCCCGATCTGCTCTCGACCGCTACCGCCGTGCATGCATTGACCCTGGTGGGCGTGGACATGGAGGAGATCCGCGAACGCAATCTCGACTATCTCGACGCGCTGTGGAGCGCCCAAGGGGGCTTCCGAGGCCACCCCGCCGACGATGTGCTGGACTGTGAGTACACCTACTACGGACTGATGTCCCTCGGCGACCTGGTCGAACCATGATGCGAATCGACGAAGAGCGCCTGGATCGCACGATCGATACGCTCCGCGAGCGCCTGCTTGCATCGAAAAACGCGAAGGGCCATTGGGTGGGCCATCTTTCCAGCAGCGCCTTGTCGACCGCGACGACAGTCTTTGCGCTGGCGCAGGTTGACGCGACGAAGTACCGACCGCTCATCGACCGCGGGATGCTCTGGTTGTGCGAGAATCAGAATGCCGATGGTGGCTGGGGCGATACCGTGCAGAGTCCGAGCAACCTCAGTACCACTCTGCTGTGCTATTCGGCGATGGCGATCCCCACGGCGCCGTCGGCCTGTCATGTCGCGGTGGAAAAGACCGAGGGGTGGCTTCGACGCGAAGTCGGAGGCCTCGAACCGGAGGCCTTGGCGGGCGCGGTGCTCGACCGGTACGGCAAGGACCGCACATTTTCGGTTCCGATCCTGACGATGTGCGCGCTGGCAGGTCGGCTGGGTAGCGGACCGCAGGGGTGGCGATTCGTCAAGCCGCTGCCCTTTGAACTGGCGGTTCTGCCGCATCGATTCTACCGATGGCTGCGACTGCCGGTGGTCAGCTATGCACTGCCGGCCCTGATCGCGATCGGACAGTCCCGTTACGAGCACCTCAAACCCCGCTGCCCCGTGGCGCGACTGATCCGGCGCCTGGCGAAGGCGCGAAGTCTCGACGTGTTGACGACGCTTCAGCCGGACAACGGCGGATTTCTCGAAGCGGCACCTCTGACGTCGTTCGTGGTCATGAGCCTGGCGTCGTCGGGCCATCGGGATCACCCGGTCGTTGGCAAGGGCGTGCAGTTCCTGGCGACCTCGATTCGCGAGGACGGCAGTTGGCCGATCGATACGAACCTGGCGATCTGGGGGACCACGCTGTCCATCACGGCGCTGACGGAGACTCAGGCGGGGTTGGAAGAAGAATCGCGCCGGCCACTCGTCGACTGGTTGCTCGCCTGCCAGCACAAAGAGGTGCATCCCTACACGCAGGCGGCGCCGGGAGGCTGGGCCTGGTCGGATCTGCCGGGAGCGGTTCCCGACGCGGACGACACCGCCGGCGCATTGCTGGCGCTGCACCGCCTCGGCTCCAGTCATGCGATTGCCCTGGTGGCGGCAGAGGCGGGGATCGGGTGGCTCCTGGGTCTACAGAATCGCGATGGGGGGATCCCGACGTTCTGTCGAGGCTGGACGAATCTGCCGTTCGACCGAAGTGCCGCCGATCTTACGGCGCACGCCCTCGGAGCGATGGGCGTCTGGCTGGAGAAACTGCCTGCCGATCTGAGGCGGCGCACGGACGGGGCGATGATCCGAGCCATGAAGTTTCTCCAAGCCACTCAGCGAACTGACGGTTCCTGGATCCCGCTGTGGTTCGGCAATCAGTCAGATCCGAAAAAGGAAAATCCCGTCTACGGGACCAGTCGGGTGCTGACGCATCTGTCCCGAGTGCCGGTTCCGCAACGCCGATGCATGACAGCGGCCTGCGGGAAGGGCGTTCACTGGCTGCTTTCGGCACAGAACGTCGATGGCGGATGGGGCGGCGCGCCGGGGGTGGCTTCGTCCATCGAGGAAACGGCCCTGGCCGTCGATGCCCTGGTCGCCGTAGGGTGTGCGATTGCCGAAGCGACGTATCGAGGTGCCGAGTGGCTTATCGCGCATACTGAGCAGGGCAGGTCGACTCCCGCCTCGCCCATCGGCCTGTACTTCGCGCAGCTCTGGTATTTCGAGGAACTCTATCCGTTGGTCTTTGCCCTGTCGGCTCTGGGCAAGGTCCGGAGGCTGGCCTGTCTGGACTGAATCCCTGGTTGGCAGAAGACTCTGTTTTTGATTTGCAGACGCTCCATATGGTTGATATAATTGCTAATAGCAAATGGTGCTATGAACAAATAATGTCGCCAAAGAGTAGGGTAGAGTATGAGCCGACGATTTTTCGAGTTGATTCTGGCGATCAAACGGAAGTGCCAGTGCACCGAGGAGCAGATTCGAGAGCAGTTGGGCCTTTCTGCCGCGCAGTTTCACGGCTTGATCGTGTTAGAAGAGGGCGCCGAGTTGCCCGGCGGTGAATTCGCCCGGCGGATGGGCCTGTCGCCTTCGCGGGGCAGCCGCGTGCTCAACAGCCTGGTCACCGAGGGATATGTGGCGACGCGGATCTGTCCGGACGATCGGCGGGCCATGGAGATCGGGCTCACCGCCAAGGGCAAACAAATGAAAGGGCGGATCCTGAGCCGGATGGAGGCGTGCGAAAACCGCATCTGCGACCGCTTGGACGATTCCGGGCTTCAGCAGGTGCGCGAGGCTCTCGAAACGCTGGAAACTGTGCTATAGCCGTCCGTGTGGCGAAGAATCTGGAGAACGAAAATGCCGAAGACTTTGCTGGTTCAGTTGACGTTGGGGCTGCTCATTGGTGGCGGCCTTGGAGCGATCATGGGTTATTTCGGGAAGTGTGCCAGCGGAACGTGTCCGCTGACCGCCAATCCGTATCGCGGCGCCTTTATCGGCGCCCTGATGGGAGGCGTCATCGCCTTCTCCGGCGGGTCGTCGCGAGCGAATCCCGAAGGAAATGTGAGAGGATATGCTGCCGTGCAAATTGAGAATGCCGCTGATTTCGAGCGTCTGCTCCTGAAGGCGGAACAACCGGTGATGGTGGATTTCTATTCGAATTCGTGCCCGCCGTGCCGCAAGCTGGCCCCGACTGTGGAAGAACTCGCCGAGGAGTATGAGGGCCGGGCGGTGATTGCCAAGGTCAATGTGGAGCATGCGCCCGAACTGGCGCGCCAGTATGGCGTCCAGGGTATCCCCGCGGTGATCTTCTTCAGCGGTGGCAGCGAGACCCAGCGGCTGGTGGGTCTGCGTCCTCGCAACGAATACACGACAGTGCTCGACGGAATGCTGATTTGAGGCAACTCGCGAAGCGAGGCGAGCGATGTGCTCGCCCTATCGCGAAAGCAGAGGGGCGACCAGATCGTAAGCGCCGAGGATCAAGCAGGCGAGTCCGGCAGCCAGACCCACGTAGCCGAAGAGGCTCAGCACGGTGGCAATGAACGTGCCCTCGAAGTAGGGCGAGGAGGCAAAACGATGCCTCAGCGTCGATCCTCCGATGCAGAGAGGGACCGCCACGCCAAGCACAGCCAGCCCGGTCAGGAAGCTGCGTAGAGGCGCCTTCGCCCGCGGCGCCTCGGGCAGCGTCGCCAGCACGACAAAGCATATCAGGGCGACCGCCAGGGACGCCCCGATACCCAGCACGAGTTTCCTCGCGCCGGATCGCTTTGCCTTCTGTTTCAGTGTGGCAGTCTCGTCGGTCATGCCGTCGCAATCACTGCATCTGGCGAATGCGGACCTCGATCTTCTCGTTGTCCTTGAGCAGTTCGACCAGCTTCTTGGGGTCGGTCTGCCCATAGTGATAGGGGTAGAGAATCTTCGGCTCGAAGGTCCTGGCCGCCGCAGCCACCATCTCCGGCGTCATCGTATAGGGCAGGTTCATCGGCAGAAACGCAATGCCGATCTTTTTGAGGCTCTTCATCTCCGGGATGCTCTCGGTATCGCCGGCGATGTAGACCCGCGTCTTGCCGAAGGTCACGACATAGCCGTTGCCCCGACCCTTGGGGTGGAAGGGCTCTCCGTTGTCGCGCTGATGTACGATATTGTACGCAGGGACCGCCTCGATCCTGAAACCGTCGACCGTACGCACGTCCCCGTTCTTCATCACCAGCCCGCCGGAGACCTTCTCGGCACCGGCCTCGTTCACGACGATTTTCGTATCGTCCTTGCGAACCACGTCCAGGGCCTTCGGATCGAGATGGTCACCATGCTCATGCGTAATCAGCACGAGGTCGGCCTTGGGCAGCTTGCTGTAATCCGCCTCCCGGCTGACCGGATCCACGTGAACGACTCTGTCGTGCCACGTGAACATCAGCGTGCCGTGCCCGATGAAGGTGATCTTCAAGTCGCCTTCTTCCGTCCGGATGACGTCTTCTTCGAGCTTCTTGTCCTCGGCGGCATCGGCCGATGCCGGGACGAGCCCCGCCGCGAGCAACACCGCGGGGACGAACCATGCCATCACTGCTGTCGCGTTCATCGTCTGCTCCTTTCTGCACACGCGAACTGATTGTGCGCCTATTTGGCGGCCATGACATCCAGCTCGGCGATGGTCGTGTAGTACTGGCGGCCCCACTCATCGAAGGCGACCAGACGAAGGTACCGCCCCTTGGCGGGCTCGGCAAACGTGACCGCCTGAAGCTGGTCGTTGTTGGGGAATTCACCCTTCGCCACGGGCTCGCCCCATTTCTTGCCATCGCCACTCACATAGAATCCGTATCTGCGAATGCGTCCGTTGGATTGATCCTGGCGGGGCAATTGCGTGAAGCCCAGCATCTCGACGTTCTGGCCCAGATCGATTTGGATCTCATGCGGATGCTCGTCCCGCGTCGACGACCAGTTCGTGTGCCAGAACGTCCCGGGGTTGTTGTCGAACGCGTGGCGGACCTCACCTTCGCCGGGCTCGACGCTGTCGACGTGGATCACCTTCCAGGCGGATTTGTCCAGTTCCCGCATCGGAATGATCTGCTCCATTTCGAAAGAGGCGCTATCGCTAACGAGGCTGTTGCCCAGGCGGGCCCTGGCTTCGAGCGTGCCTTCGCCGGCGTGCTCGAACGGTCCCGTGTAAACCTTCCAGACGCCGCTGTCGAGGCGGTACTCGACCTCGCTCCCCGTCGAGGATTCGATACGTACCATGGCGCCTCTGTCCCGTGTGACCAGCGGCGCTTCGAGGTTGGGCAACTGCACTCGCGCGTCACCCGCAAGATCCCTGGCAGCCGGACGGAGGCTGTAGCGGAACCTCGTCGGCTGGGCGTTGAGGATGTACTCGTTCAACGGTCGGGGGCCGCAACTGGCGCCGCCGAGACCCGTGTGTGCGGCATCGATGGTCAGGTATACCTCGTCGCGCGGCACGACGCGGTGGATGTTCCGAGCCTCGTCATAATCCTGCGCGGTATTCTGGTGGGCGCTGATGGAATAAGTGCCATCGGTGACGACCAGCAGGCCTCCATTCCTCCGATTCGTCAGCGCCGCCCAGCGCACGTCCGTCTTGTTTCCGTTCTCCTGGGGGCGGACGTACCGCTCGTACTGTTCGGCGACCGAACCATGATAGAGCCCGACGTCGGCACTGTGCTTGCGGTCTACATAGCTCTCATGCGGGCCTCTGCCGAGCCAGGTCAGTGTGTCGAAACCCTTGGGCAGCACCAGGCTCACGCCCAGCTTCGGCAACACCGAGAGATAGCCGTAGGGCCGGACCTGATTGGTGACGTCGATGGTGCCATTGCCAAAGAAGGTGAACGTGGCGGTGTGCACCATGCCGTTGTCCGCGCGACCGGCACAATCCACGGTGCAGCGCACCCGGACGATGCCCGGACTGGGCTGCTCGGCCGAAACCTCCTTGGCCGTGTACGACAGATCGCGCAGTCCAGTCCGCTGCACATCCCGCCGCAGCCAGTTATCGTTGTCCACCAGGGCGCGGAACAGGTTCAAGCGGGGGCCATGACTGTCGAAGATCACTTCCTCGCCATCGTAGACGAGCGACGACAGCGTCCCGGACGACCGGTTGAACGTCGCCTGGAAATCTTCACCCTCGACAACGATTGCGTCGTCGCCATCGGTCAGTTTCAGAGCCGCCAGTGCGCCCAGATCCACCTGCGGAGGCTGAGGTGCGGCGTAGGGGAGTTTCATCTGCTCGGAGGCGACCACGTGGCCCGCCTTGGAGTAGAGCGTCTTGTCCTTGCGCGTCAGACTCACGTTGAGGAAGTACTCGGCGCCCGCTTTGAGCCTGGGCTGCGCCACATCCAGTATGACGACGGTCGATTTGCCGGGCCCGATATTGCCGAGTTTCCTACGACCTTTGTCAATCACGCGCCCGTCTTCAATCAACTGCCAGTGGAGATCGAATTCGTCCAGATTCGTGAAGAAGTACTTGTTCGTCAATTGCAGCGCAACATCTTCGTTGCTAACGGCGCCCAGGGCGAAACCGATGTATTGATAGACCTTCTTGACTTCCCGCAGCTTCGCTGTAACCGCCCGGTCCGGTGTGACGACACCGTTGCAGCAGAAGTTGTTGTCGTTGGGCCGGTCGCCGTAGTCGCCGCCATAGGCAAAGAACCACTCCTTCGTTCCGTCGGGAGCGGTTTCACCGGTGTACTTGCGAAGCCCCTGGTCGACCCAGTCCCAGATGCACCCGCCGATCAGTCGCGGATACGTCTCGATGGCATCCCAGTATTCCTGAAGGTTGCCGATGGCGTTGCCCATCGCGTGGGCGTATTCGCACATGATGAAGGGCTTGGGCGAGTCGCTCTGCCCCTGGCCGATCAGGCCGCCCACAGATGGATACATCACGCTGTCGATGTCCGCGACGGAATTCATCCGTTCGTAATGGATCGGGCGGGACGTGTCGAGATCGCGGATGGCCTGCGCTGCTGCTGCGAAGTTCGGTCCGCCTCCCGCTTCGTTGCCCAGCGACCAGATCACCACGCACGGATGGTTCTTGTCGCGTTCGACCATCCGCACGTTGCGATCGACGTGGGCCTTCCTCCAACTGTCGACCAGAGCCAGCGTCTCGCGACCATACCCCATGCCGTGCGATTCGACGTTGGCCTCGTCGATAATGAAGATGCCATACAAGTCGCAGAGGTCGTACCAGAGTGGATGGTCGGGATAGTGGCAGGTGCGTACGGTGTTGATGTTGTTCTGCTTCATCAGTTCCAGGTCGCGGACCATCGAGTTGATCTCCACCGCGTGTCCGCGATCGGGATCGTGTTCGTGACGGTTGACTCCTTTGAGCTTCACGGAGACCCCGTTGACGAAGAACTGGCGGTCCTTCAGTTCGATCTCGCGGAACCCGAACCGGCATGCCTTGACCTCGGTGACCTTACCATCGGCATCAAGAAGCTCGAGCACGACGACGTAGAGATGCGGCGTTTCCGCCGTCCACAGTAAGGGCGAATCATGATTCGCCCCTATTGTCAACTGAATCTCCTCGGCAGGCGCGACATCGGCCAGGTTGCTCTGTCCCAACTCAAATCTCTTTCCTTGGGCATCGACCAGCGTGGCGCGGACCTGCCGTTTGGCCTGATGATCGGAGAGATTGCGGATCCTGGTGGTGATGTTGACTGTTGCGTTCTCGTACTGCGCATCCAGGTCGCTGAGCACGAACAGGTCGCGCAACTGCACCGCCGGTGTGCTGAACAGGTACACATCGCGGAAGATGCCGCTGAGCCGCCAGAAGTCCTGGTCCTCCAGATAGCTGCCGTCGCTCCAGCGGTACACCTCAACCGCCAGGACGTTCTCGCCCGGCTGGAGATACGGGCTGATGTGAAACTCCGCGGGGGTCCGGCTGCCTTCGCTGTAGCCGACCTTCTGCCCATTGATCCAGAGATAGAACGCCGACGCGACACCGTCGAAGTGGAGGAAGACTTCCCGACCGTCCCACTTGGCGGGCACGCTGAACGTCGTGCGATAGCTGCCGACCGGGTTCGGTTCCTTGGCGGCGGTGAAATCGTCGGGCACGTCGCCGATGATCTTCGGAGGCTGGCGCGCATGCGGATAGCGTATGTTCGAGTAGATCGGTGTGCCGTAGCCCTGAATCTCCCAGTTGGAGGGAACCGGGATCTCCTCCCAGCCACTCACGTCGAAGTCGGGTTTGTAGAAATCGACGGGCCTCTCATCGGGCGACTTGACCCAGTGGAATTTCCATTGCCCGTTGAGAGAGTGCCAGTAAGGCGAGTCCGCCCATTTCTTCAGGGCATCCTCGGGCTTCTTCATGGAATAGGCCCGAATCGCCGATCTGACATCGTCAAACGACAGGCCCGTCGCCCGGGCAGGCTCCTTGTTGATTGCGATGACCTCTTCGTTCTCCCAGTCGGGCGCCTGTGCCCAGGCGGATGCACACATGATCAGACCTGCGACTGCCCTCCATCGGTAGTTCATTCCTGCACCTTCGAAAATTCTCTGTTCCTTTGACATGATACGACAAATCGATTGATGAGTTGTCCAGCATGTATGATAGTCTAGTGGGGCGACCGATGCTATAACGCATCCTCACGAATTGGAGGACAACATGGACGGCAAGAGCAGCAGGAGTATGGATCGCAGGACCGCTCTGAAGTGGACCCTGGGGATCGCGGGCGGACCGATGGTATTGTCGCTCTCCTGTGCCTCGACGGACAGGCTGTCCCCACGCCGGCAACCGGTGCGGTTTGGGATCGTGACGGATTGCCACTATGCCGACGTCGACCCCGTCCGCACGCGGTTCTATCGCCAGTCGCCAGGCAGGCTGGCCGAATGCGTGGATCGGATGAACGCCGAGAAGGTGGATCTTCTGATCGAACTGGGCGATTTCAAGGACCAGGGCCGACCGCCCGTCGAACGCGATACGCTGGCCTATCTGGAGCAGATCGAGGCGGTATTCCAGCGATTCGAGGGGCCGACGTACCACGTCCTCGGCAACCACGACGTGGACAGCATCTCCAAGACGCAGTTCCTCGCCCGCGTGACCAACACGGGCATCGATCCGGTTCGCAGCTACTACTCGTTCGACGTCCGCGGTCTGCACTTTGTCGTGCTCGACGCCAATTTCCGAAGTGACGACGTCGCATACGATCACGGCAACTTCGACTGGACCGACGCCAATATCCCGGCCCAGGAGCTGGCCTGGCTCCGGAAGGACCTGGCGGCTGCGTCAGGGCCGGTGGTGGTCTTTATCCACCAACTGCTCGATGGTACGGATTCCGTCTCGGTCCGAAACGCGGAGCAGGTGCGGCAGATGCTCGAAGAATCGGGCAAGGTCCAGGTTGTCTTCCAGGGCCATCATCACGAGGGTCGCTACACTCAGATCAACGGGATTCACTACTACACCCTGAAGGCTCTGGTCGAAGGGCAGGGCGAGGGCAACAATTCCTACGCCCTCGTCGAGGTCAACGGAGACCCGGCCAGCCGCGTCGTCGGATATCGCCGAGCGGTCAGCATGACCCTGTGACTGGGACCACTGCTCATCGGCCCCTGTGCTGTGGGTTTTGTGCCTGTCCCTGCGGATGGGCATCCTCCGGCGTGATATTCCGTCGGCCGATCATCGCCTGAGCGTAGCGCAGGCCCAGCTTGCGAGCGGCTTCGGTGTTGAAGTGTACCTGATCGTCCTTGCAGGGCAGACCGGTTGCCGACACCCAGAACACGCGATCGTCGGCGTCTGCCACGCTTCGGATTGCCTCGATGACGAACCGGCTGTCCGGCGTCCGGGCGATGAAGGCGTCCGCCGGCGTGCCAGCTACGAACAGCAAGTCGGGGGTCTCCAAGTCTTCGCGAAGCCTGTGCATCAACTCGGCAAGGCGCTGTGCGTACAAGGGACCATCCTGAGCATTGCAGTCGCTTTCCCCCTGGTGCCAGAGGACGCCTTTGAATGCACCTCGCTTTGCGGCTGTGCGGCAGCGGGCGATTGCGTCGTCATAGGGATACACACCCGTCGCGGCATAGTATGCATGGGGTTTCCACACGGAGATCGGCGAGCCTCCGACCGCGCAGGGAACCAGCCCGATGACGATGTTGGGGTCCGCCTCCGCCATGGCTTTTCCGAAGGCCAGCCCCGGCCCGACCCCGACGATGGTCGGCTTGTCGAAGTGCAGTGGCTCCACAGCGGGCACCCATTGATTCTCACGATTCAGTGCGAAGACGCGCCGGTGCGCCGTCTTATCCCGTTCGGCAGGGACGCCACGCCCGGCCATATTCGATTGACCCGCCAGCAGATACAGATGGAACGAACCCTTGTCGGTTTCGAGCGGAGGCGCATCCTGCGCTGAGATCGATACCGTAAGGATGCCCATCAGTGGAAGGGCAAGTGCAAACGATCGCTTCACGGTCATTCCCTCGCAGAAACTCGTCGTCTCAGATGGACGCCAGCGCCTCCACCTCGGTGATGGTCTTGGGGATCGGCGGGCCGAGCACGCGAGAGCCGGTGTCGGTAACGAGGATGTCGTCTTCGAGGCGAACGCCGCCGAACTCGCGATACGATTCGACCTTCTCGTAGTCGATAAAAGCTTCGCACTTCCGCTCCGCCTTCCAGCGGTCGATCAGCACGCCGATGAAGTAGATGCCTGGCTCGACGGTTACGACGTAGTTTGGCTCGACCGCCTTGCCGAGCCTCAGCGAACGCCAGCCAAAAGCAGGGTCACGCCGGATCGTGTCGGTATAACCCACGTGGTCTTCTCCCAGGCCCTGCATGTCGTGCACGTCCAGTCCCATCATGTGCCCGAGCCCGCACTGGAAGAACAGCGTGTGAGCGCCCGCCTCGACCGCCTCCTCCGGATCGCCCTTGGTCAGGCCCAGTTCCCTGAGGCCCGCCACCAGTTCCACGCAGGCCAGTCGATGGATATCCCGGAATTCCGCGCCGGGGCGAACCGCAGCGATGGCGCTTTCCTGCGCGTCCAGCACGATGGAGTAGATCTCCCGCTGCTTCGGTGTGAAGCGCCCGCCGATCGGGATCGTTCGCGTGATGTCGCTGGCATAGCGCAGGGGCGACTCAGCGCCCGAGTCGTTGACCGCGATGTCGCCCGCCTTCAGCGTGTTGTGATGGAATGGATTGTGCAGTGTCTCGCCATGCATGCTGAAGATGGGTTCGAAGGCGAAGTGCACGCCCAGAGCGGTTGCGATGCCTGCCATGGCGCCCACGACTTCCCGTTCGACTACGCCGGGCCGGGCCAGCTTCATCGCTGTCGTCTGTATCTGATAGGAGATGCTCAAGGCCAGTTCGATCTGCTCGATCTCCTCCGGTGCCTTCACCGACCGCTGGGCGACCACGGCGCGGATCAACGGTTCGGAAACCAGTTGCCCCACCATCTCAGGCGGATAGTTCAGCAGGTTGTGAATCCGCAGGAGGTGCTCGGTCCGGCAGGGCGGGAGGAAGTGAATCACCCGATTCTGTTTACGCGCCTCTTCCAGCACCGAGGCCAGATCCCGGCTGGGGGCGGTCTGCGCGACCCCTACCCGGCGGGCCTTCTCCGCCAACGGTGTCTGCGGACCCGTCCAGATCACGTCCTCAACCGTCACATCGTCGCCAAAGAGACACTCGGTCCCTTCGTCCACGTCGATCACCGCCGTCAATCCTGGCTCGTCGATGCCGAAGTAGTACAGGAACGAGCTGTCCTGACGGAACGGATACGGATTGTCCTCGTAGTTCATGGGCGACTCATCGTTGCCCAGGAGCAGGATGACTCCGGACGATATCGCCCTTCGCAGGTCCTGGCGTCGTGCGGTATAGAACTCCGCCGGGAACATCAACTCGTCACCGCTTTCCGCTTCGTCAGCAGGCTCACGCCGACCAGGGCCAGCACCGACAACGTGATCGCAGGCAGCACCGCGTCGAGACCCGCCAGATTGGCCGGAAGGTGATCGACGACGACTTCCGACCAGACCAGTGTGACCGCCGTTCCCGTGAGAATCGACGCGATCGCACCGGCCTTGGTCGCTCGTTTCCAGAACATGGCTGCGATCAGGCTCGGTGTGATGGCGGAACCATAGATGGTGTAGGCATAGAGGGCCTTCCGGAAAAAGCCCGTCGTCTCGGCGAACGCGAACGTCACCACGTAGGCGACGACCCCGAAGACCACCACGAGCAGGCGGCTGAGAAAGATGGTCCGTTTCTCGCTGGCCTTCGGGTTGATGTAGTTGAGGTAGACGTCACTGATGAACGTGGTGGCCGGGACCAGCAGGAAGGAGTTGGCGGTGGAGGTGATGATCCCCACCACGGTGACCATGAAGACGACACCGAGCGCCATGGGCATGTAGTGCCGTGCGGCGTAGATCAAAATGTATCGTCCATTCTCCGGGTCCGGCGTCATACTGGCAGCCACCCAGGCGCTGGCGATGATCAGCAACTCGATCACCAGCGCGACGAAGATCATGGTCGTCACCGCTTGCTTGGCCCCTCGCGCATTGCGGCTGGCGAAGATCCGCTGGTATTGGTTGGCGTCCCCCATGATCAGCAGAAACGGCGGCAGCAGATAGTTGATAATCTGAATGGGACTGTACACCCCCCAGAACTGCATGTGCTGTGGTCGATCGCCCATCACGGCAAAAGCGGTTCGCATCCCCTCGAAGCCGCCGGCCCTGGAGAGCAGCACCGGGAAGGCGATGAACAGCGACAGCGTAATGATCGTCCCGGTCACGATGTCGGCGTAAGCCAGGCTCAACAGACCCGCCGACATCGTATAGCCGATGATGAAAACCGCGGCGATGATCGTGGCACGCTCCTTGGTCAACACCGGCTCCACCAGGCTGACGGTGCCCCCCTCAGGCAAGGCGCTGAGCCGGTAGGTGGCGATCTGCCGTGGCACCGATTCCAGACGCAACCGCGCGATGTTCCCCTTCTTGATGGCGACGTGGTTCTCCCGGTCGGCGAGTTCCCGTCGAACCTCCACGATGCGATCGGGAGCTACGACGTCGATTTGGTAGCGCACCGGTGCCGCTGACGCCGCCGTTTCTTCGGCCGGGGTCCACTCCACGGACGTTTGACCAACATAATCCGGATCGGGTATGAACGCCAGGTGGCCACGGGTCAGTTGCCGGCGCGTCACGGTATCTCCGGTCTGCAACAGGACTGCCGGTCGGTCTCCGGTGATGACCTCCAGCACGGCGCCGCCGGCATTGAACTGATAGCTCACGATGACCATGTACGCGATGACCAGCGCGACCACCGCCAGAAATCTCGCCCCCTGGCCATACCGCGTACCGATGATCTCCGGAACCGTCGACACCTCGATCGATCGGGCCTTGTAGGCGATCAGCGACAGGAGAATCAGACCGAAGAACGTGCCCAGGGGAATGATCAGGGTCGCGGCGCCGACGTCGTAGGCCTGCTCCGCGTTGCCGACGATCGAGCCGGTGCCGATCCAGACCGCCAGCATGGTGCAGACGAGAATCCAGGGGGACAAAGATCGCCCCGCGACGGCAAAATCCGCCTCCGTCTTGACCTGGCGTGACTTGTAGATGCCGATGCCCGTCAGGGCCAGCAGATAGATGAGGATTGCGATGAGATAGACCATGGCACCTGCTTCGTATCTGGACGCCGGGAGGCGTCGTGGTTACTGGACGAATTGCTCGACAAAATACGTGGGCGTCAGCGGCTCGCCCGTGCTCCGGACGATCATCTCGTCCCAGCGGTACCGGGCGCCCGGGCCGAGCACGTGCTCCCGGAAGTACCTGCCGATGCGCCGGTCGCCAACATAGCTGAGCCCTTCGTCCGAATCAAGCTCCAATATCTCGCGCGCCAGGTAGTGATGCCACTGCGAGGCCAGCAGTTCGCCCAGCACGTAGTTGTGGTAGTAGCAGGGGGCGGTGGTGAAATGCAGCTTCGAGACCCACCCCGCGTCGGCCTTTTCCGCCGGGCGCTGCACGAGCTGGTACTCCTCGACCAGGTCCCACCACAGCGTGTTCAGGTTCCCGTCGGGATCCGCGTAGAGGGTCTTCTCGAAGTTGTACATCACCAGCGCCCAGCGCACGAAGAGAATCTGCTGGAATTGCAGATAGCGGTCGCTGACGGTCTTGATCTCGGCGGTCTGCTCGTCGGACAATCCCAGCATCTTCTGCATCCAGGCCGCATTGCGGCTGAGACGCCCGAAGATCATCGCCACCGCCTCCGTCGTGAAGCTGTGCGCCGGTTCGCGCAGCAGCCAGGGCTCGCTACGGTCGTGATACTTGCTGTAGAGGGCGTGCCCCAGTTCGTGCAGGAGGGTCTCCATCCACCGCTCCGTGTCCTGGAGGTTCGCCAGCACCCGGGAGTCCCCCTCCCGGTCCGCGTCGAAACCGTACGCATGCGGGTATTTCCCTTCCCGATCGTAAAGATCGCTCCGCGCCAGGATATCGTCGACAGGCAGGTCCACACCCGCATAGTAGCGCCGGGCCAGTTCCTCGATGTCGCGCCCCTCATAGTACCGGTCGAGGTCCAGCTCATAGACCAGCGGCGTCCGCTGGAAGAATGGATCGTGGTAGTGCCAGGGCATCAGGTCTGCGGGATCGATCTCGTATCCCTTCGCGAGAATTGCGTCCAGCTCCTTCTTGAGCCTGGCAAACGGCGCGCGGGTCAGCGAGTCCAACTGCACGAAGATCCGATCGAGATCCGCGACGTTCTGCTCGCCTGTGACGATGGCCATGGTGTGGTAGTTGTCGAAGCCAAGCTGTCGCGCCGCCTGGTTGCGAAGCTTCACGAGCCGCAGGAAATCGTCGATGATGACGTTGCCGACCTGCTTGCTGGCCCGCCAGGCCGCCTCGCGCTTGGGCGTGTTCTTCTCGGTCGTCATGATCGTGTAGATGTCGCTCATCGTAACCGGCTGGCCGTCGACGGTGCCTCGATAAGCGTTGTAGGTCTCCTGGATCTGGGTATCGAGCTCCACGATCTTCGCGAGCAGGTCGGGCGCGATCTGGTTCTGGAGGTAGGCATAGTAGAGCTTGTCGAGCTGCCGCGCCAGGCGCGGATCGTCGATCGGCTCCGACTTCTTGAACGCCTTGATACGCCCGAAATCCTCCCGGCTGCTGTAGAGCTGGCGGATCTTCAGTTGCAGCGCTTCATATTCATCCCACGCCTGGGCTCTTCCCGTCGTGGTCGCGTCCCAATACGTCAGATTCGCTTGCTTCCAGAGAGGGGCGATCCTGGCGACGTGGGCCTCGATGAAGCTCCCCAGGCTGTTTTGCTTCTCATGCTCGATGATCGGCGCCGGTTCGGGGGTCCCTCGCGTCGCCTTGCCATGCAGAACACCCTCGTCGTCGAACCAGAGCGGGTCGATGCAGACGAACCGATTCCAGGACTCCGAGTCGTCCTTCTGCTGGTGATAGATCGACCACGGGTTGCCCGCATCGTCGGTGACGACGCAGCCATGCCCCGGTCCGAAGGCCCGCTCGGTCCGATGCACGATCGGATTGCCGGCGTACTTGGTGAAAGGGCCCGTGGGCTTGCTCGCGGTCGCATAGCCGATCGCGTAATTCAGCGAATTGGCTCCCGTTCCCGAATAGAGCAGGTAATAGGTTCCCTGGTGCTTGAGCATCCAGGGGCCCTCGGTGACATCTCCGCTGATCTTCTCCCAGGGTTCCGTCGGGTGAAACAGCTCGATCGGCTCGCCCATCTTCTCCAGTGGGTTCTTCATCGGCTGGACGTGGATGCGAAAGCCAGGGAACTGAACGTAATAGAGGTAATACTTGCCATCGTCGTCGCAGAACATGTGCGCATCGATAGCGTTGTCGAACAGCCTCTTACGGTCGACGAACGGTCCCTCGGGTCCATCCGCGACCGCGACGCCGATATTCTCGCTAACGGTGTAGTAAAGGTAGAACTTGCCGCCCTTCGGGTCGCGAAACACATCCGGCGCCCAGACGTTCCTCGGTCCCGGCTGAAAAACCCGCTTGCCCTTCGTCCAATGGACCAGGTCGGTCGAGGTGTACACGTGATAGCTGACGTTGTCCCCCGTCGGATAGAGATAGTACGTCCCATCGACCTCGATCACCGTCGGATCGGCGGGTCCGATCTCGTCGATGATTGGATTAGTGTAGGTCTTATTTGCCGCGGTGGGCGTCAGGAACGCGATCAGGGTCAGTAGTGTAGCGATCATCTGGATCATCTCCTGTTCGATCGGGGATCAGGTCTTCTTGCGGAATGGATTGTTTTCAGGGTAATACCACGCGAAAAGCTGGTCTCGAAGACCTCGAAAACGGGTCATGTATTGGGGATCGTCCGCTCGATTGACGTATTCACCCGGGTCCCGGTCATGGTCGTAGAGTTCATGGGTCCCGCCATGATTGAAGATGAATTTGTAGCGCTCCGTGCGAATCATGTATCGGGGCATCTCCGAGCGGAGGCCAAATTCCGCGAACGCCGCGTCGGGACCCATCGCGCTCGGATCTCTCACCAGGTACGCGAAACTGCTCGCGTCCAACCTTTGCGGGGCCCCCGGCAGGTCAACGAGCGTGGTCTTCGATGGCGGAGACAGGCCCGACAGGTCGCACAACGTGGGATACAGGCCGAAGTACTCGACCACCGCATCGCAGACCTTGTCTCGGGGCAGCCGCTTGGGATAGCTGACGATCAGGGGGACGCGCACCGCCGGTTCAAAAAGGCAGAATTTCTGATACAGCCCATGATCGCCGTCCATTTCGCCGTGGTCGGAGGTGTAGACCACGATGGTATTGTCGTCCAGCCCCATCTCCTGGAGGTGGCGGTAGACAGAGTCGATGCACGTGTCGACGAAGGCCAGATTGCCCAGATAGCCCGCCCGCCCCGCACGCAGCAGGCGCGAGTCCTTCTTCTGGTAGTTGGCGATGCGCTGCTGGATGTGTTTGGGATAGGTGGACGTATCCCCGACCGCCCGCAATGCCATCGTATCGACAGGGTACTTCTCCGCAAACTCCCTGGGCGGAAAGAATGGCGTGTGCGGCTTCATGAAGCTCGCCACCAGGAAGAACCGCTGGTCGCGATACCGGCGCATGAACTTTACCGCCTCCCGCGCGACGAACATATCCAGGTGATCGTCGGGCTCCAGCTCCGACGCCATGCTCGCAAAATCGCTCCGTGTCACATGGCCCGCCCAGGGGCTTGCACCGTCCCACAGCCCTTCGACGTCCGGAAAGCCCGCGCCGCTGTCGTCCACCGTCCTGGTGAAATGCGTCGTGTGTGGATGGCTGGCGATCTCGTTGGCATAGTGCTGAACCTCGGGCCCAAGGTACATCAGCCAGTCGTTGATCGAGAGATAGTACTCGAAGCCGTGCTTGTGGGCGTCGTTGAAGTGCATCTTGCCGATCAGCCCGGTGAGATATCCGTTCTCGGCGAAATGGTGGGCCATCGTTCGATAGCGCCAGTCCAGCCGGTCGGTGTTCGTGTCCACTCCGGTCGTGTGGGCATAAAGGCCTGTCAGCAGCGACATGCGCGAGGCCACACAGACCGGATAGGGACAGTACGCCCGACGAAACCGCACACCCCGTTGAGCGATCCGATCGATCCCTGGCGTCGGAACCAGCTCGTTTCCCTCACAGCTCATCAGATCCGCCCGATGCTGGTCCGTCATCAGGATCAGGACGTTGGGCCTGTCACCCGGTTCGGCCGACTCGGTCGAGGCAGCGCCCGTGGAGGGCAAGCCCTGGGTCAGCCATGCCGCCGAGCTGGTGCCCGCCACCTGAAGGAATCGCCTGCGTTTCATCCGATTTCCCCGTTAAACAGGAGGAGGTTGCCTGAATGTCATCGTTCTTGACCGACCAGCATACGCGAAATGCGTCGGATTGGGTAGGGCTCTATGGCGGCCAGCGTTGCCACGGTCCGCCGCATCTGGTACGATCCACCGGAACGATTGGATATGGAGCTTCACGCATGCGTACCGTTCGCTTTGGGATTATCGGTTGCGGAATGATGGGGCGGGAATTCGCCAGTGCCGCCGCCCGTTGGATGCACCTGCCCGAGATGGCGGTGCGCCCTGAGATCGTCGCCATCTGCAATCGCACGCTCTCGGCGCCCAAGATCGACTGGTTCCGCGACAACCTCCCCACGTTGAACCAGGTCACCGGCGACTACCGCGAGCTTCTGGCAAACCCTGACGTGGAAGCGGTTTACATCGCTGTCCCGCACCACCTGCACGAGGAATTCTACCTGGCGGCCCTCGACGCCGGCAAGCACCTGATGGGCGAAAAACCCTTCGGCATCGATCGGCAGGCGAATCAGGCGATCCTGACGACAGTGGAGAAACATCCGAGCCTCTGCGTCCGCTGCGCATCCCAATTCGTGTTCTTTCCCGCCGCTCAGAGAATCGGACGGATGATCGAAGCGGGCGCCTTCGGCAGAATCATCGAGGTCAACGCCGGGTTCCTCCATTGCAGCGATCTGAATCCCGACAAACCCATCAATTGGAAGCGGATGCTGGCCTTCAACGGCGACTATGGCTGCATGGGCGACCTCGGGCCCCACGTCTGCGCCCTGCCGTTCCGCGCGGGCTGGGTCCCGCGCAACGTCCGCGCCGTGCTGTCGAATATCGTGCCGTCCCGCCCCGATGGCCAGGGTGGTCTCGTTCCCTGTGAGACCTGGGACAACGCGACGCTGCTGTGCGAAATGGAAGCGGAAGGTTCCGGCGAGCGATTTCCTTGGACGCTCAAGGCCCACCGCATCTCACCCGGTCAGCGCAATAATTGGTATATCGAGATCCTGGGCACCGTCGCCTCGGCCCGCTACAGCCTCCGCGACGCCAACCGCCTCGACGTCCTCGAATACCGCAACGGAGCCGACCAGTCCTGGCGCCGCATCGAAATGGGCCAGGAAGTGGCGTTCCCGTCGATTACGCACGAGTTGTTTCAATTCGGCGTCTCCGACGCGATTCTCCAGATGTGGGCCGCATACCTCTATGAATTCGACCGGGGGCAACCCCTGAGCCCCTTCGCCGGCTGCACGCGACCCGAGGAAACCGCCCGCTGGCATGCGCTGTTCACCGCGGCCCTCGAATCCCACGAAGCCGGAGCCACAATCCCCGTCCGCCAGTGAGTCCGGGGGCGAAATAAGAAGGATCGACTATTGAACAGGATCGTGGAGACTTGGGAGATTTCGGGTGTTGGGCCGGTCGCCGTGGCGGTTTCAGATCGGGCCCGTTACGCACGAATCACGATCGGACGCGATGGTGCGGTGAAATTGATCCTCCCCAGGCGGGTCCCGCTGGAGCAGGGCAGGCAGTTCCTTCAGAAGGGCAAACTCTGGATTCAAAAGCATTTACGCCAAGCTCGCACCGAGCAGCTCTGCCCCCGATGCGACCGCTCTGACGCCCGAAGAAGTCTGGTGGCACGCCTCGATCACTTGGCCAGGAAGCACAACTTCACGTACCGGGAGGTCTTTGTGAAGAACCAGAAGACCCTGTGGGGAAGTTGTTCCACCCTGAACAATATCAACCTGAACGTGAACCTCGTTCGTCTGCCCGAAGAACTGAGGGACTACGTTCTCCTCCACGAACTGGTCCACACCCGCTACAAGAACCACGGCCGCCAGTTCTGGGAGGCACTCAACGCGATCGTGGGTGACGCGAGGAGACTCCAGCGACAGCTTCGTCGCTACCAGCCCCGATCGTAGGTGCAAGGCAGAACGTGTTCTCGGGCCCGGATGCCGGCGGGCTCGCCATGGCACCGGGCCCCACGGCAGAGATCTTCAGAACTCGCCTCCCACGTAATCGTCGAAGTGGTACATCTCCGCGTTCTCGAGGAACGTCTCGGGTCGGGCCACGAAATCGCCGATACGCTGGACCAGCAACAGGTGCTTCTCTTCCTCTGCCGCCAGTTGCTTGAAGACGGCTTTCTGCCCCTCGTCCTCGGCCTCGTCCGCCTTCTGGAGGTAGAAATCCCGGCTCTGCTTTTCAATCTCGCTCGCCTTGCGGTATAGATTCGCTTCGCTGACGTCGAAATCGAACTTCTCCACGCTGTCCTTCATTTTCGTGAAGATCTCCTGGGCGTTCTTGAGCACGGGTGTCGCCGTCGGTTTCCCCGCCTTCTGCGCCTGCATCGCCTGCACCGTCTCGTAATGCTTGACCTCTTCATCCGCCAGCATGTTCAGGATCTTCGTCAGCCCTGGGTTACCGCTTCTTTCCGCCAGTTCCCGGTAGAAATGCTCGGCGTACTTCTCCTTTTCCATCGCGAATTCAAATATGTCCATCGACTTTCCTTTCCACTGCTGGCTTCAAGATTGGCACCATCGCCACGACTGCTATACCCTGAATTCAAGGCGTTTGCCATAGTTTGAATGTCGTCGACACAATTTCCTCTAACCTCGTTTCCGGCTGGTTCCTTGGCGTCGATCCGACCCGGCACGTTTTTGGTCTTGGCAAACCTGCACACAATGGGTTCACCGGAGGCTGGTTCCGTGACACGACATAGTCCTACTGGCGGATGGGCCATTTGTTCTGCGAAATTGAAATGTTTCCGCCATGTCCTTGACTCGGACGGGTTTTGCGTGACAATGGCCCTCGATAACCGGAGTGACGTAGAACTCGCTTCCGTCACGTTTGGCAGGTGCTCTCGCGCAGCGGCCGAGAGAGCCGCCGGGATGCAGGGGAACCTAGGAGGTCAGTTATGGGAACCAAGGGAATTGAAATTGTCGGGATGGATGTAAAGGAACTGTTGGAGCTGCTGAACCGGGCATTCTGCGACGAATGGCTGGCGTATTACCAGTACTGGCTGGGCGCCAAGGTGGTCAAAGGGCCGATGAAGGATGCCGTGATTGTCGAGTTGGAACAGCACGCGACCGAGGAACTGAACCATGCCCTCCTGCTGACCAATCGGATTATCCAGCTTGGCGGTACGCCGATAACGACCCCGGAGGCGTGGTACAAGTGGAGCAACTGTGGTTATGATGCGCCGGAAGACGCCTATGTCATGACGATCCTGGAACAGAACATCAAGGGAGAGCAGTGCGCCATCACCACCTACCAGAAACTCCTCCAAAAGACCCAGACGGCGGACCCGGTAACCTACAACATCGCTTTGCAGATCATCGAGGAAGAGGTCGAGCACGAAGAGGACCTTCAGTCACTGCAGGAAGACCTCCAGCTGATGCTCAAGCGTTCCTGACGCGTCCCAGCATCGTTTTCGCGGGCAAGAACGGACGCTCCGCGTTGTCCCGGTCCGGACGAGACGCGAGAATTTTGCAGAAAATACGAAAAAATTCGCCTTGACACGTGCAAATGGCCGACGTATACTCTAGTTGCTTCCTCATGGGTGGGTAAGACGTCCAAGATGGACCTCGGTTCCTGGATCGGACCAGGAGAGTCTTCAGAAGCAAACGGTCGCCAAAGAAGGTGGATTTGCGTCAAGTTTTCGAACCGGGAGTCTCGACGCATCGTAGTTGAGGATGGTGTGTAGCAGAATAGAGAGCCTTGAAAAAGAAGGCTCTGGAAATCTAAAGAGCATCTTAAAGCCCCTGCGTAGTCTCGCTTCCTCTCCCTCCGCACCGCAGGGGCTTTCCTTTTGCGCCTCCGAAACTCTATCTGTCCATCTGGAATCCTCCACAGGCCGAGCGGCGGCAATCACCCGTTAAACTGCAGGTGTTTCTTCTTCTCCATTTTCGCGATACGCCGTGTTTCCGTCGGGAACCGGCCGGATGTTTGCGAAGATCAACCACGAATGCCGAACCTGGTGCCTTCTCGCGACGGTAGAGAGTATGTAGATTCGCATAAACGGACGGTGGATCGGCACGCATGGGCAAGACCTTGGACGAAAAGAAAACCGAGTCTGGCAGGGGTCGCCGACAGGGCCAGGATGGTGCACCGGAGGCGATCACGCAAGGCCTGCTCGAACATATCGGGGCCATTGTCGAATCCTGTGGTGCCACGGCTCTGTTCGTGTACGTTGATGCCCTGGATCGTCGCCGGTTGACTCTGGATGCCTCACTGAAGGTCAAGGTCTTCTGCGTGACAAAGCACCGGCCCGAAGACGTCCGATTCGAGTGCCACCACTGCGTCAGGGTGCCGGACGTACCGATGACGCGTATGGGACGCATAAAAATCGCTATCTTCCTGGCACTTTCCCGGGGATGGATCAAGCCCAGGGATCGTATCGTTTTCCTCTCGGGCCAGTCGGCCAGCAAGACGCTGGACACGATCCTGGTTACGGAGGTCGACCGCGAATACGAGATCTTCTCGTCGAGCGTGGATCTGCCGCAGACGGCTTCCGGGACGCTGCCGGAGGTGCTTGAACGCGTCGTGGACGTTGCCTCGGAGTTGGGCAGCGAAGGTCGGGAGGGCCGAAGCGTTGGCGCCATGTTCATTGTTGGCGATGTGGATCATGTGATCCCGCTGACGCGTCAGTTGGTGCTCAACCCCTTCAAAGGCTACCCTGCCGAGGAACGGAACATCCTCGATTCGTCCCTGGAAGAGACCGTCAAGGAACTGGCGACGCTGGACGGGGCCTTTATCGTTCGGGGAGATGGGGTGATCGAGGCGTGCGGCGCGTACATTCGGGCGCCGAGCGACGAGGAATATGACCTTCCACCGGGGCTTGGCGCGCGCCACCACGCCGCCGCGACGATTACCGCCACGACGGCTGCGCTGGCGGTGACGGTCAGCGAATCGACCGGATCGGTCACGATCTTCCGGGCCGGACGCATCGTTACGGAGATCGAGAAGCCCCGCAGTACCGGCCAGAAACGCCGCCTCTCTTACATCAGACACCGCAAACCCAGCAAAGGCGTAGCCCATCCGTAACTCTCGGCGAAGGGGTTCTCTGTCCATATCACACTATCCCAATGACAACGTGCGAAAGAGATTCTACTCGCGTTCTGCCTAGTCTTCAGTGCACTCTCCAGGTAATCTTGGTGTTGATATGGGGCAAATGGGGCCTGTGCGGCGTTTGTCCGGCTAGCTTTTTGCCTTGATTCTCGCATCAGATCAGGCGCACAACCTATTTTTCTGCAAGACCTTGGGAGGTCGAGTGTTTTTTGAGAGCTACAAATGTGACAAATCTCACAACAAAAGGCTTGACTGGTAGTGGTATATAGACGACAATCTATCATGTTGTCTTCGGGGGCTGTTAATGACATGGGATCGCCTCGCTGACGTGACACTGGTAACGCAAACTGCACAGGGTGGATAGGCATGGCCAACAGGAGCTGTATCATAAGGTTGTCTCGGTACAAGAACGCACTGAACCGATTGAAGTCGCTGAACTTCGTGCGTGTCTTTTCCGACAACCTGGCGGATGCGGCAGGCGTGACCGCCGCGCAGGTCCGTAAGGATTTCTCTCTGTTCGGGATTACGGGAAATCGCCGAGGTGGGTATAAGGTAGATGAACTGAGCGACCAGCTTAACAAGATCCTGGGCAAAGACCAGCTTCAGGAGGTGGTGGTGATCGGCATGGGCAATATCGGACGGGCGCTCTTTCATTATGGGGGTCTCGAAAAGAGCGGAATTCGGATTGCGGCAGGTTTCGATATCGATCCGGTCAAATTCGATCGAGAGACTACGCAGCCTGTGCTGCCCCTGGAGGGTCTGGTGGAGTTTGTGAAGAGCCGGGGGATCGTCCTGGGGGTGATCGCCGTGCCCGATTATGCCGCCCAGCAAGTACTGGAACTCATGCTGGCGGCAGGAATCAAGGGAGTATTGAATTTCGCTCCGATCTGTCTGAAGGCGCCGGAAGGCTGCATCGTGAATAACATCAATCTCGAAAGCGAACTTGAGAACCTGATCTATTTCGTCAACGCCTCCGACCAATGACCAATCGCCAACTACTGCCGGCCGTGTCCATCAAAACGAGGATCCTGGTCTCGTTTCTGGTGGTCGTTCTGACGCTCTCGGTCTCGATCGCGTTCCTCGGGCACTATGTTACCAAGCGGGACATCTTCGACCGAGCCGAGCACAAAGTGCTCAACGACCTGAACGCGGCGCGCATGGTCTACACCGCGGAGATCGAACGCATCGGTCAGAGTTTGCGACTGATCTCGCCCAACGGAGACACGGAGGACCTGCGGCGCAAGCTCGATCTGCACTACCTGCGGTATGTGCCGGCCGAGGGATTGCCGACCCTTCCCAGCGAATTGGCGCGTCTGGCCGTGGCCGAAAGCGGCGCGGTGGGAGGCACGCGTCTGATATCGGCGGAAGAGCTTGATTCGTTGCCCGCGGATGTCCCGGGCAAGGAGCCTGTCCGCATCAAGGACACGCCGATGGCCCGACCCACGGATCGGGAGGTGCTCGACCGCGCTATGGCGAAGGAATACGCAATGCCGGTGCTCAATGAGGCCGGCGCAGTCACAGGGGTCCTCTATGGCGGGCGCATCATTAACCGGGATTACACCTTCGTGGATCGCATCCGAGACATGGTTTTCAGTCGGGCGCTGTACCACGGCAAGCCGATCGGCACGGTGACGATCTTTCAGGACGATGTCCGGATCTCGACCAACGTTCTCAACGAAGACGGACAGCGGGCCGTTGGCACGCGGGTTTCGGCCCAGGTCTACGAGAAGGTCGTCGAAGAGGGCAAGGTCTGGCACGACCGGGCGTTTGTCGTCACCGACTGGTACAAGACCGCGTACGAACCGATCCGCAATATCAACGGCGAGGTCATTGGTATTCTGTACGTGGGCACGCTCGAGGAGCCGTTCAGCGATATGGCCCGGCAGATTCTGCTGATCTTCCTGGTGGCCGTTGCGGCGGTGACGGTCATCGCGGTGCTGCTGTCGTTCGTCCTGGCGGGGGCCATCTCCAGGCCGCTGACGCAGGTCGTTCATGCCAGCGAGTGTCTGGCTTCGGGCGACTGGGGCTACGAAGTCAATACGAACACGTCCATCAAGGACATCAACAGCATGGCCGAGGCATTCAACGCCATGGCGATCGGCCTGAAAGAACGCCAGGAGAGCCTGCGGATTTCGAACGAGAAACTCGCGGCCATGAACAAGAGCTATGTGGATCTGATCGGTTTCGTGGCGCACGAGTTGAAGGGCATTCTGGCCTCGGCGGTGATGAACGCCTACGCGGTGCGCGACGGTTACCTGGGTATGGTCAACTTCAAGCAGCGCAAGGCGCTCGATTCCGTCACGCGGAACCTGGACTATCTGGACGCCACCGTCAAGAAGTTCCTCAACCTCGGTCGAGTCGAGCGGGGCGAACTCGAAGTCCGCAAGGCCACGCTGAATCTGAAGAAAGATGTCTTCGATACGTCGATCCACTCTCTGGCGGCCATTTCGATCCGCAAGAAGCTCAATCTCGTCAACGAAATCGATCCTTCGCTAAACGTCGAGGCGGACGCCGATCTGATGCAGATCGTGGCCAACAATCTGGTGGGCAACGCGATCAAGTACAGTCCGGACGGCGGACGGATCTGCATCAGCGCCCGACCCGTCAACGGCAAGATCGAAATCGACGTGTACAACGACTCGACGCCGATCAGCGAAGAGCAGAGAGCCCGGCTCTTCCAGAAATTCTCCCGGCTGGACAGTCCGGAGACCAAGAAGGTCAAGGGGACCGGGTTGGGCCTCTATATCACCAAGCAGATCATCGAACGCCACGGCGGCGACATCCGGGTCGAACCCCGAGAACAAGGCAACTCGTTCGTATTCCAGATAGAAAGGAACTGACACAATGCCGACTCCATTGGACCTCATCAAGAAGAAAAGGGCCGAGGCAGTGAGCCGGATCATCGGCAAAGGTTATCTCTCGACCAAGCGCGTGTACGTCGGGATGGCCACCTGCGAGATCGCGGCCGGATCCAAGGATGTCATGGAGGTCTTCCAGAAGGCGGTCAGTCTGGGGCTGACCGATGTCTACCTCAGTCAGAAAGGCTGCGCCGGACGCTGCAATCTCGAACCGACCGTCGAAGTGATCGAATCGGGCAAGAGCCCCGTCAAGTACGGCAAGGTGGACAAGGACCGAGCGACCCAGATCATCGAGCGGCACCTCAAGAACGGCCAGGTCATTCCAGAGTGGGTCATTGACTAACGTAGAAAGGGAACTTGCGGTGGCTACAACCTATCGAATCATTCTCTGCGACGGCACCCCCTGCATCAACAGCGGCGCCCGCACTCTCACCTCGCGGCTCCGCGAGGAACTGGACAGGCACGGGCTGACGGACCGCACGACGATCAGTCTGTCCGGTTGTCTGGGCATGTGTGACAAAGGCCCGATCCTGGTGGTCAACCCGGGCTATACCATATATGGAAACGTGACCGAAGCCGATATTCCGGAGATCGTCGAAGAGCACCTGGTGCACAACCGACCGCTGGCGCGGCTGGCGATCCAGGAAGACCATCTCTACAACCGGTTCTTTCGCGTCTTCGGAGACGCCAAATTCTTCGGCAAGCAGATGCGGATCACGCTGCGGAACTGCGGCATCATCGATCCGGAGAACATCGACGACTACCTGTCGCTTCGCGGGTACGAGGCGCTGGCCAAAGCGTTGACGGACATGACGCCGGAGCAGGTGGTGGCCGAAGTCGAATCCTCGGGCCTTCGCGGTCGCGGGGGAGCAGGTTTCCCCACGGGCGTCAAGTGGAAGTTCACTGCCAATCAGAAGGCGACGCCAAAGTACGTGATCTGTAATGCCGACGAAGGCGATCCCGGGGCCTTCATGGATCGCAGCGCTATCGAAGGCGATCCGCACACGGTCGTCGAGGGCATGGCCATTGGCGGCTATGCTATCGGCGCCAGCAAGGGCATCGTCTACATCCGTGCCGAATACCCGCTGGCCATCCGGCGGATCACCAAAGCCATTGAGGACGCCCGGACCCACGGTCTGCTGGGCGAGAATATCCTGGGTTCGAGTTTCTCCTTCGATATCGAAATCCGGCTGGGCGCCGGTGCGTTCGTCTGCGGCGAAGAAACCGCTCTGATCCACTCGATCGAGGGGGCTCGCGGCATGCCTCGTCCGAGGCCGCCGTATCCGTCGGTGCAGGGACTGTTTGGCCAGCCCACATTGATTAACAACGTGGAAAGTTGGGCCAATATTCCCGTCATCATCCTCGACGGCGCCAACTGGTTCAACACGGTCGGCACCGAGACCAGTAAAGGGACGAAGGTCTTCGCACTGGCGGGCAAGGTCGTCAATACCGGTCTGATCGAGGTGCCGATGGGCACGACGTTGCGCGAGATCATCTACGACGTCGGCGGCGGCATCCCGGACGGCAAGAAGTTCAAAGCCGTTCAGACGGGCGGTCCGTCCGGCGGGTGTCTGCCCGAGCAGTATCTCGATACGCCGATCGATTACGAGTCGCTGGCCAAGGCCGGCTCCATCATGGGGTCGGGCGGCATGATCGTGATCGACGAAGACTCCTGCATGGTCGACATCGCCAAGTTCTTCCTGGAATTCACGCAGAACGAGTCGTGCGGCAAGTGTACGCCGTGCCGCGAGGGCACCAAGCGCATGCTGGAGATCCTCACGCGGATCACCGAGGGCAAGGGCCAGGCGGGCGATATCGAGAAGCTCGAACGCCTCGGCAACATGATCCAGAAGTCGTCGCTCTGCGGCCTGGGCCAGTCGGCGCCGAATCCGGTCCTCAGCACGATCAAAAACTTCCGCGAGGAGTATGAAGAGCATATCCACGACGGCAAGTGCCGGGCCAGGGCCTGTACCAACCTCGTGACCTACGAGATCACGGAAAAATGCGTCGGCTGCGGGGCGTGTCGCCGGGTCTGCCCGGTCGGGGCGATCTCCGGCACCGCGAAAAAGCTGCACGTCATCGATCAGGACAAGTGCGTCAAGTGCGGCATGTGCTTCAACACCTGCAAGTTCGACGCCATTGTGAAGGTTTGAGGATTTAGCATGGACAACCACAAGATCACCATTACGATCAACGATCAGGAATACAAGATCGATCCGGGCCAGACGATCATGCAGGCGGCCGACCAGTGCGGGTACCACATCCCCCGGCTCTGCTATCATCCCAAGCTCTCGATCGAAGGCGCCTGTCGGGTGTGTATCGTGGAAGTGGAAGGAGCACGGAATTTCACCGCGTCCTGCGCCTGTCCGGTGACGGACGGCATGAAGATCCGCACCAACACCAAGGAACTGCGGCAGGCCCGCCGGGATATCGTCGAGCTTCTTCTCGACAACCATCCGGAAGACTGCCACACGTGCGAGCGGGACGGCAACTGCGAACTGCAGCGCCTGGCCTATTCCATGGGCATTCGTCACCGCCACTTCGTCGGCGAGCGCAAGCATTACGAGAGAGACCTTTCCGGCGCCAGTGTCATTCGGGATCCGGACAAGTGCATTCTGTGCGGGCGATGCGTTCGGATGTGCTCAGAAATCCAGGGTGTGCACTGTCTGACCCAGGCGCACCGGGGTTTCAACACGGTGGTGATGCCGGCGTACAATCTGCCGTTTGCCGAGACCGTCTGCACCACCTGCGGCCAGTGCATCAACGTCTGCCCGACCGCCTCCTTCGTCGAGAAGAACCACACCCAGGACCTGTTCGAGAAGCTCAGCGACAAGAGCCTGGTCAAGGTGGCCCAGTTCGCTCCGTCCGTGCGGGCGGCGATCGGCGAGGCTTTCGGCTTGGCGCCCGGTCGTAACATGGAAGGCGAGCTGATCGCGGCGCTGCGGAAGATGGGATTCGACTACGTCTTCGACACCCAGTTTGCCGCCGACCTGACGATCATGGAGGAGGGCAGCGAATTCCTCGAGAGGATTCAGAGCGGGGGGCCGTTGCCCTTGATCACTTCGTGCTCCAGCGCCTGGATGAAGTACATGGAGCAATTCTATCCGGATCTGATCGAGCATATCTCCACGGCCAAGTCGCCGATGTCGATGGCCTCGGCAATGTTCAAGACCTACTGGGCCGAGAAGATGAAGATCGATCCGAAGAACATCCTCAGCGTGGCCATCATGTGCTGCACCGCGAAGAAGTACGAGGCGGCCCGACCCGAATTGGAGGTCCACGGCATGCGGGCCACCGACATTGTCGTGACCACGCGGGAGATGGGCTGGATGATCAAGTCGGCGGGGATCGACTTCGTGAATATCAAGCCCGAGAAGCCGGACACTCCGCTGGGTCTCTCTTCCGGCGCCGGCGCCATCTTCGGCGTCACCGGCGGCGTCATGGAAGCGGCGGTCCGCACCGCCTACGAACTCTACACGGGTGAGACGCTCGTCGATATCGAGATGAACGGCATTCGCGGGTTCCAGGGGGTCAAAGAGGCCACCATCTCCATCGACGGCAAGGAACTGCGACTGGCGGTCGCGCATGGCCTGGGCAACGCCCACAAGGTCATGGAGATGATTCGCGAGGACCGGAACCGATTCCACTTTGTGGAGGTCATGGGCTGCCCCGGCGGCTGCATCGGCGGGGGCGGTCAGCCCTATGCGACGGCCAACTCCATCCCGCTCGATGAGGACGTTCTCAAGTTGCGGGCCCAGGCGCTCTACGATCTGGACCGGGCCAAGACGATTCGTCGCAGCCATGACAATCCCGACATCCAGCGGCTCTACAAGGAGTACCTCGGCCGACCGCTCAGCGAGAAGGCGCATGAGCTGCTCCACACGCATTACAAGGCACACTTCCCCAAGGGGATCGTGTCGCCCAATCTGAAGGTCGTCTAAGGGGGTGGTACCATGACGACGTTGGCATCTAACCAGGGCAGAAATACGACCGCCAGCATGGCGGAGTGGGTCCGGAATCGGATCCAGCCCGAGCAGATCGAGAAGTACCTCGACGACGGCAAGTGCTTCATCGATCCCGCGGCCATCGAGCGCGCCCTGAAAGGAAACATGAAGCCCGATCCGCAACGGGTCAGAGATATTCTACAGAAGTCGCTGGCGATCGAAACGCTCAGCCCGGACGAGACCGCTTGTCTGATCCACGCGGATGATCCGGACTTGCTGGCGGAGATGCGGCAGGTGGCCCAGGCGGTCAAGCTCAAGGTCTACGACAATCGCATCGTGACTTTTGCCCCGCTGTATCTGGGGAACCTGTGTGTCAATAACTGTGCGTATTGCGGCTTCCGCAACAGCAACACATCGGAGCAGCGTCGCGTGCTGACGCTGGACGAGGTGCGCCGGGAGATCGAGGTGCTGGCGGGACAGATCGGTCACAAGCGGCTGATCGTCGTCTATGGCGAGCACCCGGCGACCGACGTCAACTACATCGCCTCGACGCTCCAGGCGATTGCCGAGGTCAAGGTCAAGACCCGCCGCGGTTGGGGCCAGATCCGCCGGTGCAACGTGAACGCGGCTCCGATGTCGATTGAGGAACTGGCGATGCTGAACGAAGTCGGCATCGGTACGTTCCAGGTCTTCCAGGAGACCTACCACCGCCCGACCTACGAGAGGCTGCATCCGGCCGGGACGATCAAGGGGCACTATCTCTGGCGGCTGTACGCCATGCATCGCGCGATGGAGGCCGGCATCGACGACGTCGGGATCGGTCCGCTGTTCGGGCTTTACGACTGGCGGTTCGAGGTCATGGCACTTCTCTATCATGCGATCGAGCTGGAGGCCAAGTTCGGAATCGGCCCTCATACGATTTCGTTTCCGCGGATCGAGCCGGCGCACAATACGCCGCTGGCGACTAAGCCGCAGTACCCGGTGAGCGATGAACAATTCAAGAAGATCATCACGGTGATCCGTCTGTCGGTCCCCTATACCGGCATGATCGTCACCGCTCGGGAAAACGCTCAGTTGCGGCGCGAAGTCCTGCCTCTGGGCTGCACCCAGACCGATGCGTCGAGTCGGATCGGGATCGGAGGCTACGCTGACCTCGTCGACGACCAGCAGGACGATCGTCAGCAGTTCCTGCTGGGCGACACCCGCTCGTTGGACACCGTGGTGCGCGAACTGGCCGAGGCGGGGTGGATCACGTCGTTCTGCACCGCAGGCTATCGCTGCGGACGCACCGGGCAGAAGATCATGGGCCTGCTGCGAAGCGGCAAGGAAGGCCAGTTCTGCAAGCTCAACGCCGTGATTACCTTCCGGGAATGGCTCGATGATTTCGGCAGCCCCGAGACAATCACGGTCGGCGAAAAGGTGATCGCCCGGGAAATCGAGCAAGTCAAAGCGAAGATGCCGGAGATCTTCGAACAGTTCATGCAGTACTACGAAAAGACCCGCGCCGGCGACCGGGATCTGTATTTCTAATTTCTGTGAGAGATTCGACGAGGACCTTGGACATGACAACGACCCAGGCGAACGACGCCATCCTTACCGATGACCAGAAACTGGCGCAGTTGAAGGAATTCATCGCGCAGACGCGACAGGACGAGCATCCCGATTCCTTCCTCATCGGGGTTCTGCACAAAGCGCAGGAGCTTTACGGTTACCTTTCCACTCCCGTCATGGACGAGATTGCCGAGGAGATGGGGATCCCGACGGCGCACATCTGGGGCGTCGCGACGTTCTATCACTACTTCAACCTGACGCCACCGGGCCAGCACGTGATTTCGATCTGCCTCGGCACCGCCTGTTACGTAAGGGGCGCCGGTCAGATCCTCCAGGCGCTGAAGGACGAACTGAAGATCGAGGTGGGCCAGGTGACGGAGGACGGGTTGTTCTCATTGCAGCCGGCTCGCTGCCTGGGTGCCTGCGGCCTGGCTCCCGTCGTCATGATCGACGACAAGATTCACGGCGACCTGACGCCCAAGAAGATGGTCCAGATCCTGAACCAGTATCGCAAGCAGGCCAGGAAATAAATGAGGTTTTCCCACGTCCAGACCATACTGGAGAGGGTCTTTACGGCCGATCTTCCGGATCCGGCGGACGTCGAAGCTCTGCTTCGCCTCGAAGACGAGCAAGCGGTGCAGGCGCTGTTCGATTTTGCCGACGGTGTTCGACGCGAATACGTCGGTGATGGCGTCCTGCTGCGAGGGATCATTGAATTCTCGAACGTCTGCCGCAATGAGTGTGCGTATTGCGGACTGCGGGGGGGCAATACGCGCCTGGGACGGTACCGCCTTTCTCGCGAAGAGATCCTGGCCACGGCGGAGAATATCTGGCGTGCCGGCGTAAAAACCGTTGTCTTGCAGAGCGGGGAAGAGGATAATCTCGACGCCTGTTGGCTCGGACGGATCATCGAAGAGATCAAGTCCCGGTTCGATGTGGCGGTGACTCTCTCGGTAGGGGAGCGCGACCGCAAAGACTACGCGCGGTGGAAGCAGGCCGGAGCGGATCGATATCTGCTCAAGATCGAGACCTCCGACCCGGTGCTTTATGCAGACCTGCATCCTGGTATGAGTTTTGAGAATCGAATACGTTGCCTGGAGGACTTGGCGGAGCTGGGCTATCAGACGGGCTCCGGAAATCTGGTGGGTCTCCGTGGTCAGAGCGTGAAAAGCCTGGCCGGAGATGTCCTGTTCTTCAAGAAGGGCGATTTCGACATGATCAGCGTCAGTCCGTTCATTCCCCATCCGCAGACGCCATTGGCGGACGAGCCCGCGGGGGATCTGCAAATGACGCTGAAAATGACGGCCCTGACGCGGATCGTCAGTCGCAACGCCCATATTCCTGCCACCACGGCGATCGGATCGCTCCGGGGGCGGGATGAACGCCCCCGTGCGTTGGGCGTCGGCGCCAACGTGCTGATGCCGAATTTCACCCCGGCGCCGTACCGGCAGCACTATGAGATCTACCCGAACAAGCGGTGTGTGGCCGAGCAACCGGGCGCCTGCCCGAATTGCATGGAGCAGATGGTTGCCGCCCTGGGCCGATTCGTGGATCGGAGCCAGGGACACTCGTTGAAGGCTCAATCGGCGGCAATTCCGGCCGCGTTACGAAGCAATTAGAATTTCTGCCAAGTGAAGGAGAAGCACGCGATGGCGAAGAAGGTGTTGATGATTGATGACGATCCGGAATTTGTCGATGCGATCTCGAACTTGCTCGATGCCAAGGGCTATGAAGTGCACACCGCCTCGAACGGCAAGGACGGGGTGGCCGCGGTCAAGGCCGAGGATCCGGATATCATTCTGCTCGACGTTATGATGACGACGAAGCACGAAGGCTTCGATGTGGCTCGAGAATTGCACGAGGACCCCAAGGCCAAGGATACCCCGATCCTGATGATGACGGGGATCCGTCGGGAGATGAACCTTCCGTTCGGTTTCGAGCCGGACGAGGCGTGGCTGCCGGTCAAGCAAGTCCTGGAGAAACCGGTGAAGCCGGAAATCCTGCTCAAGGCGATTGACGAGCACATCCGCAAGGCGTAGTCGAGTCCCGTGTGGGCCGCGCGTGCGCTGGTCACGCGCGGATCGCGCCCCGGGCGATCCATTTCAAGGCAGACTCAGAGCTGGCTGCCTCTCTCCTCAGTGGCCTTCCTCGACAGGACGGACTCCGCCTCCCTGTGCTCCGAGTCGGCTTCCTGCGTCGGAACGCGGGATTGTCTGACCCCCTGGCCGATCGTGCTTATGGATTGCCACAGATGCAGCATCAGGTAGAGCAAACCCACGCTGCACAGCCCATCTGTGAGCAGATTGTCCATGACAATACTCCGGGGAAGGCCGCGAACGACCAGCCCGATTTCTTCCTGCGACCCTGTGGCGGGTCCTCCACATCGGGGATCCTACAGAGAAAGTACGCCGCAGACGTTAGATCCCGATTAGGCGCAAGTTAGGATTGCGTTAGATTTGTGTTAGGACCGGCCCTGAATGGGGTGTGGAGCGCGGCATTTCGCCTTTCGGGTAAGACGGGCCTGTTCAGTGCGGTGCGGTGCCGTATAATCACCTGCGGTGAATCCGCTTGCGAGCACCGTGACGGCAGGCGGGCGATGCGGTTCGGGAGATCCCGATGACAAAGCCCACCATTCTGGTTGTCGACGACGAAGAGGATATCCGAGAACTGGTCGAACTGAATCTGCGCCGGGAAGGCTATCACGTCCTGATGTGTGAGACGGGCGAACAGGCTTTGGATCGCATTTCCGCGAAGACACCCGACGTGGTCATTCTGGACCTGATGCTGCCGGGGATCGACGGTCTGGAAGTCTGCAAGCGGCTCAAGGCCCATCCGAAAACGAGGCAGGTCGCGGTAGTGATGCTGACGGCGAAAGGGGAGGAGGCCGATATCGTTACGGGTCTGGAACTCGGCGCCGACGATTACGTGACGAAGCCCTTCAGCGGCAAGGTGCTCGTGGCCCGGGTGCGGCGGCTCCTCCGTCGACAGCGCGAAGACGGCGACGAGCAGTCCGTCGTGAAAGTCCACGATCTGGCGATCGATCCGAGTCGCCATGAAGTCCGCGTCGGCGAGGACCTCGTGGCGCTGACGGTGACGGAGTTCAATATCCTTCATACGCTCGCCCGAAGGCCCGGGCGAGTCTTTACGCGGTACCAGATCGTAGATTCCATCCACGGAAGCGACTATCTGGTGACCGACCGGGCGGTGGACGTGCAGATCGTCTCGCTGCGGAGGAAATTGGGCGCCGGCGCCAAGTACATCGAAACCGTTCGCGGAGTGGGATATCGATTTATGGACTGACGCGGCGCCGCGGCACAGGACCGTTCCTCTTCAAGGAAAAGTCCCTTGACCGCCTCGGCGAAAACCCATACAAAGGCCATTCGGTCAAAGCCATTTGACTTTCGCGGGTTTCACAAGCGAATCTTATGATCAAAGATATTGTCTTCTATACGGTTGGGGGCTTGGGGCTCTTCCTCTTTGGCATGAAGTTGATGTCGGAGGGGCTGAGGGCGACTGCCGGGCGGAAGCTGAAGAGCATCCTCGAATCCATGACCAAGAAGGCGTTCGTGGCCTTCCTCATCGGTGCGGCGGTGACCGCGCTGGTCCAGTCCAGTTCGGCAACGACGGTGATGGTCATCGGTTTCGTCAACGCCGGCCTGCTGACGCTCAAGCAGGCCATTTGCGTCATTATCGGCACGAATGTCGGCACCACCGCCACCGCCTGGCTCGTTTCGATCTCCGGCATCGGGGCGCTCAAGATCACCGCGTATGCCTTGCCGGCCGTCGGAACCGGCTTCCTGATGACGATGTCGGGGCGCAGCCGAAAGATGAGGAATCTGGGCCAGGTCCTTCTCGGTTTCGGTCTTCTGTTCGTCGGCATCGGCTTCATGAAAGACGCGTTCGAGCCGCTGGAGCACAGCCAGCGCGTTCAGCAGTTGTTCGTTTCGCTGGGGGATCGTCCCCTGTTGGCGATTCTGGCCGGGGCGGGGGTCACGATGCTCATTCAGAGCAGTTCGGCCGCGATTGCCATCGTCCAGTTGCTGGCGATCGGAGGCGCCTTCGGCAGCGACTGGAACGTGGCGTTGAATGTCGCGATTCCGTTTGTCCTGGGCAGCAACATCGGCACGACGATCACGGCGCAACTCGCCGCCATCCAGGGCAATGTCAGCGCTCGCCGGGCGGCCTGGGCGCATACGGTGTTCAATGTTGCTGGCGTGGTTCTCGGCTATCCCCTGATCTACTGGGGCTGGTTCGGGGCGTTCATCGCGGCGATCTGTCCCTGGACGCTGGGTCCGACGACCATCGCGATGTCCATCGCGGTCGCTCACACGGCGTTCAAACTCGCCGACGCCATGCTCTGGCTGCCTTTGGCGGGAGTTCTGGAGCGTGTGGTCGTTCGCCTGGTCCGCGAACGGCCCGCCGACGCCGCCATGCGACCGATTGTCCTCGAGAAGCACCTTCTGGACACGCCCGAAATCGCATTGGAGCAGACCAAACGCGAGATCGTACGCATGGCCAAGACGGCCAAGAGAGCGCTGCGTGCGTCCATTGCCGGGATCTCCGAGAACGACGGGCGCAAGCTCTACGCGGTCCGAGAGATCGAGGATTTCATCGATTGCTTCCAGTTGGAGATCACATCGTACCTGTCGGCCCTCTCCGGACGGCATCTCTCGGAAGAGGTCTCCATCGAGTTGCCGGTGCTGCTGCACACGGTCAACGACCTGGAGCGCATCGGAGACCATGCGGTCAATATCGTGGAAATCGCCGAGCGGAAGATCGATCAGAAGCTGCTGTTCAGCGACTCGGCGTTGGCGGAAGCCGAACGACTGCGGCGCGAAGTGGAGCAGATGTTCGATCATATCATTGTGGCTCTGGAGGGCAGCGATGTCGAGGAGGCCCGGTCCGCTCTGACGAATGAGAAGAACCTGAACCGCATGCAGGTCGAGTTCCGGCGCAGCCACGTGGACCGCATGCGGGATGGGCTCTGCACGCCCGAGGGTGGGCTGATCTTCATCGACCTGGTCGACAACGTAGAGAAGATCGGCGATCATCTGACCAATATCGCGCAGGCCGTGATCGGGGGGCTCCAGTGGGCGGGAGTCGAACCCAAGATCGCCCCATGCCCGATGGAGGATGGTTGACGTCGTTGGCGGTCGTGGCGCAGCGGCGGCCTCGTTCTGACAACAGAAAGAGTCTTTTGTGAATCCCAGGGTGTCGGTTGAGCTCGAGCTCCCGGGTTTGTCGGGGACGGGAAAGTTCAGGCATATCAGTATACCGTGATGCTAGAGGACGAGGATGGATATCAAAGACATGGTCTTTGGCACGGTCGGCGGATTAGGGCTTTTCCTATTCGGCATGGGCCTGATGACGGACGGCTTGAAGAAAGTTGCCGGACAGAGACTCAAGAGCCTGCTCGAAGCGCTGACCAAGCACCGTGTGGTGGCGGTCCTGATGGGGGCACTGGTCACCTGCCTGGTGCAGTCGAGTTCCGCCACAACGGTCATGACCGTCGGACTGGTCAATGCCGGCCTGCTTACCCTGCGCCAGGCGCTTTGCGTCGTCCTCGGCGCCAACGTGGGAACTACCTTTACCGCGTGGATTGTCTCGGCCTTTGCCATCTTCAAAATCAGCAGCTATGCCCTGCCGATGGTCGGCGCAGGGTTTCTTTTCAGCGTGATGGGCAAGTCGGCGCGGGCCCGAAGCGTCGGCCAGATCATGGTCGGCTTCGGTATCCTGTTCCTGGGCATCCACTTTTTGAAAGAGGCCTTCGCTCCCCTCCAGGACAGTGAGGGCACGAAACAGATGTTGATCTGGATGGGACATCATCCCTTCCTGGCGGTGCTGGCCGGGACCGTCCTGACGATGTTGCTGCAAAGCAGTTCGGCCTCCATTGCCCTGATTCAGACCTTGGCCTTCCAGGGCGCCTTCGGCACGGAATGGGATATCGTGCTCCGTGCGACGATTCCCTTCATCCTGGGCGACAACATCGGAACGACGATCACGGCGCAGTTGGCGGCGCTGAGGACGTCGCGGAACGCGCGCCGAACGGCCATGGGGCACACGGTGTTCAACGTGCTTGGCGTGCTGTACATCCTTCCCTTGGTCTGGATCGGTTGGTTTGCGGACCTGGTCGAATGGATCATGCCGTTCCGCCTCTCCCAGGGCACGATCATGGTCTCACTGGCGGTCGCGCACAGTACGTTCAACGTGTTCAACACGATCGTATTCCTGCCCTTGATGCGTCTGTTGGAGATCATCGTTCTCAAGATTCTCCCGGTCCGCGCCGACGAGGTGACCATCCAGCCGGTGATTCTGGAACGGCATCTGCTGCACACGCCCAGCATCGCGCTGCAGCAGGCCCGACGGGAGATCATTCGGATGGCCAGGACCGCCCAGACGGCCGTGTCCCTGGCGATCGAGGGGATTCTGAGTGACGATTCCAAGAGCTTCGCCCAGGTCAGGGAGTTGGAAGACCAGGTGGACACCTTCCAGATGGAAATCACCTCCTATCTGACCGATCTGTCGCAAGAGACGTTGTCGGAGGAGGTTTCGACGGAGCTTCCGGTCCTTCTGCACGCGGTCAACGACCTCGAACGTGTCGGCGACCACGCGGTCAACATCGTGGAGATCGCGGAGCGCAAGCGAGCCCAGAAACTGGAGTTCACCGAGGCCGCGACGCAGGAGGCCGGGCAGATCAAGGATGAACTGTCGTTGATGTTCCAGCGGGTCATGGCGGCGTTGGAGGGCAGCGATTCGAAAGCCGCCGGTTCGGCATTGGCCAGCGAGCGCAACCTCAACCACATGCAGCTCGAGTTCCGGCGCAGCCATGTGGCGCGCATGACCGACGGTATCTGCACCGCGGTGACCGGCCTGATCTTCATCGATCTGGTGGACAACGCCGAGAAGATTGGTGACCACCTGACGAATATCGCGCAGGCGACCATCGGCGGACTCCAGTGGGAAGGGGTCAAACCGCGCATGAAGAGCTCGAGCGAAAGCGACGAAAGCGAGCCGGTCGCTCGGCGGTGACGCCTGCGCGGGAGGCGACAGGGACGCCGCAAGAACCCAGGGGCTGCAGCGGCCGTAGAGGTCTGCCGAGCCAACGAAGCACCTGTGAGGTACTGCCAGCGTGAACCGGTTTCGCCAGAATCCGATCGGCCCCCGGCTGGGCTTTGCCGCCAAGATCGCGTTCGTCGCGGTCCTGGTCTACCTCTTTCTGGTCAGTATCGGCCTGATGGGCGACGCCTTCAAGGGCTTCGGCAAGGGATTTGCGGAGAGCCTGATCCGAACGACCTCGAACCCTTTCATCGGCCTGTTCATCGGCATCCTGGCGACCAGCGTGGTTCAGAGTTCGTCGACCACCACCTCGATTGTCGTCGGCATGGTCGGTTCCGGAGTTATGACGGTGAGCAATGCCATCCCGATCATGATGGGAGCGAACATTGGAACGACGGTGACGAACACCCTGGTTTCGCTGGGGCACGTCAGCCGCCGGGAGGAATTCCGACGGGCGATCGCCGGCGCAACGGTCCATGACTTTTTCAATCTGATCTGCGTTCTGATCCTGTTTCCGCTGCATCTGATGACCGGGGTGCTCGAGCACCTCGCGGAGTTGATGGCGGTGCTCTTCGCGGATGTCGGAGGCGTCAAATTCGCCAGCCCGATCAAGGTCGCCACCCGGCCGACCATCCTGGCCGTCGAGCGCGTTCTGCTGGAATGGCTGCATCTGCCGGATCGGGTCGCGTATATTGCCATGGTGATGGTCTCGTTTGCGATTCTGTTCTTTGCCTTGGTCTATCTGGTCAAGACGATGCGTTCGCTGGTCATCGCGCGGGTGGAGGTGGTACTGGACCATGTGTTGAGCAGCAATGCCCTTCCGGCCATTGTCGCCGGCACCGTGTTGACCGCCATCGTGCAAAGCAGTTCGATTACCACCAGCCTGCTCGTTCCCATGGTCGCGGCGGGGATTCTCAGCCTGGAGGCGGCCTTTCCCATCGTGATCGGCGCCAACATCGGCACGACCGGCACCGCCATTCTGGCGTCGTTCGCGACGGGAAATCCTTCGGCCATTGTCATTGCATTCGTGCATTTTCTGTTCAATCTCATCGGCGTTCTGATCCTGTACCCGATCCGACCCTTCCGCAGGATCCCGATCGGTCTGGCACGGGCCTTGGGGGATCTGGCCTACGAGAAACGACGCTATGCAGCCATTTACGTCTTCGGCGTGTTCTTCCTCATGCCGGGATTGCTGATCCTGATCTATCGACTCTTGACCTAGGAGAAGAGGATGTTTGCCAACCTGTCCAGTTTCTGGAAAGGCGAGGCCTTTCTGGCCCGGGCGCTGCGCGAGTTCAAGGAGATGCTCGAGCGCGCCGAGACGATGTATTGCGTCATCCACGAGCGTATGCTCGGGAAGGCTCGGGAGCCGGGGCTGGGGGAGAAGATATACAGCATCGACCAGAGTATCAACGACGCCCAGAGGGACATCCGCAAACGGATCATCGAGCATCTGGCACTTCGCCCGACCGTGGATGTCAACGCCTGTCTTCTGCTGATGAGCGTGGTCAAGGATGCCGAACGGCTGGGCGATTACGCGAAGAACCTGTATGAGGCTGCCGAACTGCTGGAACGCCCGCTGGACATCGACGTCTTTCGGCGGTATTTCGGCGACTTGGACCGCGAAATTCAGGACCTCTTCAAGCTGGCCAACGAGGCCTTTGTCGAATCCGACGAGACGAAAGCCCAGATGGTATGGGGCTACGAGAACAAGATCTCCAAGTGGTGCGACAACGTTGTGGTGGAACTGGCCAGGAGCGATCTGTCGGTCAATGAGGCGGTGTGTTTCACGCTCATCGCGCGGTATTTCAAACGTTTTTCGGCGCATCTGGCCAACATTGCGACCTCGGTGGTTCTGCCTCTGAGCGAGTTGGATTACTTCGACGAAACGCGAACCAGGGAATAAGCCCCGCCGCACGGAGACAAGGATATGTTCCGAAGAAGGCTGATCTGGCAGTTGTATCCGCCGTTTTTGGCCATCACGCTGTTGGCCCTGCTGGTGGCCACCGCGTATTCATCGTACACGCTTCGCAGCTTCTATCTCGGTCAGCTCGAAGGAGAGCTTCGCCTGATGGCGGAGGTGGTGGCCGTGCAGGTGGAGGGGGCGCTGCGCGGGGGAGCCCCCAGACCGATCGACGCGCTGTCCAAGCGGTTGGGACAGGCCGGAAGCGGACAGATGCGGTTGACCGTGATTGCCGCCGATGGCAAGGTTCTCGGCGACTCGGATGAGAATCCCGCCCTGATGGAGGACCACTCCAACCGGGCCGAGATCGTCAGTGCGATCCAGGAGGGCTTCGGGCAGTCGATCCGGTTCAGTCCGACGCTCGGCAAGAACATGATGTACGTGGCAGTCCCGGTCCGGGTGGACGGCCAGATTGCGGCGGTCGTTCGTACCGCGATTCCCGTGACCGAGATCGACCAGACCCTGAGTCGTATCTATGTCACGATCGTTTGGGCCGGGGTGATTGTCGCTTTGTGTGCGGCGTTCCTCAGCCTGCTGATCTCGCGCCAGATCAGCCAGCCGATCACGCGGATGAAGCGCATCGCGCAGCTCTTTGCCCAGGGGCAGTTGAACATCCGCGTGCCCGGCGCCGGCGCTGCGGAGCTGGACGCTCTGGCCGGTGCATTGAACGAGATGGCCACGCAACTCCAGGATCGGATCGTCACGATCACCCGACAGCGGAATGAGGCCAAAGCCATTCTCTCCAGTCTGAGCGAGGGCGTTCTGGCGGTGGATTCCCGCGGGCGGGTCGTGAACGTCAACCGCGCCGCCGCCCAACTGCTGAACATCGACGCCACGCACGCGCAGGGGCGCAGCATCGAAGAGATGGTCCGCAATGTAGGGCTCCAGGAATTCGTGCGTCAGACGCTGGAGAGCGACCGGCCGACCGAGGGCGACGTCTCCTTCCCTGAAGAGGGGGGACGTTTCTTCCACGTCCAGGGCGCCAGTCTGGCCGATCCGCAGGGCGAGCGCGGCGGCGCGGTGATCGTGCTGAGCGACATGACGCGCATTCACCGACTGGAGAACGTACGCCGTGATTTCGTCGCGAACGTTTCGCACGAATTAAAGACGCCAGTGACCTCCATTCAGGGCTTTGTGGAGGCCCTGCGAGAAGGGGGGTTCGACGATCGCGAGCAGGAGCAGCGGTATCTGGGGATCATCGCCAAGCACGCCGAGCGTCTCAACGCGATCATCGATGATCTGCTCAGTCTCTCGCGTCTGGAGGAAGGCGCCGAACGACGAGCCATCCTGTTCGAGGATGTCTCTCTTCGTCCTGTGCTCCAGGCCGCGATCGAACTGGCAGGCGTCCGCGCCGAGCAGAAGAGAATCCGCGTGGAATTATCCTGTGACGACGCCGTTTCTGCGAGGATCAACGCGCCGCTCCTGGAGCAGGCGATCGTGAACCTCGTGGACAATGCGGCCAAGTACAGCGATGAGGGGACGACGGTCTCAATCGAGGTGGTGCAGGCGGATAATGAGGTTGCGATCCACGTGAAAGACCGAGGTTGCGGGATTGGCCGGGAGCATCTGGCCCGGATCTTCGAGCGGTTCTACGTGGTGGATAAGAGCCGCAGTCGCAAGCTGGGCGGCACCGGGTTGGGCCTGGCCATCGTCAAGCACATCACCCTGGTTCATGGTGGCCATGTCACCGTCGAGAGCACCCCGGGGCAGGGCAGCACGTTCACGATCCACCTGCCTCGCGGGTAGAGTTGCCGACGTCACCCCGAGCTTGGGTGTCACGATTAACGCGATTCTAACGCAGTTCTAATGCAGGGCTAATCTGCGGCGGGCATTCTCCTAGCATGGTGTTAGGAGAACCCTGACATGGGCCCGATGTCTGAAGCCGCAAGGGACGTGCACTCCCCACGTGAGTCGCAGACGAAGAAGCAGTCGACCAATCCTTGGAGGTCCTGGAATGAACGCTGATGGAACGAAATGTTGGAATGGTGTCCTTGGGGTCTTGATGTTGGGGGTTCTGTGGTGGTCGATGCCCGCCGGTGCGGATGAACTGAGCGATCTGAAACAGGAGCTTCAGGAGCAGAAGAAGCAGACGGCTGAGTTGGAGGATCGCATCGGTCAGCTCGAGGCCAGGCAGAGGCTCAAGGAACGTTCGTTAACCGAGAAGATCGAACAGGTGGAGGGCAAAGTCGAAGAGGCGCCTTCCGAGCCGGTGATTCCGGAGGCCCTCGAGTGGGCGGCCCGGATGCAGTGGGCGGGTGACTTCCGGTATCGCTATGAGTACATCGACGACGAGACCCGTTCCGAGGACCGTCATCGCAATCGCATTCGCGCCCGTTTGGGGATGAAGGCGAAGGTGAACGACGAGTGGGATTTCTCCCTCCGCGTGGCCAGCGGGACCGCCGACCCGGTTTCCACCAACCAGACATTGGGCGAGGCGTTTTCGAGCAAGCCCCTCTGGCTCGATCGGGCTTACCTGGGTTATCACCCTGAATGGGTGGAGGGCCTGGACGTCGTAGCCGGTAAGATCTCTAATCCATTCTATGCGGTCGGAGACAACGAACTGATCTGGGACAGCGATCTGACGCCGGAAGGGGGCGCCCTGACCTACGGCTGGGAACTGAGCGAGCAGACCGGGATCATCGTCAACGGTGGCGGCTTCTGGGTGGCGGAAGAGGGAAGCGACGCCGATCCTTCGCTGGGCGGCATCCAGGCCTACCTGAGGCACCAGATCGACGAGCCCACCTACGTCCTGGCCGGTGTCAGCTTCTTCGACTACGGCAACGTCCAGGGCCACGGGTCCTTTGCCGACGAATGGGACGACGATCACAATTTGTTCGGCAACACGAACCTGGCGGGGGATCCGAACTCGTTCGCAAGTGATTTCGACCTGCTGGAGGTCTTTGTCGAGTTCGGCACGCAGATCGGCACCATGCCGGTAGCGGCCTGGGGCGACTGGGTTCAGAACACGGTTGCGACCAGCAGCGAGGACACCGGCTGGCTGATCGGAGGTCAGATCAACAAGGCCAAGGACCCCGGGACCTGGGCGTTCGCCTACGACTATCGCGATCTCGAACTCGACGCCGTGGTCGGCCAGTTCACCAGTTCCGACTTCATCGGCGGGGGCACCGGAGGCCAGGGGCATCGCTTCAGCTTCACCTACGCCCTGGCCAAGAACACCCAGGCGACGTTCACCTACTATGACAACGAATACGACGGGCGCAAGGATGATGCCGATTACGACCGTTTGCAGGCGGATCTGAAGGTCAAATTCTGACCGAGACTGCCGCAGACTGCGATTCACAGCTTATTAATGCTGCGCTCACCGATTTCTAACATTTCCGTGATAGATACCAGCAGAGGTATATGAACCTTTTGCTGATAAGGAGGCTCCTTCATGAGAAGACTGATCGTAAGTATGGCCCTGGTTGGGCTGCTGGGTGTGGGCGTTCAGGCGGAGACGCTTCAGATCGATGGTTCCACAACGGTTGGCCCGATCGCGGACGCCTTCGCGGAGTATTTCAAGAAGGTCTATCCCGATCTGGACATCACGGTGAAGAAAACCGGCAGCGGCGATGGTGCGGCGGCCCTGGTCGACGGGCGCTGCGACGTCGCGACGATGAGCCGTTTCATGAAGGACAAGGAATTCAAGGACGCCGTGGCCAATGGCGTCTATCCCGTCGCCCACGTGGTGGCGATGGATGGTGTCTGTGTGGTCGTCCACCCGTCCAACCCGGTCAGCGCCCTGACGCGGGACCAGATCCGCGACATCTACACCGGCAAGATCACGAACTGGAGCCAGGTGGGCGGGCCGAACATGCCGATCGTGGTGATCAGCCGCGACACCTCCTCCGGCACCTACGAGAGCTTCGATGCACTGGTGATGGAAAAACAGCCGATGGGATCGGGCGTCGAATACGTCAACTCCAATCCCCAGGCTCATGCCAGAGTCAAGACCACGCACGGGGCCATTGGCTACGTGGGCATCGGTTTCCTGGATCGTAGCGTCAAGGCGGTCAAGGTTGATGGAATCATGCCCAGTCGCCAGAGCATCGCCAACGGGGTTTATCCGGTAGCCCGGCCGCTGTTCCTTTTCACCAACGGCTACCCCCAACTGGGCTCGATGGTCCACAAGTTCGCGACATTCTACCTGACCGAGATGGGTCAGGAACTGGTGGAAGCGAAGGGCTTTATTCCCCTGACGGTGTACTGAGAGCGGAAGCGATTCCGAGAGAAAGGCTTTGATGACCGACGAGAGTCTCACTCTCACATTGGGACCAGCGGCTGACCGGCGTCGGCCCCTGGCGCTGACGCCGGGCGAGGACCTGATCGGCTTCGTCGGCGCCCACCTCGGGCGGGCCCTGTTGTTTCTCATTACCGCGACATCCGTTCTGGCGGTGTTGTTGATCCTGTTCTTCGTGGTCATGCGGTCGATCCCGTTCGTGACCGAGTTCGGCATTCGGGAGTTCCTCGCGAGCCAAGTGTGGCGTCCCACCGCCGATGATCCGACCTTCGGCGCCCTGGCGCTGATCGTCGGTTCGCTCTATGTCTCCGTGGCGGCTCTCGTCTTTGCGGTGCCGGTGGGAATCCTGGCGGCGGTTTTTCTCAGCGACATCGTTTCGTGGAAGATCCGCAACATCGCCAAGCCTGTGGTGGAGATTCTGGCCGCTATTCCGTCGGTGGCCTACGGCTTCTTCGCGGTCCTGGTGCTGGCGCCCTGGTTGCAGCGGAAGTTCGGTTTCTCGACGGGAACCAACGCGCTGAATGCCTCGATGATTCTGGCGGTGATGGCCTTGCCGACGATTATCAGCGTGGCAGAAGACGCGATCTCCGCGTTGGGTCGCGATCTTCGCGAGGCCTCGTACAGTCTGGGCGCCACGCGTCTGGAGACGATCGTCAAGGTTGTCCTTCCCGCGGCCCACAGCGGCATCATCGCGGCGGTCGTTCTGGGCATGATGCGGGCGATCGGCGAGACGATGGTGGTCTGGATGGCCTCGGGCAACGCCACCCAGATTCCTCATCCGTGGTGGGACTTGTCGCAGTCGATTCGCACCATGACGGCAACGATTGCCGGTGAGATGGGGGAAGCCCCCGAGGGGATGCCCCATCGCAGTGCGCTGTTTGCTGTCGGCGTATTGCTGTTGTTGATGACGTTCGTGCTCAACGTGGTCAGCGAGTACTTCCTGACCCGAGCCAAGAAAGCAGCGGGTAAGAGCTAGATGAATCTCCACCTTCGACGCCATCTCGATCGCGTGTTCACCGGCCTGACCGGCGCTTCGGTCGTGTTGCTGGCGCTGGTTCTGGTTGCGGTGCTGGGACCGATGGTCTATCGAGGCAGCAGCGCGGTTCTATTCCGCGGGACCGTCGAATTTCGCGAGATGCAGCGGGACCTGTTCGATCGGGGCGACCGAGACGCCCTCGCGAGCGAACTGGCCCGCGTGCAGGAGGCCCGTCAGCCTGTCTACGAGATGATCGACCGCTTCAAGCAGGGGATCGATGTCGAGGCGATGTCGTCCGAGGTCCGGGAGATCAATCGGGAATACGGGCGGCAGCTGCGATACAACGACGTGCCCGCCGACGAATATACCGCATCGCGCCAAATCAGCCGGAACATTCGGGATCTGCTTGAGGAGGCGTTTGGGAGCCAGGACATCGAACTGATCCGGAAGAATGTTGCCGATGTCCTGGTCCACAAGGACGACGCCCGATTCAAGGGAACGGCAGCCGAGCGGTTTTTCCCGATGGCCGAGGAATTTCTGTCCGCAGCCGAGCAGATTGATCTGAACAGGCACCATGACTACCTGGCCTCGCTCGAAGAGGTGGAGGTGATTCTCTTCGGATCGATTGAACGGCCGGGCCTGTTGGGACCGCGTCCGAACGAGCCGGCTCGACCGCTGGCGATGGTCTCCTACGGCGCCACGCGATGGGATCAGGCGAGCGCCTTGTTGGATCGATTCCTATGGGCGGAGACCTGGGTCGAGAAGGAATCAGGCCAGCCCCTGGTCAAGGAACGGAGGCCTCGGGCGGAACTTTTCCGGGGCACGGCGCTGGAGCCACTGTTCGCCTACGTTCCCGAGCATATCGACGAGATGCTCCGGCCTCGATTCACCGCCTACTGGCAGTTCTTCGTCGATGACAACGTCGACAGCCACTACTTCGGAGGTGTCGGGCCCGAGATCATCGGCACCCTGCTGATTACGGTGGTGGGCATGCTGTTCGTGATTCCGCTGGGCGTCATCTCCGCAGCGTATCTGGTCGAGTGTGCCTCGGAAGGCTGGGTGATACGGATCATTCGAATGTCGATCAACACGCTGGCGGGGGTGCCCAGTATCGTGTTCGGGCTCTTCGGTCTGGCGTTCTTCGTGCTGTTTCTGTTTCCCCTGCTGAACTTCGAGCCCAAGCCCTGCATCCTGGCGGCGTCTCTGACCCTGGCGGTCCTGACGCTGCCGGTTATGATTCGCGCCAGCGAAGAAGCCATTCGGACCGTGCCGCGATCGTACAAGGAAGGCTCGCTGGCGCTGGGCGCCAGTCGATTTCGTACGTTTCTGACGGTGACCTTCCCGGCGGCGCTGCCTGGAATCCTGACCGGGGTGATTCTGAGCCTGAGTCGAATCGCGGGAGAGACGGCGCCGATCCTCTTCACCGGGGCCGTCTCGATGGGACCCGTTCCGAACTCGATCTTCGATCCGACGCGCACGCTGTCTTACGGCAGCTACGACATGGCGGTGGGCGACCGCCTGGCGATGATGGTGCCGCACAATCAGTACGGCATGGTGGTGACGCTGATCGTGCTGATCCTGGTCCTCAACGGCGTGGCGATCGTGCTGCGTTCGAGGGTCTTCAAGAAGCTCAAAGGACATTGACCGGCCCTTCCGCCACAGGCCCGCCAGGGGCGGGAGAGGTAACCGTTTCATGACGGAAAAGGAAAGAACGATGCCCGTTAGCACGGCCTTACGCGAAACGAACAAGCCCGATGTCAGAAGCATGGTAACGGTGGCGGATCGGCCGGCGCCGAGTTCGAACGCGCCGGTGCCCGAGTGTGCCTGCCCGGTGATCCGATCGGACGGTTTCACTCTGTACTATGGCTCCAAGGTTGGGATCAAGGACATCTGCATGGACATCTACCCGTGCAGCGTCACCGCGATCATCGGACCGAGCGGATGCGGAAAAAGCACGTTCCTGCGCAGCATCAATCGGATGAACGACCTGATCCCACACGTACGCACGGAGGGTCTGCTGGAGGTGGACGGGCAAAACGTCTACGACAAGCGCACCAACCTGGTGAACCTTCGCCAGCAGGTGGGCATGGTCTTCCAGAAGCCCAATCCNNCATCTTCGACAACATCGCCTACGGACCTCGGCTCCAGGGGGTCAAACGCAGGGGCGAATTGCAGCACATCGTCGAGCAGTCGCTCAAAGCGGCGGCGATCTGGGACGAGGTGAAGGACGACCTGCGGAAGTCGGCACTAGCGCTGTCGGGCGGGCAGCAGCAGAGGCTCTGTATCGCGCGGGCCCTGGCCACACGCCCCAGGGTGCTGCTGATGGACGAGCCCTGCTCGGCG